>OCHN01000548.1_pt1 | contig 38104 bp, 36 predicted proteins | sample 1538911 | NCBI WGS metagenome assembly OCHN01 (sample SAMN04571736, study PRJEB22368) | human gut metagenome | biome: human gut; material: stool | host: Homo sapiens | place: Luxembourg | collected 2013-01-11 | reverse complement strand
GCTGTTCGATGAACAGTTCTGGGCACGCTAGGGAGGCGCATCGCCGAAGTCAGGACGCCGACGAACGGACATGGGGGACCGACGGACAGTAAGTCTGCAAGCGGTGTTTTCGTCAAATCGGAAGAAAAAAAGACGAGGGAGCTTTGCAAGGACTCTCTCCTCTCGCAAAGCCCGCTCGCGTGTCGTGAATCTGTGAAAAACGCAAAGGGGAAGAAAAACGCTTTCGCAGATTGACCGACTTCAGTTGAGCTGAAATTGGAGGGTTTTCATCTCGATGCAAAGTGTGCGCGCCGGGGGCCGGCAAGTCCATGGAATTTTGTTCAATCGTGTGTTAAGCAATATTTAATGTTCCGTTACGCACTGAAAATAAAGATAACTTTCAGTTTTTCTCGGTGTTTCGCGGAATTGTTTCAAGTTGTAAGAACTCAGAAGATTCTCGTTTAAGCGATAAGAGAAAATCGAAGAAGGCGTTGGGAAAGCGCCGAAGATGAGTTTCTGAGAAGAGCGTTTAAAGCTCGTAAGGAGGAAAAGCACCGGAAACTCAGGGAGAGTCGGGCGGATTGATTCCGCCCAAAAAACTGAGGCTACTTCTCTTGTGCGAAAACGTCTTTAAAGTCGCCTAAGGCGCCGCGTTCGCGAGCAGCCACACGGAGAGCCCGCGACAGGCGCGCCATATGGTCTAAGGTGCGCTTCTCGTCTTTCTTTTCCGTGATTTCCTCTTTGACGTCCATGGCATCGAGCGCCTGCTTGACGTAATCGGACGCCTTTTTTTCTTCTAAAGCATCGCGAAGGGTCTTTTTATCGATGCCTTGGCTGACAAAAAACTCAGCGAGTTTCTCGGCGTGCGTGCGGAAAAAATCGGCAGCACTGTTGTTTTGCTCTTCGGTCCAGATTGTTTTGTTTTCTTGAGTTGACATGGTTTTCTTTCTTAAAAAGGGAGAGTCGGTAACGCAAATCGCCGGAAGTTTACCGTTTTGACGTCGGTCAAAAGGGGGCCGGTCAAGCGTTAAAGGGATTTTAACGACCGTTTTTCCTTAAGGACTCGGAAAGTTTCCGTTTTATGCAAGCTTTGCGGTATATTTGAAAAGGTTTCCGACGAACGTACTCTCTTTTCCTCGTTAAATCTGTTTCAATGATTCAGTACGATTTAAAAGACCTACGACTGTTTGTTTTGGTTGCACGCTTGCGCAGTTTTCGGCTTGCTGCCGAGCGGATGTTCATGACGGTTTCCGCCGCAAGCGTTCGAATTCGTAAACTCGAAGAGTCCTTTAAGACGCAACTTTTAATCCGTCATCCGCGGGACGTGGAACTGACGGAAGCCGGTGAACGCTTTTTCAAAGATGCCCAGACGGTTTTAGATCAAACCGATAACCTGGAAAACCACATGCAACGTTTTTCCGGGCGCCAGGACAACACGGTACGGCTTTTTACATCGTACTCGGCGATTACCGGGCGCCTGAAGTCGGATATTGCGCAATTCTTACTGCGCTATCCGGAAGTGAAAATCGACTTTACGATCATGCGTTCCCAGGATATTATCGAAGCGCTTTTAGAGGGGACGGCCGATATCGGTGTCTTCGGACATGCGGGTAAAGACCTCGAGAGTCTGCACTTTGTGCCGTACTTTACCTGTAAGTTTGCCGTTCTTTTTCAAAGTAAGACGGTTCGCGAACAGCACATCGGACGGCATATCAGCATTCGTCAATTGGGCGACTTTCCGCTTGTGGCGCTTCCGAAGGATACGTCGCTACAGCTTTACTTAGAAGAGCACGCGAGGCAAGAGGGTGTACGCTTAAACGTTCGGGCTCGCTTTCCGAACTTACAGGCAGGTTTAGATACTCTCCGGGCACTAAACGGTGCGATGTTCGTGCCGGCCGATTCGTCGATTACGCGGGAAATCGATATGACGACCGTGGAACTCGATGAACCGTGGAATCAGCAGGACATCCAAATTTGTCTTCCGGCCGATCAGCGTCGCATTCGAAGCGAAACACGGCAACTATTGGCGTTTCTCTTGTATGCGTCCCACGAAGATACGGGTTCGTTCGGTGATCTGCCCGACTATTTGTAATAAGCTGGGGGCAAGTTAGTTTTTCTCAGTCGCCCTCGACTTTGAGTTTGATACAATAGCGCCTCTTTTCGTGAGTTCTCTTGTTTCGGACGTAGTTATGAAAATTACCAAACTCTTGGCTTTAAATGCGAAACCGGCTAAGGCGCTTTTATCGCGCGCCAAGACGGTAACATTGACGTATGCCGAGCGAGTCACGCCTCCGAAGGCTTTCTCGTGCGGCGACGCCGAGCTCGAAAATGCGCTCGGACCGGTGCGTCCTCTGGAAATCGGTGACGTGTTAATCGATGAAAAAGGCGGGTTTTATGTGGTTCAGGCGGCTTCCGACCGCTTGATGCGTGTGACAGGCGACGCCCGGATGCTTCAGGAAGCGGCTTACGCGTTTTCCTCGCGCGGCGTGCGGTATGCCAAAACCGAGGACGGCTTTGCCATGATTGAAAATGAGCAATTCCGGACAATGCTCACAAGTGTCGGCTTGAAAACCGAGTCCGTCGTTGCTCCGTTTATTCCCGAAGCCCTTCCTGAGCCTGAAGAAGAGGAATCTTGCTGCTGTTGCGGACACCATCATCATGACGGCGAGTGCGGGTGCCATCATCACGATCACGATAATCAGTGTGATTGCGGATGCGGTCATCACCACGAAGATCATGATGAGGAGTGCGGCTGCGGATCCCATCACCACCATGACCGTGATGATCAATGCAGCTGCGGATGCCATCACCACCATCACGACGACGAGTGCGGGTGCGAGCACCATGAGCACGACAAGGGGTGTTGCGGGCATCACCGTTAAATGAAGACTTGTTCGGGGTTTGCCCGAACAAATTTAGGCGAGAGTGGCGAAATTGGTAGACGCAACAGGTTTAGGTCCTGTCGCCGTAAAAGGCGTGTCGGTTCGAGTCCGATCTCTCGTACCATTGGTTTTTTCCCTGTCCCGGCTCCTCCGGGATTTCTTTTTTTTGCCTTTTTATATCGGTGCTACGCGTATCGGCGTGCCCTTAATAGCCCGTTTCTATCGCCGGCATGCATTTTTTGGGGGACGTTTTCGTTTTTCTTCCTGTATGCTTGACCTGACGAAATCGCGAGTGTTTTTTCCGAACTGACTTCGTTTGAAAACGAATTATCCGAATCCTTTTTGCGAGGTTACCCATGAGTCAACATATGAGTGTGCGTATCCGTGTTCCCATCGAGCCGGACAATCCGAGCATCGAACGCATTGAGTCTTTATGCGTCAAATGCGGGCTGTGTGCCAAAGTATGCCGTGACCCGATCGGGGTGCTTGGTAAGTACGAATTACAGGAAACGGGAGATAAGGCCGTTTGCATTCACTGCGGACAGTGCGCCAATGTTTGTCCGACGGCTTCGATTGTCGAAAAAAGCGAGGTCGAGTCGGTTCAAAAAGCGCTTGCCGATACGACGAAGGTGGTTGTCTTTACAGCATCCCCGGCGGTTCGAGTTTCACTCGGAGAGGCGTTCGGAGGGGCTCCGGGCTTATTTGTCCAAGGAAAGATGGTCGCCTTATTGCGCCGTCTCGGGGCCAATTATGTCTTTGATACCGATTTCGGGGCGGACTTGACGATTATGGAAGAGGCTCGAGAGCTTGCCGATCGCATCCGAAACGGCTCGGGGCCCCTGCCGCAGTTCACAAGTTGTTGCCCGGCATGGGTTAAGTTTTGCGAAATCTTCCACCCCGAGATACTCGGCAATCTTTCGCAAGCGAAAAGTCCGATTGCGATGCAGGGCGCGACGATTAAATCGTACTTTGCCAAGATGACGGGGATTGACCCTGCGGCCATCGTGAACGTGGCTGTGACGCCCTGTACGGCTAAAAAATTCGAGATTCGCCGTCCCGAGATGAATGCCGCAGGTCGGCGCATCGGGAAACCCGAAATTCGTGATACCGACTACGTGATTACGGCGCGCGAACTGGCGCGTTGGGCCAAAGAAGAAAAGATTGATTTTTCGACGCTGCCCGAAAGCGCTTTCGATAGTCCCCTCGGAACGGCCTCGGGTGCCGGTGTGATTTTCGGGAACACGGGAGGTGTGATGGAAGCGGCGCTTCGCACGACCTATCACTTGCTCACTGGTAAAACCTTAACGCGCGATGCCGTCAAACTCGATGCCGTTCGCGGCTATGACTCGGTGCGCGAGGCCACGGTGACCTTCGGCCAAACGACCATTCGGGCGGCCGTGGTTTACGGCACCAAAGAGGCCGATGCCGTTCTTCGTGACATCAAAGCCGGAAAACGCCATTACGACTTTATGGAAGTGATGACCTGCCCGGGCGGATGCATCGGAGGCGGAGGACAACCGAAAATTGCGTACGGAGCCGAAGACGAGGGCCGTCAGGCACGGATTGCCGCTTTGTATGCACGAGACGAGGCACTGACGCTCCGCTCGAGCTTTGAAAACCCCGAAATCGTGGCTGCCTATGAAGAGTTTTACGGCGCTCCGGGAAGTGACCTCGCTAAGGCCATGCTCCACACTGAGTACGTCGACAGGTCTTCCGACCTCGGAAGTACAAAGAAAGACTTGGAACCCACGGATTCCTCAAGTTCGACGAAACCTGCCGTCAAGCATCGCTTTCGCTGCAAGGTTTGCGGGTATGTCCACGAGGCCGAGAGACTGCCCGCGGATTTTACGTGCCCGCTTTGCTGTGCGCCTGCTTCCGAATTTGAGGAGATTTCGTGAGTGAGAAAGGTCAGTATCCGACTTTAAGCGACATTGAAATTCGTCCGACAAGACCCGATGAGTTCAGGCAAACCGAAGAACTCGTGCGCGAGGCGTTTTGGAATGTGTATCGCCCCGGGTGTACGGAACACTTTGTGCTCCATTGTTTAAGGAAAGATCCGGCATTTGTCCCGGATCTCGATTTAGTCTTAACGCTTGACGGGCTCCTCGCCGCCCAGATTGTTTTTGTGCGCTCGTGCATTGACTGCGGCAAGGGTGCGGTCATTCCCGTGATGACGTTCGGCCCCGTTTGTGTTGCGCCCGCCTATCAAAAGCGCGGTCTCGGGACGCTTCTTTTGCTAGAAGCAATGAACCGCGCCAAAGGCTTAGGCGTCGGAGCTCTTTGTATCACCGGGGACATCGCTTTTTATCAGCGCTTGGGATTTACGTATGCGAGTGACTTTTCGATTCGCTATCGGGATGCCGATTCGAACGATCCGGTTGTTCCGTACTTTCTTGCTAAAGAACTACAACCCGGGTTTTTAACCGGCGTCCGCGGGACGTATGTCGACCCGGTCGTGTATTTTGCCGCTCAGCGATTTGAAAAAGACTTTAAGCGCTTTGAGGCAACGTTCCCGGCTAAGGATGCAAAAGTTCTTCCCGGACAACTTTTTAGCTAAAAGAAGAGGCGCTCGGATTCTTCCGTCAGTTCCTTTTCAATGGCCTTAGCAAGTTCCGCAACGCTCTGGGCGTAAAAGTACGAGCGGTTGTATTTAAGAAGGGAAACAAAGTTTTCACTTCCGATAAACCACGTCACGTCTCGTGCGCCCGTTTCATCGGTTTGCGGCAAATCAATGAGAAGAACCCTGGTGGTTGCGGGCGCGTTAATTGCTTCGAGCGGCTCGACTCCGGCATCCAAAAGATTTTGAAGCGTGGTGTTGGCTGCAATGCCGCCTGCGTCTAAATCAAAGGCGTGAGAGGCCGAACACGTGCAGGACCACTCCAGGGGTACGTCTTTGTTCCAGCCGAAGTGGTACATGAGGTTTGCCGTTGAGGCAATCGCGTCAGGGGCAGAATGCAGTAAATCGATTTTGCCGTCAGAATCCAAATCCACGCCGTACTTAAGTATGTTGGTCGGCATAAATTGCGGCATACCGACAGCGCCGGCGTAACTACCGCGTTGGGTGACCGGGTTAAAGTGGCCTTTCTTACAAAGCACGAGGTAGGCGGCAAGTTCCTCACGGAAAAACGCGCTTCGCCGTTCGTGGTCAAAGGAAAGCGTCGTAAGAACGTCTAAAACCCGAAAGCGTCCGAGCGACTGCCCGTAGAGCGTTTCGATGCCTAAAAGGGCTGTCAGAATCGAGCCGGGGATTCCCCAGCGCTCTTGCGCATAAGTTAGCCACTCGGCTTGCCGGCGCATGAATTTGGCGCCTTTTTTGATGCGCTCATCGGTTAGAAAGCGTCGACGATATAAACGCCAGTCGCGCACCGGTGCCATGTCACCGGAAGCTTTTTCCATGAGGCGCTTGGACGTTTTCACGTGACGCGCTTTGGAAAGGACGGCAAGGATTGAGCGTTCGTTTAAGCCGGTGCGAGCAGAAACCTCGCGAGCCCAAGCAATAACCTCCGGGCGCGTTTCATAGCGCGCTTGATCTTCCGGGTAGGCATAGGCGCAAGGGATTTGAAAAGAAAGCAAAGAACCCACGGCAAGCGTCAGGACCTGCCGCCGCATGAAATCGGGCTTTTCTTGCTTAAGTAGTATCACGGTTCTTGCCCCTTCGGGTGCGTGCGCACCTACGTTTTCCCGAAGTTCTCCTGCGTTGCCAATGCCGTCAAAATAGCCTATTCTCGCCCTCATAGCCACTTTCGAGGAATTTTTCGTATGGCCACGGGGTTCTTTACGCACAATCGCTGTTTGTCTGAGGACGAGGGGAGTACGAGTTTAGATCGTCCCGAGCGCATCGAGCAGATTCACACGCTCATGCAGGCAAGCGCCTTAGCGCGCCGTGTTCAGGTTTATGAAGCAAAAACGGCGAGCGAAGCCGATATCCTTCGCGTACACAGCCCCGAGTACATTCAAAAACTCCGAGACCTCGCGCAAAAAGGCGCGGCCCTCACGGCAGAAACGCTCGTTACGCCGGAACTCCTGGAAGGGGCCTTTTTAAGTGCCGGCGCTGCTGTTGAGGCCGTCCGGGCTGTCCTTGACGGGTCGCTTAAAAATGCTTTTGTTTGCGTCAGACCCCCGGGTCACCACGCCGGGCGCAATTTCGGGGGCGGGTTTTGCCTTATCAATTCAGCCGCGTGTGCCGTGCGTGCGGCAACGCAAGTTCTCGGGTGCCGTCGTGTGGCACTCATCGATGTCGATGCGCATCGAGCCGACGGAAGTGAGAATATTTTTGCCTGTGACGCATCGGTTCTGCTTTTGGATAGTTTTCAGGCAACGGCCTTCCCGTATGGGGTAGCGCCGGCAACGGCCGCCAATGTCATCAACATGCCGCTAGATGACGGCACGCTCGGGCGTGAGGCCTTGGCCCGCATGGAAGCCGAGTGGTTACCGCGCCTTTATGATTTTGCGCCGGACTTGATTGTGCTTTCGATCGGATTTGATACGCACTACGAGGATACGCAGACACTGCTCAAATTTTCCGAATTTGACTACGCGTATTTAACGCGTCTTGTGATGCGGGCGGCTCACGATTTGTGTTCCGATCGCCTTGTGAGCATCATGGAAGGCGGGTATAACAAAAAAGCCTTGGCGCGCTCCGTGCTCGCACACGTCGGAACGCTTGTACAATAATGTGGCACGTCACGGAGGAGAAACACCCTTGAAGACATTGACTCGATCGATTGCGGTTCTTAGTTGCATCGGCGCCCTGGCCTCGCTTGTCGGGTGCTCGGGGTTACCGTACGCCATGAATCCGTACCGGTATCAATTTAATTCCGATCGTCCTTCGACGCTTTGCCTCGTGCCCCGTAACGATAGTTCCGTCGCGATGACCTATGAAGTGAAAAAAGCCTTGGAAGAAAAGGGCTTTAAGGTCCGTGAGGTCAATGAGGCCTCCGCAGCCGATTGCGCTGCTTGCGTGCGATTTGATTGCGCCTTCGGGGGTTGGGCCAATACATCGCTTACCAAAGCCTCTTTGGAGTTGACACGAACGGAAAAAGGAAAGACGCAGACCGTTCAGGTTTCGTCTTCTTCGGATGTTCCTGCCGGTCTTGCCAACGTCAACACACAAGAAGCAACCGATACGATTCGCACCTTAGTCGACCGCCTTTTCCCGCAGCCGATTCCTTGGAAAACCGAGTAGGGCGATTACTCGGGCATCGTTTCTTTCCAAACCTTAACAGCGCTTTTCCAGAAGGCAGTAAGGGTCTTTTCGCCGGTTTTCGCAAGGCCGAAGTGCCCGAGCAAGGCATCTAAGAGGAAAACGGAATTGTCGGTCTTAACCGGCTCAGCTCGGTTTTGTTTCGAAAGTTTCCGACCTTCTTTATCGCACACAAGAGCGATGTGCATGTAGCGCGGCGTCGGGATACTCATGGCCTGCTGCAAAAGGATCTGGCGCGGGGTGTTATCCAAAAGGTCTTGGCCGCGTACGACATCGGTAATTTTTTGCGCGGCATCATCAAGGACCACGGCCAATTGATAGGCCCAAAGTCCGTCGGCGCGACGCACGACAAAGTCGCCGACGCTTTGTAAGACATCTTGAGTGACGGGGCCCCATAAGCGATCGACAAAGGAAACGGGACCGCCTTTGACGCGAAAGCGCCAGGAGCGAATCGGTTTTCCGTGGGTGCCGCCCCGGCAGGTTCCCGGGTAAACCCCCTCATGGAGCCCGAGACGACTTTCGTTTTCCTTGATTTCTTTACGTGTGCAGGCGCAGCCGTAGATAAGATTTTCCTTTTTAAGCATCGTGAAGGCTTTTTCGTAGAGCTCGTCTCGATTCGATTGCCAAATCACCGGCTCATCACTTGCTAGGCCGAACGCACCGAGTGTTTCTAAAATGCTTCGGGCGTAAGCCTGAGAGCAACGCTCCTTATCCACGTCTTCAATGCGGATAATCCAGGTTCCGTCGTGCGCACGGGCATCGAGGAAACTTGCCATGGCGCAGGCAAGACTTCCGAGGTGTAATTCGCCCGTGGGGCTCGGGGCAAAGCGACCTCGGTAGGGTGTGAGTCGAGAGGGTGAAAGGACGGTTGTCACGATGCGATTGAAGGAAAATAAAAGGGATTTTGACGACAGCATTTTAAAAAGAGAAAGCGCCTTTTTTAATGCGTACAAGGCAATCGGAAAGCGCCTTGAAACGAAGCGATTGACGCGTGCAATGCGACTTGACAATATGGGGCGACTGTGTAAAATGCGGATTCTCGCTGCGGGAGTAGCTCAGTTGGTAGAGCGCAACCTTGCCAAGGTTGAGGTCGCGAGTTCGAGACTCGTCTCCCGCTCCATACATTTGATGTAAATGTGTGGGTGCGAACGGACGGCGCGATAGCAAAGCGGCCATGCACCGGATTGCAAATCCGTTTACGGCGGTTCGACTCCGCCTCGCGCCTCCACAAAACTCTCGTGCGGGAGTAGCTCAGTTGGTAGAGCGCAACCTTGCCAAGGTTGAGGTCGCGAGTTCGAGACTCGTCTCCCGCTCCAAATTCTCTCTTTCCCCCTTCGTTTGTAGTGCCTTAAGCGGGCTTTTCGTGTTTGCGTTTGACCTTGCCAAAGCCCTTTTGGTTTTTCGGTCAGTCATCGGCATTTTTTCAGGGCCTCCGAGGGGGGGCGTTTAAGTGCAATTCATGCCCTTTTCAGGCGGTAGAAAAATTTGAACTTTCCCCGATAAATCCGATGTCTTTGCGGTAAAATCCCTCGCACTTGAAATCGTTGAAACCTTTGTGTGAAAAAGATCAGAAGATATGGGGAAGCCGCCTAAAAAACCGACCTTTGAGCAAGCGATTGCCGAACTCGAAACCATCGTCCAAGCGATGGAAGAGGGCAACTTAACGCTCGATGAGTGCGTCCAAAAGTACCAGCGCGGGCAAGAACTCGCGGGGATTTGCCAAGAAGCCTTGGAAACGGCCCGGAAAAAGCTTCAGGTCTTAAAGCCTGACGGAACGCTTGCCGCACAAGAGGGCACGGATGACGTTCCCTTCTAAAGAACGCTTCTTTTATGTCAGTGTTAAAAAATCACGTGTTTAATCGAACCGCATTCGAGGCTTGGGCAGCGCCGCGTCGCGATGCCGTCGAAACCAATGCGAAAACGCGTTTGATTCCGCACGACGCGACACAATCCACTCTCGTTGACGCGATGGCCTATGCCGTCACCGGGGGCGGCAAGCGCATTCGGGCGCTTTTGGTGTTCGCTGCCGGAGAGCTTACCGGTGCTCATGATGCGGTTTTAACCGATGTGGCAACTGCCGTGGAATACGTGCATGCGTATTCGCTGGTGCATGACGATTTGCCGTGCATGGACAATGACACGTTGCGTCGCGGAAAACCCACGTGCCACGTGGCGTTCGGTGAAGCCGAGGCCATGCTCGCAGGCGATGCCCTGCAGCCTGAGGCGTTTTCTCTTTTAACGAAGCTTGCTGTGAGCGAACACGCGCGCCTTGCGATTATCGATTGCTTTGCTGAGGCGTGCGGGCGAGAGGGCATGTGTGCCGGTCAGGCCATCGATTTGGAGCATGTCGGAAAACCTATGGCACTCGACCTTTTGCGGCACATGCATCGCCTTAAAACCGGGGCACTAATTCGCTCTTCTGTTCAGATGGGTGCCTTGTGCGGCGAGAGGACGCGCTACGAATCGAGTCGAGAACAGTTAACCGAGTTTAGCGAAGCAATCGGCTTAGGGTTTCAGGTTGTCGATGATATCCTTGATGTGACAAGCGATACGGCTACGCTCGGAAAATCAGTCGGTAAAGACGCGCTTTTCCACAAGCCGACCTATGTGTCGCTTTTGGGGTTAGATGCGTCACGAAAACTCGCTTCAAGTACCCTGGAGGCGGCTCTTGAAGCCCTTAACACGATTGAACAAACGGGACTATTTGAGTCCTCTGCAATTTTACATTTAGCGGACCTTGCGCATACCATGATCGGGCGGACGAAATGACAGAAACCACTCTTTTACAAACGATTGACAGCCCGGCGGATTTAAGAAAACTTCCCGTGGAAAAGCTCTCCGACGTGGCTCGCGAGATTCGTTCCTACATTATCGAGTGCGTGAGCCACACGGGCGGGCACCTTTCAAGTTCCCTCGGAAGTGTGGAGCTTGCGCTCGCTCTTCACTATGTCTTTAACACGCCCGATGACAGGCTTGTCTGGGACGTCGGTCACCAGGCTTATGCCCATAAGATTTTGACCGGGCGCCGTGAGGGACTAAAACGCGTTCGTCAATATAAGGGCCTGTCGGGCTTTCCGCGTCGCGATGAAAGCGAGTACGACGCTTTCGGAACGGCGCATTCGTCCACGTCGATTTCGGCGGCCCTCGGCATGGCCGTTGCCTCGCATCTTGAGGGGCACGACAAACGCTGGCACATTGCCGTTATCGGGGACGGAGCTTTAACGGGCGGTATGGCAAGCGAGGCGTTAAACCATGCCGGTGACTACAAGGAAGGCGTTCGTCTTTTAATCATCCTTAATGACAACAACTGCTCGATTTCGCCTCCTGTCGGTGCGCTTTGCGGGCACCTCGGAAAGCTCGTGAGTACGAGTCCTTTCTGGAAGATGCGCAATCTCGGTAAGTCGATTTTGAAAAACACACCGACCTTGCATGAACTGGCTAAGCGCGTAGAAAAGCAGACGGTGAACTTTTTAAGTCCTCCGTCGTCGATTTTCTCGACCTACGACCTTAACTACTTCGGCCCGATTGACGGACACGATGTGGTAGGGCTCGTGCGCATGCTCACGAAATTAAGAGACTTAGAAGGCCCCATGGGTCCGATTGTCCTACACGTGCGCACCGTCAAGGGCAAGGGCTATGAACCTGCGGAAAAAGATCCGACGACTTATCACGGCGTCGGCCCCTTTGATCCGGCGCACCCGGTGATGCGCCAAGTCGATCCCCTGCATCCGACGTACACGGAAGTCTTTTCCAAGTGGATTTGCGATATGGCCGAGGTCGACCCGAAGCTTTATGCCATTACACCGGCGATGCGCGAAGGAAGCGGCCTTGTGGAATTTGAAAAGCGGTTCCCGGAGCGCTATCGCGATGTGGCGATCTGCGAGCAGCATGCCGTCACATATGCGGCTGGCTTGGCGTGCGAAGGATTGCACCCGGTTGTGGCAATTTATTCGACCTTTGCGCAGCGAGCCTACGATCAGATTTTGCACGATGTGGCACTACAGAACCTGCCTGTGACCTTTGCCGTCGACAGGGCCGGTATCGTGGGTGCCGACGGAGCCACGCACCACGGCGCGTTTGATTTGGCGTATTTACGGAGTCTTCCGAATATGACGATTATGGCCCCGAGCGATGAGGCCGAATGCCGCAAGATGCTCACGACGGCCGTCAAACTCGGGACTCCTGCGGCCGTGCGTTATCCGAGAGCCACAGGGCGGGGTGTTGATGCCGGAAACGGCTTTGAGACACTGCCCGTGGGGCGTGCTCGTATTCTCCGTCAAACGCAAAAGACCGATTTCGGGCGTGTTGTGATTTTTGCCTTCGGCTCCATGGTTAAAAACCTTTGGGAGACAGCCTTAAAGTTCGATGCCACGGTCGTTGACATGCGCTTTGTCAAACCCTTGGATGTTCAAACGATTTGCAGCTCAGCGCGGGAACACGATTTGGTCGTGACGGCCGAGGAGGGCGTTATTGCCGGGGGTGCGGGAAGCGGCGTCCTCGAAGTCCTGGCCGAAGAAGGCATTCTCGTGCCGACGCTTCAAGTGGGGCTCCCGGACCGCTTTATTGCCCAGGGCACCAATTCCGAACTATTTGTCGATGCCGGCATTGATAACGCAACGGTTCAGGCGAAGATTTCCGCCCGTTTGCAGCATTTGGGGAAAGATTCCGATGACAGAATTGCTTGAAAACGTCAAACTTGCGGATAAAAACACCTTTCGGCTACCGGCTAAGGCTCGCTACTATGCCGAGTTTGCTACACCCGAAGACCTTAAAGATTTATTAGGGCGTCCGGAAGTCATGGGTCTCCCGGTCTTTGTTCTCGGCGGCGGCTCTAACCTTGTGCTTACAAAAGACTACGAGGGCCTCATGCTCCACTCGGTCGATTGCTCCGTTCGAATCGATCGGGAAGATGATGCGTGGGTTGACGTGACGGTCGGCGCCGGAAAAGATTGGTCCGAATTTGTCCTTGATGCCGTCAAAAACAAATGGAGTCGCATTGAGAACTTGTCGGGAATTCCCGGGTCTGTGGGCGGCGCGGCTGTTCAAAACATCGGCGCCTACGGCATGGAAGTCAAAGACGCGATTGCTTCTGTGACATGCTTTGACCCGCAAAGCCAGTCCGTCGTGAGAATTGAACGCAAGGATTTAGCGTACGGGTACCGCACGAGTTTCTTTAAATCTCCCGAGGGATCTAAACTCATTGTCCTTAGCGTGACGTTTCACTTATCGAAGCGCTTTGTCCCGAACCTAAAGTACCAAGCACTTGCCGAACGCCTGCGTTCGCTCACAGGGAAGATGATTACGCCGGCCGTTGTCGCCGGTCAAGTGCGGGAAATCCGTAAATCGAAACTACCCGGTCTTAAGCGCCTCGGAAGTGCCGGAAGTTTTTTCAAAAATCCGATTCTCTCTCGCATGCACGGAAGGCGCGTTTTAAGGGAGCACCCCGCAATTCCCTATCACACGATGTCTTCGGGGCGCATTAAAGTCTCGGCAGCCTGGCTTATTGCGCACGGGCGCGTCCACGGTAAAAAGTGCGGGCAGGCGCACGTGTTTCATAAGGCGCCGCTTGTGATTGTCAATAGCGGCCATGCAACAGCCAGGGACGTCATGGCCGTTGCCGAAGCGGTTCGAGACGGCATCAAAAAACGCTACTCGATTATTTTGCAGTATGAGGTCGTGATTTTGTAGAGGTCTTGCCGGGAGACTTTCGGGGCTTGCGAAGGCAAAAGACATCAAAATCCTCACCGCTCGGCCAAGCCGTTAAGCACTTGTGGTCCAGGGTGTTAACGGCATCCGGTCCGATGCGAGCCGTGTTGACCGCGTAGTTAAGCTTGGCATAAAGAGCCGGAATTTCGTGCTCGAGGACCCCTTGGGCGTGGCGGGGGTTGCTGTGAAGTAAATTCAAGGCCTCTTCTAAGGTCTCTTGCGCGTCCGTTAAGGTGTCGGTCAGCCATTGGGTGTCGATGGGATGGTCGGGCATAAGGTCTCTTTTTCAGTTTGTATTCCGCAATGATAGGGCAACCGCTACAATTTGCCTCTCATTGAACCACACTAGGAGCACGCTGTGCCTTCGTCGAGTATCGGAGAACTTTTCGTCGTCACGAATTTCGGAGAAAGCCACGGACCGGCCGTCGGATGCGTCATCGACGGTTGCCCTCCGGGGATGGAACTTACGGTGGAGGATATCGCGCGCGAATTACGGCGGCGTCGTCCGGGCACCTCGCGCTTTGTGACGCAGCGCAAAGAAACCGATGATGTTCAGATTCTTTCCGGCGTCTATGAGGGGCGCACGACAGGCACCCCCATTGCGCTTTTAATTCCCAATATCGATCAGAAAAGTCGCGACTACACCGACATTGCCGAGCGGTTCCGTCCGGCCCATGCCGACTGGGGGTACTTTGCTAAGTTCGGAATTCGAGATCCGAGGGGCGGGGGACGCGCGTCGGCGCGTCTTACGGCTCCGACTGTCGCGGCCGGTGCTGTTGCGAAAAAGTGGCTACTTGAGAACCTCGGGGTTGAGATCCGGGCCCGTGTGACCAAAATCGGCACACGGCGCGTGCGCTTTAAGGATTGGGCGTATGTCAACCGAAATCCGTTTTTTGCCGCCAATGACGACCAAATTGAAGAACTTCAAGACTATGTTGACTCCGTTCGTAAAGAAGGGGACAGCATCGGCGGGGAGCTTCTTGTTGAGGCACGCGGTGTGCCGGCCGGGCTCGGGAACCCTGTCTACAACCGGCTTGACGCGAAACTTGCCTTTGCCCTGATGGGGTTAAATGCCGTCAAAGGGGTCTCAATCGGCGACGGATTTGCCGTCTCGGGCAAAAAAGGCACCGAAAACGCCGATGAAATGCTCGATGACGGGTTTGCCTCCAATCACGCGGGCGGCATCCTCGGAGGCATCTCCTCGAGCGCTCCGATTGTTTTGCACGTCGCAATTAAACCGACGCCGTCGGTCACAACGCCGCTTCGGAGTCTGAATGAAGCGGGTGACGATGTTCAAATCGTTACCATTGGGCGGCACGATCCCTGTGTGGCCTTGCGTGCGGCTCCGATTCTCGAGGCTCTTGTGGCCCTGGTTCTGATTGATGCGGCGCTTTTACAGCGGGCGCAGTGCGATAACTTCGGGTTAATCTACGATAACCCGACGCGTTAAAGGGCTATAAAAAATTTCCCGACTTCGCTTGGTGTGCCGAAGCAGCAAGCGAAATCGGGAAACAAGGCGTCAAACGTTAAGACTTATTCGTCTTTTTTCGTTTGAACCTGAATGAGCGGCTCGACGCTTACGGGTGGGAGCACGGGTCTCGGGCGCCCTAAGTGCTTGACTGGCTCATAGGTCGGCGCTTTAACGAGGTCCGCCTTAGTCGCAACTTGCGTTAATCCGGCCTTTTTAAGGTTCTCTTCAAGCCCTTCGGAAATGTCTTTTTCCTTGGGAGCAACAGGCGTTGCCTCACCTTGAGGTTCGGGCGCGCTCTTTTCTTCCGGTTTGACCTCAACGGGAGGTTCCGTTGTCTTTTCAGGCTCGGATACAACGGATTCCTTCGCCTCGGGCGCAGTGCTTTCCTGAGGCGTAGCGGACGAACTCTCGGCTTCTTGGGAAGTCGGAGATTCTTCCGAGGTCTCCGTATCGGCAATCACGCGAACGGCTTCGGTCGCTTTTGCCGGGCGACGGCGTCTCGGACGGCGGCGACGGCTGTCGCTTTCAATCACGGGTTCCGTATCCAGTTCGGGTAGGTCCGAAGGAGCGTCCGTTTTTTCTTCAACACTCTTGACTACCTCTTTTTTCGAGCGACGAGCTGAACGCTCCTGAAGGCGCGCAAGCTCAAGCTCCTGATTGACCGCGTCGATATCGACGGGCTTTTCTTCGGAAAGAGGCATCGTGTTTTGTTCCGGCGCCTCTTGGCTTTCCTCAACTAGGGCCTTGGGGCTTTCGGGAGTCGTCTCTTGACGCTCTTGCTCGGGTTTGGCGTTGCTGCGCGGCGACTTTTCCGCCTCGTCCGTGCGACGGCGCGTGCGAGGTCTGCGATTGGCTTTACGCTCTTCTTTCACAGGAGAAACGGGCGCTTCTTGAGGGGTTGTAACTTCGGCGGGCGTCTCATCAGTGGTTTCCTGGGCCTTGCGAAGCTTCTCGCGACGATCCTTGTTACGCTCGCGACGGCGTTCGGCTCGTTGGGCTCGTTCCTCGCGAGTCGGGCGGGTGCTCTTACGGCGTCCTGCCTCGCGCTTACTACGGGAGGCGGGAGTAGCTTCTTCTTTCTTTTCCTTACCGAATCCGAAAAAGCCCAAAATTTTGTCCATGAGACTCACAGGAGCCGGTTCTTCTTTCACGGGTTCCTCGTGCTTAGGCGCCACATCCTTCGGAAGAATGTTCTTAATGACCGGAATCTGCTTGGGGCGATCAGTCTTATCTTCGGCCTTTTTCACGGCATACGGGTCATCGGCCACGGCTGTTAATTCCTCGGCGCGCTTGTAGCTGGCCACATCGTCATCGAGGCGCTCGTCATCGGCGCGCAAACGCTCGATATGGTAGTGCGGGGTTTCAAGGAACGTATTGGGAATAAGGACAATCGGAACGCGGTAGCGGTGTTCGAGTTTTGTCACTTCCGCGCGCTTTTCGTTTAATAGGTAGGTTGCCACATCCACAGGAACCTGAGCGTGCAGGGCACCGGTGCCTTCTTTTGTTGCTTCTTCCTGCAAGATGCGCAGGACTTGCAGGGCGCTCGATTCGGTATCGCGAATGACGCCGACGCCGTTACAACGCGGGCAGGTGACGTGGTTGCCTTCGGAAAGCGACGGACGGAGCCGCTGACGCGAAAGTTCCAAGAGGCCGAAGCGGCTGATTTTGCTAATTTGCACACGGGCGCGATCGGGACGAATCGCTTCTTTCATGCGCTGCTCGATGGCGCGCTGATTCTTCGGGTCATCCATATCGATAAAGTCGATGACGATAAGACCCCCGAGGTCGCGTAGGCGCATCTGACGCGCCACCTCATCGGCCGCTTCGCAGTTGGTGCGAAACGCCGTTTCTTCGATATCCGACCCGCGTGTGGCCCGGGCCGAGTTCACGTCCACGGCCACGAGCGCTTCGGTGTGGTCGATGACAATGGCTCCCCCGGAAGGAAGGGGAACCGTTCTTGCATAGGCCGTTTCGATCTGATGCTCGACTTGAAAGCGCGAGAAAAGCGGCGTGTCTTCCTTGTATAGTTTCACGCGATCGACCATGTCGGGCATCACATGGCTCATAAACTGACGCGCTTGCTCATAGATACTTTCCGTGTCGACGAGAATTTCTCCGATATCGGGCTGAAAGTAATCGCGAATCGCGCGAATCACAAGATTGCTTTCTTCGACAATAAGGAACGGAGCGGGATTGGCGCGCTTTAACTTCTTGCCGTTTTTCTCGGCATCTGTCACGTAGTGTGTCACCTTCTTGCCGCCTTCGGTGGTCTCAAAGACGTATTGCGGTGTGGCAGCTTCTTCAATCGCTTCCCAAAGTTTGAGGAGGTAATTTAAGTCCCACTGGAGCTCCTCTAAGGAACGCCCGATGCCGGCCGTGCGGGCAATGGTACTCATTCCGCGGGGTAAATCGAGTTGCTCCATGGTCTGGCGCAATTCCTGACGCTCTTCGCCTTCGATGCGGCGACTGACGCCGCCGCCGCGCGGATTGTTGGGCATGAGTACAAGGTAGCGCCCCGCCAGACTAATAAAGGTCGTTAACGCTGCGCCTTTATTGCCGCGTTCTTCTTTTTCGACCTGGACGATGATTTCCTGACCTTCGGTGACGGCATCACGAATGCCGACGGTCCGTACGTCCACGCCTTCTTTAAAGTAACTGCGAGAGATTTCCTTAAAGGGCAGAAAACCGTGCCGCTCTTCGCCGTAATCGACAAAGCAGGCCTCCAGGCTCGGTTCGATGCGTGTGATGATGCCCTTGTAAATATTGGATTTTTTCTGTTCTCGGCCGTATGTCTCGATATCGACATCAATTAACTGCTGACCGTCGACGATGCACACGCGCGTCTCTTCGGCGTGTGTCGCGTTAAACAGCATGCGTTTCACTTTCGTTTCCCTTTTAAGCGCCATTAACGTAGACACTTAACTGATACGTGCAGGGCGATAAGTGATTTCGGGAAGAAGAGGTGGATTTTACGGACGGTAAAGCACCGGACGCAGTCGCAAGAGCAACCGCTGCCGGCTTGGTCGGTCGACCGTATGGGAAATCCTAAATAGGCGATTGTCGGAGAGATGCCTCCGACCCGTGTCCGTCAATTTTGTACCGACAGGCATAAACGCTACGCCTTCCGCCTGTTTGGAAAGCGGAAAGCCCAACAACCAGAAAATAAGCCCGAATCCTGTCAACACAAAACGTATCTCTTCAACCCGAGATCCTTTTCGTCTCGGCATGAGCTGTGCCTTGCGAGGGCACAGCGCGCAAAAAAGAACTTGATTTGTTCGGTCCTATCATGCTCCGGGCGTTTAATGACGCGACGCGGCATCGGGACGTGCATGGAATCAAAAGCACTTTTTTGCGTTAATAAACAGTTTCTTTGCGCCGGTTCGGGACTTGTTTTAACGACGTAAAATAGTTTCATCGGACGCGTGCGCCGTGTTGCCGAAAAACGGCAACGGCATCGGTTAAAATTCCGACGCCAACACATAGCATCGGGGGTTCATCGGAACTCCCGACGCGTGCGGGCAACATTATAGCGAATCCTATGCCTGAGAGTCCTTCAAAATCCATTAAAAATCCGAGTGTTGTGCTCAATCAATCGGACAATTCCGTCGTGCGTTTCATCGACATCGATGCCGCGCACGAAGGTCAGAGACTCGATAACTTTTTGCTTTCACTCTCTAAAGGCGTTCCCAAAAGCCACATTTACCGCATTGTTCGCGGGGGCGAAGTTCGGATCAATAAAAAACGGGCGACTGTGTCGCAACGCCTCAATTTAGGCGATTGCGTACGTATCCCCCCGATGCGCATCGCGCAAAAGGAAGCTCAAACGTCAGCCCGACCCTTTGGGGAAGGGGAACTCACGATTCTTTTCGAAGACCGAGATTTGCTGATTGTCAATAAACCCGCCGGTCTTGCCTGTCACGGAGGATCAGGGGTCTCCTTCGGCCTTATCGAGCGGCTGCGTGCCACACGACCCGAAGCTCCGATGCTTGAACTTGCCCACAGGCTCGATCGCGACACCTCGGGGATCCTCGTTTTGTGCAAAACCCGCAAAGCCCTCGTGCGCTTTCAGGAAGCGATTCGCGAAGGGACTGTTCATAAGTTTTATCGGCTCCTTGTGGTCGGCGATTGGGTCAACGAGCGGGAACACGTCAAGGCACCTCTTACCAAATACACTCTCCCTTCGGGCGAGCGTCGCGTACGGGTCGACCAAGAAAACGGGCTTTTCTCACACACGATTTTTACGCTCTTACATCGCTTCGGACCGGTTTCATACCTTGAGGCTGAGCTTAAAACGGGGCGCACGCACCAAATTCGCGTGCATGCGTCATCCGTGGGGTTTCCCCTTGTCGGTGACAGTAAGTACGGCGACTATGCAGTGAACGGCGCCGTTGCCAAGGGGTCCCTCGGCGTTCCTTTTAAGCGCCTTTACTTGCATTCTTACCGCCTTGCGTTTACGCACCCGGTTTTAGGGACGCCAGTTAAGATTGTTTGTCCCGAGCCTGAAGAATGTGAGCGGTTACTCACAGCATTGAAATTAAAGGAATAATCGATGACGCCGCGCTATGATTTGGTGATTTTCGACTGGGACGGAACCCTGATGCCGACGACCGATGCGATTATCGAAGGCTTTGCTTTTGCCGCAAAAGCCCTCGGGTATCCGGTCCCCGATGCAGACAAAACGCGACGGGCGATCGGGATGGGCAGGACCGATGCGATGCGTTTTTTGATGCCCGAGTGCCCTGAGCCTTGCTGGGGCAAGTTTGAAGAAACGTACCGGAATTTTTACCTTGAGCGGGAAAAGACTATTACACTTTTTCCGGGAATTCGGGAGCTTTTAAGTGAACTTCACGCCGGCGGGGTCAAAATTGCCCTGGCTACCGGGAAAAGCGAGCGGGGAATCGGACGCGTTTTAACGAGGACAAACCTTGCGCCCCTTTTTGACGCAACGCGCGCCGGCAATGTTGTCAATCCCAAACCGCAACCGGGCATGATTCTCGAAATATGTCGGGAACTGAGTATCCCCTTGGAGGGCACGGCGATGATCGGGGACTCGACTTTGGATTTAAGGATGGCGGCCAATGCCGGGGTTTCGGGAATCGGAGTGACGTACGGCGCCTGTACACACGAGGAACTCACAGCACTTCCGAACGCAGGTCTTGCCGATACGGTGCCTCAATTAAAAGCGCTGTTGTGGAAGTAGAGCGGGTTACGTGAGCTTGACTTTTCCGCGAGACGGAGCCATCAGGGCAAAGACGGTCGGCACTTTCGCAAGTGTCCCGAGGTGTTCCTTCCAATTAGCCGCCTTCATCGTGCGAAGCGATTCGGTTTGTCCCGTGATGTCGGTTCCGACGGTCAAAAGCGTTCCCGGATTAAGAGTCCTTACCAGGGCCTCGAGCATTGTGTTGTTGCGGTAAGGGGTTTCGATAAAAAGTTCGGTTTCCCCGGCGCGGCTTTCGTTTTCAAGGTGGCGAATCGCTTTGTCGCGCAAATCGCTTTCAATCGGCAGATACCCCCAGAAGCGAAATCGCTGACCCGTAAGGCCGCTTCCCATCAGCGTTAAGAGAATCGAGCAGGGACCGACTAGCGGGACGACGGGTATTTTAAGCGTGTGCGCGAGGGAAACTAAGGCCGCCCCCGGGTCAGCGACCCCCGGGCACCCCGATTCACTGACGATACAGGCATCTTTCCCTTGTTGGACCGGTTCAAGCCATTCGTGAAAACAGGCTGAATCGGGCTTATGACCGATTTCACAAATGGTAAGGTCGGCTATGGGCTTCGGGTGCCCCAACGCCTTTAAGAAGGCACGTGCCGATTTGGCGTTTTCCGCCAAAAAGTAGTCGGTTTGACGGGCGATGCGGACGGTTTTCTCGGGGAGAACATCGCTAATTGCTGTTTCGGCAATGCGATTGGGGAGTAAATAAAGGGTCCCCGTCATACAAGACCCCGAACGGGCGGCAAGCCCGATGCGATGAGAAAACTCGTAAGACGCATGAGCGGCAGCCCGATCAGCGACGTCGGATCATCGCTTTTCACGGATTTCGTGAGCGCAATCCCGAGGCGCTCGATTTTGGCACTTCCGGCACAGGAAAAGGGCTTTTCTCGCATAAGGTAATCGTCAATGGCTTCATCGGTAAGCTCTCGCATCGTAACGACGGTATCGCTTACGCATTCGCGGACGGTTCCTTGAGCATCGATGACGCAAAGCGCTGTGTGAAAGACAGCCTCGCGTCCGGCCATGGCGCGAAGTTGCTCACGGGCCCGATCAAAGGTGCCTGGTTTGCCGAGGGGTTTCCCATTGAGTTCACAAACTTGGTCGGAAGCAATGATGACGGCATCGGGGCGCAGAGCGCGAACCGCAAGGGCTTTTTTTCGCGCAAGGCGCACCGAAAGGTCGTAGGGCGACTCCCCGGAAAGCGGCGTTTCGTCAATTTCGGGCGAAAGCGCTTCAAAGGGAAGTCCGAGGCGAGTCAGGAGCTCCTTTCGATACACGGAGGAACTTGCCAAAATAAGCGGTGGATTTGACATAATAGGCGCATTGTAAAGGTTTTAAGGGGGTTCCATGATTCTTAATATTTTTGACTTCGAGCGCTCGAAAAAGACTCTTTCCGGTTCGCTTTCCTTAACGGAGATGCCGCGCCTTAATGAGACGCTCACGGGCGAAGCCAAATCGGCGGACGTGGGATTTGTCCTCACACCTCGAGAAGGAAAAAGAGGGCTTCCTGCCGTGGAGTTGACCGTCGATGCGACCCTGACGACCTCATGTGTGTATTGCGCCGAACCCTGCCGCTTACGGATTGAAAAAACCGTTCCGTTTCTTTTGACACAAACGGAAGACGAGGCTGACAGCCTTCCCATTGAAGAGGACGGCGAGTTTGATGTCATTGTCGGATCGACGCATTTTGATCTGGCGCATCTTGTGGAAGAAGAGCTACTTTTAAGTTTGCCGGCGTTTCCGCGGCACGAAGTCTGCCGGGCGCCGACCAAAAACACATCACACGAAGAGACAGGCGGCAGTTCGGGGAATAATAAGCCCTTTTCAGCGCTTTCTGACCTGATTCGTCAAAAAAACAGTGCCTCGTAAAAGCCTCCTAGGGATTACCCTCGCTCAGGGCTTCGCTTCCTTCTTTCAGGCGTAGAATCGACTGGCCGTATATATCGGTCGTACCCATTTAAAAAGGAGGAAACGATGAAAAAACTCACGCTATTGGCCGCCGCTCTTTGCTTTGCCGGAACAGTCCTTGCCGCTCCGATTACCGGAAGTGACGCCCTCTCGGACCCGAAAAAATACTATTCGACCTTAGATGAAACAGTTGACAGCGTGGCGCTCATTCCGCCGCCTCCGATGCCCGTGAAAGCCGGAGATCCGGTTAACGATGCCGACCGCATTGCCTACGAGGAGGGTCTTAAGATGCGTACGGCCGAGCGCGGACGTCAGGCCATCATCGATGCCGCAGGCTCGAAAGTGCATATCGCCTTCCAAGATGCCTTCGGCGTGAAAATTACGGAAAAAGACACGCCGAAACTTTATAAATTCATTAAGCACCTACGCAGTGAAACAGGTTCCTTGGCTCCGCGCGGCGCTAAGAAAAAGTACAACCGCATTCGTCCGTTTGTTTACTACGGGCAGCCGACCTGCTACAAGGACGATGAGGCAAGGCTCTCTAAAGACGGAGGGTATCCCTCGGGACACTCGGCACGCGGCTGGGCTGTGGCGCTGATTTTGGCGGAAATCAATCCGGACAATAAGGACGCGATTTTGGAACGCGGTCTGGATATGGGACGCTCGCGCGTGATCTGCGGATACCACTGGGCTTCGGACGTGGAAAATGCGCGCCTGATCGGTGCGGCCAATGTCGCACTCCTTCACGCTAATCCCGTGTTTATGAAGGATTTAAATGAAGTGAAGGCTGAATTTGCCGCCTTAAAGAAAGCCGGCAAGGTTACGTTCCACAACAAGAAGTAGCTTTTTTAAGCCCGAGTCGGGGGCGGGAATCCGATTGCCCCCGACTTACAGGGTATCGATAATCCGCCCGAGAATCCCGAGACTAATGAGCCAGAACAGTAGGGCGCTTCCGCGATTTAAAAAGCGCGAGACGCGCTCTCCTTTAAGGTAGTGGCTTGCAAGAACCGTGAGCGAACTATAGATGGTATGCCCTGCAAAACACACCCCCGTGTAGATGGCAATTAAAAGAGCCGCCTTGTGAACGTAGTTTTCATCGGGGTGAATAAATTGCGGGAAAAGAGCGACCAAACTCACGATGAGCACCGGATTGGTGACGCTTAATAAAACACCGAACGTAAAGGCGCCGGTCACGTTTTCTTCTTTGGCCGCATTCTCCGAAGTGTGCGCATCGGATAAATCAACAACCTTGGCTGTCCAGTTCCGATACCCCAAATAAATCAGCACGAGAGCCCCGGCAATTTGAATCGCCACGATAACCCCGAGTCCGGCGGCCGTTAACACATTGGTAATGAAAACGCCGAGCGAAATTGCCGCAGGCGAAAGAAGAAGGTGGCGCTTACCGTACCGAAAGCCGCAGGAAATCGTGTACAAAACCCCCGGTCCCGGCGTGAGAACCGTGACGACAATGAGCAAAAAGAAAAGAAAAAGTTCGTTCATAGGGGAAAACGAAAATGAAGGGCTCGGTATCGTAACACCGTTTGAAACAAAAAGGTTTTCCGGTTTTTACGAGAAAAGGCGCACGAAGATGCCGAGCGCAAAGAGCAAAAAAAGGACGGCACTTGCCTTCTTTAAAAGCCCCCAAAGACCGTGTCCCAAGAGGTAGCCTCGAGCGGCTAATGCTAAAAATCCGTAAAACACTTGCCCCGCAAAGTACACCATTGTGCAAAGCGTCACGAGAACGGTCGCTTGCGTTAAGTAAGGCGCGCTCGGGTCGATGCATTGCGGGAAGGTCGCAACGAGCCCGGCAAGGAGCACGGGGTTCGTTAGGCTCAAGAGAACGCCGCTTACAAACGTTTGCCTAAGGTTTGCTTTCGAGGCGGGATTGTCAGCCGAATCGGCGGCGAAAGAGACGGCGGGACTTACCCAATTGCGGTATCCGAGGAAAGCGAGGATGACGGCACCGAGCGCCTGCACAAGAACATAAAGCGTCGGGGAGGCGGCAATGACAAGCGCAAGGCCGCAGGATGTTGCAAGGGCCAAGAAAAACGAGCCGATACTCACGGCTGTCGGGGCTAGAAAAAAGTGCGACCTTCCGAGTTGTACAGCACAGGTGACGGTAAACAAGGCCGCCGGTCCCGGAATTAACACCGTCACTACCATAAAGACGAAAAAGAGGGCGATATTTCCCATAGTCGTTTGCAAGGCGCTTTTAACCGTGAGGGCGCATTTTACGAATCGTTTTCGATGGCCCGCAAGAGCTCGGTTTCGATAAATAGGACGGTTTCGGGGTTTTTCAGTGCTTCGCCTTCGATTAAAAAGACATCTTCTACGCGCTCATCGAGCGTGGTGATTTTGGCGCTTACAAGGTTTACGCCGTACGAGGCGAGCACACGAGCGAGCGTATATAAAAGTCCGATGCGATCGGTGCAGGTCATCTGTAACAGGGCGCCCTTGCCGGCATCATCGGGTTCGATGTCAATCACAGGTTTAATCGGAAAGCTCCGGGAGCGACGCGAAAGGCGGGCGGCTTTAAGAGGCTTAAGTTCCTGATTGTTTTCGAGACTTTCTCGCAGGTGTTCGGTCAGAAGGCTCTTAAATTCCGTGAAATCCGGGCGACTGCGTTTATCTTGTACCGAGAAAGTATCGATGACGTTTCCCGAACGTGTGGTGTGAATGCGCGCCTCAAGAACTGAAAGTCCGTTGCGCTCGAAGGTGCGAAAGACGCGTGCTAAGAGCCCGGGCTTATCCTTAAGACTCAAAAAGACTTTAAATAACCCGGTCGCTCCTTCTTTCATTTCGATAATCGGCTCCGGGGCTTTATTTTTTTGCGTCAGAATCGCGGCGTGCCAGAGGATATCTTCCGCTGTATGGCGCATAAAGTACGTCAAATCGAGCTTAGAGAGGTAGTCCTGAATCTCGCTGTCCGTAAGATGTCTTTTCTTCAAAGCGATTGTTACGGCTTTTTCTTTTTCTGCAAGGAGCGACTCGCGGTCGGTTCGAAGGGGTTTACCGGAAAGGACGGCGCGTGTTTTGTTATATAGGTCCTCGAGAAGCTCGGCTTTCCAGGTGTTCCACACTTTGGGGTTGGTCGCCCGAATGTCCGCAACGGTCAAAAGATACAAGGCATCAAGGTGCGCTTTGTCGCCGACAAGGGAAGCGAACTCGGCAATGATCGCAGGGTCACTCGTATCTTTTTTCTGGGCCGTGGCGCTCATTGTCAGGTGCTCACGCACGAGAAAGCGGACGAAGGCAATCGAAGCGGGGGACAAGCCTAAGGAGACACAAAAGTCCCCGGCCATCTTCTCGCCGAGAGCGGCGTGGTGACCTCCGAGGCCCTTACCGACATCATGAAAAATCGCAGCCAGGATCAGTTCTTCGGTGCTTTCCACTTGCGCCATCACCTCCGAGCAATGCGGAAATTCATGGGCGTAGGAAGAATGCGTAAAGCGACGCAGGTATTTAACCACCCGCATCGTGTGCTGATCGACCGTGTAGGCATGAAAAAGGTCATGCTGCATCTGGCCGACCACGCGTCCGAACGCGGGAATCAGGCGACCGAGCACGCCCCACTGGTTCATGAGCTGTAAACACCGTGTGCAGCCGTAGCGCGATTGCAAGATGCGGCGAAAGACTTCTTTGCACTCGGGCGTTTCAAAAGAATGGGTGCTTCGTTTGCGAGCCTCACGATAAAGAGCGCGCATCAGGCGCGTGGAAAAGTCTTTAAGTTCCTGACGCCGGGAAAACTCAAAAAATAGCGTAAGGAGGAATGCCGGGTCTTTGCCGATTCGGTTCGCATTTTCGATGTCAAGCGTTTGGCCGCGCGCAACAAGGCCGGGCGCCACGGGCACAGGGCTTGCCGCGCTCGTATCGGTCTTTAAAAGACGCTCTTCGAGCGAGCGCATTGCAATGGCGTTTAAAAGCTCGACGTTATGAGCGTTTCTGTAGTAGCGCTGCATTAAAAGCTCGGCCGCATCCAGGCCCGACGTAGCCTTAATCCCGAGGGAGAGCGCAAGCGGAATTTGCTTTTCGAAAAGCAGGCGATTTTCGGCGCGATTACTTAATAGGTGGAGTCTAAGTCTTAAATCGGATAAAAACGCGCGGGCAGCAGTTAATTCACCCCATTCTTCGCGATTGAGGATTCCGCACGTTACAAGGTCATCGGCATCTTGAGCAAGGCCGGCGGCATTGGCGCACCACAAAAGGACTTGAATGTCGCGCAGGGCCCCCGGACTATCTTTAATATCGGGCTCAAGCTCGTAGGGTGTATCGTCGTGTTTGCGACGCCTTTGGTGCATCTCAAGCTCTTTTTCCCGAAAGAAAGTCACGGGGTTCAGGGCTTTGAGGTACTCGGCGCGTGTGGCTTCAAAGAGCTCCTTGTTGCCGTATAAAAAGCGCGCTTCGAGAAAGTTGGTCGAAAGGGCGATGTCTTGCGTGCAGTCGACTAGGGTTTCGCGGGCGGTTCGCACCGAGGCGCCGACTGAAAGCCCTAAGTCCCAGAGGGAGGTTAAAAAAGTGCTCACGCATTCGGCGGACTGCTCCGGATAGTGCTCGGGTATGAGAACAAGTAGGTCGATATCGGAGAAGGGGAAAACTTCGGCACGCCCGAAGCCCCCTGCAGCCAAGAGGGCCACATCCTCAGGTAAGTGAAGCGACTTGGCGCGCTTGCCGATGACGCTTTCAAGAAGCCGCGTGTGGCAGGTTAAATACCGTGCCGGATCGCCTTTTTCTTCGAACGCCTGCTTCAGGGCTTCTTTTTCTTTTTGATATCGGAGCGCTTGGTCAGTCACATAGTCCTCGAATTAGGAAAACGATGTCGGTTTTTTCCAACCCTTGACCCACGAAGGCGGTGTGCGCGAGCCTTCGCTTACGGTCAGGATGTCGTAGCCCGTGTCGGTCACAAGAACCTGTAACTCCCATTGTGCCGAAAGACTCTGGTCTTTTGTGACAACCGTCCAGCCGTTTCCGAGGGTGGAAATAAAGCGTTTGCCGGCATTGACCATCGGTTCGACCGTAAAAATCATCCCCGGTTCGAAGTCGGCCGTCGGAGCCGAAAGCGGGAAGTGACTGACGTGGGGTTCTCCGTGAAATTCGCGACCGATGCCGTGTCCGCCGTATTCGCGCACGATGGTAAGGCCCATGGGAGTGACGAAATCGTAGCAAGCCTGCCCGATGTCATTGAAATTGCCCCCCGGACGCACGGCTTCGATTCCTGCCCACATGCAGCCGAAGGTGGCTTCGACTAAGCGGTTGCCGGCAATCGTGGGTTTTCCGACTTGAAACATACGGGAGTTATCCCCGTAAAAGCCGTCTTTTTCCAGCGTCACATCGATATTGACGATGTCGCCGTTTTTAAGGAGTTTTTTTTCACTCGGAATCCCGTGGCAAATCACGTGATTGACGGAAATACACGTCGCAGCCGGGTAGGGTGTCATGCCCGCGGGCTTGTAGTGTAGGCACGCCGACTGGGCGCCGAGCACCTTGACGGTGTATTCGAGCATCAAGTCATCTAAGTGCTTGGTGCTCACGCCGGCTTTGACAAAGGGCGTGATGTAATCGAGGAGTTTGGAGGCTAAGTACCCGACGTGGCGGATGGCCTGAATTTCGTCTTTTTTATAGATAATGATTGAACTAGTCATAGTCAATGTGTACGGGAAAGCAAAGTTATGGGTTGCCCGTTTTCTAAGTAAAGAGTTTGCGGCGTGTCGCGTACGGCACATTCGACAAAGCTGTAGCGTCCGGCCTGATAAATGAGGACGGCACGAGGATTACGGTTCTCGTCAAAAAGATCGCCCCCGGCTTTAAAGGGCGTGTTCGACCCCTCATAGACGGCCGCTCGACGCGAGGGCGTCCCGAGGCTATGGATGCGTGAGACGATTTCTTGGCCGACGTAGCAGCCTTTGCCGAAGGTGACGCCCCCGATTAAATCTAAATTGATCGATTGCGGGAGAAAGATCCCCTGCGTCTTTATAAACACAAAGGGAAGACCTTCGTAAGCGGCGGCCTCCCACCAGAGATCCTCATCGGCATCGCTACTTTTCGGCGTTGGCGTGAGGGCGAGCGTCACGGCCCCTTGTGTGTAGCAAGGGTAAGCTGCATTAAAGTGAGCGGTACCGATTATTCCGAAAACGCCGAAACTTTCGTCAACCGCAATGCGCACGTGGCGACGCAAGGTATAAAGCGTCAATCGCCGGCAAAGACTATCGATCGTATCGCGCGGGGTCACGATGAGGACGTCCGAATCGCTTTTTGTCAGGAAAAAGACCGATAGGAGCCGCCCCTTGGGGTCGCAGTACCCGGCTGGCGTAAGCGATGCATCGAGCTTTGTGACATCGAGCGTCACTTGCCCTTGTAAAAAGTCAAGGACGTCCGATCCCGTCAGCCGCAAGAGGCCGAGGCGAGAAAGGGGAAAAACCGAATGAGTTTCGGGTGCGTTCATAATGAAAGCTCAATGTCGAAATCCTGTATTATAAGTAGTTGCGCTCGGATCAAATCCGAGAAATCTTTTTGAGTTTTTTCTGCCGTGACTGAACGACCTGACAATTCGAACGAATCGAACGAAAAGACATCGGTTTTTCTCAGTGTCCGTCTTTTTTGTGAGCATCAGATTCATCACCTTCTTTCCTGGTACCTGTCGCTCACGTCGCGCGAGCGCTGGGTTGCCGGAGTCATCGGTGCGGGTTTAGGCGCGCTTTTCCTCATCGTTTCCTTTTTTTCCTACCTATACTATTCCCCCCTTTCCTTTCATACGTACGCCCAAAAGGTCGATGTCATTGTCGTTCCCGGTGACACGGCTCGCTCGATTGCTGGTAAGGTTTCTCGAAGCGGACTCGGTGTCAATGAAACGGTTTTAACGGGGTTACTGCGACTTTTCGGCGACCATTCGGCCATACACACCGGGCGCTATCGCTTTGAGCGCGGGGATTCCTTATCGACCGTTGTGCGCAACATCTCCGAGGGTCTTGTTGCCGTCGGCAAACTTCGCGTTTCCGACGGCATGACTTTTAAGGAACTACGCGCCCTCATGGACGCCGATGCCGATTTGCAGCACACGACGGCGCATTTAACCGATGCCGAGTTGCTTAAAAAACTCGGTGCAACGGAAGAAAATCCCGAAGGGCTTTTTGCTCCCGACACCTATCAGTTTCGGGCGGGCGTAACGGACCTTTCGGTTTATGCTTTGGCGTACAACAAGCAAAAGGCAGATCTTGCGCGTGAGTGGAAGGGGAGGGCCCCGGGCCTTAAACTCAAAAGCCCGTACGAGGCACTCATTTTGGCTTCGATTATCGAAAAAGAGACGGGCGTGCGAACCGACCGGCACTTAGTGAGTTCCGTTTTTCACAACCGCTTGAAAATCTGGATGCCGCTACAGACCGATCCGACGATTATCTACGCGATGGGAGATGACTTTAAAGGACGTCTGCGTAAACGCGATTTGCAGCGGCCCGGTCCCTACAATAGTTACCTTAATTACGGGCTTCCGCCTACGCCTATTGCCATGCCCGGGCTTGAGTCCATTCGCGCCGCTCTGCATCCGAGTCGCACAAAATATCTATACTTTGTAGCGCGCGGGGACGGAACAACGGTCTTTTCCAATACCCTGGACGTGCACAATCAAGCAGTCGCTAAATACCAAAAGACTAAAAAAAGGGCGAAAACCGGATCATGAGTCGCGGCGTTTTTATTACATTTGAAGGAATCGACGGAGCCGGTAAGAGCACGCAGATTGCGGCCCTGGCGGCCTACTTAAAAGAACATGGGCACGAGGTCGTTCGGACACGCGAACCGGGAGGCACGCCTCTGGCGGAAAAAATTCGCGCACTTTTACTTTCCGAGCCCATGCAGGTTTCGACCGAAACGCTCCTTTTTTTTGCCTCACGGGCCGAACACATTGCCGATGTGATTGAACCGGCATTAAAACGCGGGGCTTGGGTTCTTTCCGATCGCTTTACCGATGCGACGTTTGCCTATCAGGTCGGGGCCAAGGGGCAAAGTGCGCACTTTGTCGAAACCTTGGAAAAACTCGTGCAAGGCGATTTACAACCCGATCACACGGTTTTGTTTGACATTACGCCCGAGATTGCGGCAACGCGACGTGCAAAAGCCCGTGCAGCCGATCGCTTTGAAAGCGAAGATTTAGCCTTTTTCTCGGCGGTACGAGCGGCGTATTTGCGGCGAGCCGAAGCCTCGGGAAAGCGCTTTTTTATACTCGATGCCACGCAGAATCCCGAGACGATGACTGAGCGCCTGTTGGAGGAGGCATGCACATGGCTTTAGCGCAATACCCGTGGCAAGAAGCTCAAGCAAAAACGCTTCTTGAGTTAAAAGAGGCGCTACCTAATGCTCTTTTACTCTATGGGCCCCGAGGAATCGGGACCTTTGATTTGGCACATGCGTTTTCTCAAAGCCTATTGTGTGAGACCCCGAAGCAAGACGCTTCGGCTTGCGGGATGTGTCGTGCGTGTCGCCTTTTTAAAGCCTTTACGCACCCCGATATGCGCTATTTAGTCAGCGAAGCGGAAGCGCTTCCACGGGATATTCCTTTTGTTCCCCCGGAAAACAGTGCTGCCGCGCGCAAGAACCTATATCGGGAAATTCTGATTCACCAAACGCGGGCCCTGACGGATTTTCTGACCCTTAAAAGCCATGAAGGCGGACGGCGTGTTGTTTTGGTGTACCCGGCAGACAAGATTCGCGCCGAGGCAGCGGCATCGCTTTTAAAGAGCATCGAAGAGCCGCCCGAGGGCTTGGTCTTTATTCTTGTGGCCGATGAAATCGATCGCGTCTTACCGACCATTCGTTCGCGGTGTCGCTTGATTCGGGCAACGCCTCCGACGCGAAGTGAGGCGCTTGATTGGCTTCGCTCACAGAACGTCAAAGACCCCGAGCGCGCCCTTGAGGCTGCCGGCGGCATGCCGCTTTCGGTTTTTGAAGTCGACGCGCGGCTGATTCTTTCCTCTGAGGAAGAGGAGCGACTCATCGGCCTTTTGCTCCGAGGGAAAAACGCCGATGCCGATACGGTCTGTTCGCTACTTGGGCGAGATCCGGCGCTTCCGGCCTATGCCGCATTTTTGGCGCGCTGGGCTTGGGACCTGGCTTCGGTGCGTCAAGGGGGAACGGCACGGTATTTCCCGGAAAAAGAAGAAGACATTAAAAAGCTTACGGTTATGACAGATCCCGCAAAGCTTTACCTCTGGATTAACAGTGTGCGGGACGTTAAACGTGTCAGCTCTCACCCGCTTAATTCGCGAATGACCCTCGAGGCGCTTCTTTTGGCGTATGCTCGCGCCTTATCCTAAATCGATTACGGAGTTACCATCATGATGATTGCGCGTACGATCAGCGACGTGCGTCGTGCCGTTAAAGCGTGGCGTAAAGAAGGTTTAACCATCGGTCTTGTGCCGACCATGGGGTATTTGCATGAAGGTCATGCGAGTTTAGTGAAAGCCGCGAAAGCCTCCTGCGACCGTGTTGTCGTCTCGGTTTTTGTCAATCCGACACAGTTCGGTCCCAATGAGGATTTAGAAAGTTACCCGAGAGACTTTGAGCACGATTGCACGCTCCTTGAAGGACTCGGTACGGATTTGGTGTTTCACCCGGATCCGGCGGAACTGTATTTCCCCGATGCCGCGACTTGGGTTGAGGTTCCGTCTTTAGCAAAGAACCTGTGCGCCAAAACACGTCCGACGCATTTTCGGGGTGTCTGCACGGTGGTGAGTAAACTCTTTCACATTGCAGCTCCGGACAAGGCATTTTTCGGGCAGAAAGATGCGCAGCAACTTGCTGTCATCCGTCGCATGGTGCGCGATTTAAATTTTGATCTTGAAATTGTCGGATGCCCCATTGTGCGGGAAGCCGACGGCTTGGCGAAATCCAGCCGCAACACGTACTTAAACCCGAAAGAGCGGCAAGCGGCATTGATTTTGAACCGGTCCCTAAAAAAAGGGGAGGCTCTTATTGAGGCCGGAGAAACCGATACGGGCAGGCTCCTTGCGGTAATCAAAGAGAGCATTGCCACGGAACCCTTGGCTACACTTGACTACGCCGAGGCAGTCGATGCCGACTCGATGAAACCGGTTGCCACGGTAGAGGGCAACGTGCTCTTTGCCATTGCCGTTTATATCGGCAAGACGCGGCTCATTGATAACTTCGTCGTTTCTCGGTAAAGTTACGCCCGCATAGAAAACAGGGGATTGACGCCATGGATTCTGAAAAACTCAAAGTCATTTTCAACTGGGTTGTCCGCATTGTTTTCTTTTGCATGCTCATGAAGGTTCTTTACGACGTGATTCTTGCCGAACACGCGTTCTTATCGTAAAGAATCGGGGTAGCGTCTTAATTCGGAAGTGTGGCAGAGTGGTTGAATGCACCGGTCTTGAAAACCGGCGACGGTTTTCGCCGTCCGTGGGTTCGAATCCCACCGCTTCCGCCATCAGCCCTGTTTATTGCCCTGAAACCACCCTGACGCAACCCTGACAGAACATAGACCTTTCTATGGTCCGAAGCCACTTTTGCATTTAAATACAGGCTTAGACGTGACTTTTCCTGTTTACTACCCTGACAGAATTTGAAAATGCACTGACATTTCGTGTACAGTGCTATGTCACCAATGGATATGGACTTTTATATGGACCTTTTCTGAACGATGAAAAAGTCCATACGCCGACCATGATAATTACACAGAAAACTCTTACCGAATTGCCTGAAGGCATTCACCTGATTGAGGAAAACTTTTACATCCGAGTTCGCGGAAATAAGCGGTACTTCTTCTTTGCCTACCGGAAAGACGGACGCAGAAAAGAAATCGGACTCGGCGGCATCAAGCGAACGTCGTTTGCTCTTGCCAGAGAAAAAGCAACGAAGCTCCGGCTGGACCTCATGAGCGGTAAGGAGCCATGCCTGGAAGAAAAGTCTGTTGCGTCCGGACGGACTTTCAACGAAATCTATAAGGAAGCCATTGCGACTACGGATGACGTCAAGCGCTGGAAGAATGAAAAGCATCGGCGTCAATGGTATTCGTCAATTGAGACCTACGCCTGCCCGATTATCGGGAAGAAGAGAATTAATGAAATTAAGCGCGACGACATCATCGCCGTTTTAAAGCCCATTTGGACCACAAAGAACGAAACTGCCGCTCGCGTTCGCTCTCGTTTAGAGCGCATCTTTTCTTACGCAATTTTCAAGGGCGAGTATTCCGGGCCGAACCCGGCCGTGTACCGTGACAATCTTGAAATGGTTTTTGCGCCCAAAGCCAAAGTCCGTGCCGTTAAGCACATGGAAGCCCTGACGCTCCAAGAGGCTCAGCGATACGTGGCCTATGGTGTTGCCTCTGGGACGATGGGGCATTTGGCCACAGTCTTCGGGATGCTGACGGCTTTGCGTGCCAATGAATTTATTCGGGCACGATGGGAAGAGATCGATTTAGATAATGCCTTGTGGATTGTTCCGCCGGAGCGCAGAAAGATTGCCCGAGACTTCCCGATGCGAGTTCCGCTCTCGGAGCAGGCGCGCGCTGTTCTCAAACACTTAGCGCAAACCTTTAAGGGTAAACCCGTAGGGCATGTCTTTTATAGTGAAACGGCTGCCAGCGGTCACATCTCTTTGGAAACCCCGAGAATAATGCTGAGAAAGGTCCTGAAGCGTTCCGTCACAATGCACGGCTGTCGGAGCACCTTCCGAGATTGGGCCGAGGAAACAGGGCAAAACCCGACGGCTACGGAGCGCTGTTTAATGCATGAAGAACCAAACAAAACGACGCGGGCCTATCAGCGCAGCGACCTGTTAGAAAAAAGGCGTCCACTCATGCAAGCATGGGCAGACGCCATTTTCCCGAAGGTTTTAATTAAACTAATTCAAGAACCGACGTAAGCGAAACGACCTTCAAGGGCAACGGATTGGCTTGCCGGATGCAAACCTGCCCGTTGGAATTCCAAGAGGGCGTGACTTCAACACCGAGAGCATCCGTTGTCGGCTGTGGAGGTGTTCCTGCAAGTTCTGTTGTTCGTGCCGGAAATTCGTCAAGCTTATCGAACGACGGACCTGCACTAAAGCCGGACGTATTCACGACGCGCAATTCAACGGAACGCACGTTCTTTTTGTGAGCACTCCCATAGGAACCGTCAGCGAGGCCTCCGATAGCAATCGGTAGTGTTTCCATATCAGCGTTGTAGGGCAGGCCGATGTGGACAATAGACGCAGCCTTCTCGAGGACAATCGTCCCGTTCGTGACCTTTTGTGGCGGTTCGACACCGCCGTCGGCCAGAATGCTCACGGTTTCCCCTTCAAGCCAATTGATGCCTGTGATTTCTGTTTTCGGTGCTCCTCGATAGGTTCCGGCACAGTCTACGTGCATTGTCTCTTCAAGGCTTGTCCACTTGATTTCGTGCATCCTTTCAACAAATCGCTTTGTCTGACCGTTGATGGTCCGCCTGACGACAACGTAGAGCATATCTTCTTCGTCCTCGGAAACGACGGCACACGATTCAAACGTTCCCTTTGTTTCAATGGAAGAGAATCCGCCGACTTGTTGCTCAGGAATATAGGTAAAGGCAATCAGGTTTCCTGCGGAAGAAACGGCCCACACAATGGGGAACGGAGCTTTTCCGAAAGCAAGGTCCAGAATGTCCAAATTGTCAAATAGGTGATTGGCGCGCACACATACGTCGTTTGTGATGAATCCGCCTGCCTCGTAGGAGTACCCGCATTCGCGCAAATGGCCACCGCGTCCGGCTGCATACAGGCAGCTGTTATTCACCACAACAGGCTGCACTGAATTGCATCCGATATAGGACTGCGGGCGAACCGACATAGACGAAGGCGTAATCGCATCGTTATTCATCGGGCTCACGCGCCATTCTGCCGAGCCTGTCAGAAGAATTAGGTGCGAGAGCGGAACAAAGTGCTGGATGCGGTTTGCCTCACGCGCCGCGACGCGCACGGCAATGCGATCATCATCTTGCGTCGGGAGCGAGTACGACATATCCGATTCTGTGCCTGACTTTGTAGCCCAGATATTGTTCGGGCGCGATGGCGTGCCGCCGAACCAGCGCCGCTGTTCAAAGTGAGCCACAGCGCCCGGAAAGTCTCCTGCTGTACCTGTAGATGCCGAAGCGCTTGCGCCTGAGCCTTCAGTTGCCGAAATAACGACCGTGGGCGACGTGTAGCCACTTCCTCCCTTCAAAACATTGATGGCCACAATCTTTCCCTCCGAAACTACAGCCTTGAGTTCGGCACCAGTTCCGGTGCTGTCGGTTACCCAAACTTGAGGCAAGAGAGTGGTTGTCGGCAGGTCTAAGGTCTTTTTCCTCTTATCCGGCGACAAAAGCTGCCAAAAGCTTCCTGCTTCTTTTGGGTCTATTTCAACTTTTGGTTTTTTGTAGCCTTTGCCCGGATTGGTTACTGTAACACCTGAGATAAAGAGGTGCTGTATTTGGTAGGTTTCCTCGTTATCGCCATCTCCGCCGATTTCTTCTGTTTTGGTTTCGGTCCATTTTTTAAACACGACCGTAGCCGTCGCACCGCTTCCGTAATTCTTTTCGTCGTAGATACGAGCCGTCGGCGTTCCGAACGGAATACTCCCTCGATATGAATACTGAATAGCAAGCCCTGTAATCGAGCCTACTCCACTGTCTAAGTTTGAATACCCACTACCACCATTTGTCACGGTTACGGACGTGATGCCTTTGCTCATATAGAACGGGTCATCGTATCGCGGGGGAGTAATTGAGGCATCAGGGTCAATATTTTCATCGATGATGGACAGTTCGTTTGTTTGTCCAATGTAGCACCACACGCCCCCTTGATCACGGTAAACTCGGTACATTCCTGCGCCCTGGACGGCAGTCCATGTGATTGTGTTGTATGCACCTGAGCCGAAGGGATTGCACTTAATCGCCGTAGCAGCACCGATTGATGATTCGCTCGTGCCGTCGGCGTAAAGGGCGGTTACGGCGTACTTTCGTGTGTAGTCCTCCTTGTTCGTCACCTCGCTATTGATGCTTTGAACAACTTTGGGAGCACTGGGAGGCGAAAGTGGGCTTGTAAATGACGGAATAACAAGACGCCAATCGGTCGGGCCATAGCGACGCAATTCTCTCGGCGCGTAGCTTGGATGCACGAGCGTGATGATGTCGCCGGACTGATCGTAGTGAATATCGAAAACATCATCTGCGTCATATGGCGAGACAACCTCATACGGCGTGCCGTCTTCTTTTAAAAGCGTCTGGCCTGCCGTGTGGAACCGAATGTATTTGTCGCCGAATTCCAAAACCATTGCCTGCGTTGTGGAAAACGTAAATGGCAACAGTCGAGCTTTCTTGTCTGCGTACTTAGTCGAATTTACGTGCTGGAAGCCGGGTCGAGCAACCGCAGGGCCTCTTGGGTCGATTAAGAAATTGGAGCATTTGGCAAGGCCGGCCTGATACTTTGGGTCAGCCGCGCGTCCGTACATTTCAGGCGAAATTTCGCCGCCATTGAATGCCTGCTGATAGAGTCTGAAAGCCATTTATTAAACCTCCCGCGATTTAATCACATTCGGGATGCGCTTCTCTCGGCGATGCATTGAAGATTCTGCATCAAGGTTTTTTGCCCGAGAAAGGGCGCTTTCGTAGAGTTTGAGTAAGTTCTGACCGGCCTGACTCGTTGTGTCGGCACGCTTGACAGGTCCATATAGATACGTTGCCAACAATGGAACAAGGCAATCGATGAAATATCCTGGAAACAATTCGGGCGTTTCAACGTTGACGATATACGTCAGAACAGGGTCTTCTACGTCAGTAAAAAGCACGCGCCGGCTGTTCTGGTCCACAACCGCCATTTCATAGGGCTGAAAGCGTTCGATGTGATTCTCGGCAATGTCTTCATAGGATTGAAGATTGAGAATCTTTAGGCAATCGGATGGCACCGAGTAGGCGTGTTCTTTGCCATACATTTTCGCATCTACATTGCGCATTTCAGTCGGGCGGACTCGTAGAGTCGCAAAGGACCAGCCGTGGCGTTCCAGAACGGTGCGCAATGCAATCGGATACCATTTGGCACAGTGCCCGGCCTGTACGCCTTCCGGCGGATTAATGGAAGTGACTTCGGCGGAATCCCCTAGCAGAGAAAGCGCCATGTTGCAGATATCAACTGTGGATGCCATTTTCTTATTCCCAAAAAGAAGGGGGAGCGGTTTGACCGTTCCCCCAGTGCGTTACTTTAACTAAGGAAAATGTGAATTAGTCGATTGTCGCAAGGATGTCGTAACCGACGGCCTTGATGTTGCGAACAAGCTCAAATTCATTGTGCAAAACAGCCTTAACCAGCGTGCCTGCAACCGTGTTGGAATCCGTGGCCGTGACGGTCGTAGCCAAGCGCACATAGCGCTTATGCTGCAAGGGCAACGGAATGGCCATGTTTGCCGGAATCTTGCCAGCCGTCAGCGTGAACGAAACCGCGTCCTCGAACGTGGAGTTGTCGTCCGAGTCCTGAATCTTGAACGTCACGGAACCAGCGCCTGTTGCTCCTTTCGTGAAGAGTAGGACATAGAAGGGCGGTTTTAAAGCGCCTAAGCTGGGCTTTTCCTGCCCTAAGTCAACAGCCGTGCCGGTAATAGCTGTGCCGAGACCTTTGTCCTCGGCCATAGAAAGCAATTCGTCGTAAACCATTTTTCAAATCCTCCGCATTAAATTACGAGAGAGTCAGAACCGGATTGGTGTTCGTCAGAACATCCGAGCCGAGCTTGTGGACCGGAATGCCATCCCAGG
>OCHN01000531.1_pt1 | contig 38880 bp, 29 predicted proteins | sample 1538911 | NCBI WGS metagenome assembly OCHN01 (sample SAMN04571736, study PRJEB22368) | human gut metagenome | biome: human gut; material: stool | host: Homo sapiens | place: Luxembourg | collected 2013-01-11 | reverse complement strand
AAATACGAAAGTAGGAGATAACACCTACGATTAGTATTTACCTCCTACTCGATTTTCATTTTTCTTTGTAACATCCGTTGTCACATTCCCATTGAATGCCATGTGATAATTAGTAAAATTAAAAATATGTTACATAAAACCTCTTGTTTTTTACCTTTTTTGTTACATATTTAATAATAAAAGCTTTTGGGATTGGAAATAAATACTTAATTTTGCAGCAGTAAAATGAAAAGTGCGACTAAATGTCGTTTATCCCCATCGACTAAAGCCATCACCTGCGGTGCTGAAAGGCGCCATCGCTAATTAGATTTAAGAATATGTAAGTTGGCAGGCGATTCGCAAAATGAATCCATAGGGTCACTCGCTGAGAGTATGGCTCCCCCAAAAGTATGCCAATAGGCAATATGTAAGCTTAATGATGAAAAGCAGCTGGAAAATGGCTGAAGCCACTAAAGAAGTATAAATGTGTCGTAAATTAAAAAAGAAATCAGTTATGAAAACTTCTGACAAGACTTCAATGGCAATCAACGGTTATGCCAATTCCGGTAACATAGTTCGTTATGTGTGGCCATACGCCGCATTGCTGATTATCTGCTTAGTGCTGGTGGTCTTCTTTTGACGTGTCCGACGGCAAGGCTTCATACCACTGCATATTCTCATGGCTGTCTTATCTTTGGATAAGTGGCGGAAAAGCCGTTTGTTAGATCATAGTCTGACTATGGATAAAGAAAAGTCTGACTGATGCATGGAGACGGGACAATTAAAAAAGATTATAGAGAGAACTGTTCACAAACATTGGACAGGAACTATTGAAGATAGAAATATTGATTGTTGATTATATGAATTTGATGTTTAGTATTTGTACCATTAAGTAAGAAAAAGAGCATTTTTTTGTAGATTAATTTTTTTATATTGTAGATTAGATTCAACAGTCGGAGTTGTCGTGAGACACCTCCGATTTTTGTTTGTCCTGTCCGTCGGTTTTTCGCTTCATGCTCACACCTTGTTTCATGAGATACTTCCGCTATTTTTGTCATTATGCATCCTCCGTACCGTCGTCCTCGTTTTCCGTGCAAAATATACCATTTTGGGGCAAGCTACTTGCCCAACATGGGTAAGGTGCTTTCTCAACAGGGGCAAGCTGCTTGCCCCACTTGGGCACGATTCCTGCTATATTTTTCTTACAAATTCCGGAAGGATGTGATATGTCCAAATTCCGTCTGATTTCCGGATTGAATATATATTTCTTGCCATTTAGTGAGGGTGAAAACTCACTCAAATCGTACCAGGTTATTATTTTACCGTCACTTATTCATCCACTTGGTTTTTATTTAGTACTTTTGCACTCGGTTATTTAATCATTACGTTTAGAAAATCAAGGATTGAGATGAACAAGGTTTTGTCATTTGTGAAGAAGTGGACCCTACTGTGTGCCATGCTGGTTGGCAGCGTGTTGTATCTGTTGTTCAGCGACGTTCCGCTGCTCCAGCCGATGGGCGATGTCATGGGGCCGGCGTTGGTGGAAATGGTGCCATACGTCATTTTTGCCCTGTTGTATGTCACATTCTGCAAAATAGACATATCCAACCTGCGACCACGCGCTTGGAATTTCTGGTTGCAGTTTATTCGCACATCCATTTCCGCCTTCTTCGTACTCCTTATGATGTGTTTCGTTGAAGGCGATGTGAAACTCGTTCTTGAAGGATGTTTCATCTGCTTCATCTGTCCCACGGCAGCCTCAGCAGCCGTAGTGACAGAGAAATTAGGCGGCAGCATAGCCTCTCTCACGGTATATACGCTGATTGCCAATATCGTCACCAGCATCATCATCCCCCTGTTTTTCCCGATGGTGGAGAAGAGTGCCGACATCACCTTCCTCTTCGCCTTTGGCATGATAATGCGCAGGGTGGTAACGGTGTTGCTCCTGCCCCTCTGTCTTGCCCTGCTTACGAGGCGCTATCTGCCTAAAGTGGCAGGAGCCATAAAGCGCCGCAAGAACCTCGCTTTCTATATGTGGGCGTTCAATCTAAGCATCGTCACAGGTATGACCGTACACAATATCGTCGACGCCGAAGTGGGAGGCATCACCCTGTCGCTCCTTCTCATCCTGCCTCTGTTTGTATGTCTAGTGCAGTTTGCCATCGGCAAGTGGGTGGGCGGCTTCTTCGGCGACAGAGTAAGCGCCGGACAGGCTTTGGGCCAGAAGAACACCATCGTTGGCATCTGGCTCACCGTAACCTTCCTGAATCCCGTGGCTGCCGTAGCGCCCGGAGCCTATGTGTTGTGGCAGAATCTCGTGAATTCATGGCAACTCTGGTGTAAGGAGAAATACGGCTATCTCAAGTGGTGATGCGTCAGTGGAAAAATCGTTTTTCGTGGCGTTTGTCATAAGGTTTGGTCTTCATCCATGCAATATTCTTTGGGGCGGTAGATTTTATTATCAGACAGGCAGATGAGTCCGTTGGCAATCATGGCCAGAGATTAGTTTTGGCGTGACGCTCTAGTAATGGTGAAAGAATAACTTGATCAAATTTTGACCTGTATTTTTGTCGGTTTTGGAGTTTGGAAGAGGGAGCATAGCGGGCTATGTGACCGATGACAAATTTCAAAAACGGCAAAAAGACAGAGCATAAGAATAGAAATCCTTATTTCCTCAAAATTGGTCAAGTTATTTTTTTACCATTACCTAAAACTCCTGAAAAATTTGCTCTTGTCAAAAACAAATCGTAACTTTACAACCTCAAACTAAAAATTGAATGATATGAAGAAGGCCATTGTTTCATTCGTTTTGTCTTTGATGTTCCCGTTGGTACTTTTCGCCGACGGCTACACCTCATTGTGGAAACAATACAATGAGGCCAAGACCAAGGATTTGCCAAAGACGCAGATCAAGATTCTGAACAATATAATCGCCCAGGCAAAAGCCGGCAAGAGCTATGGCAACCTGCTGAAAGCGGAGTTTGATAAAGTAGCGACTGCATTGGGCATTTCAGATGAATTGTTCCAGTCAGAGCTGTCCGCCTTGAAGAAGGCTGCGGGCGAAGCCTCAGCAGTAGACCCCGCCTTGGCTGCGGTATACAACTGTGCCCTTGGCTGCAGCTATTCTCTTGTTGCTAAAAGTTACTACAAATCTGACAGCAAGAAACTCAGTCGCGAGTATTTCGACAAGGCACTTGCCGATCCCGAAATGCTTGCATCAAAGAAGGCGCTCGATTATGCACCGTTTGTGCGTGAAGGCGTCGACAGCGAGATATTCGGAAACGACCTGCTCAGTCTGGTAGGTTATTACTCAGAGCGTTATGCCCTTCTCAATGACTATTATAACAAGGCGGGCAACCGCAGGGCTTCGCTCGTCACCGCTCTTTGGATGCTCGAAAAGAGAGTCAAGGCCAATCCCGTGAAAAAGGTCATCAGGGGTAATACCTATCTGGCAAGCCTCGACTCCCTGGTGGCTCTCTATGGCGACCTGAAGGAATGTGGCGAGGTGGCTATCGCAAAATACGATTACATGGCAGACTGTCAGGATGTGACGCCGAAACAGAAAGTGGATTATATCATGTTTGCCAAGCAGAAATGGGCAGCTTGGAAAGGTATAAACCGACTTGAGCGATACTATGCGGAGATGGTGCGGCCGGGATTCGAAATGAATGTAGGAAACACCTATCTGCCGAACCGTGAAGACACCCTGAGCATCGAGGCACGCAATCTGAAACATCTAACAGTCAGCCTTTACCGACTGGATACCAAGTCGTATTTCGATGACAGAACAAACAATTTCAACATAGACAAGGCAAAGAAACTCATCATCGCGAAGTCAAAGGTGGTGATTGACCTGCCGGTGGTTTACGAAAACGAATACGACATCAACAAACTCTATGCGAAGCTGCCGAAGATGCAGCCGGGAATGTATTATGTGGTGGTTGAGGCAGACAACAAGAAGCTGAAACCGATAAATGCCGTTTTCACTGTCTCCGATGTATTTGTTGGTAGTCTGCCATTGCCGGGCGACAAGGTGAGATACGCCATCATGAGCGCCACTACCGGACAGCCGCTTGCCGGCGCAAAACTGCAGTTGTGGCGCGACAACAAGGTGATTTCAACGCTGACCGCTGATGAGAAAGGCGAAGTGGTGACAAACAGCCAGGAGCCATACTATGATTGCGTAAGAGCCTATACCGATACCGACAACTATATGATTGGCGAACGCGAGTGGAACAGGTTCAACTATTATGGCGACAAGATTCATCGCAGCGTGGTGTCACTCTTCACCGACCGTTCCATCTATCGTCCGGGACAGACAGTGCATGTGTCTGCCGTGGCATACAAGCAGGAAGGACTGCATTCATCAAAGGTGACGACCGGCGCCGAACTCAAATTCACCCTCAGTGATGCCAACAACAAGGTGCTGGCAGAGAAGAAGGCGACAACCGACGACTATGGCACGGCATCAGTAGACTTCAATCTGCCCGGCAGCAATGTCTTGAGCGGCAGGTTCTCGGTTAGATGCATGGGCAACGGCACGAGATATGCGGCATTCCGGGTGGAAGAATACAAGCGGCCTACCTTTGATGTGAAGTTCGACGAGGTGACCGACGAATACCACGATGGCGACACCCTTGTGGTGGGCGGTACGGCGATGACATTCAGCGGTGTGCCGGTGCCTGGTGCAAAGGTGGCATACGACGTGCAGCGCAGATGCTCCAGCTGGTTCAGGTATTACTATGGGGCGAACAACGATGCCCAGCAGATGCTGACCGACACCGTAATGACCGACTCAAAGGGTAGGTTCGAGGTGCGCATCCCGGTGGTATTGCCAGCCGACTATCAGGCAGACAACGAAGGCTACGATGTGAAGACGCCTGGCAGATTCGTATGGCAGACACGCTATCGCTTCACTGCCACAGCCACAGTGACCGACAACGGAGGCGAGAGCCATTCAGCCGAGACGAGCATCGTATTGGGATCGAGAGCCACCGAACTGAAATTGGATTTGCCGGAGAAGATGATTAAAGACAGTGTGGCGACAGTTGTCTTCAACCGCTACAATGCTTCTGCAAAACAGATTGACGGAAAGGTGACATACTGGTTCGACTCCCAGACAAAGAAATATACGGCGAAAGCCAATGAAAACATAAAGATAGACTGGCGGAAAACCAGTGGTATACTCTCCGGCAGACACCAGCTGTGGGCAACATGCAGCAACGACACCGTGATGCGTGAGTTCGTGCTCTTCGGCATAGACGACAAGCGTCCGGCAGCCGATACGCCAGACTGGGCATACATATCAAGCAAGGAGTTCCCGAGAGATGGCAAACCGGTTTATGTGCAGGTGGGCACGTCGTGCGACAACACCCTCGTGCGCTATTCCATCATCTCCAGCGACAAAGAACTGGAGAGCGGAACCTTCAGTCTGAGCAATGCCGTCAAGACCATCTCGCTTACCTATAAGGAAGAGTATGGCGAGGCGGTGCTCCTCAACTATCTGTGGGTGAAGGATGGCAAGGCATACAGCAATAAGTTCACCATCACAAGACCGCTGGAGGACAAGAGGCTCGACCTGAAATGGGTGACCTTCCGCGACAGACTCACACCGGGACAGAAAGAGAAATGGACGCTCAACATCTCGCATCCGAAAATAAACGACGTGATTAACAAGTGCAACGTCAGCGCTGGCGGTCAGAACAACGGACAGCTCCTGGCTCTGATGTATGACAAGTCGCTCGAACAGATAGTGAAGACCAGCTTCAACTTTAGTCTCAATCTGTCGCAGAACAGTCCCTACACCAGATGGAGAATGTTGCCGGAGATAACAGAAAACGGATTGTCTTCATGGCAGACGATGCCTGTGATGAATGGAAAATCGTTTGATCTCAATACATTGGACAATTCTGTTTCCATACTGAGCTGGATGCTGATGCTTAATGACAGAAATGATGACAGGGTTTCACTTCCACGCAGAGTCATGGGAAGTGCAAAGAATTCCGTTTCCATCCGAGGCGGAGCAGTAGAAGAAACTGCTACTGTATTGAAGGCAAAGGAAGAAAAGGCGAAAACCTTTGACTTTGCTCCGCTTGGTAACGATGCCTCCGACAGAGGCTCGGCTGGCGTGGAGAATGCCGACGGTGAAGAGAGAGCCTCTGCAGCCGTGCCGCAGATACGCGAGAACCTCAACGAGACAGCCTTCTTCTATCCTGCCCTCTATGCCGACAAGGACGGCAATGTGGATATAGAGTTCACGTTGCCGGAGAGCGTCACCACATGGAACTTCCGCGGCTTTGCCCACGACAAGGAGATGAACTTCGGAATGATAGAGAGTGAGGCAGTGGCGAGCAAGAAGGTGATGGTGATGCCTAATGTGCCGCGCTTCGTGAGAGAGGGCGACAAGGCTACGATGGCAGCCCGTGTGGCAAATGCCACCGACAAGCCGGTTGCAGCCCTCGTCAGAATGCAGCTCCTCGACCCGGAGACGGAAAGAGTGGTATGCGAGAAGAAGCAAAACGTGACCATCGACGCCAATGCCACTGCAAACGTGGACTTCAGTTTCGACGCTCAGGGCGACACTCCGCTCCTCGTATGCCGCATCACGGCAGAGGGCAAAGGCTTCAGCGACGGTGAGCAGCATTATCTGCCGGTGTTGCCGAGCAGAGAGAGTGTGATGAACACCGTGCCGTTCACCTTCACCGGCAGCGGCGAGAAGACAGTGGCCATGGCTGACCTCTTCCCGAAGGGGGTAGAGGCCAAGAAACTCACCGTGGAATATACCGCCAACCCGTCATGGCTCATGATACAGGCGCTGCCGTATATCTCGACAGTGGACTACAAGAACGCCATAACCCTTTCAACGGCTTATTATGCCAACGCCCTCGGACGATATATCATGAACCAGTCGCCGGTGATAAAGCAGGTGGTAAACATCTGGAAACAGGAGCCGGCAGGCAGCGACAACAGCCTGATGAGCGCTCTGCAGCGCAACCAGGAACTGAAGACCCTCGTGCTCGACGAGACGCCATGGGTGATGGATGCCGACAACGAGGCTGACCAGAAGAGGATGCTCACCACATTCTTCGACGAGTCGGCGATGGACTACCGGCTGGCTTCGCAGCTCAAAGACCTGAAAGACCTCCAGAATAGCGACGGCTCATGGAGCTGGTGGCGAGGAATGAGAGGTTCGGCAAGCATAACGGCACAGGTGTTGCAGACCCTCGCCCGTCTCAATGTGATGGCAGGCTATCAGAAAGCCACGGCCAAGATGATAGAGAATGGAATGGACTATCTCAGAACAGTCGTGATGAAGGAGTTTGAGGAAATGAAACGTATGGAAAAGAAGGGACAGAAACCGATGATCTGCGACTACCATGCCATACAGTATCTATATATAAACACACTGCTCGGCAAGAATCCTTTCTATGACTCCGATTATGTGGAGCTGAAGAACTATCTCCTCAAATATCTTGAGGCTGACCGCCACCGCGACATCTATTTAAAGGCGCTCATGGCTGTGGTGCTCAATGGAGACGGCAAGGCTAAGAAGGCAAAGGAGTATGTGGAGAGCATACGCCAGTATACGGTGACGAAGCCGGGCATGGGAACATATTTCGACACATGGCATGCCGGATATTCGTGGTTCAACTATCGCATTCCTACCCAGACTGCTGCGATAGAGGCACTGAAGGCTGTAGACCCTGCCGACACGGAGACCATAAACCAGATGCGCCTATGGCTCCTGCAGAGCAAACGCACACAGGCTTGGGACACACCGATAAACACTGTAAACGCCGTGTATGCCTTCCTCGACGGCAACTATAAAGAGCTGTCTTCTGACAAGGAGGAATCCATGACGCTTGCCGTAGACGGCAAGAACGAGTCGCTGCCTAAGGCTTCTGCCGGACTGGGATATACCAAGGTGGTATACGACATCGACAAGCAGAACTCTCTCACGCTGACCAAGACCGGTGAGGGAACATCATGGGGAGCTGTCTATGCACAGTTCACGCAGGCGGCTGCCGACATCGCCGACAGCAAGTCGGGCATCAAGGTGGTTCGCCAGGTGATGGTTCCGGAAAACGGCAAGGCTGCCAAGGGTGGCGCTCTCAATGTGGGCGACCGCATAGCAGTGCGCATAACTATCACCGCCGACCGCGACTACGACTTCGTGCAGATAGTAGACAAGCGTGCGGCATGTATGGAACCCGTTGCGCAGACCAGCGGATACGGATGGGGATACTACTGCACACCGAAAGACAACGCCACCCATTACTACTTCGACCGTCTCTCGAAAGGCGAGCACGTGGTGGAGACGGAGTACTATATCGACCGTGCAGGAAACTACACCGCCGGAACATGTACCGTGCAGTGTGCCTACTCTCCTGAATTCTCCGGCAGGGCAGGCGGCATGGAGCTGAAGGTAGTGAAATGATAGTATCGGCACGATAGAATGACAGCCGGTATTGTCAGATAGAATGTCAGAAACGACACCATTAGAATAACAGACATATAAAAACAGATATATAATAGATGAATAACAAAACGATGATATTATCCTTGCTGGCTATGGCGTCGGTTGATGCCATGGCGCAGCGCATAACGGCAAAGAATGAGATAGTAGACTGTGGCAGCGTGATGTATGAAACCCCTGTTACGGTGAAGTTTGAACTCACCAATAAGGGTAGCGAACTGAACATCGACCAGGTGAGGGTGAGCTGCGGATGCACCACGGTGGACTATCCGCGTACGGCAATCCCCAAGGGCGACAGCTTCACTGTTACGGCAACCTACGATGCACGCCAACTCGGACACTTCGAGAAGGAAGTGGCGCTCTTCTGTAATTCCTCCAAGCATCCCTTCTATCTCAAGATGAAAGGAGTGGTGGTGGATGAAATATCTGATTTCACTGGTACCTTCGAACACAAGATCGATGGTATGATGGTGGACAAGAACGATGTGGAGTTCGACGACGTGAACCGTGGCGACTATCCCGTGCAGCTCATCCATATCAAGAACAACACGGGCGAGACTATCAGTCCTGTGGTGATGCATCTTCCGGCTTATCTCACGGCAAGCGTGTCGCCGACCAACATTGCTCCGGGCAAGACCGGTGTGGCCACGCTGAAACTCAACTCCAAGAAGCTGCGCGACTTCGGACTGACACAGACCTCCGTGTTCCTCGCCAAGAAACCGGGCGAGAAGGTGAGTATCGACAAGGAAATATCTGTCTCTGCCGTCTTGCTGCCAGATTTCGACAATATGTCGGAGACGCAGCTCGCCAACGCACCGAGCATAAAGCTCTCTGCCACGGAACTCGATTTCGGTGACTTCGGCGAAAAGCCAAGCAAGACCGAAACGGTGATAATAGAGAACACCGGACGTTCGGTGCTCGACATCCGTTCGATGCAGATGTTCACCACCGGCATGAGCGTGAAGCTCAACAAGACGAAGATAAAGCCGGGCGAACAGGCAAAACTGAAGGTGACGCTGAACAAGAAGCAGCTGCGCAACGCCAGAAGCAAACCGCGTGTGCTGATCATCACCAACGACCCGAAACAGCCGAAGGTGGTAGTGAAAATGAAACTGAAAACACGATAATATTAATCTAAATACACAGTATGGACCATCCAGAGAATAGTAAAGAATACGTGGGACTGCAGGTGAACCAAGGTGTGGCGCAGCCCTCCATAATAAACCCATATCTGAAGCGCAGCCGCTTCCAGCGCCGCGAACTCTCCGTTGCCGAAATGGTGGAAGGAATCGTGAAGGGCGACGTCACCGTGCTCTCACAGGCAGTGACCCTCGTAGAGAGTGTCAATCCGGACCATCAGCAGAAGGCGCAGGAGGTGATAGACAAATGTCTGCCATATAGCGGCAAATCCATCCGCATCGGTATCAGCGGTGTGCCGGGAGCAGGAAAAAGCACATCGATAGACGAGTTCGGAGTGCACGTCCTCGACCGCACCGGCGGCAAGCTCGCCGTGCTCGCCATCGACCCCAGTTCGGAGCGCTCCAAGGGAAGCATCCTTGGCGACAAGACTCGTATGGAGAAACTGTCGGTAAGGAAGGAGTCGTTCATCCGTCCCAGTCCTACGGCAGGATCCCTCGGCGGTGTGGCACGCAAGACCCGTGAGTCGATAATCCTATGCGAGGCAGCCGGCTACGACAAGATTTTCGTGGAGACCGTGGGAGTGGGGCAGAGCGAGACAGCCTGTCATTCCATGGTAGACTTCTTCCTCCTCATCCAACTTGCAGGAACCGGCGACGAGCTGCAGGGCATCAAGCGAGGCATAATGGAGATTTCCGACGGTATAGTGATAAACAAATGCGACGGCAGCAACGTGGACAAGTGTCACATCGCAGCCACCAACTTCCGCAACGCCCTGCATTTCTTCCCGCCATCAGACAGCGGATGGGTGCCGAAGGTGCTTTGCTACAGTGGTTTCTATGGAACAGGCGTCAAGGAGGTGTGGGATATGATATATGAGTATTTCGACTTCGTGAAAGGTAACGGATACTTTGACTATCGTCGCAACGAGCAGAACAAATACTGGATGTATGAGACGATAAACGAGCAACTGCGCAACAGCTTCTACAACAATCCTGATATCCAGCAGAGGCTGCAGGCATACGAGAACAGTGTGCTGCTCGGACAGAAGACCAGCTTCGCAGCTGCCCGCGACCTTCTCGACATTTATTTCAAGAAACTGTGATGGATAGAAACAACGGAAAAGAGGTGACACAGCATACCCATTCCTGTGGCAATGCGTCGCCTGCGGTAGAGATAGACAGCGGGAGCGGTTTCTGCTTCGGTGTCACCACTGCCATTCGCAAGGCGGAAGAGGAACTTGCCAACGGGGGAACGCTATATTGTCTGGGCGACATCGTGCACAACAGTATGGAGTGTGAGCGGCTGAAGAAACTCGGACTCGTCACCATCAACCATGATGAGATGGAGCGCCTGCGCAATGTCAAGGTGCTGCTCAGAGCCCACGGCGAACCGCCGGAGACCTATGCCATGGCGGAGCGCAACGGCATAGAGATAATCGACGCCACATGTCCTGTGGTGTTACAGCTGCAGCGTCGCATAAAGAGTCAGTATGACGCCCATGGCGAAGCGCAGATAGTGATATTCGGCAAACCCGGACATGCCGAAGTGCTCGGTCTTGTGGGACAGACCCAGGGCAGCGCCCACGTGATAGCCCATTTCGACGATGTGAAGACGCTCGACTTCTCGCGCGACATATATCTGTATTCGCAGACCACCAAGTCGCTCGACGAGTTCCACCGCATCATCGACTACATACAGTGCCACATCTCACCCGACGCCACGTTCCGCAGCTTCGACACCATCTGCCGGCAGGTGGCAAACCGTATGCCTAATGTCAGTAGCTTCGCCTCGCGCCATGATCTGGTGCTCTTTGTGTGTGGCAGAAAGAGCAGCAACGGCAGGGTGCTCTTCAACGAATGTCTGCGCATCAATCCCAACACACACCTCATCGAGGGACCGGGAGAGATATGCGACGAGTGGCTCCATGGTGCCGCCACGATAGGAATCTGCGGAGCCACGAGCACTCCCAAGTGGCTCATGGAGGAGTGTATGCAGAAGATATTGAATGGCGAACAAGGATAACCCCCGATCTGTCTGATTACTGATTTGGAATAAAGAATAATAGAAGACTCTTGCCCAATGAATCAATCTTGTGTCATGTTGAGGCTTGTAGCCATTATCGTGATTGCCATAATGGCATTGTGTGTAGGTTGGCATCTTGTAGCGGCGATGCTTGTAGTCATCGCCGTTGTTATCGCCATCTTCAGTACCGCCTTCAGTCATTCGTCAGAAGAGAGGCAGCCGTCGAAACCGCACCGATACAGTCGTGAGGAAAGGCGGATGGCAGATAAGTTCGAGGCTAAGCGGCGCAGGGAAGAAAACCTTCGCCGCCAGGAGAGATATCGACAGAAGCGGTATGAGAGGGAGCAGCGACTGCTGAATCCGCCCAACTGCTACACCGACCCCGATGATCCCGATCCCAATGCCGAAGGGTATTATTAGTATATATAATAAAAGGTATGAGACTTTTGCTTAGTCCTATACCTTTTGTCTTCTTCTTAGGATATCTTTATCCCAGCTTTTCCATCGTTTCCTCAAACTTCTGTTTCAGCCATTCCTTCTGTTCGGGGATGGTCATGTTGCTGTTGTCGAGCACCATGGCGTCGTCAGCCTGTTTCAGAGGCGAAGTCTCGCGATGTGTGTCGATATAGTCACGCTCCTCCACGTTCTTCAATATCTCGTTGAAGTCGGCAGCCATACCCTTCTGCTTCAGTTCGTCGTAGCGGCGCTGCGCACGCACCTCGGCAGATGCCGTGACGAAGATTTTCAGTTCGGCATCGGGGAACACCACAGTGCCGATATCTCTGCCGTCCATCACGATGCCCTTCTCCTTGCCCATCTCCTGCTGCTGTCTCACGAGTGCCTGGCGTACGAAAGGCAGGGCGGCAACCGGGCTCACATGGCTCGACACCTCCATCGAGCGTATCTCCTTCTCCACGCATTCTCCGTTGAGATAAGTGTCGGGGCGGCCGGTTTCGGTGTTCAGTCTGAATGATATGTTTATCTCCGGCATCGCCTTCTGCATGGCTTCGGTGTCTATCGTGTTGTCGGCTGCAAACATGCCGTGGCGCAGGGCATAGAGCGTCACCGAGCGATACATAGCTCCTGTGTCCACATATATATATCCAAGTTCCTTGGCGAGGTCTTTTGCCATCGTGCTTTTTCCGCAGGATGAGAATCCGTCGATGGCGATAACGATGCGATTGTTCTTTGCTTCCATTTCTTTCTTTATGGTGTTTTGAGTTTTGTCATTACAGAGAATACGACACGTTGACGAGCAGCGAGTTTGCCGACACGTGGTATTTTGCATATCCCACCTGCAGCTTGAACCTCTCCAGCTGCATTCCGGCTCCGAACGACAATCCGGCTCCGTGGTTGCTCTTTGAGGCGTCTTCGCCAGTGCCCTCGGCTATCTTCATGTCGTGTGCACGACGGAAGTTGTATCCTCCGGCCACATAAAACTGGTCGGAGAGTATCAGTTCCACTCCACACACGAGGTGGTTTATGAAGCTGTAGTCCCAGTGGTTGAGGTCAACGAGCGTTGCCGAGATTCTGAACGGCATGTTTGCAAATCTTTTGCTCGCTCCTATCTGCAGGTCGAGTGGCATCTTGCCGTAGTCCTCGTCGTATGCCTTGAACTGTCCGCCGAGGTTCTTAGCCACTGTCGACACTGAGAACTCCGACTCCGGGTCGTAGTAGTTCAGTCCCAGGTCTATGCCAGCCGCCATGGAGCTGTATCCGCCGATATACGATGCCACCCATCTTGCCGTTATACCTCCGGCGAGGTTTTTTGCCAGCATATAGCTGAAGGTTCCTGCCAGTGCAATCTCCTGTGCAGAGAATTCTCCCGTCTGGACGTTGTTCTGGTCAGTTTCCTTCATCTTGCCGTAGTTGATGTATTGTCCCAGAACCGCCCACGATGCCTTGTCGTTTACCACCCTGTTGAATGCCGCGCTTCCCGTTATCGCCCCCTCCATATATGTCATGAAGTTGAGGTTCAGCGTCTTGTCGCTTACCGACGACAGCAGTGCGGGGTTGCTGAACGTGAGCGACGGGTCGTCTTCTATGATGCTCACGTTGTCGCCACCGAGGGCTGCCGCATGAGCGCTCACGGGCAGCCTCAGGAAATTGTATTCCGTCTGGCTCTCCTGTGCGGTTGCCGTGGCGGTCGCCACGATGCTCAGTATGAGGTATAAAAAGATTTTTCTCATTCTTGTCTTTTATGGGGAGTCTGTCTTTGTTTGCAGTTATGGACAGTTCCTTGGTGATAAATAGGTTGCCGCTCTTTGTCCTCCGGGTCATCCGTCTGCTTACTGGTGCAAAGTTACAGCATCTCAACGTTAAAAACGAAAAAATCCCTTTTATATTGTTTTGAGTCCATTCATTTTCATCAGGTCGGTAGTCTGATGCTCCAAAGCGGGTGGCTTTTCCCGGCTCCCGGTCCCTTCTGAAATGACCGATTTTATCTAAAAACACGGCGTTTCTTTAGCGTTCTCGAAAAAACTTTGTATTTTTGTGGCTAGATATTAACGGGACAGATAATACCGCAAGATTATGAATCAATTCAACCGAAGAAGACTGCCGGCCGGCATCCAGTCGTTCAAGAAAATAAGACAGGAGGATTTTGTATATGTTGACAAATCAGACTTGGTTTGGCATCTGGTGAACTATGGCGACCGGTTTGTCTATCTTAGTCGGCCGCGACGTTTCGGCAAGTCGTTGCTCATCGACACCCTTCAGTCATATCTTGAGGGGCGTAGAGAACTCTTTGATGGTCTGAAGATCATGGACCTTGAGTATGACTGGAAGCAATATCCCGTTATCCGTCTTGATATGAGCCGTGGAGGAGCTACGGCAGACGGTATCATTTCCTATCTCGATATCCGCTTTGGTGAATACGAGAAGAAATATGGTATTACGCCAAAGTCTACCGCCCAGCTCTCCGACCGTCTTAATGCCATAATCATGGCGGCTTTCGAGAATACGGGTCTGCAGGTTTGCGTGCTCATTGATGAATACGACTTCCCTTTGCAGCACTCATGGAAAACCGACGCTCACAGCGGCTGCACTTCAGTATATCGTGAGGTGTTTGCAATTCTGAAGGCCAATGATGAATATGAGAAACTTGTCTTCATTACTGGAATTACCAAGTTTACGCAGATTTCACTGTTCTCGGCTCTCAACAATCTCACTAATATCAGTTTCCTTCCAGAATACGCCACTATCTGCGGCATCACCGAGCAGGAAATCATCAGCAATTTCATGCCCGAACTGCAGCGGATGGCAGAGGTCAACGACTGGACAGAGAAAGAAACCCACGACAGGCTGAAGGAGTATTATGACGGTTATCATTTCAGCGAAGACAATATGACGGACGTGTATAATCCATATAGTCTTGTGAACTCTCTCAACCAGTCGCGTTTGAGAAATTATTGGGCATCGTCGGGAGCTACCTCCCTTCTGCCTAAATTCATTGATGATATGGAGATACACCTTGCCGACTTTGAGGACTGCATGATTATCCGCAACGTTATCGAGACATCCGACGTGACGGCAGGTGGAGCTGAACTCTTCCTCTATCAGTCGGGTTATCTCACTATAAAGTCGGTAGAAGGAAACGTGTATCATCTCGGATTCCCCAACGAAGAAGTGAGGCAGGCTCTCTATGAATGTGTACTGCCAGCATTGACGCTTCGCAAGTCTGGAGACATACAGTCGCTACAGGCCCAGCTATATGCTCATATGGATGCGGGCAGACTGGAGGATGCGATGAAAGTGCTAAAGTCTCTCATAGCCGATGTTCCATATAGCAATAAGAAGCTGGCATCAATGGATATGGAAGAGCGTTATCGCCTAATTCTGAGTACCATCTTCAATGCAATTGGATTCAAGGTCTCCGTTGAGCGTGTTCTTGCCAATGGCAGGATAGATATTGTTGTGACCACGCCTCGCCGTATCTATGTCATAGAACTGAAACTGCGGAATAATGGAGGCAAGGAGTCCGCTGTGCGTCAGATTCTTGACAACAGCTATATGGAACCATTCAAGGCTGACAAAAGAGATGTCATCGGTCTTGGTCTGGAGCTCGATGATATGGGGCGTGGACTGTTAGACTGGATGGCGGTGTGATTGTCATACATTGTATAATTGGTGTGGCACAGGTCTATGTCTTGTATAATGGAGATACTTAACTATGCGTGGTGGAATTATGTAAATAATCTATGATTAATAGTGGTATTTCTTTGTGTTGGCATAAAACAACCTGCATTGCTTGCGTTATATCAAATAAAATTACTATTTTTGCAGTACAAAATAAATGAATAATGCGACTGTAACAACATGTCGCTTAACCTTTAAAAACAAAAGATTATAAGAATAGAAAATAAAATATATATACATATTGTTTAACTAGCATTTGCTGTTTATTCGGTAATACTCTGAAACCTAGGAAATTTCAAGTAGTTAAAATCGCGAATAAGTCTGTAAATGTCTGCGTCTATAGGCGTGGACTGACTTGTCGATTTTAACGGGTTTTCCTAGGACCTCAGAGTATGGACAAGGCGGTTTGCGCCTTTTCTATACTCTGACGGTTCCTACTGGAAAGCCCGTTTTTTACTCTATAGACAAGCCAATGCCATAAAATGGCACAATTATGCTTAATTTGTTGATGCTGCCTCCATGGAAAGGAGGCATCTATGAAATTTGACCGCGAGCATTGGCGTGAGTTAGATATTAATGTCGATAGTCTCTGGCTGATGGGACCGCGAGCCAAGGGCGGTAGACATACCAATATCTATCATGGGAATTTTGCTCCTCAGATTCCCAACCAGATGATTCGTAGATATACGGAAGAAGGTGACACTGTGATGGACTTGTTTATGGGCAGTGGAACTACTCTTTACGAATGTGAGACTCTGAAACGAAACTATATAGGCTTCGACATCAATGATGAGATCATTGATTTTGTTGAAGACCGTATGCGTGGATGTGATGCTATAGATTATCATATCCACAACTGTGACGTGACCAATAAGGAAGCATTCTGTCGTAACGTGGAGGATGATTTGAGAAGAATGAACAAAAGGAAGGTAGACTTGATAATGGTTCATCCTCCATATCTTGATATAATACATTTTACGAACCGTCCAGAAGACCTTTCTTCAATCTCCGATCTTAATATTTTTCTTGATAGGTTTCAAATTGCGATGACAAACGCTCTCGCTTATTTGAAATCCAGACATTATTTTGCTTTGGTCGTTGGCGACATATATCGCAATGGCGAAGTAATTCCTCTTGGCTTTTATATGATGTATACAATCAAAAAGGCTTTTGATTGTGAACTGAAAGGAATTGTTGTGAAAGATATTGTTGGGAATCGGGCAAAAATCGGACAAGAGTCATTGTGGAGATATCGGGCTCTTGTCAATGGAAATTTTTTGTTTAAGCATGAATACATTTTTGTATTCAAAAAGAAATAATCAATTGACAATGAATCAACAAAGACAAGGTAAAATGGAACTCTTTCTGGAGCTGGCATGCCCTAACGCCGACGGATTCAGCAGATGGGTTGATGTCAATGAGTTTGTTGGCAGATACAAAGAGTTGTCCCTTGGAAATGGATTTAGCTGGGGAAGAAAAAGTTCTACTTTGGCAAAGAAATACAATGTGGTTACAGACAAAAGCCGTACGCCAGGTAATAGTGTTGACCGTATTAAGCTTAATGGCTTCAATGAAACCACATCATTCCAGCAAGCGATAAGAAAAGATATAAGTGATGCCATTAGGCAGAGGCGTTGCGTGATGCTTGGAGTAAACGGAAAATCAGTGAACACTATAATTGAGGTTGACCATAAAGACGGTCGTAAGAATGATTTACGCGTATCCAATATGTCAACTCAACGGCTTGAAGATTTTCAGCCTTTATGTAAAGCTGCCAATGATATTAAACGACAAATCTGCAAGCGGTGTGCTGAAAGTGACAAACGTTGGAATGCCCGGAATATTGAGGGAAACCCTTATGATTTCTATGAAGGAGGAGAGGATTATTGTGGAACGTGCGAAGGTTGTTATCAGTATGATCCAGTTGAATATCGAATCAGATCTGCTCGTCGTCTCGTTGAAGAAAGTTCGCGCCATACAGCACAATTTATAATGGAAAAATTATACCCAAGCACAATTAAAAGAAAATGAAATACAGTTTGCAAAACATAGCCGACGAGATGGGAATGTCGCTTAAGACTATAAGGCGTTTCGTCGCTTCTAATGAATTAAGAACCACCAAGGTAAATAATACTTATTCTGTTTCTGAAAAAGATTTCGAAGCCTTTAAAGCCTATATAAAACAGGGTGAAGACAAAAAGAGGTTTGATTCGATGGCAGAAGGCTTTTTAGCTCCTGATGATGACAATACATATGAAAAGGTTTCTCACAAACCCAATTGGGTGGATATAGCAAAGGTATGGAATAATGTCACTGTCTCACATATGACGTTTGTAGATCTCTTTTGTGGTGCAGGTGGATTGAGTAAAGGATTGGAAATGGCCGGCCTTGAAGGTATTTGCGGCCTTGATTTCTTTAAAGAGGCATGTATGACATATAGTCGTAATTTCAACCACCCCTTCGTAAATGGAGATATTCGGTCTGAGGATATCAAACAACAATTCTATGAAACAGTCAGACAACAACTTGGCGGCAGAAAACTTAATATTGTTGCTGGCGGTTTCCCTTGTCAAGGTTTTTCAATGGCAGGTAATAGGATAGTTGATGACCCACGTAATTCTCTTTATAAAGAACTGATAGAGGTGGTGAAGATATTGCAGCCGGATTTTGTGATATGTGAGAATGTGAAAGGATTGCGTACAATGCTTGGTGGTCGAGTAGAGAAGAAGATAATAGCTGATTTTCATAATATCGGTTATGAAATGAATGTGGAAATATTATGTGCTGCTGACTATTATACTCCTCAGAAGCGTGAGCGTGTAATTTTCATTGGTAATAGAATCGGTGTTAAGAATTTGCATCCTAAGCCATTGTTGTTGCCAAAGGATTATATAACGACTGGTGATGCCATTTCCGATCTTATGAATCATCCTGCTGACCCCTCTTTCAACCATGAGCCTACGAAACATCGTGCGGATATGGCTCAGAGAATTATGGAAACCCCAGAAGGGAAGAGCCTATACAAAGGTTATAGCGATGCATGGAAGAAATGTCCTTGGAATGAACCGTCATGCACGATAAAAGAAAACCATGGAGGTGTTAATCTTCATCCAAAGCTTCCAAGAGTGTTGACCGCTCGTGAGATGGCTCGTTTGCAGTCTTTTCCTGACGATTTCATTTTTGAAGGCAAGAAAAACAAACAACTTGTGCAGATAGGCAATGCTGTTCCTCCGCTCTTGGGTAAAGCAATAGGATTGGCTGTACGAATAGCAAATGAAGACATTTAGGGTAGTTGTGAGTTTTTATTCTGAACAGTTTGCCGATATGGAAAGATAAATCCATCTATTGCCTTTCCGGATGGGTAATTGGGTTAAAAAATGCATGACTCGCATTATTGCGATTGTTTTTTCCTAATTTTGTAACGATACGTTATGGTTAGGAAAAAAACAATCGCTTTAAAATTTATTATGCACAAAGAAATCCTTGATATTGACGATGAACTGACTGAATTGTGGGAAAAGGTATATGATGCAATCGTCGATATTGTTGACAATAAATATGCTCGTGAATATGAAATAGAATTATCCGACAGTCTTCTGGTAAAGTCTCTTATTGTAACATATGATGGCTTTATAAAATTATCGGATGTTCATGACGTTTATGATTTCATTGAGCAGTTTGAAGACGAATACATTTATGATATTTATAATTCCCTTTCTGTAAGATGATTTATTCCCCCACAAACTCCTTCACCTTTTTCGTGTATTCTTTGTGGTGGTCGCGGTATGCCATGGCGTGTTCAGAATCCTTGGCTATGAAGATGGCTTTGCGGCCGTGGCGCTTAGCCTCGTAGAGCGGACGGAGCATGGAGTAGGGCACGTAGGTGTCGGCATCGCCGTGGATGAAGAGCATCGGTTTGGTGCTGCACTCCACCTGCTTTATCTGCTGCGCCTCGTCAAACGACCATCCGTATCTCTGTTGGCAAAGCCAGGAAGTTGTATTCATCAGCGGGAACGACGGCAGCCCGAACTCCTCTTTCAGCTGTCCTGCAAACTCATCCCATACGCTCGTATAGCCACAGTCTTCAACAAAACACTCCACATAATCCGGAGTCTTCTCACCCGCCACGGCCATCGTGGTGGCTGCACCCATGGAGATGCCGTGGATGACTTGCTTTGTGGATGAATACCTTGACGCTCTGAACACATTATTTGCCACTTCCGCCCATCTTATCACGTCCCATCTGTCCTGCCACCCCATCTGTATATGGTCACCCTCGCTCTGTCCGTGTCCATACAGGTCGGGCAAGAGCACATTATATCCCAAATCGTGGTTGTATAGATAAGCGATGTGTAGCATTCCCTCGGCACGCACCTTATAGCCGTGCACCACAACTGCCGTTTTGTCTGTTGCCTTTGGCGCATAAAGATAAATGGCGTGTGCCTTGTAGCCGGAGGGCATAGTGAGGAACGTGTCCTTCACGCAATGGTTCCGGTATATGGAATCCATCCACGCCGTAGTCCACGGACATTCGTTCCGTGTCCTGTTCTTCCAGTGTTCCGCCGTCATGCGTTCCCCTTTCGGATAGCCGAGTGAATAGTCAAGCATATAGCTGCTGGCTCCATACAATGCAAGAACCAACATTACTGCCACCCCCAACGTTATCCATACCTTTATATAACAGGACTTTCTGTTCTCTCTCTGCCTCATATAATACTCTTACTATTTACATATTTATTATTTCGCTTCAAAATTAAGCAAAATAATGGAAATAACATGTAATAAATAAAGAATAAGCGGAACGTTGGTCTGAATAATAAGACCAACGTCCCGCCACCTTATAGAAATTGAGTATAATACAATAATTCTGTTACAGTGAACCATTCATAGTAATCGCCGAAAGTTATCTTGTTGTTCTCATCCACACTAAATGTAAATGTCTGTCCCAGCATCACATTCTTAACCCTATACATATTCTTTATCTCCGGAGACTCTATCGTGGTCTGTTCCTCGGCAGGATTGCAACAAATCGTTCAAAACATGCAACAGATGATACGATGAACGATTCGTTTCTGTTTGTGCAACATCCGTTCTTGTTGGATATCAATACATTATATAACTTTGCAGCAGTAAAATCAAACAACTAACAAAACCATTAAAACTTATGAGCAATCTATCAAAAGTATTGATTAGCTTCTCACTTCTGGCGATGAGCATTACTGCCAACGCACAGAAAATTAAAGTGAGCGGTGTGGTTACAGACGAAGCTGGTGAAACAGTAATCGGAGCAACCATAATGGAAAAAGGAACGAAGTCGGGAACTATAACAGACTTTGACGGTAACTTCATGCTTGATGCCGACCAGGGATCAACTCTTGTCATATCTTATGTCGGCTACAAGACAGTGGAAGTTAAAGTACAGCCAAACATGAAAATAAAATTGGCTGAACTTGCCAACAACCTGAACGAAGTTGTCGTAACGGGTTATACAACCCAAAAGAAAGCCGACTTGACGGGTTCTGTATCTGTCGTTTCTACAAAGAATCTGAAATCATCTTCTGACACAGACCCGATGCGTGCCTTGCAAGGACGAGTTGCCGGTATGACCGTTACAACCGACGGTTCTCCTATTGGTAGCGGTAAGGTACGTATCCGTGGTATCGGTTCTTTCAACTCTTCACAAGATCCTCTTTATATTATAGATGGTGTACCTACAAACATGGCACTGAACACTCTCAACACTAATGATATTGAGAGTATGCAGGTGTTGAAAGATGCAGCTTCGGCTTCTATCTATGGTTCAAGAGCTTCAAACGGTGTTATCATCATAACGACGAAGAAGGGAAAGAAGGGTAACAAGGTGGCTGTGGACTTCTCAGCAAACCTTACCGCACAATTCTATTCAAGTCAGTCGAAAATGAAACTCCTCAATTCTGGCGAATATGCTACAGCCATGGCACAGGCAGCTCTCAACGACGGTCTCGACCCTGTTGCCTATGCAGCAAACTATGGCATTGATTTGAATGCACAGAACGGTACTCCTATCACAGTTTGGAATCCGGCAACAAACCAATATCAGAACTATACGATAAACGGAAGGTACGACGGATATATAAACTCAAAGAAGACAATGCGATTCTCTGACACCGACTGGCTGGATGCTATCTCACGTACCGGATTCATGCAGAATTACGATTTATCGGTATCGCATGCCAACGACAAGCACAGCGCAATGTTCTCTTTAGGCTACAAGAATAATGAGGGCGTATTGAAGTATACCGATTTCCAGAATATCTCAGCAAGACTGAATACTTCATGGAATCTGAACAAGATGCTTACTGTTGGCGAAAATCTCACTCTTACTTACACATCGCAAGTAGACTGCCACCCTATGGAGAATGCGTTGAAGATGCCTTCTATCGTTCCTGTATACGAGGAGAACAGTAAGGTTTTCGCAGGTCCTGTTGGCAGCATGTCCGACCGCCAGAACCCTTGCCGCGAGCAATACGACAACCGTAACAATAATCTCGACTACTGGCGCATATTCGGCAATGCATTTGTAGAACTGAAGCCTATCAAAGGATTGACACTCCGCTCAAACTTCGGTTTGGACTTCAAGACATCATTCATCAATGCGATGACAAACACTTTCCATTCTGACATCGTAAGGAATGATATTGCCAAAACAACATTGAGCAACAATAACGAGACCAACTGGACTTGGTCTAACACTGCGCAGTATGTAAATAAAATAGGTAAGCACAATTTTGACATCCTCGTCGGTAGCGAAATGTCTAAACAGTCTGTTATTGATTTCTCTGCCTACTCTGAAGGATATGCCCTGGAAGACAAAAACTATATGTGGCCAAATGCTGCAACTGGAACTATGACCAATAGCGGTGCTAAGGTTGGCTATCGTCTGGCATCATTCTTCGGAAAAGTGAACTACAACTGGGATGATCTTCTCCTTGCATCTTTTACTATCCGCTACGACGGTTCTTCACGCTTCGGCAAGGCTCACCGCTGGGGTACATTCCCTGCTGCATCTCTCGGCTTCCGCTTCTCTAATCTGTTGAAAAAGGAATGGCTTGACGATGCAAAGCTGCGTCTGTCATGGGGACAGACAGGTAATCAGGCAATCGACAACAACGCACAGTTTGGACTTTATGTCGCTGACTACGGATTGGACCGCGTTACATCTACAGCCTACGACCTGTTCTTGCAAGGTTCCGGCACTTTCCCTTCAGGTTACCGCGCCACACAACTTGCAAATCCTAATTTGAAGTGGGAATCGGCAACACAATACAATGTTGGTGTTGACTTCACGATGTTCAACAACAGTTTCTACGGAACTGTCGATGCTTATATCAAGAATGTGAAGGACATGCTGATTAATCCTGCATACCTCGGTGCAACGGGCGAGGGTGGCAACACTTGGAAAAACGGTCCGTCGCTCCGCAACTGGGGTATGGAGTTCAGCTTGGGCTATCGCACAACACTTGCTAACGGACTCGGAATCGACGTCAACGGCAATTTGGATTTCTTCCGCAACAAAGTAACTTATCTGCCTTCATCTACAACGGGTGCTTATACTCATACTACAAAAGAAAATCTCGTACAGAGCGGCAAGTCATACGGTTCTATCGTTGGATATGTAGCTGACGGAATATTCCAGACTCAAGAGGAAGTTGACAAGTCGGGACAGCCAAACGCACGTGTCGGTGGACTGAAATACAAGGATTTGGATCACAGTGGCAGCATTAATGCCGACGACCAGACTTGGATTTACGATCCAGTGCCAGCATTCTCTTACGGACTGAACATTGCTCTCAACTACAAGGGATTTGATTTCAGCATGTTCTGGCAGGGTGTTTACGATCAGGACGTCTACAACAACCAGAAGTTCCAGACCGATTTCTGGGCTGTTAACGACCCTGGTTCAAACAAGGGAACACGTCTGCTGAACGCATGGAACACAAACAATACAAGTTCGTCGATTCCTCGCTTGAGCACAATGAATACTGCAGATGAGGGCAGGGCTTCTTCATACTTCGTGGAGAATGGTTCTTACCTGAAGCTCCGCACTCTGCAGATCGGATACAATATACCTAAGAGTGTTTTGTCAAAAGTCAAGATGTCAAGTGCACGCATTTATGTTTCCGGACAGAATCTGCTTACTATAAAGAGCAAGAGCCTGACATGCTCAGACCCTGAGAATCCTGACTGGAATTATCCTTTGGCAACATCATTGTCGTTTGGACTTCAAGTTGGTTTCTAATACAAATTGCAGAATTATCATTAATACATAAAAGGTATAACGATTAAACGAATTTTCATTATGAAAAAGATATATACAATAGTGCTTGCAGTAGCACTTGCAGGAACATTCGCAAGTTGTGATGACTTTCTGGACTATAATCCGTCAGGTGTGATAGACGAAGACAAGGCCTTCAATGAGCCGGAAAAGATGGTGAACAGCGCATACGCCATGCTTGGTGACTGCTGGTACAGCTATCCGTTCAATCTCTGGCCTTATGGCGACCTGTCATCAGACGACTGTCTGAAAGGTGGCTGGGGAACTGGTGACACTGGTTACCACGATGTGGAAATATGGAAGACTCTGACTTCTACAAAAGGGGAACTCGATGAACTTTGGTATCGCCTTTACTGTGCCGTATCTCGTTGCAACCGTGCGTTGGTCTCTCTTGAACAGAACGGCGAAAAGACCCTTGGAGCTGAAACAACGAAACAGCGCGAAGCTGAGGTTAGATTCCTCCGTGCACATTTCTATTTCAAGCTGATTACCATGTTCCGCCAGATTCCATGGATTGACGAAAAGGTGTATGCCGACAATGCTACGGAGAAGACTTCTAACACACAATTCACATACGAGGAACTGTTCCAGAAGATTATCGACGATTTCCAGTTTGCCCATGATGTTCTACCAGCTAAGCAGGCTGATGGCGGACGTGCCAACAAGATTGCTGCTGCCGGATATTTGGCAAAATGTTATCTCACACTGGCTTGGGGCGACGGATATGAGGCAACCGATGGCGTTGACCATATCAACAAGCAATACATGCAGAAGGTTGTTGACTATACTGATGAGGTAAAGAATTCCAATTATGGATATCTGGAAGACTACGGCGACATTTTCTTGCCTGAATACAAGAACAGTAAGGAGTCTGTATTCGCCGTGCAAACCTCTGATTATAGCGGAGACCATACAAAATATGGTCGTGCCAACTGGTCGAACATGTTGAACGGCTGTTGGGGTATCTGGTCTTGCGGATGGGATGTTCACAAACCATCACAGGACCTGGTGAATGCCTTCAAGACACGCAACGGACTGCCAGAGTTTGATGACTACAACAATAGTATCGACTACCCGGTAAACGGCAAGGTCACTGCCCAGAAATGGGATCCACGTTTGTTCCACACCATCGGTATGCCTACCTTCCCATATAAATACGAAAAGGAATACACTCTGACGACAGACAATTCCCGCACTCCTAACGTCTACGGTTATTACACTTCAATGAAAGAAGTGCCACAACGCTCTAAAGGTGAAACATATAACGGCTCATGGCAGGCTTTCGCAATGAACGACTATGTATTGAGATACACCGATGTAATGCTTATGAGAGCCGAAGCTCTTATAGAACTTGACCGTCTTGGAGAAGCACGCACCATAATTAACGATATCAGACAGAGAGCAAAGAATTCTATAGACAAACACATTGACTATGCCAAAGACCAGTGTGACATTGCTCTCTATCCAGAGTCTTATTTCCAGGATAAGGAAACTGCACGGAAATGCCTGCGCTGGGAGCGTCGTCTTGAGTTGGCAATGGAAAACGGAAGATTCTTCGACTTGCGCCGTTGGGGAATAGCTTCAACTACGCTGAATAATTACTTCAAGACAGAGCAGAAGGATGTTTACACATTTACCGACAAGGATGGTAATACAGTAAATCAGACTTACGCCGAATATCTGAGGGATGCCCACTTCACAGCCGGCAAGAATGAATTCTATCCAGTGCCATACAACCAGTTATATTATATACCAGGCTTGTATAAGCAGAACAAAGGATACGACGATGCAAAATAAGAATATTGATTTTCCTATAATATAAGTATAGGTTAGTCAAAAGAAGTTAATAGGTAAACTTTAGTCGGAAAAGGTGATTGGATTGATTCAGGATAACATTTAAATTTAAGAATACAGAGATATGAAAAGAAATATATTATCAGTTCTGATTGCTCTGGCATCAATAGGCACAGCATGCGCACAGGAAACACAGTTTCTGAGCAGCAACCATTGTCTGTACCGTATACAGCAGAAGGACAAATGCCTGTTGCTGCCAGTACAGGAGAGTGCAGAAATGAGCAACATAAAGGTTATCGCCGGCAACAAACAGATGAAGTCGCTCAATGTACGACTGGCAATGAACAAGGTGGATTATTATGTTCCGCTTTATCTGGATGAATTCAATGAGGAAAAGACGTTAGCTCTTGATATTCACGTGAACGGCAACTACCGCAACGATGGTGGTATTTCCACTTTCACTTGCTGGAAGAATATCAAGAATGCAGAGAGCTTTGACACGACAAACCGCGAACAATATCGTCCGCTCTACCATCACACCCCAGCTTACGGATGGATGAACGACCCGAACGGAATGTTCTTCAAGGACGGTGTATGGCATCTCTACTTCCAGCATAACCCTTATGGTTCGCAGTGGGAGAACATGACATGGGGCCACTCCACATCAACCGACCTCATACATTGGACGTTCCAAGGCGACCCAGTACAGCCCGATGCTTGGGGTTCAATATTCAGCGGCTCGTCAGTGGTAGACAAGAACAACACTGCCGGATTTGGAGAAAACGCCATCGTGGCTCTCTACACATCAGCCGGTGAGAATCAGACGCAGAGCATGGCTTACAGCACCGACAACGGAAAGACTTTCACAAAATATGATGGCAATCCGATAATAACGAGCAACGTGCCCGACTTCCGCGATCCTCACATGTTCTGGAACGAGGATATCAAGAAATGGAACATGATTCTCGCTGCCGGACAGCAGATGAACATCTACTCGTCTGACAATCTGAAAGACTGGAAGTTTGAAAGCTCGTTCGGAGCCGAATACGGCAGTCATGGCGGTGTATGGGAATGCCCGGATTTGATGAAGATGAAAGTACGTGGCACAGACAAAGAGAAATGGATGCTTGTGTGCAACATCAATCCTGGAGGCCCTTCCGGAGGTTCGGCAACACAATATTTTGTTGGTGACTTCGACGGACATAAATTTACTTGCGAATCGAAACCGGAAGTGACAAAATGGATGGACTATGGTAAAGACCACTATGCCACCGTTACTTTCGACAATGCTCCCAACGGCAGACACGTGGCTTTGGCATGGATGAGCAACTGGCAGTATGCCAATCAGGTGCCTACGTTGCAGTATCGTTCTGCCAACTCCATTCCTCGCGACTTGGGACTCTTCGAATATAAAGGCAACACTTATTGCAGCGTTACTCCATCAGAAGAGATTACTGCTGCACGAAGTAAAAAGCCATCAAAGTCTTTGAGCGAAGCTTGCGAAATGGTGGTCAATCTGAAGGGTGATGCCACGATTACGCTGAGCAACAGCAAGGGCGAGAAGGTGGTCATGACATATAAGGCAAAGGACGAAACATTCTCGATGGACCGCACACTAAGCGGAAAGACCGATTTCAGCAGCGACTTTGCTGCCATAACTACAGCCCCTGTATATGGCAAGATGAACAAGCTGCGCATATTCATCGACAAGAGCAGTATTGAGGTGTTCGACAACGACGGAAAGATGGCTATGACAAACCTTGTGTTCCCAACAAAACCTTACGACAAGGTAACGATAAAGGGCAAGACAAAGAAATATGCAGTATATAAACTGAAATAATGAACTTATATAAAACAGAATAAAATGAGTAAATCTGCTAAACTTACCCTCATCCCGGTGATGCTCTGTTTCTTCGCCATGGGATTCGTAGATATGGTAGGCATCGCCTCCAACTACGTGAAAGAAGACCTCAACCTGAATGACACTACGGCAAACATGTTCCCGTCGCTCGTCTTCTTCTGGTTCCTCCTGTTCAGTGTGCCCACGGGCATGCTTATGAGCAAGATCGGCAAGAAAAACACCGTGTTGCTCTCGCTCGCCGTGACCACAGTGTCGCTCCTTCTGCCTCTCTTCGGCGAGAACTTCACACTGATGCTTGTGTCGTTCTCCCTGCTCGGCATAGGCAACACTCTGATGCAGACGTCGCTCAATCCACTGGTGTCTGTCGTTATAAAGGGCAATCTCGCCTCAACGCTCACCTTCGGACAGTTCGTTAAGGCGATAGCCTCATTCCTTGCTCCATACATAGCCATGTGGGGAGCCATTGCTACAATACCGAGCTTCGGCTTCGGATGGAGGATACTCTTCCCCATATATATGATAATAGGTATGGTGGCTGCCGCTGCCCTTTGCGTCACATCCATTCCGGAAGAGCACAACGAGGGTAAGGCTACCGGCATAATGGACAGTGTGCGGTTGCTCGGCAGACCTATCGTGCTGCTTTCCTTCATCGGCATCATGTGTCATGTGGGCATCGACGTAGGCACCAACACCACAGCTCCGAAGATTCTCATCGAGCGTCTCGGATGGTCTCTCAACGAGGCTGCCTTCGCCACATCCCTCTATTTCATCTTCAGAACCCTGGGATGTCTGACCGGTTCGTTCTTCCTCCGTGTGATGAAGGCGCGCACATTTTTCATCATCAGCGTGGTGATGATGGTGCTGAGTATGGCTGGAATGTTCGTAGGAACAAGCAAAGTCATTCTTTATGCAGCAATAGCTCTTGTGGGATACGGCAACTCCAACATCTTCTCCATCGTCTTCTCGCAGGCTCTCATCTCGGTGCCTGAGCATAAGAACGAGGTGAGCGGACTGATGGTTATGGGGCTCTTCGGAGGTACGGTGTTCCCTCTCCTGATGGGATTCGCCAGCGACGCCATCGGACAGGTTGGTGCTGTGGCTGTAATGGCAGCCGGAGTGGTTTATCTGTTCACATATATAAATAAGGTGAAACAATAACTTGTACGAGAAACCGTTATAATAATAGGGAATTCTGATACACGATATAAATAAACTCAGATATACGACTATGAAAGATAAATATGTAGTAGGACTTGGCGAGGCTCTTTGGGACGTCTTGCCTGATGGAAAGAAACTTGGTGGCGCACCGGCAAACTTCGCTTATCATGCCGGACAGTTTGGCCTCAACTCCATTGCTGTGAGTGCTCTCGGCGAGGACAAACTTGCAGAAGAGACTATAGAGCAGTTGGAAGGAAAAGGACTCAACTATGTAATGCCACGCGTGCCTTATCCAACAGGTACCGTACAGGTGGAGCTTGATGATGAGGGTATTCCGACATACGACATCAAGGAGAATGTGGCTTGGGACAACATTCCTTTCACCGACGAGGTGAAGGCTGTGGCTGAAAACACGCTTGCCGTATGCTGGGGCTCGCTGGCACAGCGCAATGTGGTGAGCCGCGAGACAATCTACAAGTTCCTCGACAATACACCGAAAGACTGCCTTAAGATTTTCGACATCAACCTGCGACAGAACTTCTATACCAAGGATGTGATCTGCGAGTCGATGAAACGCTGCAACATACTGAAGATTAACGACGAGGAACTGATACAGATTGGCAGGATGTTCGGCTATCCGGGTCTGGACATAGAGAACAAATGCTGGCTCATACTCGGCAAGTACAACCTCGACATGCTGGTGCTCACGTGTGGCGTGAACGGCAGCTATGTGTTCACTCCGGGCTGTGTGTCATATCAGGAAACGCCCCGGGTGGAAGTGGCAGACACTGTAGGTGCCGGCGACTCGTTCACCGGTTCGTTCTGTGCAGCAATCCTCAGCGGAAAGCCTGTAAGGGAAGCACATAAGCTCGCCGTTGAAGTGAGCGCCTATGTGTGCACCCAGAACGGTGCGATGCCCGACATAAAGGAACATTTCGAAATCTAAGCAATAAAGCAAAAGCCATATACTTTAAAGGACAGGCTTTATGCAGCAAAAAAGGGTCCATACGAAGTCAAGAGCAGTTGATTTTGTATGGACCCTTTGGTCTTTATCTTACTATCGGTTGCAAGAAAGTTGTGCCATCAGCGTTTATCAACAAACTGAGAGAATCTCTCCAGCCCTTCTTTTACGAGCTGTCGCGGACAGGCGAGGTTCCAGCGCATGAAGCCTTCGCCTTCCTTACCGTACATGCTGCCGGCATTGAGCCATAGTTTGGCTTCCTTCATGAGTTCCTCTTCGAGTTCTTCCGACGGGATGTCGAGGCTCCGGCAGTCCATCCATGCGAGATAGGTGCCTTCGAGCGGTGCCACAGGCAACTGGGGCAGATGCTCCTCACAGTAGTCCTTGAAGAAGAGATAGTTGCCGTGGATATACTGGAGCAGCTGATTGAGCCATTCCTCTCCCTCGTTGTATGCGGCGATGGTGGCAATCACGCCAAACGGATTCACGTCGCATACCTCGTTGATGTTTATCGCCTTGTCGATGCGCTGTCGCCACTTGTCGTTCTCCACGATGATGTTGGCAATCTGCAGTCCGGCGATGTTGAACGCCTTGCTCGGCGCAACGCAGGTGACGGAATGCTTCTGGAACTCTTCCGACACGGAGGCAAACGGTGTGTAGGTGAATCCTGGGTGTACCAGTTCGCAGTGGATTTCGTCGGCCACCACGACAACATTGTTCTTGATGCAGATGTCGCCTATGCGCCGCAGCTCCTCCCTGGTCCACACTCGTCCTGAGGGGTTGTGCGGATTGCAGAGCAGCATAAGGGTGGTCTTCGGGTCGGCGGCACGACGCTCCAGGTCTTCATAGTCGATGGAGAAAGTGTTGTCCTCATACCTCAATGCACAGCTGTCCAGTTCGCATCCGTTATTCCTGATAGACGAGAAGAAGCAATTGTATACCGGAGTAAGGGTCAGCACTTTATCACCCACATTGGTCAACGCCTTTATCACGGCAGACAATGCCGGAACTACTCCCGACGTATATATGAACCATTCGCGCCTCGGCTTCCAATGGTGGCGCCGGCTGAACCATGAGATTACCGCATCGTAGTATTCCTCCGGCACACGGGTGTAGCCGAATATACCGTGCTCCACACGTTTCTCCAGGGCGTTGATGATGCAGGGGGCGGTAGGGAAATCCATGTCGGCAACCCACATCGGCAGCACCTCCTTGTCGTCGGTGCTGTCCCATTTGTATGAGTTTGTGCCGCATCGCTGCGTTATCTTGTCGAAATCATATTTCATATTCGTCATTTTCTTTCCTCAATCACGCAGTCGGCAGGCTGCTTGATGTTCTCGTTGATGGTAATGGAACCGATTTTGTCGGCAACGATGCGTCCCGACATAGGGTTCTTGATGTTCGCGATGCTGCCCTTGATGTCGGCATTCAGTGTGGAGTATTCAAATGCGCGGTCGCAGTCTTCGCCGAAGGTGCAGTTCTCGAGAATGAGGTCGTGGGCATAGCAGAGGGGCTGCTCGCCGGTGATGTGGCAGTTCACGAGTCGCAGGTTCCTTGAGTGCCATCCCAGGTATTCGCCGTTCAGCTCGGAGTCGTACACGGTAACGTTATCCACCTCCCAGAAAGCATCCTTCGTTGTAATCTTCGCATTATGCACCTCGATGTTTCTTGCATACTGGAACACGTATTTGCTGTCGCTCTCCAATCCATCAACATAAACGTCATGGCTGAACATGAATGGATAGGTGCCGCCGTGCATCTTCAGGTTCTCTATGCGTATGTTGTCGCAGCGCCAGAACACCTCGTCGGCATCGTTCATCGTTACGTTCTTCAGTTCGAGATGGCTCATCTCGCGAAACATCTTAGGCGCGTCGATAACCGTGTCGCGCATCTTCAGATGATCGCAATACCACAGGGCTGAACGTCCGCCGACAGCGAAGTAGCAGTTTTCTATTTCAAACCCATGGACATGCCAGAAAGGATAGTTTCCCTCGAAACGGCAGTTGGTCGCCTTTATGTTGCTGCATTCCTTTATTGCCGACTCGCCCTCAGTGATGAGCACGTTGTCGATATGCAGGTCGTGAGAAGCGAACAGTGGGCGTTCGCCTCCGAATTGTTTGTCTTTTATGATTTGCATGATGTCGTATGTTGTTTTTATTTGTTTGATTCCGTTTTGTTGTATCTTTGTAGTTGTCCGCTGCAAAGTTATACATTATTTCCATAAGTGCAATTACCATTATTGCTGAAAATAGTATATATTCATCGAAACAATTGCTGATAGTTATATTCCTTTACTGACGTTTCCTTCTATAGAAACTTTGGGCACAGTTTTGGGCACTGTGCTTGCCCACTTGGGGCACGGTGCTTGCCCCACTTGGGCACGGTGCTTGCCCGTTTCTTGATGTTTTGATGTGCTTTCCAAGGATTGTGATTCGGCAATTTCACGAGCTAAACGCATGTTCACCGATGTGGGTTACTTTATAAGTTAAAATTACAGACGTGAGTTCTTCACAATCTTTAAACGCCTGGTCACCAATTCCAACCACGTTTATCTTTCTGGAATTCCATTTGACATCAGTCGGAATGAAGACGCTGCCCGTATACTTCTTGTCGCCATGGGTCACGACAGCGTCGTTGTAGCTTGTGAGATTGTAATAGATGCCATCCACCTGAAAGTCGTAGGCATAACCTGTCACGGCAATTATCGCCAGTAATAAAGCCGTGAAAATTCGTTTGGTGTTGATCATAAACATTTAGTTTTTGCTGCCATCGAGCTCCTTGGATGGCAAGTTTAGTCTGATTTGGTTCCGTTGCGTATGGTCGGAGGCAGTGGAGCTCGTCTCGCGGCAGGGTGTCTGGGGTGCAAGACACGGTCTCGTATATACGCAAAATCCCCTTGCCACACAATAACTGCTAATATTGCATGGAAGGGGGATTGCTGCAAATATACACATTATTATAATATGTTCCAAAGGAATGGGAGATTTTTTACCCATCCTAACCTTCCCCAAGGGAAGGAACAGGTTACTCCGAATATTGGTTTTAGCCCCACCGAACCTCCTCCGTTGGGGAGGGACAGATACCATCGGTTGTCTGGTTGTCAGTAACTTATCAATAACAAAGGTAACCTGTATTCACAAGGCTCTTACAGAACAAGAGTAACCTGCATCTCCCATTCGGGGGAGAACGAGAGGGGGCTGAAATGATTGACTGAAATCATAGGCAGAGTAATTTGTCATGATATATATGAACCGCTTTCCGCTATCAGCCCCCACCTAACCTCCCCCGTTGGGGAGGGACAGATACCATTGCCTGTCTGATTGTTGTCTGTAGCTAGCTGATTATTAGTGGCTAGTCCGTAACAAGATTAACCTTTGGCAACTAGACCTTGTCAGTAACAAGAGTAACCTTTGTCAACCAGTCCTTGACAGTAACGTAGTAACCTTCATCTCCCCTTCGGGGGAGAACGAGAGGGGGCTGATGTTCATTGACTGAAATCATTGGCAGAGTAACTTGTTCCTTCCCTTTGGGAAGGTTAGGATGGGTTGCCCTTGGGGAAGGTTAGGATGGGTTTGAGACCGAGAGGGGGCTGATATTCAATACATAGAAACCAGCCATGGGCATTATTCCTCAAGTTCAAACTGCGCCACCAGTGGCAGATGGTCGCTGAATCCGTTGGCGTATCTGTATCCGTTGTAGGTCCTGAAAGGTTTCATCCCGCCAAACTTCTCGTCGCTCTCCATCAGAAACGGCAGGTCGTTGACGAAGCATCTCTTGAGCCTTTCCCTCATCCTGTGGCTCACGAGGATGTGGTCGATGCTCTGCCACATGCCCTGATATTTATACGTGCCCTTAGCCCCGTGGCTCCCCTTGACGCCAGCTGACACCTCCGACAGTCTGCCGGCCTCAAGAAAGCGAATCGACTTGTCCTTCGACTCATCATTGAAGTCGCCCGACACGATAATCATCGGGTCAGGGTGTATGCTGCGTATGGAGTCCACCGATGCCATCAGCCGCTGCATCACCTGCATCCTGTATGGCGTTGTCTTGCTTTTGCCCGAGAAGCGGCTCGGCGCATGGAGCACGAACACATGGATGGTGTCACCGCTCGCCACTTCGCCCGTGGCATATAGTATGTCGCGCGTAGGCCGCATCCCCTTCAGCTGCGTCACCCTCAACGAATAAGAGTCAATCAGCCGGAACGACATCGGTGAATACAGCAGCGCCACGTCGATGCCACGCTGGTCGGGCGAATCTGTCATCACATATTCATATTTCGCGTTTCTCAGCAGACTGCGTTTCGTGAGATAGTGCAACACAGAGTCGTTCTCAACCTCGCATAGCGCCACGAGGTCGGGAATCATGTCGGTGCCCCTTTCGTCCTTGTGTCCACAAGCCAGAATTTCCTTGGATATGTTACCCAGTTTCTTCCAGTATCTGTTGGAGTTCCAGTGGCGCGGACTGTCGCTCAGGTATTCCGTGTCCTGCTTGAGCGAGTCGTGTGTGCAGTCGAAGAGGTTTTCGCAGTTTAGCTGCACGAAGGTGAATATTCCGAGAATTAGCGATGTAAGCATAGAGTGTAGATGTTAAGTTCCAAACAGTCCGATGACCGATTGGGATTAATCCCCAAGCAGCCTCAAAACCGATTGTGAGAGTATGCGTTGCAAATATACTTCATAATTGTGGAAACAGGAAATAATCCCATCACCAAGTTACATATTCCCCCTTTGTTCGTCTATAAGATACGGTGGGCAAATTGCCGAAGGTCAAATGAGACATCCTTGTCAGTTCGCTACTCGTCAGCTTTCGGCTCGTCAACTTGTCAACTCGTTAACTCGTCAACTAAAAAATAACCGTATGTTGCAAAAGAGAGATATAAAGAAATACTTGCCCCTCATCATCGTGTTGATTGCGATGATGCTGCCCGATGTCGCTATGGCACAAAACCGCTATCGGGTGGGAGTGTGCGACTGGATGGTGCTGAAGCGCCAGAAGCTCGGAGAGTTCAAGCTCGCCAAAGAGCTGGGCTGCGACGGACTGGAGATGGACATGGGTGGACTCGGCAAGCGCGACTCCTTCGATAACAAGATGCGCCAGCCGGAGATGGCAAGGAAATTCCGCCACACCGCCGACAGTCTCGGCATAGAGGTGGGAGCAGTGGCAATGTCGGGCTTCTATGGACAGAGCTTCGCCCGGAAGAAATCGTGGCGCTGGCTCGTGGAAGACTGTCTCAACACGATGGACGTGATGGATGCCACCGTGGCATTCCTGCCCCTTGGCGGATGCGGCAACAACTGGACCGACTCACTGCCGCTGCGCCGCGAGATAGTGGAGCGTCTGCATGAGGCAGGCGAGATGGCACACCGCCGCGGCAAGGTGATAGGCATAGACACACCGCTCGACGCCAAGGGCAACAAACGTCTGCTGCGGGAAATCGGTTCAAAGGGCATAAAGATATTCTATAAGCTGCAGACCGCCGTGGAGCACCGCCGCGACATCAGCAAAGACCTGCGCAAGCTCGGCGGAGACAACATCTGCGCCATTCATGCCAGTGTGGCTCCGCCACGACAAGGCGATGGACATGCCGGCAGTGAAGCGTACGCTCGACAAGATGGGATGGTCGGGATGGCTCTTCGTGGAGAGGAGCCGCAACGTGACCGACGTGCGCAACGTGAAGAAGAACTATGGAGAGAACGTGAGATATCTGAGGGAAATATTCGGCAAGGAGAAAACCGGCAGATAAGGACATATAGATAAGTACACATTATATACTATATATAGTACTCAATACATATAGATATATAACGCTGTATATCAAAAAAGCAAGTACACGCTCTATATTGACAAACAAGTATACAGTATAAATAAACAACTAAGCACACATATATAAAATATGAAGAAATTATTCGTCATGGCAGCCGCACTAATGGTCTGGGGCACCCTCACCGCCAGTGCAGTAGACCTCGATTCTGCAGGTCGCGACCCTAAGTATGTGGAGACAATCATGCAGCGTTCGCAGAAGGTGACCGACGCACTGAAGATCACCGGTACGGAGAAGGGTACGCAGGTGCTCAACATCGTGGCAAACCGCTATTTCAAGCTCAACGACATATATTCAGAGCGCGACAGCATCAAGGCAGTGGCAAAGACCCTTACCGGCGACGCCAAGAAAGAGAAGATGGAATATGCTGAGATGTTGAAAGACCAGAAGCTCTACAAGAGTCATTTCGGATTCATCGCCGACCTCTCGGTATATCTCACCGATGCAGAAATAGAGACCGTGAAGGACGTGCTGACATACAATGTAGTGAACGTGACATACACGGCACAGTGCGACATGATACCCACGCTGAAAGAAGAAGAGAAGGTGCAGATTCTCGCCTGGCTCAAGGAGGGCCGCGAGTTTGCCATCGATGCCGAGAGCTCCAAGAAGAAGCATGAGGCATTCGGCAAATACAAGGGCAGGATTAACAACTGGCTCTCCAAGCGCGGCTACAACCTCACCAAGGAGCGCGAGCAGTGGGCAAAGAGAGTGAAGGCAAGAGGCGGAACGTTGTAATAACCCCCCAAAGACTGCAAGTAGTCAGAAAAAAGATGCATTAAACGTCCTAATTACCGATTTGGGTTAAACACCAAGAATACAAATGGCAAAAAAGATAATACACAGTATCATTCCTCTCAGAGGATTAGGACTGATGGCAGCACTGTCTATGGCAGTACTGCCGTCGGCAGCACAGAAAAACGGCATCACCGACACCGGCAAGAGCAAATACGCCGTGGTGTCGTCAACACCGCTCAGCGCCGTGAGATGGACCGGCGGATTCTGGGGCGAGCGCTTCGGAGTGTTCAGCGGCACATCAGTGCAGAGCATGTGGGAGACATGGAAGTCTGACACGGGACACGGCTGGAACAACTTCCTCATAGCAGCCGGAGAGAAAAAGGGAAAGCGCCACGGACCACCATTCCACGACGGCGACATGTATAAATGGCTTGAGGCACTGACGGCGGTATATGCTGTGAACAAAGACCCGGAAGTAGGCAAGATAATCGACCGCTTCGTGGAACTCATCCAGAAGTCGCAGCGCCCCGACGGATACCTCCACACTCCAGTCATCATAGCCGAGATGAACAGGCAGCAGAGTGCCAAGGAGGAGGCGAAGGAGAATGAGACCATCGGAACAAAGGTGGGAACTGGAAAAGACGGAGCCTTCGGCAACCGGCTCAACTTCGAGACCTACAACCTGGGACATCTCATCACTGCCGGCATCATGCACAAGAGAGCCACGGGCAAGAACACACTCTTCAACTGTGCGGTGAAGGCAGCCGACTTCCTCTATGATTTCTATAAGCGAGCCTCCGACGAACTCGCCCGCAACGCCATCTGCCCGTCACACTATATGGCGGTGACGGAGATGTATCGCGAGACCGGTGACCCAAAATATCTGGAACTATCAGAGAAACTCATCGACATAAGAGGCAAGGTGGAAAACGGCACCGACGACAACCAGGACCGCGTGCCCTTCCGCCAGCAGTATAATGCCATGGGTCATTCGGTGAGGGCAAACTATCTGTATGCCGGTGTGGCAGACCTCTATCTGGAGAGCGGCGAAGAACAGCTGAAGAAGAACCTCGACGCCATCTGGACCGACATCGTGACACGCAAGATGTATATCACCGGAGCCTGCGGAGCACTCTACGACGGCACTTCGCCCGACGGCACCGACTATAAGCCCGACAACGTGCAGAAAGTGCACCAGAGCTATGGCCGCCCCTACCAGCTGCCACACTCCACGGCACACAACGAGACATGCGCCAACATCGGAAACCTCTTCTTCAACTGGCGCATGTTTGCAGCCACAGGAGATGCCAAATACACCGATGTGGTGGAGAACTGCCTATACAACAGCATACTGCCCGGCATCAGTCTCGACGGAAAGAAATATTTCTATACCAACCCCATGCGCATCTCGGCAGACCTGCCATACAAGCTGCGCTGGCCCAAGGAGCGCACCGAGTATATCAGCTGCTTCTGCTGCCCGCCTAACACGTTGCGCACCCTCTGCGAGGCACAAGACTATGCCTATTCCATCGGCAAGAACGAGATATACGTGAACCTCTATGGCGACAACGCCCTCAACACCCGCATCGACGGCATCGGCGATATCGCCATCTCGCAGACCACCGACTATCCGTGGGACGGCACCGTGGAGCTGACCATCGACAAGCTGAAGGGAAAGAAGCAGTTCGGGATACGGCTCCGTGTGCCGGACTGGTGTACCGAGGGAGCCACGATACTCGTGAACGGCACCCGTCAGGACATCGAGGCAGCCGCCGGCACCTATGCCACAGTGACGCGCACATGGAAGAAAGGCGACGTGGTGACACTCAGCATGCCGATGCGCACACGCCTGATAGAGGCAAACCCACTCGTGGAGGAGAGCCGCGGACAGGTAGCCGTGCAGCGCGGACCTATAGTATACTGTCTTGAGAGCAACGACCTGGGCGGTGCGCAAATCGACGACATCGCCATTCCGCTCAACGCCAAGTTCACTCCCGTTGACATGACCATCGACGGCAGCCGCGTGAAAGCACTTGAGGCAGAAGTGATAAACCGCAGCGAGCCGTCGTGGAAGGGACAGCTCTATCGCGAGGCAACGGCAAAGAAGCATACACAGACCGTGCGCTTCATCCCATACTATGCCTGGGGCAACAGAGGAAAGAGCGAGATGACAGTATGGATTCCGGCATCGTTGGATTGACAAAATATAAAAAAATGAATATCAGATCAATAGCCGTAATCCTTTCGGCAATCATCAGTAATATAGCCTTCGCCACCGACATTGTGGTGAAGCCAGGACCCTACGCCATAGAGCAGGCGCTGCAGCAGGCAAGAGAGGCGCGCCGCATGGAGGGAGCCAAAGACGTGACCATCCGCCTCCAGGCAGGCACCTACCGGTTGAACCAGACCGTCACGGTGAGGCCCGAAGACAGCGGCACACGCATCATAGCCGACGGCAATGCCGTGGTGAGCGGCGGAG
>OCHN01000517.1_pt1 | contig 39862 bp, 40 predicted proteins | sample 1538911 | NCBI WGS metagenome assembly OCHN01 (sample SAMN04571736, study PRJEB22368) | human gut metagenome | biome: human gut; material: stool | host: Homo sapiens | place: Luxembourg | collected 2013-01-11 | reverse complement strand
GAGGAAAATTTTACATTCGATATGATATAATTTCATAAAGTTTACTATATTTGCATCCGATAGGATGTAATTATATTATGAAGACACTATTGTCAGCAAAGCTCAAATCCCTCCGCAAGGAGTATGGATTGACACAGGAAGACCTCGCCCTGAAATGCGGTGTCGGGCTTAATTTCGTGCGTCAACTTGAGCAAGGAAAACCGACGCTCAGGATGGATAAGGTTAATCAGGTGCTTGCAATGTTCGGCTACGAGCTTGCACCGGTAAGAACAGATGAATTGAATGAGAAAAGCTGAGATTTACTTTAAGGACAACCTTGCCGGTATTCTTACTGAAACAGAATCCGGTTATGAATTCCGCTACAATAAGGAATATTTAGACAATAAGGGCTCAGATCCAGTGAGTCTTACACTGCCACTCTCTGAGAAGCCTTATCAATCCAAAATTCTGTTTCCGTTCTTCGATGGTCTCATTCCTGAAGGATGGCTGCTTGATGTGGCCTTAAGAAACTCGGACATCAGTTCATTGGACAGGATGTCCCTGCTCCTGCTCTGTTGCAAAGACTGCATCGGAGCGGTAAGTGTCGTACCTGAAAATGAGAAAAGCGATGAGTAAATGTCTATATTGCTATAAGGAACTTGTGGACGGAGAAGTGGATTTCCATAAAGGCTGCGCCAGGAAATTCTTCGGGATGCAGAATGCACCGGAATTGCCATATTCACTCAATGATTTGGATACTCTGGCTGCCCAGGTGATAAAGTCTCAGACAACATTGACCGGAGTTCAAGCGAAACTGTCTCTCCATCTCGACAGGCATGAAGGGTCAAGAAGACTCACCATAGTGGGACTTTGGGGCGATTATATCTTCAAGCCACAGACCCAGACATACAAGAATCTTCCAGAAAATGAAGACTTGACAATGCATTTGGCCGAAATCGCAAAGATAAAGGTTGCGCCCCACTCTCTAATACGACTTCAAGATGGCACATTGGGCTACCTGACCAAAAGGATAGACCGGACGTCAGACGGGAGTAAGATTCCAATGGAGGACATGTGTCAGCTTACAGAGAGACAGACGGAATACAAGTACAAGAGTTCGTATGAACAGATTGCCAAGGTAATCGCCCAATATTCATATGTGCCACTTTTGGATCTGACCGATTTCTATGAACAAGTATTCTTCTGTTGGCTGGTAGGAAACAATGATATGCATCTGAAGAACTTCTCTCTGTATGCACCAAAAGGCAAGTGGTTACTTACCCCGGCATACGATCTTCTAAATGTCTCAATGGCAAATCCGAAAGACACCGAAGAAATGGCGCTCACACTCAATGGAAGGAAGAAGCATATAACGAAAAGCGATTTCGTCAGCGCCATGACACTTTCAGGTATTGCGCCCAAGGTATTTGACAATATGCTAGAAAAGTACAGAAAACTCCTTCCGAAATTCCACAGCATGATTGACATGTCGTTTCTGGATGACGAGTGCAAGGAAGCTTATAAGCAAGGCATCACATCACGGTTGGAAAGAATATCAAATCAGAAATAAAGGAGCGGACAAGTCTTTTGAAAAACAAGAAAAGGCGGCCCATTGTAATAATGTTCCGCCTTAACTATTTGATTATTAAGCAATTAACTACTAATACTCCTCCTCGTTAAAGAAATTTATCCATATTGATTATCAATATATTATGCAATAATCAATGAAATTTGCGCAAACAAACCGCACCGTCTGAGGCGGACTGAAGCGATGGGAGGAAATAGTGGACAAACTAATTCTGTATAGATTTACCTAATTTATCCATTAGTTTTCCTGCATGAGTAATATCATTAGATTGTGAATCTCCTTTGTATGATGATTTTGTTCCCATATTGCCAATAAATATTTTATTATCTACACATCTAAAATATATACGAATCCCGCCACATGCATGATTGCGAAGTTCGTATACATTATCGGCTTCACACTTTTTAACTATATTATCATCACTTCTTGCAGGGAACAATAATCCACTTTGTAATGCCCTGACGAATAAACTAATTATAAACTCCTGTAAATCCGGTGAACTCAGTTTAAATTTATCCATAAATGAATCACTCATGATGCACTCATGATCATCAAACAAATATTTCAATATAAATAAGTTTGCATCATTAATCATTTCATCCTCAGTAATACGACGTATTAGATTCTTCGTATTCAAGCCATGCCAATTTACGTTCTTCAATACAGTTTCATTCACTAAAATTTCAAGCCTATCGACTTTAAGCGTTGCATCTAATGGCAATGACATAAAATAATATTTCAATTTACTGGCAATAAATAAATCTGTCGCATCCCTTCCATGAAATTTTATAGAACTATTTAAATCCTCTTCGGTAAATACATCCTCAATGCGGACATCTACATCTATTGGATATCTTGTAAAAAATGAATATAATTTTTTTCTATACTCTTTATATTCTCCCTTTTCTGCAATCTTAAAATTATCTATAAGAGATTTTAAGGTTTCTCTGCAAATTAGAATAGCAGAAGGCTCACTATTTGTCGCAATATGTCTATTTATAGGCAGCTTTTTATCATTTAATAAACATATAAATTTAAGCATTAGATTATCAAAATCCTCGTACAGATTACCTGTATAATATTCAGGTAAATTTGAATTAAAGTAAAATGTTATCATCTTTATAATAAATCCGATGCATTAATTTCAAATTGGTCGAACATACCTTCTGGCCATTCTTTAATACGGCCATAATTATCCATCTTAATACTTGTGACATTAGAAATACCTTTATCTTGCTCAAACCAATGAGTCAAAACTTTATCTGCAAATCCTTTATTATTTTTGGCATAAATTCGAATGCCATCGAAAAGATGGTCGCTATGGGTTTCAAAAATAACTTGGCAGCCTGAATGTGCAACTGATGCTATTAATTTTCCCATTTCAGTTTGACCACGTGGGTGCAAATGAGCTTCAGGATTTTCTAATATAACCAATGTGTTTTTCTTTATAGTCCCCAAAAACAAAGCAACAATTATTGGTAATGTGTAGCTTAGTCCAAATCCGACATTCTTTGCTCTATAGCCATTAAATAAGGAAAAGGAAGTATCCGCCTTATCAATAATGTTATAATCAAACTGCACCCCAGGACTTATTGTTCCCAACCAAGCTCTTAAATTATAGAGGAATGTATCACCTTCTGAACAAGGATGAATTACCAATTCATCAAGAATATCATTTTCATGCATTTCTATACACTTTATAACATTCTCTCCTTTGGGGCCCAATTCGCAATCTGATAAAAGAGGAATTGAAACCAAAGGACCATATCTATCTGCTGAAATAACAATCAAGTCAGGAAAGTCATCTGCATAAATGTTATTCTCCGTTAACGGAGAATAACAAATCATATGATCTTCACAGTATCTTGCATTGATACTAAATGGCAAAGAAGAAAATGGATTTTGGAGTTCTTTGTAATCACCGTGTCCCTCTATTAACGGATTTTCAAAATGTCTAGAATATTTATTCAGTATCTGTAAAGCTTGAATAACTGTACTTTTTCCACTGCTATTTAACCCAACTAAAACGTTTAACTGATTAAAATTAATACTATTATCCACAAATGACTTAAAGCCTTTGATGATAAGTTGATTTATCATGATATATATTTTTGTAAAAGATCATTCAAAGAATCAAAGCGTGATTTTACAGCAGCATGTTTCATGCTGTCACGAGATATAGATATTATGAAATCTGTATCATCCAAGAATGGTTTATATTCATTTAAAAAATGGTTCTTATGAGAACATAATATAGAAAACTCACTATCTGAGATATTGGCAAAAAGATTACTCCATGTTTCAAATAATGATTTATTGATAGGTGAACGTCTTAAGCCATCATAGCTTTTCCTAAAAGCGTGACTACCAAATATTTTATAACACCTATCCATTGCTATATTAAATATACTAACTATTTCATCTTCATTCATAACTCGTACTGTTCCCAAATCTATTCTTCCTGAATCAACTCGCTTTTTCAATTCTCTGGAATCTAGGTTAGGCATAGAATTTAATAATATCATTGTATCCGATAACCATGTATCAATCGTAACTGTCTTATTATAAGTTCTATAATTACGTATTAAAAAAGAAACAAATCTAAGAATCAATTCTTTATCCTCCATTCTTTCTGTATGGATTGAGTTTCCTGTTGCATGTTTAAACGCCTCTGATTCGGACAATTTATTTAACAGTATTGTAGATTTACCTGTATATAATGCATTCCTAATCTCTTGACTACTTAACGGCATACCTCCCGTATTCAATCTTTTAAAAACATTCCTTTTTACTTCTTCTGGTGTGCCTGGATTTATGATAGTAAAAGTAAAAGTAGTTTCCAATATTCTATTTTGAAAATTAATCGGTAGATCATTTAAGGTCTTACCATCCAAATCTTTTCCCCAAAATTCAAGCCCTTGTAATTTGAACCCATAGCCTTTTTTATCTATATTTTTTTGAGTGTCCTCTAAATATGATTTTCCTAAAACAAAATCCCTCAATGTACTTATGCGTTGTAAACCGTCAACAACAGTCCAATTAGATTTCTCATCACTAGAGACATAGAACATCGGAATTGGTATTTTTAACAGCATGGACTCAATTAACTGCGACTTTCTTTCACTGTTCCAGACCTCTTTTCTTTGAAAGTCAGGATTTAGTGTTATTGTCCCTTGCTGAAGCCTTCTCATTAATGTTTCCATAGTTATTGGCTTTGTATCAATTGAGATTTCATCTGGATTAAATGGATCTCTGTCATGCTCGTCATCTAACGATTCTTCAATTCCAGATTGTTTCGAAGAAATCACATGTTTGATAATTTGTGTCATGTTTTCATTGAAATTATCATCATGCAAAATATCCCCGTTCTCTTTCATGATTTCCCAAGAAAGATTTTCGGAATTGATACCGAAGTTTAAAAAGCATTTATTTGTAGAATCTATTAATGCGTAAGTGCTATTTTCTACTTCTAATGCAGTTAACTCAATACTCTCATTATTCTTAAGTCTAAAAATATATGGCATAATTCCTAATGTTAATCTAATTAATATAATTGATCCCCTAAACTAAATATAGTTTTTAGAACTTTGGCACATTCCGTTTATACTTATTTCACAAAGATACTAAAAACAAATATATTTCTTGACTATTTAGTAAGTGTTAAAAAATAACTTGAACTTTTTGGGGCATGCATTCTCCCCATTGGATGTTCGTACAATTGGAAAGAATTCGCACCTCAAAAAAGGTGAAAAAATTATAGTTGAATACTTGATTATCAAATAGATAAAGTTGCAAAACTGGAGAAAATTTCGTAACTTTAAATACTTTCCTACGGTATTTTAAATGATTACGAAAACTCCTCCAGAAGTGCTTACAACCAAAAAGAAGTTGTTTATGTCTACGCTCAACGAATACCAGAAGAGACAATATCTCGGAACTGAAGCTCTCGCCTTGGGTAAACGCGGCGTAGACAGAGTTAGTCAATTTTTCAGCGTGAGCAAAAACACAATTTACAGTTCCATTGATGAAATCAATTCTGGTTATACTCCTGAACCAGGACGCATTCGTCGATCTGGCGGAGGACGAAAGCAGGAACTGAACAAGCATCCTGAATGGTTTGAAATACTCAAATTGGTCATTGAACCTCATACTGCTGGTCTTCCTCAAGATGAAGATGTCATCTGGATTTCCTTGAGCGTGCCTATGATTACTCGCGAGATGGCCAAGGAGGGATGCAATGTATCCGAATATCTTGTCAGACAAATGATTAAGCAGATGGGATACAGACATCGGTCTTTCATAAAAGATCTTCCCATGAAGGATGTCAAGGACAGGAATGCTCAGTTTCTGAATATTGCAGACATCAGAGAAAAGGCATCTGCGATAGGCCTTCCCATAATCAGTATTGACACGAAGAAAAAGGAACTCATCGGGAACTTCAAAAGGGACGGAAAAGTCTTGGCACTTGGCCAGCCGAAATCCTTTGACCACGATTTCGGGACATTCTCCGATGGTCAGATTGTCCCTCACGGAATCTACGATGTGACAAAGAATGCGGGATACATGACGATAGGCACGAGTCACGATACCTCCAAATTTGTCTGCTACAATATAGAAAGGGTATGGAATTAGCACCTGCGGGCACAGTATCCTGCCGCAAATACTATAGTCGTACTGTGCGATGGCGGAGGTTCCAACTCCAGCTTCCATCGCATTGTCAAACAGGACCTTATGGATCTTGCTTCCAAACTTGATATGAATCTTCTTGTTATGCATTACCCTCCATATCGTTCAAAATACAATCCCATAGAGCATAGACTGTTCTCGCAGATAACCCGAAGTTGGAGCGGTGCTCCGCTCCTATCACTCGAGGATGCCGCCAGACGGGCTGCCGAAACCACTACATCTAAAGGACATACAGTGTATGTTGACATCAATAACAAAACTTATGATATACAAAGATCGATTGACGAATCCTATGACGACACTCTTAAGAAAAGAGTCGTTTTCCAAACAGTATTATCAAAGTGGAATTACCTCGTCAAAAGGTCTTAATTTTTACCAAGTTATTTTTTTGTTTACTTATTCAATAACTATATTATTTCAAGTGACGCAAATTCATCTTTGAGACGTGCCACTTCCGAGAACAGTGTTTCCGGAAGGAAACGGGCATAGACCTTCTCTGTGCCATCCGTACTTCCATGTCCAAGAAGACGACTGACTACAGACATAGACAAGCCTTTATTCAAAGCAAAAACAGCAAATGTATGTCTGGCCACATGCATTGACAAGTTGAAAGGCAACCCAATCTGTTCTCCAACCACTGCCAAAGACTGGTTAATACATTTGATTGCGTTATTACGAGACTTGTAAAGAGCTTCCTAATCATCAAGTTCCAAATTTTCCTTTACCAGATTAAACACATAGCGGCAGCCTTCACGTTTTTCTTGCCACTGCCTCAAAATATGCATAGCAGGCTCTGTAAGAGGAATCACATGACGTTTGTTTGTCTTGATCATAATCTTCCTCAATTCTTTCTTTTCAAAATTTACATGTCCCCACTGCAATGTCATTACATCAACAACTCGAAGTCCGCAAGCATGGAATGCAAAGAAAAACATTTCCAGAAACTCCTTACGCCGTTCTTCAGTACAACTGCGATAATAATCCAATAATGCTGTCAGTTGTTCTTTAGTCAGGTACTTGTCATCAAACTCGGTTTCCTCATCAGTGAGTGATATTTTCGATGCTATCCGCATGTCCTGAATCCTTGCATTGACAGCACTATCAATCATTTTCAGTTCCGAAGCATAAGCACATGCTTTAAGGATAGGAGTCAAGGCATGGTTGATCGTTGCATCGCTGTTCTGTTTTATCTCGCGGCGCCATCTGATGTATTCGTCAATCAGTTCAACCGATATTTCACCTAAATAGATACCGTCCGGCTTGTAGGTACCGTTCTTTGTTGCACGGAGAAAGATACGGAAGATATTCATTCCGCTCTTGCCGTTCTCATAGCGGCTGCGGCCGATTCTGTTCCGGGAATAGTCCGATTCGAGCCTTTCCAGAACAAACTCGATAAAATCCTTCCCTTTGTCCTCCCGTGTGAGCGGTTTGTCAGCCAAAAGGTCTGATATTACCTGCTCCGTAATATGGTTTGGATGTTTCTGCTGAAACTCGGCCAAAAGGCTGTCAATCTTATCTACCCGGGCAAGCAACAGACTGTTGATACGGTTGACTTCCGGGCCATAGCTCGCCCTGACTCCGCCACGTCCCTTGTTGGCTTTCTCGTTCCAGTCTCCCAACCGGACAAAGATATTCATACCCTTGCGTATCACCTGCCGGTTCCAGGTGTATTCAAGCTGGACAAGATACTGTTTGGCAGGATCGATCTCACCCATGACATGCAGGCGGTAGCGTCCCAATGGATATAGTCGTTTAGGTCTTCCCATAGAGGAGGATATTTGAATTGGAAATACAGCTTGCGGCAATACTCACAAACCTCTGTAAAGGTAATGAATTTTGTCCAAACAAATCCCGATTTCTCCTCCAAAAATTATATTTTGTCCAAACAAACCACGCCATCTGAGACGATCAAATGCTGTTGTCCAAACAAATTAAACCCCCGCTAATTTATCTGATTAACAGGGATTTAACAATTATTCCGCGTTTAAAAACGCATTAATACTCCTCCTCGTTAAAGAAAAGGACACACCCCTCTACAGATATCTGGAAGGCTGTTTTTCGGCAATTAGGTAACTGGTAAGGTAACTTTTTGTTGCACCAAATGTGATTCAATGCGATGATATTGTGCACCTTGCAAATTTAGGTAACTCACCCAGTGTTCGTGTCCTGCAAAGGTAATAAACTTTCCCGACAATATGGTCATTTCTATTCATTTTATCGCATTTGATGGAATCTCATAGAATGTGGAACAGATTTTTAGAATCATTCAAAAATAGCAAGTTTTCGCTAAAATGACATGTCCTTTTACTTCGTCACGGTCTGAAATAATCGGCAAAAACGGCAGAAGACTCTTCAATATCATATCTTCCATTAGGTAACTTGTCGCACATTTTTTCTCTACTTTTGCATCTGATTGCATTGAATTAGACGATAAGCGGATAACAGGCGAAGCCAGCCATTGCGGACAGGGACCGCCATACTTTGGGAAACAGATTTTCGACTTGTGGAGGCAAAGTCACACCTTTGAGTTCCAATGTCGAATGATGATGGATTCTTCATTCCACATAACGCAATTTAAGACTCAACTTATCGAATCCTATTTCTGTTTACCACTTATTTTACACTTTCATCTTGCTGATATTTAATAATTTACAAGCAAATGTTAAAATAAGGGATTTTTTTACACTTATTATGCATCTTGCTCTGGAAGAAGAATCTGGTTTGCTTTCTCCTCGAAAAGATATCGAGACACCCAATAAGCATATAAAGCGGATGGAATAAAGAGAAACGTGTTGTCATCAACAATTGCTTTACCGCGCTTTGATTTTGTGGTTACAATTATTTTACGTATTCCATCATTTGCGGCCAAGAACTTCCTCAGCGATTTGAGTTGACTAGGGTCCTCGAAGAACTTGTCTGTCCATTTGATTTCGGCAAGAGAGAATGCCTTCTGAGTAGCAGCGTCAACCCAAACGATATCAACCTCTCCTTTATCTCTACCCTTGTTCCAATTGGCATAATAGAAGCTAGTCTTCTCTCCAAGTATCCACTGATCATAGATAGCCGTTTCCACCATTTCTCCGCACGCATCGTCGTTTTCACTGATTGGCGTATATAGGGCGCAACGCAGTGTAGGATTGGTGAGGTATATTTTCATCGATGTGACACGCTGCATTTTCTTGGCATTCTGATCAATACGATTCACAACTTTTATAAGGAACGCAGCTTCCAGATATTCCAGATATTTCCTGATTGTATCTTTTTTTATACCTGCCTCGCTTGATAGGGTCTCATATGAAAACTCATTGCCACTGCGGAAAGCAATATGGAGAAATAGTTTGTTAAGTTCCTGAATATCAGAAATCCCATAAAGACTCGGAAGGTCTCGAAGCAAGACTTTCTCAACAATATCGTTCTTGATGTATTGACTCGGATTCTCTCTGATTTTCTCCGAAAAAACGACCTCTGGATACCCTCCATAGTTTATATATTCGAAGAAATATCTATTCAATGCATCAATATCCAGCGTATCATAAGGGCAGATTGAACGGTCTTTGACTTCCATGACACAGCCATCCATTTTTTGGAGTTGGAGAAATTCAAAGAACGTCAATGGAGGAAGCATGAAATCAGTGAACCGACCGGCGCCGCTCTCATTGCTCTTCATTTTTAATGCTGCCGCCGCTGAACCGGATACAACGAATTTGGTCTTGCGATATGTGTCGACCATTGATTTAAGATGAACTTCCCAATCTTTCAAGTACTGGATTTCATCATAAAAGACGAAGAACCCGTCCACATCCTCGGTATGGAGAGATGTTCGCGCATATAAGAACAATTCGTCTAGGGAGACATTACTGTAAATCGGGGTATCGATTGACATGTATATGATTCTTCTGGAATCAACGCCACTATCAATCAGCCGCTTGATGGCGTGATATATCATTACTGTCTTTCCGACGCGTCTTGGCCCCATCAAAATAGCAGCCCTACGCAGCGAAAGATCTGCCACAATCGGATAGAAGAGGTCTATATAAGGTCGGCGTGGCATTGAATCATAGTCTTCAGCAATCTTGCCGGTAGCCCACCATGGATTGTCAAAAACAAGTCTTTTTATAATCTGTTCTTTCTGTTGCTGGTCGTATTTGCTCATATTCATATTCACGCATATTAACAGCACAAAGTTAACAAATATATCTTAATATAACATAAATTCGCACAATAAGATTATAACAATATCTTATTTTTACATTGGCTGACCGACAGCAGCCTCATGATGTGTTCCTTAATGACACTGACAATTTAGTCCTCCGACGCAACCATTTTGTCAGTGCGAAGGTAGCTATTTTCTTTCACTCACAAAATAGAGTATAAATAGTCATGAAAAAGTAACCATGATAGTGATAGCAATGCCACAGGATTCCATAATATGCCCCCCAAATGCCTTCAAACGACATTCACATAGACAAAAAAACAGGTGCCAGAACGAATAAATCGTACTGACGCCTGCTTGATTTACTAATATTCAACAACTTAGCTTTTAATACTCCTCCTCGTTAAAGAAAAAGTCCTCCTTGGTCGGGTAGTCGGGCCAGATGTCTTCTATGGATTCGTAGACTTCGCCGTCGTCTTCCAGTTCGGTCAGGTTCTCGATGACTTCCTCGGGAGCGCCGGAACGGTTGGCGTAGTCGATAAGCTCTTCTTTTGATGCCGGCCATGGAGCATCGTCCAGGCTGCTGGCCAGTTCAAGTGTCCAATACATATTCTCGAAATTGTTAATAATCAATAAAATAATACTACCAATATTTCAAAAATGCCTACCAAATCTGTGGCAACATAAGTTTTCCGCTTTGCTACTGCCATGAAAAGCGGCTCATTTTGCCCCAAAGATATGCAAAAAAACATAACAATATGTATTTTTTGCCTAATTTTGTAGACTTGGAAACTGAATTGCCGGAGTGAATGAGCGGCTCCTCGCGTCGGCAGAGGTGTCAAAGCGCTGAGTGAGAGGAGGAAAACCTTCAAACAGGCAAAATAGCATCCGGGGAAATACAGTCTCAACAACTGTACCAAAAAAGAAGGACCAAGAATATGTCATACGAGAAAAAGGAAATATATGAGGAGGGGACGACGGCCGAGATAGCGGCGCACGTCAAGGAAATCCTCCGGCTGTTAGGCGAGAATCCTGACAGAGAGGGGCTTGTGAAGACCCCGGAGAGGGTCGCCAAGGCGCTTCAGTTCCTCACACAGGGATATTCACAGGACGGGACGCGGATCATCCAATCCGCCATATTCGATGAGGAGTACCGCCAGATGGTTCTGGTGAAGGACATTGAGCTTTACTCCACCTGCGAGCACCACATGATGCCGTTTCTGGGGAAGTGCCACGTGGCGTACATTCCCAACGGCAAGATCACGGGGCTGAGCAAGATAGCCCGCGTCGTGGAGACTTTCGCGCGCAGGCTTCAGGTGCAGGAGAGGCTGACGGTCCAGATCAGGGACTGCATCGACAACGCTCTGCATCCTCTTGGGGTGGCTGTGGTCATCGAGGCGATGCACACATGCATGTCCATCCGCGGCGTGCAGAAGGCGAATGCCATCACCACCACATCGGCGTTCTCCGGAGTCTTCCTCAGCTCGGCGAGGACAAGGAACGAATTCCTGAACCTGATCAGGTAAACCACGGAATTACCTATCAATGAATATGATGGCTCAACAAATAGAGCGGTTCGGGAATATGGTGGTTCAGGTAATATGACGATAACGAACTAAAAAACATAACGATATGTCAAACAAGATCATACTCACAGGCGACCGTCCGACAGGACGCCTCCACATTGGCCACTACGTCGGCTCCCTGAGGAACAGGGTGGCCATCCAGAATGCCGGCGACTACAAGAAGATGTTTGTCTTCATCGCTGACGCGCAGGCGCTTACCGACAATTTCGACAACCCGGAGAAGGTTCGTCAGAACATCATCGAGGTGGCGCTGGACTACCTGTCAGTCGGCCTCGACCCTGACAAAGTGACAATATTCATCCAGAGCATGATACCGGAGCTCACCGAACTGACATTCTACTACATGAACCTTGTCACAGTGGCGCGGCTCCAGCGCAATCCGACCGTCAAGGCGGAAATCCAGATGCGTGGCTTCAGCCAGGACGGCGAGGAGCAGGCGTTCGGAAGCGGGCTTCCTGTGGGCTTCTTCTGTTACCCTATCTCACAGGCGGCGGACATCACAGCCTTCAAGGCTACCGATGTGCCTGTGGGTGAGGACCAGAAGCCTATGCTTGAGCAGGCGGTCGAGATCGTGCGCAGCTTCAACCGCATCTATGGCGAGACTCTCGTGGAACCGAAGGCTGTCCTGCCGGGCAACGCGGCATGTCTCCGTCTCCCGGGAACCGACGGCAAGGCGAAGATGAGCAAGTCCCTGGGCAACTGCATCTACCTCTCGGAGACCGCCGAGGAAATGCACAAGAAAGTGATGTCGATGTACACGGACCCTCAGCACATCAATGTCAGCGACCCTGGCCACGTGGAGGGCAACACCGTCTTCACCTACCTCGACGCTTTCTGCCGCGACGAGCATTTCGGACTCTATCTTCCTGAATATGCCAACCTCGACGAGTTGAAGGATCACTACAGAAGAGGCGGACTCGGTGACGTGAAAGTCAAGAAGTTCCTTGAGAAGATCCTCAACGAGGAGCTGGAGCCTGTAAGGGCGAGGAGAAAGGAATATGAGAAAGACATCCCCGCCGTCTATGAGATCCTCAAAAAGGGCAGCGAGGCCGCCGAGGAAGTCGCCGCCGCCACCCTCGATGACGTGAAGAAGGCGATGAGGATCGACTACTTCAACGACAAGACGCTCATCGAGGAGCAGGCCAAAAGGTTCAACCAGTAATGAACAAGAATGAATATGCCCGTGCCAACAAGGAGTGGTTGGCCGAGAAGGGAAAAGAGGAGGGCGTGACGCGGCTGGCTAAAGGAGTCTGCTACAAGGTACTCCAATCAGGTTCTGAAGGCGGAAAGCAACCGACTCCAAGCAGCGTGGTCAGCTGTCATTATCTTGGCCGGACCATTGACGGCAAGTGCTTCGACACCAGCCTCGGAGGCTATCCGCTGGCCATCAGGCTCCGGGATCTGATCGAAGGCTGGGTCATCGCCCTGCAGCAGATGCGTGTCGGAGACAAATGGGAGATCTACATTCCGTCCGAACTGGGGTACGGGAGTTTCTCCCAACCGGGGATTCCGGCCAACTCGACGCTGATCTTCGAAATCGAACTGCTCGGAGTGCAATAATGATCCGAAAGGCGACAGAAAAAGATATTCCGGCGGCGATGGAGCTATTCACCGCCGCTAAAAGTATCATGCGCTCGGACGGCAACAGCACCCAGTGGGGAGACGGCTACCCTGACGCCGGCATCGTACGCACGGACATCGGCATGGGCGGAGCGCACATCATTGAGCAAGACGGAAAACCGGTCGCCTACTTCGCCCTGCTCCCCTCGCCCGAACCGACATATTCATCAATCGACGGCAAGTGGCTTGATGACAGCTCCCCCTACCACGTCATCCACCGCATCGCCAGCACCCCCGAGAGCCACGGCGTGTTCCGAAGGATCATTGAATATGCCCTTTCGGTCAGCGGCAACCTCCGCATCGACACCCACCGCGACAACCGGATAATGCGCCGCCTCATAGAGAAGTCCGGCTTCACCTACTGCGGCGTGATCGTTCTGGCCGACGGATCGGAAAGGCTCGCCTATCAAAAAATCACACAGCGATGAATCTTAAAAGAATATTCCTACTCACCGCGCTCGCACTTGGAGCCGCCACACTCTCCCCCGCACAGATCTACCCGCAGGAAGAGCTGCATTTTCGCGCTCCGGCGGTGCCGAGGCAGATCATTTTCGCCGGGGACACGGTTCGGTTCGACAGGAGCGACCTCTACGAAAGGATGGACAGGGAACTCATAGCCTTCACCTACATGCACTCCAACTCCATCCTGATGCTGAAGAAATCAGACCGCTTCTTCAAGATGGTCGAGCCGATACTCAAGCAGTACGGCATCCCGGATGACCTTAAGTACCTCATGGCGATCGAGAGCAACCTCAACCCGAAGGCATATTCACCGGCGGGGGCGGCAGGTCTGTGGCAGTTCACCAAGGCGACGGCAAAGGACTACAACCTCATTGTCGACGGAGAGGTTGACGAGCGCTATAACATTGAGAAAGAGACCATCGCGGCCTGCCAGTTCCTTCGTAAAGCCTACAGCAGGTACGGCGACTGGATGACGGTGGCCGCAAGCTACAACGCCGGACAGGCCGGCATCTCCAGGCGGCTGACAGACCAGAGACAGAAGTCGGCTCTGAATCTTTGGATGGTAGAGGAGACCTCCCGCTACATGTTCAGAGTCCTCTCCGCAAAGATGTTTTTCGAAAATCCGGCCTCCTTCGGTTTCAATGTGAACGACTTCGAGAAGTACCCTACCTACTCTCCGAAAGAGGTCGTGACGGTCAGCGGAGCGATAGCCAGCCTGGTGGACTTCGCCGAGGAACACGGGGTGAGCTATTTCCAACTTAAAGAGGCCAACCTCTGGCTTCGTGACAACAAACTGCTCAACAAGGCCGGCCACACCTACAAGATCATCATCCCGAGTGGAAAATAGTGTTTCCTCTCTCTGGATTACCATTCAGATGTGTTGTGGTCACTGAGCCTGTCGAAGTGACGAAGTGTAGAAAAGGCAAAGCGACTTTATGTGTAGGCGACATCGAAAAAAAAGGCAAACGTCAAATTTTGCACGTTACCAAAATTTGACGTTTGATTTTTTCGCTGTCTATTGGTGCACTCCTATGGATTTGCAAGTCATAGAGTAAATAGTACCTGTTATCAGGCACAAGCCTAAAGTGCATAGTTCGGTTATAAATAACTTAACCATTCGAGCACAAAGGCGGCGAAAAATAAAAACCTGAATTTTGGTCCACCGTGCAAAATTCAGGTTTTTCGCCGCTCTCACAAGCAAAATCACAACCAATCCAAATACATAAGAGAAGCGAAATCATCAATGACGTAATCAGCACCGGAGCCTTGCAGTTCCTCGCGCGTGGAGTTGCCATAGGTGACACCGCAAGTCCTGGCGCCGGCCCCGCGGCCCATCAGGATGTCAAAAGGCATGTCGCCGACAACCAATGTCCGGGATGCGCTGAATCCCAGTTTTTTCAAAGTCAGAAGGACAGGTTCCGGATCCGGCTTGGCTTTCGTCACGTCATCCGCCCCAAGCACAAGCGAGATCTCCTTGTCAAAACCGAAAGTCATGACAAAATCCATGAGCGAATGATTAGAACGGGAAGAAGCGATTGTCAACACGAAGCCCCTTCTGCGAAGTTCCGCCAGAGTTTCCGGCACATTAGGAAAAACCTTAGGAGCGAGCAGTTTCTTGTTCTCCTCGAATATGTCCCTGTACGCCTCGGCGCACTCCTGAACCTGCCCCTCCGTCAACGACGGGAACATAGTCTTGAAGCTTTCACTCAAAGGAAGTCCGATTGTCGCCGCGCAGGCATATTCATCAGCCACTGGCAGGCAAAGTTTCTCCATCGTCATCTGAAGCGTCTTGACAATGGTATTTCTGGTATCGCAAAGGGTACCGTCAAAGTCCAGAATAATAAGTCCGTTGTTCATATCGCGGCAAAATTAACTCAAATTGTCGAGATTTCAAGCCCTCGGCACAGAAATGGCAACAGTACCATCGCCGCGCCAAAAACGAAGCGGACAATTATTATACCAACATATTAATTTTCATGAATATGAAGTCAAAGGATTTCGGCTTGCTCTGCGCTGCCATCACACTGTTTACGTTCTGTGGTCCTGTTCAGGCCGCAGGTTCACGCATGGAATTGACAATCAAAAACTACAGTGGATATTTGGCCGCACCTGAAGCCAGCCTTACGGAAACATCTGCGAGTGCAGAAGATCCGAACGCGGCCGGAGACAACATCATCGGTGATTACCTTGTCGATCATAAAGGCGAGAAAAGCAAGGTCAAGGTTTTCAAAAATGCCGACGGCTCCTACACCGCACAGGTCTTCTGGGTCCAGAACAGGACAGAGAAAGATGGATCTGTCCGCAAGGACGCCAAGAATCCGGACAAGTCGCTGAGGAATGTCGATTGTGACAAAATCGTGATATTCAAAGGTTTGAAATATGACGCTTCTGCCAAAGTCTGGAGTGGAGCCAACATCTATGACCCAGTGCGAGGCATCAACGCCTCCCTCAAAGCCTGGTTCTCGGACTCCAAGACCCTTTCGCTAAAGGGCTCCAAGATGGGCTTCTCCGAAACCGTGACCTGGACCAGACTGTAAGCTTTCTTCATAAGGACAACAATGAAACAGAATCCAACAACATTCGCCGAAAGGGTGACCGCTGAACTGGACGCGCTTCATTCAGAGGAGAAGCGCGTCGTGCTGCCACGGTTCTTCAAGTGTGGAGCAGGCGAATACGGTGAAGGCGACCGTTTTCTGGGTGTGGTTGTGCCGGATGTCAGGGCCGTGGCGAAAAAGAATATGTTCGCTTCGTTTCCAGAGATAGAGGCCTTGCTCGGTTCTCCTTGGCACGAAGCCCGTCTCTGTGCGCTTATAATCCTCGTGCGGCAGAGCCGGAAATCCGTTCCGAAAGAGGTTTTCGAATTCTATCTTTCACACACCTCCGGAATCAACAACTGGGATCTGGTTGACCTGACCGCACCAGCCATTGTCGGCGGCTACCTTCTTGAGAACCCACAGGAGCGAGAGCGGTTATATTCATTGGCGGACAGCACTTTGCTGTGGGAGCAGAGAATCGCCATCGTCTCGACTCTGACTCTGATCCGGAACGGCGAGTTCGACGACACTTACACTCTGGCTGTCAAGTTGATGTCCCATAAGCACGACCTGATGCACAAGGCCGTTGGCTGGATGCTCCGCGAAGCCGGCAAGCGCGACCGGCTCCGCCTCGAACTCTTTCTCGATGAATATGCCACCTCGATGCCCCGCACGATGCTCCGCTACTCCATCGAGAAGTTCCCCGAACCCCTCCGCCGCCACTACCTAACCCTAAAGTGACCTCGTATTCCGCCTCCCCGTTGATTTCATAGTAACATGAAAAAAATAAGTTGCCTCAGATTAAGAGAAGATTTTCGAGGATAGATCTATTTTCGAAGAAGGAGTGTGCCGGTGGCACATGACTGATGAGAAAAGAGATATAGACCGAAAAGATTCCTTAAGATGATGCAGGTTATTATTTGAAGGTTACATAACCAAGAACATGCCAGTAGAACTTCATTATTCGGGCGGATTTGAGTATCTTTGCCACCAACACGAAATGTTCAAAACATAATATTCAATGAATATGAGAAAGATTGCTAAAATTGCCGCGGCTGGAGCCTTGATAGCGCTCGCCGCTTCGTGCGCCCCACAGAAGATCGCTGTGACCGCGCACAGAGGATTCTGGAAATGCGAGGAGGCCGGCTATGCCGAGAACTCCATCAAATCGCTTGAACTGGCTCAGCAGAACGGACTGTGGGGCAGCGAATTCGATGTACACATCACCTCCGACCTCGTCATGCTTGTCCACCACGACGCCGACATCGACGGGATGTGCATCTGGGATCACGACTACGCCGACTTCAAGGACTGCCGTCTGAAGAACGGCGAGAAGATCCCTACTCTTGACGAGTACCTGACCCAGGGTGAGAAGAGCAAGAAGACCGTGCTGGTGTTCGAGCTCAAGCAGCAGATCGACAAGGCCCACGAGGACTACATGGTGGACCAGAGTGTCAAGGCCCTCAAGGAGCACGGCCTCTACAGTCCTAAGCGTGTCATTTTCATCTCCTTCAGCCTGAACATCTGCGAGAGGCTCGCCGCCCTCTGCCCTGGCTTCACGGTTCAGTACCTTGGCGACGACAAGAGTCCTGAGGAACTCGCCGGACTCGGCATCAACGGCATCGACTTCCACTACAAGGTCTTTGCAAAGAATCCTACATGGTTCAAGCAGGCGCGCGACAACAAGATGAGCGTCAACTGCTGGACCGTCAACAAGGAGAAAGACATCCAAAGCATGATTGACCTCGGAGTTGACTGCATCACCACCAACGAGCCGATGCTCACAAGGGAGAAACTCGGCAAAAGAGAGAAAAGAAAGTAATCACGGGCGCGTGAGACAACGCGTCATCCGCACGTCAAAAACCGAAAAAAGGCCAGAGAGAATCCTCTCCGGCCGTTTTTGTGTTCAGTAATAAAAAACAGTATCTTTTAGAAGAGATAGGCGACACCGATGTTGAACTGGCTCCTGTGACGGGTTATGTCGCCGTCACCGGTGTAACGGTTCACGAGACCGTAGTCATAGCCGACATTGAAGCGTACCATGTCGAAGAACTCGACCGCCACACCGCCGCCGAGCATGACATCGAAACGTCCGTAGTGATAGTCATCACCATAGTTGTTGATCTTGGTGTCCTTTGAGAAACCGGCGATGGATCCCTTCACCTTGGTGTCGGAAGCAATACCATAAGCCAGCGAAGGACCGGCGTAGACCCTGCCTACAATGCCGTCTGCGAAGGTAAGGCCCGCATTGAACATCACAGGGATGGAAAGATAGTGTTCTGTAACGTCAACATTAGTGTTGATGCCGAAATAGCTGTCCGCATCACTCTTGGTAGCAAGACCATAGTACAATCCCGGAGCCACTCCAAAAGAACCGGCAAGGTTAATGTTATAGGATCCGCCTACATAGAAGCCGCTCAGATTAGTGGTCGCTGCGCGATGGCAGCGGTTCCGATAAGCATCATTGATACCGCAAGGATGGATGAAAAAACTCTTTTCATAATAAATTAAACTTAAAGTAGTTATAATCTTCATAACTGGCAGGCTATAAATGCGGCGCCGTGAGACATGATCCTGAGCGCCCGCCGGGCCATGCAATAGAATACAAGCATATCAAAAATTAGTCCAAACGATAACTCCGGCGTGGTCAAATCCACAGAAAACACGCCACCGAGCGTCCTGTGAACCATTCCCGCCACCGCTCCCGGACAGGAAACAGGCATCAGCGTCAGGAGGCGAAAAAGTCGGCGAAGAACCTGGCGAAGGAATGCCAGGAGTTACGGGCGATGAAGTCACGAAGGACTTCCGGATTGATGGAGCGGCCCGATTTCAGAATCTCAACCATCTCTGCTTCGGAGCCATAGACAAAGCAGACATCCTCTCGGGCAAGATCGGCGAACGCACCGATGGCGGGACCGACCGGACTGCCACCCATCGTCAGAGTGTCCATCAGAACACCCGAACTGGAGACGCTTCCCGGCAGATAAGGAAACAGCACAAAACGGCTGGAGCGGATAAGGCCGGCAAGCTCCTCAAAATCAGCGGCCCTGTTCTCAAAAACAAACGTTGACCGATGAGCCGTCGAAGCCTCTGCCCCAAATCCGGCGAAACCAGCGGAATCATCGGAGACGATGGCCTTCTCAATGTCCGCGGCCAGCGAGGCATCCTTGCAACGTCCGACAATCCTGACCTTCAGGCCGGCACGGCGCACGGCGGGACTGGTAACGAACTCCAGCACACCCTTGTACGGAAGGATATTCCCCCAGATCAGGATCTCGCCCGTCAGTGCAGAATCCTCTCCCCCTGAGGAACCGCGGCAAGCGTCGGCGGCAGAACCTCCCACGGCGGCAGGCTCCACAACCGGATGGCAGAAATAGCGGACCTTGTCAGGCGGACAGCCATATTCAGAAAGCAGCACGCGCGCGAAGGAAGCGGTCTCGCACGAATGGGAGATTACGAGGCACGACCGCTTCAGCTGCAACTTGGTGAGCGAGCGGGACATCCAGTTCTCCCCCTTGTGAGGGCGCGGGTTATGGAATATGAACACGATCTTTCCACGCCGGAGCCTCATCACCCGGAAACTCAGACGCACCATGAGGTACTGAAGGAAAGCGAGCTTGTGGAAAGCGATCGTCTCCACGAAGCTCAAAAGGAATATGTCAGCCTTGAACGAATGTTTCAGCAACGCCCACCCCTGCGTCAGGTATGGCTCGTTGTCCGCGTCAAGCACATCGAAATACTCAGCCAGATTCTCCTTCAAAAAGACGAAGTAGCGGTTCGGATAGCCGTTTTTCCTGTTAGCCGACGGCGACACGTAAATCTTCTTTCTCATAACCTACCTCTTCAGCAATTTTTTCAATGAATATGTCAGGTCCGCCACCAGAAACTGCCACGCCGGAGTCCCGATGTAGGTTCTATAGTAGTACTTCTCGCTCTGATACTTGAGTTCCCGCACCCTGACCTTGTCGTAGTACTTCCTCGTGGTCGCCCCATGTTCATGAACGACCAAGACTTCAGGGTAGTAGTAAACACCCTTTCCTACCCTCTTAAGCCTTTCGGACAGAATCATTTCCTCCGCATAGAGAAAGGTCTTCGGATCCATTTTCCCGCAAGCGGAATAATCTTCGGCCTTGACCATGAAGAAAGATCCTGAAATCCTGTAATGAAAGCCTTCCTTAGCAGTCTGTGAATATTCCTCCCAAAACGGTCTTCTTGATTTGGATGAAAACAGACTCCTCCAATAAAGAGCCACATGCCTGTCCCAGAAACTGATGAACGGCTCTGGACTCTGGAGCCGCCCGTCCAGTCCGACAACCTTTGGGCCGAGAGCCCCGGCCTCCTCCAGAGACCTCAACCTGGCCGCCATCCTTTCGACAACATCAGGTTCTACAAGACGTATGTCATTGTTGGCGAACAAAAAAACATCAGGAGCAAACTGATTACGAGCCACTTCCGCCCCAAGATTATTGCCTTTGGCAAAGCCGAGATTCTCTTCGGACGGCACCACGAAGACATACTGGTCCGCCCCCTTGAACGCCTCCAGCAGACGGTCCCTGCTTAGTTCCGTGCTACCGTTGTCCACAATCACCACAGCATAATCCGACCGGATCTTCGCAAGTTCAGTCCTCACGAACTCTATCGTCTTCTCCTCACTGTGATAATTAATAACTATAACGCCTATCATTTTGTCAAAACATCATATACACGCATTATCTCACTGCCGTATTCCTCTTCAGAATAACGGGCCACCGCATCTTTCTGGGCCTCGCGGACAACGTCAAGCGGCAGAGCCGACGCCAGCATATTCATAAGTCCCGAGCATTCCTCAACCGTGTCAAAAAAGAAACCGTTCCGCCTGTCAGTGATTATCTCCAAAGTGCCTCCAGACCTTCTGGCAATCACCGGACAGCCGTAGAACATCGCCTCAATGGTCACACGCCCCAACCCCTCGAACTCAGAACACATGAGATAGGCTGTAGCTTTGGACATAAGAGACCTGATGTCAGCCACATAGCCCCTAAACTCGACATTGTTTTCCACACCGGCCTCTTTCGCCACCTCCATCAGGCCGGCCTTTCTCTCTTCACGACAGTTTCCCGTGAAGACCAGCGAATACCCCTTGGCCGCCAAACCGGATCCGCCGAATGCCCTAATGGCTGTTTCCGGACGTTTCACTGCCCCCATCTCACCAGCACAGAAAAGGAAATACTTTTCTTTTTCTGTATCAAGGACGACATCATTCTTAGAACGCACAGCATCAGGGAAGCAGTATGCCGACAGACAGTCCTTTAGCCCAAGATGCTCCCGCAAACCGTTGGAAATCAAAATGACAGCATCAGAGCGGCGAAGTTCCACATTCCACCTTCCGAATCCTCGGAAAGGTCTGGCGTTCAAGCCCAGGTCAAAATATTCACGAATATGCCAGACATGCCTCGCGCCAAGTTTTTCCGCCAAGGCCAGCCCGATGTCGATGACACCCGAGTTACTGTGGACAATGCTGACGTCTCTGCCAGCAAGAAGTCTGGACACATCCTTGACACACTTGTGGTTGATCCAGGTGTTCGTCACAAGGTGAGGAAGAAAACGCAATGTCCTTTTCAAGACTCCCCCTTTGTATGTCAAGCGCCTGAATGAATGAACAATGCACTCGTAGCCTTTGGATCGGAAAAAGTCGGCCACAGGTCCCTCCGACCTCAACAGAATGACCGGAATGACATACTCATTGACCGACCTGATGAGATTGTCGAGCGACCAGGAAGCCCCACCGACAACGTTATCCTCATGGTTCACATACAGAACCGTTATCTTGCCGTTCTTTGTCATGACATTGATGCTTTCAAGAAATCAACAGCCTCCTGCCTTAACCCGTCCAAGGCCATACCTATCTTATCATTGTCTAGAGGCAAGTCGATGGAATACATGTCCGAACCGTCAGAAAGCCGGTTCTCAAGCCCCATCTTTCGAAGCAATGACTCCACACGAAGATTCCTTGTACCAGGTTCTACGACCGATAGGAACTTTTTTCTGAATATGATCGAAAAAGCCGTTCCGTGAAATGATGATGTGACAACATGGGACGCTCCTGCGAAATACGACACAAACTCCTCCGGTCCAGCCCATTGCACCATATTCTTATACGGTCGGTACAATGCATTCTTGGAAAGTATCACGAGCCGTAGTCCTTTTGCTCCAGCGATCGCGCCGGCGGTCTTTATCACCAATTCATCACAAAGCATCGGATAAGCCAAGACATATCCCCCATCCTTGACGGGGCCGGCCAATGCCTTCCATTCCCGTTCGCCCAGCATCAAGGTCGGATCCTGAATACACTTGACCGGAACCGATGTCATACCGCTGACCAATTCCTTCAAAGAATCCTCCCTGACGCTTATAGCATGAAATCCAGACAGGCATTTCGCGGCATATTCCATGTCCGAGAAAGACAGGACGTTGGCGCTGGCAGCCCAAGCGACTTTTCTGGCCTTGGTAGTAAAATCTCCCCAATATATCTTGTCAAATCCGCCAGTGATTATTTCATTCCAGATCTGATCGCTGCCGAACAGCAACACATCAAAACTGTCAAACGGATCTTTTGACAACACCAGACGTTCTTTCATGAAATGTCTGAACCGGCTATTCCTCATCGCCCTGGAGAAGGCTCTTGGCAAAGTCTTCAGCAAGTCTATCTTGAAGTTCCAGGCAGCGTAGCCTTCCTCTACTGACTTATTGCGATAGTCAACCACACAGACATCATGTCCCATCGAGCGCAAGAACTCCTGCGTGGCGTAAGTCTGCAACATCGCCCCGTAGTTGCACGCATAGTGAAATGTCAGGATTCCTATTCTCATAGCTACCAGTCACATCTAATGTGATTGCCCTCATTGCATGGAATAATGGCTCCATTGATTGACCTTGACGCGTCAGAGATCAAAAACACGACCGTCTCGGCAATCTCTTCCGGAAGCAGCACACGTCCGCCCGAAGTTCCCGGTCTAAAAAGATTTCCGTTCCTGTCAACACCAGTCATGTCCGAAACCGTCACCCCGGGAGCGACCGCATTGACGCGAACGCCATCCTTCAACGCTCTGCGCGCAAGTCCCTGAGTAAGACTGCAAACCGCCGCCTTGGTGAGGCCATAAGGTTGGTCGTCGCAGTACAGTCCCCTTTCAGATGTCACGAATATTATGCTTCCTCCTGAATTACCGGTAGCCTTGAAATTATTCAGAAATGCCTTCGACAAAAAGTATGGTCCCTTCAGGTTGGTTCCGAACTGAGCGTCAAATCCTTCCAATGTCACATCGTAGATGCTTCCCTCATGCAAGGATATTCCAGCATTGTTGACAAGGACATCAATCCGTCCTCCAAGTTTCCGGGAACACTCTTGGACAAACGAAGGAATATGCTCGTAATCTGTCACATCGAAAACAGAATAAAGGCAATCACCCAATTCCGAGGCTGCCTTTTCAAGGGTTTGTGAAGATCTCCCGCAGATGAGCACTTCCGCTCCCTCGGCGACACACTTCTTAGCTATCGCGAAACCCAAACCTCTTCCACCACCCGTTATCAGGATCTTTTTCCCTTTCAATATGTTAGAAGGTTCCACCATCCCAACATCGACCTTGACATTCACTTTCGGAATGCCTTTGAATATATAGTCAATCGCTCTCGTCAAAGTCTTTCCCATAATCTATTTTCCTATCAATTTATTAATACGGTTGATGGAATCCTTCCCGAACACACTCTTGATCAAATCCTTGGCCTTATCCTTTGCATCCGGTCCAACGGCATTGCTGAACATTTCCAAAGCCCGGCTCTCGTCCTCACTGTCCGTGAAAACCTCCAGCACCATGGAACGGGACAACGAAGGCGAGACAAATCTCTCCGAAACACTATTGAACTCTTCCGCATTTGATGCGGAAAGATATTCAAGGCCAAGATCCTGGGCATAATGAGAGACCAACTCATGGGATTTATTCCCATAATGACCACTGGCGGCGATGTATGCGTCGGCATCGTCCCCCCACATCGAAGCCGGATGGCTGTAGTTTCTGAATTCGGTTCCTTTGCCGTTGTTTATCAGCAAGATTCTGATGTTCTTTCCTATGTGTCTGTTACCTAACGAGTTCATGTCATAAAAGAATGCGAGATCACCGAAAACACCGAAATGCAAAATTTCAGGAGAGGCCAAAGATGAACCCACCAACGAGGACAATCCGCCGTCTATTCCGAATCCGCCGACATTGGAAAAAACTTTTACCGATGGATCTTGTCTGAAAAAATTCCAGCTTCTTAACGAGTTGAGTATGCCAAGATGAAGCACTGCCCTGGAAGGCAGCGCGCCGGAAAGACGCCTTGCGACCCAAAGATTGGAGAAAGGCAGTTCCGGAACAGATGAGAGCACTGCCTCATATTCCTTTTCTATTCCAGTCATTTTCATGGATGGAGCAGACGGTGCCTTCATGTCTGAATAACTCCGGAAAAAGAACTTCTCGGACATATTGAAAACCTTGTTCAGACTTCCGAAAGCATCCTTTGGTTCCCCATCCCGGCTGACGCGCCACACAGCTTTTGGTTTCAATGATTTCCATGTGTAGTAATCACCCGAGACCTCTCCGATGTGAATCAGCAGGTCAGGCCTGAGAAGTGAAGTATGGATGTACTTCTGTGAGAAAACAGCCGCCGCCCTCGCAGCGAACCGTCCTGAATAATTCGATGTCAGATCACAAAAAGCGACCGCGTCATATCTGTCACAAAAATCCTCCAAGGCCTTCTGTTCATCCTCTTTCCATGGAAGATGAGATCCGATGAAGACACAGACGTTACACTCTGGGACTGTCGGTAATTTGTCGTCATATTCATAATAATCAATTTTGGGAACGTCCGGCAACTCCATGACCCCCCCCGCCGGCCCGAAGCGCGATCATCGCCTTGTTCACTGTCAGAACACATAGCCTTTCATCCTCACAGTCATGGACAAAAGGAAGGAAGGCTGAATAAACAGAGACATCCTTCTGAATCCTGGAACGATCGATTATCTGTGGATTGAGATTTCCGATTTTCGAACGTCCGGCCATGGACGTGACCGCAAGCACAGGTAGTTTCCGGTAATATGCTTCAGTCATCCCTGGAATATAGTTTCGTGACGCCGTGGCTCCAGTGCAGGTTATCACCACCGGCTCTCCACTTTCCTCCGCCAAGCCGCAGGCCATGTACGCCGCAGAGCGCTCGTCCGCCGCTGAATACATTTGGAAGAAAGGATCGCTCTGCAGACTGGCCACAAACGTGATGTTCGTGGTTCCAGGGGAAGCGATGACTTTTCTTATTCCGTTCCGCTTTAGAAGACTAACCAGAATCAGAACGTTTTTTTCGACTGTATAATGTGTGTTCATGACAATACTTTTATCTTGCTGATATTCTTGATTTTTCTGATGACAAAAGCCTTTTCTCCATCGGTCAGTCCTGTGAAATACACCGTCACAGCCACACTGCAAACGCTGACAAGGCTGACAATCAGGACTCTCCAGACAGACGGAGACATTCCGCACACCAAAATTGAAGGAACAGCGGCCGAAAGCAGTGTGACTGGGATTATCCTCATGAAAACCTCCTTGACAAACAAAGACTTCGGCATGCCAATATGTCCGGACACAATAACCAGACGGACAAAAATCAGGACAAAATACACCAGAAAATAAATGTAGAAGGCTGTCTGTGGCTCACATCCCAACTTGAACGCCACCAGAGACAAAGGAAAGACCAGACCTCCGACAATAGTGACCCAAGTCTGATACCGGCCAACATTACCTGTTGCATTGACTGCAGCTAAAAAAGTGTGACCAAGCGTGTTGCATAAGGCGGTAGCCAATGACAACCGGACGAATACAACTGAATATTCAGGGACATTCTTTAGCCAGAGACGAAGGATGGCGGGGGTTTCCAGCACCAGCGGCAGAACGAGAATCCAAAGAAGGAAGTAAGAATATTTTGCCCCTCTGCAAACCAGATGGTACATATACTCATAGTTTCCTGCAGCGTAGGATTTCATTATCTGCGGATTTATCGCCGTGATGAAGTTCGTGACGAACCTGTTCACTGATGTCTCAACCTTGGACATGACCTCCCTGGCAGCATTGAGCGAGACTCCGAAAAAAACATTCAGCAACTGGTTCACACCTTGAGTGTTAAGCATATAGGCTCCATTTCCGAGAAAACTCCATCCGGCGAAGGAAAGCATCTGGCGGAATATTCTCTTGTTCCATCTTAGTTTGTGTCCGCACTCGTCAAAACGTCTGCAGTACGCAGCATAAGTGAACCTCACAACAACGGCAGAAAGGAACATCAGCACCGAAAAATATTTCAGACGATCAAACGTACTGTGCATTATAAGAAGAGCCACGGTAAGATTCAAGACTCCTTCAAGAATGCTGATGTAGGCGTATGCGCTCATCTTCTCATGCGCGATGATAGTTGCGTTGTAGGGCACGGACAACAAGTTGACCAAGAATGTAAGCAATGAGAACTGGAACACCCATCTGGCAGCTTCTACACGTTCTGGAGGCAAGTTCATCACGTTTCCGACATACCAGACCCCAGATGGCTCGGCGATCACAAATACCACAGCGGCCAGAAGCAGGATCACGATGATGGACATCGAAAAGACTTCCCGGAGTCTTGCAACATCATTCTTACCAAGCTCCACTGTCAGAAAACGGCTTATGGCCGAGGCCAACGAGCCGGACAGAAGTGAGCACATAGAGACGATTCCTCCCACGGCTCCGTATATGCCGAAGTCAGTCTCTCCCAATGCGTTAAGAACCACCCTGGAAGTGTAGAGCCCGATCGCCATCAGCAGGAACATGCGGAAGTACAGCGCAAGGGTATTCTTGGCTATCCTCTTGCTGTTCTCCGAAATCTGCCCTGTCTGTCGGTCACCCATATTCAAAGATCTACTTCAGGAATATATTCAATGTCCTATTTCAGCGGATTAAGGTCGCTCTTGTACCATTCCATAAACCGGGAAATTCCTTCGTGAAGGCTCGTGCTTGGCTTGTAGCCGAGTTCTGTCTCAAGCTTGGTGGTGTCGGCGTTGGTCTGATAGACATCACCGGCCTGCATCGGTAGGAATATTTTCTGAGCCGGCTTGCCGTAGGCCCGCTCGATCTCGCTGATGAAATCCATCAGTTTGACGGGGTGTGAGCAGCCGATGTTATACACTTTCGCCGGGACTCCGTGGGCGCATTCCTCAGCCTTCGGGGCATGGTCAATCACACGGATCGTTCCTTCCACGATGTCATCCACATAGGTGAAATCACGGATCATGTCTCCGTTGTTGAACACCTTGATAGGTTCACCTTTGGCTATGGCCGAAGCGAAAAGCATCGGGGACATGTCCGGACGGCCCCACGGGCCGTAGACGGTGAAGAAACGGAGTCCGGTGGAGGCGAAGCCGTAGAGTTTTGAATATGAATGAGCCATCAGCTCGTTGGCCTTCTTGGTGGCGCCATAGAGGCTCACAGGGCAGTCCGCCTTGTCATCCTCCGAGAACGGCACCTTCTCGTTGAGCCCGTAGATCGAGCTTGATGAGGCATAGACCAGATGCCCCACACCGAAGTTGCGGCATGCCTCAAGAATATTCAGGAATCCGTGCAGGTTGCTCTCAAGATAGACGTAAGGGTTTGTGATTGAATATCTCACCCCTGCCTGGGCGGCCAGATTCACGACTCTGTCGAATTTTTCATTCTCAAAGAGTGAGTCCAATGCGGCCTTGTCGCAGATTGACATTTTCACGAAGCGGCAGCGCGGGTACTTTCCGCTGACAACCAGCTCTCCTTCCTGGAACGGGCCTTCGAAACCGTTCTCACGCAGCCTTCCGTACTTAAGGCGTACGTCATAGTAGTCATTGATGTTGTCAAGTCCGACAACTTCGTCTCCTCTTTCCGCAAGCCTGGCCATCAGCCTTGAGCCGATGAATCCTGCTGCGCCTGTCACTAGTATCTTCATAACAACTATAATTGTTTGTAAATCATTCAACAAAGGCCGGCACAACCACACGGTCATACCAAATGCCCTCAAAATTACGAAGATACAAAGAATTAACGAGATTTCGTGAAGTTTTGGCCAGAATAATGCCCCAACGCACAGACTGCCATTATTTGTGATAGACCCAGTCAGGGTAGCCGATCTTTGGTTCAAGGGCGGCGATGTCGCCCGCGCGCCGGGAGAGGTAGGACGACGGTTTGGCGGGATTCCGCCTTAAGGGATTCGGAAGAGAGGCGGCGATAAGACAGGCCTGCCGGCGGGTCAGCTTCGCGGCGGATGTTCCGAAGTGAACCTCGGCGGCGGCCTCCACCCCATAAACACCTTTACCCATCTCGGCGACGTTAAGATAGACCTCCATTATTCTCTCCTTGTTCCAGAGACATTCGATCAGGACTGTGAAATAGGCCTCGAACCCTTTGCGGATCATGGACTTGTGCGGAAGCAGAAAGACATTCTTGGCTGTCTGCTGGGAGATCGTGCTGCCTCCACGGCGACGCTTCCCGCTCTCGTATTCCTTCCGGGCCTGTCTGATCGCCTTCCAGTCAAAACCATTGTGCCTGTCGAAGAGGTTGTCCTCGCTGGCTATCACGGCGCGGGCCATCTCCGGGGATATTCTCTCGTAGGGCACCCAGGTCTTGCGGGTGCGGAAATCCTTGTCGCTCCGGTACTGGATGGATCGCTGGACCATGAGCGGCGTGACATAGACCGGACACCATCTCAGGACCAGGACCCACAGGAAGGTCACGGCAACGAAGGCCAGAGGCAGCTTGACAAGAAGAAGCCGCCAGAGTCTTCCCAGTAAAGTGCGGTTGGGTCTCCTATTCATAGTCAGTGAGTTTCAGTCTGAATTTGAGGCTCCTGCTTCCGTCGGGGAAGACCTTCGGCGACTCTTCCCGAAAGCCCAGCTTCCGGTAGACATCGCCGTCCGACCAGGACGCGTCGGCGTAGCTCATCACGTCGTCGGGCCTTACTTCCTCGATAAATGCCTTCAGAAGTTTCCCCATCCCGCCGTCCACTCCGATCCCGTCCAAAGAGGCGTAACGGATCCACTCGCAGGAACGGATCCGCAAATCTCCTTTCCTCCAGACCCTGGGAGCGGAAAAGCCGGCGACGGCGACCAATGTTCCTTCGGGAATATCCTCGCCCCGGCTAACGAACAGGCCGTAGAGATGGCGGCACCTGGTGTAGCCCAAACGGTGAAAGGATTGAAGGAACGGCTCGGCGACCGCCCTTTCAATCCTTCTGACCTCGCAGTTGCGGGCGTATATTCGTTTCAGGCCGTCCATTGTCTCAAGACTCTTCGACAAGCTCAGGATCCAGTCGATGAGCCTGTGGCTGCTGTGGTTGCTGAACTTGTCGAAGCATCGAAGCGACCTTCTTATTTCAGTCCCTCAAGGCAAGCCTTGACATTGGCCTCGATGGTCTCGGCGGAGTAGTCGGCCTTCTGGAACCTGTCACCGGTTATGTGCTCGTACAGCTCGATGTAGCGGTCTGAGATACCGGCCACCACCTCAGGAGTCATGTCCGGAACCTTCTGTCCCTCCTGCCCCTGGAACCCGTTGGCCATCAGCCATTCACGGACAAACTCCTTGGAAAGCTGCCTCTGATGCTCACCCTTGGCGAGTCTCTCCTCGTAGCCTTCGGCGTAGAAATAACGCGAGGAGTCAGGGGTGTGCACCTCGTCCATCAGATAGATCTGGCCGTCCTTTTTGCCAAACTCGTACTTGGTGTCCACCAGAATCAGTCCGTGCTGTGCCGCTATCTCGCATCCACGCTTGTAGATGGCTCTTGTGTAGGCCTCAAGTCTCTCGTAGTCCTCACGCCCCACAAGCCCCTGGGCGATGATCTCCTCTTTGGAGATGTCCTCGTCGTGTCCCTCGGCGGCCTTTGAGGTCGGAGTGACAAGCGGCTCCGGGAACTTCTGGTTCTCGACCATCCCGTCCGGCATCGGCACACCGCAGATTGTCCTCTTGCCTGCCTTGTACTCCCTCCAGGCATGTCCGGCAAGATAGCCGCGGATCACCATCTCGACCTTGAACGGCTCGCACTTGTAGCCCACGGTGACAGCGGGATCAGGCACTGCCACCTTCCAGTTAGGGAGGATGTCAGCCGTAGCGTCAAGGAACTTGGCCGCAATGCGGTTCAGCACCTGTCCCTTGTACGGAACTCCTTCAGGCAGAACGACATCAAAGGCGGAGATCCTGTCCGAGACCACCATCACAAGGTACTTTCCGTCGATGTCATAGACATCACGTACCTTACCGACGTACTTTCCAACCTGTCCCGGCAAGTTGAAATCGGTTTTTACAATCGCTTTCATATCAATTGAATTAAGTTCGACTTACTACCAACGTGTCCTGAATAAGCGAAGGCACACTCCTCGCCTTTCCAAACCGCAAATTTAACTATTCTTCTTCAAAATCTCATCCACCACGGGCGCTATCTTTTCATATTCATAGCCTCGTGTCAGCCCGAATCTGATGAGTTTGAATTTCTCCTGCGGATCGCCCTTAAGCGCGCGGTACTTTGCCTCAAGGACGGCGAGCATCCTACGGTCGGCCTCATCCTGATCAACCTCCTTCAAGGCTGCCTGTATCACGTCCTTGGATATTCCTTTTCCCGTCAGGGCGAAAGAAATCTTCGCCGGCCCCCATCCGGAGAGGCGCGCCTTCTCCCTCGCGAAGGCGGCGGCGTACCTCGCGTCATCCACGAACCTGTCCCCCACGAGCGAATCCACCAGCCTTCCGGCGGTGTCCTTGTCACCCTCGAAGGCGGTCAAAGCCTTTTTGAATATGTCAGAGCGGCAATATTCCCTTTTAACGCACTGCGCCTGAAGCCGGTCCAGCACCTTGTCAAACTCTTCCATAGTCCTAGAAATCGAAGCCGAGGCTGAAGTAGAGTCCCAGATTGTGGGTGTACTCCGACCAATGGACATTCAGCCCGACCGGGCCGATGATCGAGTTGTAGGTGTACTGAACGCCACCGCCGAAGTAGCCGGACACCTTGGCTGAGACATCCTTGAAGTCCGAGATCTCATTGCAGGTAAGGGCATAGTTGGCCATTGCGGTCAAATAGTTGTTTTTAAACAACTTGAACCTAAAGTCAGACCTCGCCACACCCACGATCTTCTGCATGGCGGCGGCGTTGTTGATGCCGATGAAAGGAATCTGCTGGTCGAGATACCTTCCGGCCACGCTGCCTCCGATCGTGTTGGTGAACGGAACAGGCACCTCGTCGCCGATGAGGTAGCGGATGTTCACGGACGGGATGAAGGCGAACCTGTCGCCTCCCACAACCTTCTTGGCATCGAAGTGGATAGCGTGGAAATTGTTGAACTTGTTCGGCCCCCCTCCGAATACCCAGTCATAGGAGATTCCCACGGACTGACCCCTGGTCGGTATGTAGGCATTGTCGAACGAATCATTGCGTCCATGCAGGAAGAACGTCACATAGTCGTTGGAAAGCTGGTTCACATCGTAGTCGCCGAAAGCCTGCTCGGCCATCAGGGAGCTGACATTGTACCAGTCGTTACGCAGACCTATCTTCAAGAAGAACTTCGACCACTTGATGTTTGACAGATAGATCTCCTGACGGAAGTCCAGGAAATTGATCCTGAACCTGTTGTCACCGATGCTGAACATGTTCCTGTCGGTGTACCTCACACCCGCCATCGCATTGAATGTCATGCCGTTCGTCGAGACGTGGGAATATGTCAGGTTGGCGTAAGGATTGGTTCCGACCTTTCCAGTGAAGTCCAGGGACGAGCCTTGGATCTTGTGCACGCCCCAGCCGAGATTGATCAGCACGGACACGATCTCCTCGCTGTCGAAGCGACCGCCAAGTCCCAGCTGGCAGACAGGGCCCCGCTGACAGTTGAACATCAGCTTGTAAGGCTCCTGATCTCCAAGCAGCTCGTAGTTCACATAGTCGAAAGAGTTGGTTCCGAATATTGTGGCGACAGCGTCCTCGATCTCCTCGTTGCCCATCCTTGAGCCGGCTCCGACCTTGATCTTGTTCATCAGATAGAGGCTTTCCTTGTCGTCCACACCCGAGATCTCGACACCGGACACAAGCACTTTCCTGACCCTGATGTCATCCGCCGGATCATTGGCAAGCCTGGTCACGTCAGGCCCCACGACAGCCTTGATGGAATCCAGCTTCGAGGCGACCTCCAGGGCGGCCTTGTACCCCCTGTTGATGATTGTGTCGATGCTCGCGTCATCGAAACTGAGCATGTTGTACTCATGAAGGTCAGGCTTGATGTTGACATCCGGAATGGCGATGTTGGACTCGAAGGACGAGCGGCCCAGCATGTCGATGCCGGTGTTGATGATGTCGGCCAGGTTGTTGATCTGGTTGTAGTTCTTGTAGCCGTCCGAAAGATTGACACCGATCACGATGTCAGCCCCGGCCTTCTTCGCCAGATCAGTAGGATAGTTGTTCCGCATGCCTCCGTCCACCAGCACCATGCCGTCGATCTTCACGGGAGCGAACAGCCCCGGAATGGACATCGTGGACCGCAAGGCGGTGTTCAGCTTGCCCTCCGTCCAGACCTTGGCCGTGCCGGTCACCAGATCCGTCGCCACGCATAGGAAAGGAATCGGAAGATCGTAGAAATCAGTGTAGTCCTGATAGCCGACCGAGAGGGAACTGAATATGTTGTTGACATTCTGACCATAGACCATACCGGACGGAAGGCTTCCCAAAAGGTTGTCCTTGACCATGTTGGTGGCATCGCCTCCCCCCGCTCCGAAATGAATGTCGTCAGCCCTTCTGGCGTACTGCTGCCCGGACTCGACCATATGCTGATAGTCCTTCTTGTCATAGAAGAACGGAAAGGAAAGGACATATTTCTCCTTGTACTTTATCGCCGAATATGACAGATAGTCCCTCGGCACCTTGTCGGACAGCGCCATGTCCCAGTCGATGTCACGGATTATGGAATCCAGCTGCTCCGCATTGTAGCCAAGGGCGTAGATGCCGCCCACAAGACCGCCCATACTGGTTCCCATCACGATGTCCACAGGCATGCCGATGGACTCAAGGTAGCGGATGACGCCCACATGGGCCGCGCCCTTGGCGCCGCCTCCGCTCAGTACGAGAGCCACCGTCGGACGGTGACACACCCTCCTGATGGAGTCCAGCTTATGCCTTATCACCTCCACCCTGAGGTCTCGCCGCTCACGGTTCTCGTCCAGCAAGGAATGCTGCGACTGGGCGTGAAGCGACAACGTCATCGCCGCCGTCACGGCCATTATGGAGAGAAATCTAAACGTCCTTGTCCGCATAGTTATCATGGTTATTTTATTGTCAGACACATTGTAATATTCATTTTCCCTTGTGCTCTCCCACCAGCATCCCGCAGGCGGCGAGTATATCCTCGCCTCTGGAAGCCCTTATGGTACAGGTGATTCCGTGGTTGGACAGCCTATCCCGGAAGTTTTCCATGATGATCTGCGGAGGAGCCTCGAACGGGGCGTCCGGGATCTTGTGGAAGCGGATCAGGTTCACCCTGCACTCCAGCCCCCTGAGCAGACGGATGAGAGCGTCAGCGTGGCGCTTGTCGTCGTTCAGACCCGCGAACATCGTATATTCAAAGCTAACCCTACGCTGGCCCGTGAAGTCATATTCACGGATCAGGTCGATGACATCCTGCACCGGCCAGGCCTTCTGCACCGGCATGATCTCCACCCTCTCGTCAGGGAACGGGTTGTGGAGGCTGACCGCCAGGTGGCAGCGGGTCTGGTCAAGGTACCTTCTCAGGTTAGGCAAGACCCCGATCGTCGAAAGTGTGATGCGCTTGGGACTCCACCCGAAACCCCAGTCGGCAGTCAACACATCTATGGCCCTCAGCACGTTGTCAAGGTTGTCCAATGGTTCGCCCATCCCCATGAAGACGGCGTTGGTCAGTCCTCCCGCCTCGTCGATGCCGATAAACTGGGAAAGAATCTCCGCCGTGGAAAGGTTGCCGTGGAAGCCCTGCCGCCCAGTCATGCAGAACCGGCATCCCATCCTGCAGCCCGCCTGCGAGGAGACACAGAGGGTCTTCCTCTCCTCGTCGGGGATCATCACCGCCTCGACGGCATTGCCCTCCCCCACCGGAAAAAGGTACTTCTTCGTTCCGTCAGAGGAGACCTGGCAGGCGGAAGGGAGCGTCAGGCCTAAGGAATATTTCTCTTTAAGTCTCTCACGTCCAACCTTTGAGATGTTTGTCATCTCGTCGATGCCCCGAACCTTCCGGACATACAGCCACTGGGCCAGCTGCTTGCCGGCGAAGGCAGGCAGACCGGCTTTCAAAGCGATTTCCTTCAGTTCATCAGGTGTCTTTCCAAGCAGTTGCGCGCGCATAACTTTCGTGTTTACTTTTCCACTACAAATTTAATGAAAAATAACGCCGGATTGGACGTAATTTTATATCTTTGTCACAAAGGCGACATCTTTTCGCCCAAAACTACTAACAAATTTATTTAACATTATGGCAAAAGAGGTAGAGGCAAAGGCCACCGACGCGGGCGCCGCGAAACTCAAGGCACTGCAGGCCACGATCGACAAGATTGAGAAAGACTACGGGAAAGGAACGATCATGAAGCTGGGGGAACAGCCACAATGGGACGTGCAGGTCATTCCGAGCGGTTCCGTCGCGCTTGACCACGCGCTTGGAATCGGAGGTTATCCGCGAGGCAGGATCGTTGAGATCTACGGCCCGGAATCCAGCGGTAAGACCACTCTGGCGATCCACGCGATCGCGGAGGCGCAGAAACAGGGCGGCATCGCGGCGATGATCGACGCGGAGCACGCATTCGACAGAACTTACGCGAAGGCTCTGGGGGTTAACCTTGAGACTTTGCTCATCTCACAGCCGGACAACGGCGAGCAGGCTCTGGAGATCGCTGACAACCTGATCCGCTCGGGCGCGATCGACATCGTGGTTGTCGATTCCGTCGCCGCACTGACTCCGAAAGCCGAGATCGAGGGCGAGATGGGAGACAACAAGGTCGGACTCCAGGCCAGACTCATGAGTCAGGCACTCAGAAAACTGACAGCCAACATCGCGAAGACGAACACCTGCTGCATATTCATCAACCAGCTCAGGGAGAAGATCGGCATAATGTTCGGCAACCCTGAGACCACGACCGGCGGCAACGCCCTCAAGTTCTACGCATCGGTCCGCATCGACGTGCGCAAGACAACCCAGTTGAAAGACGGCGACGAGGCCCTTGGCAACCGCACACGTGTGAAGGTGGTGAAGAACAAGATGGCCCCTCCTTTCAAGAAGGCGGAGTTCGACATCGTGTTCGGCGAGGGCATCTCACACTCCGGCGAGGTTCTGGATCTTGGTGTTGAATATGGCATCGTGGGCAAGAGCGGCTCCTGGTTCAGCTACGGCGACCAGAAACTCGCCCAGGGACGCGAGGCCACCAAGCAACTTCTCAAGGACAACCCGGAACTCTGCGACGAGATCGAGGCGAAGGTACGCGAGGCTTTAAGGAGCGTGAAGGACTAAGCGTCCTTTCCGCGCTCCCCGGCGATCGCCTTATTGTAACACTCACGGCACAGAGGCTCGTAGGCATCCTTCTCTCCAAGGACCACGAGCTCGGTGCTGTGGGATAGCCTGTGCGAATGATTGGCCAGATTGCCGCATCTCACGCAGATGGCATGAACCTTACGCACCTCCTCGGCCACCGCCATGAGATAAGGCATCGGGCCGAAAGGCTTGCCGAGGAAATCCGTATCCAGACCGGCGATGATCACCCTGACGCCACGGTTGGCAAGCTCCTGGGCCACATCCACAAGAGACATGTCATAGAACTGGGCCTCATCAATCCCCACGACCTGCACATCCGGGCCGACTTTCAGCATCTCCTTCGGATCCTTGACCGAATGGCAAGGTATCTTGTGGAAGTCGTGCGAGACGACATCGTCCTCCGAGTATCTTGTGTCGATCGTAGGCTTGAAGATCTCGATCCTGAGGTTGGCGAACTTGGCTCTGCGGATCCTGCGGATCAGCTCTTCTGTCTTGCCGGAGAACATTGAGCCGCAGATGACTTCAATACATCCGGTTTTTTTTATGTTTTCTGAAAACATTTCGTTAGATTTGTTGAAATAATCAATTACTTTCGCTTGCCACGGGTCGGCGGTGTGGTTTCCGCCCCTGTGCCTGCCGGACAAAGATAGCATTTTTATGGGAAACATCAACGAAAAACAGATTTCCGGTCTTCTGGAAAGAATCAGCGGCATAAAGGCGGAGCTTGAGGCTCTGGAGGAAGAGGTGCGTGGGCTTTGCCAGGCCACTAAGCCTGCCGAAGCGACCGAGCCTGCCGAAAAGGCTGAGCCGTCCACAACGGGCGCGGAGGTCAGGCCGGGTCACCAACCTACCGGAGCGACCGAGCCAGAGACACCTATCGACATCGACCTCCCCGACATCGACATCCAGCCGATCGTCGAAGATCCCGCCGCCGGGTACAAAGTCACGCCGGACACCGAGATCCAGCCGCTCGCCGAACCTGTCGACGCGGTTGCGCGGACTGAAGCGGAAGAGCCGGCCACTACGGTTGACGAGCCTGTGGAGGCGACCGCGCGGACGGAAGCGGAAGAGCCGGACGAAGCCACTGCCCCGGCTGCGATGGACGACCTCCCGTTCGATGATGACCTTCCTATAGAGGAAGTCCCGGCCCAGGCTCCGGCCAAGGCCCAGGCTCCGGCAACGCCTGCCGCAGAGGAGCCGAAAGCCGCCATCCTCGACAGCAAGAAAGCCGAGACAGCCGTCATGGACGTGATGGCCGAAAAGCAGGCCTGGCGCACAGACCGTCCCGGCTCGCAGGTCAAGAACGTCATCAGCGCGATCTCCCTCAACGACAGGGTTCTGCTGATCAACGTCCTGTTCAGGGAAGATCCGATGCTTTTCCAGGACACGATAAGCGCATTCAACGGGATGGCTTCCCTGGACGAGGCCATCGCCTACATCCAGACCCACTTCCCGGAATGGGACATGAACTCTGAACCAGTCTACAGGCTGATGATGGCGGTACGCCGCAAGCTAAGCTGACGACAATCATGCCCGGAATCCTCTACATAGTCCCGACCCCTGTCGGAAACCTGAACGACATGACATTCAGGGCCGTCCAGGTACTCAAGGACGCTGATCTCATCCTGGCTGAAGACACCAGGACAAGCAGCGTGCTGCTTCACCACTACGACATCCACAGGAAACTTCAGTCCCACCACAAGTTCAACGAGCATCAGACCGCCGAAATGATCAAGGAGCGGATCCTGGGCGGACTGAATGTCGCCCTCATCAGCGACGCCGGCACTCCCGGCATCTCCGACCCGGGGTTCCTGCTGGCCAGAACCTGTGCCGCCGAAGGGATTGAGGTTCAGACACTTCCCGGAGCCACGGCATGCATCCCGGCGATAGTCTCGTCCGGACTTCCCTGCGACCGCTTCTGCTTCGAGGGATTCCTGCCCGTGAAGAAAGGACGGCAGACCTTGCTGAGGGCCTTGGCGGAGGAGCCTCGCACGATGATCTTCTACGAGTCGCCGTACAGGCTTGTCAAGACGCTCGACCAGTTCATTGAACATTTCGGGCCGGAGCGCGAGTGTTCCGTCGCCCGGGAGATTTCCAAGATCCACGAGGAACACAGGCGCGGCACGCTTGCGGAAGTCTCGGCATGGTACAAGGAGCACGAGCCAAAGGGCGAGATCGTCATAGTGGTGGCAGGTGCGCCGCCAGAAAAGAAAAGGCGAAAGGCCGAGGCGGAAGAGTAGCCCATGAATATGTCCGCCCTGCTTCCAAGCATCACTTTTTTTTATAGCCAAACATATTTTATAGCCAAACATATTTAAATTTTTAACGTAGTATTGATGAAAGACTTCAACGCAAACAAGGATGGCAAAAGGCCGTCCGCTTCATTCGTTGTCGGGGCGGTGGCCCTGCTTTTTCTCATCGTCGGCTACCAGGTCGCCTTGTTTGTCCACAAGGCCTCCGTCGCGCGGGTCATTGCCAATCATGATGCCCCGGACACGGTGTTTGTATATTCACAGGCCACAGACGATGGCTCTGAACCTGACGGAAAGCTCCGGCCAGCCGATGAGCCGGTCAGGCCGCAACGCCGGGTCGCCGGAGCAGCCGCACGGTCATTCCGCAAGGATGCAGACCACTCCCCTGCCGCCGAGACGGTCAGACGGAACCACACCCCGAGGAAGTACGAGAGTTTCCGGTTCGATCCGAACACCGTGAGCATCGATGATCTCATGCGCCTTGGATTCACTCAGAAACAGGCGCAATCCATCGACAACTACCGGCAAAAGGGAGGACGGTTCCGCCGCGGGAGCGACTTCGCCAAATCCTACGTCGTGGAGGATTCCGTGTTCCGAAGGCTTGAGAAGTACATTGACATTCTCAAGATCGACATCAATACGGCGGACTCGGCGACCTTTATGTCGCTGCCCGGCATCGGTAAGTTTTTCGCCGGGAAGATGGTCTCCTACCGGAAGGAGCTGGGAGGATATTCCTACCCTGAGCAACTGATGGACATCTGGCACTTCGACCAGGAGAAGTTCGACAACCTCAAGGATCTCATTAAGTTAGACACGACAGCAACGCCTCCATATTCATTATGGACGCTCCCGGAAGAGGAGCTTGCCGCCCATCCCTACATCGGGAAACGCGCCGCGCGGAGCATTGTGCTCTTCAGAGAGAACTCCCCGAAAACCGACTGGGCCGTCTCCAGCCTCCTGAAAGCCGGCATCCTCCCTCCCGACAAAGCCGCCAAACTCGCCCGCTGCCGCATCGCCAAGCCATAGTCCCGCACTCTTGGGCAACGATTTTAGAGTAAAGCGTCGCCCAAGAGGGACATTGGACACTCTCGGGGAACGCTTAGATGGGAAAACGTCGCCGGAGAGGGATACGAAGCACTCTTCGAGAACGTTCCGGGAGCAAAGCGTTGTCGGAAAGGTATCGAGTCCCCACAAAAGTACGTGTTAACTTAACGAACGGCAGTGGAAAAATCAAATGGCAAATTTTGGTAACGTGCAAAATTTGCCATTTGCCTTTTTTCTCCTGCCGCCAAGCATTATTTCTAAAAGATGAGTTCCCGGGCAACGCTCCGGGAGCAAAGCGTCGTCGGAAAGGTATCGAGTCCCCACAAAAGTACGTGTTAGCTTAACGAACGGCAGTGGAAAAATCAAATGGCAAATTTTGGTAACGTGCAAAATT
>OCHN01000511.1_pt1:5000-39980 | contig 39980 bp, 28 predicted proteins | sample 1538911 | NCBI WGS metagenome assembly OCHN01 (sample SAMN04571736, study PRJEB22368) | human gut metagenome | biome: human gut; material: stool | host: Homo sapiens | place: Luxembourg | collected 2013-01-11 | reverse complement strand
TTGAGGAATTTTTCGCTACAACATACAAAGATGATGTATTTGAAATCCTTGAAAAATATCCTGATGAAAGGTCACTTACTGTAGATTACAATGATTTAGAAATGTTTGACCCTGATTTGGCAGATTTATTAATTGAAAAACCTGAAGAAGTTATTGAAGCATCCAAAAGTGCAATAAAAAATATTGACCCTTTAGTAAAAGATGCTGATATCAATATTCGTTTTGAAAATCTTTCTAATATAATTCCTTTAAAAACACTATTAAGTAAGTACATTGGGACATTTGTCGCTGCAGATGGAATTGTAAGAAAAACAGATGAAATAAGACCTAGAATTGAAACTGGTGTCTTTGAATGTAGAGGATGTATGAGGCTGCATGAAGTAGAGCAACGTTCCGACAGCAGAATTATAGAGCCTTCTTTATGTAGTGAATGTGGTGGAAGATCATTTAGATTGCTGCAGGAGGAATCAAAATACATTGATACTCAAACAGCAAGAATGCAGGAACCATTGGAGAATTTATCTGGAGGAACTGAACCTAAACAGATGTTAATGGTTTTGGAAGATGATTTAGTAGACCAATTAAATCCCGGAGATAAAGTAAGAATTACAGGAACTTTAAAAACATTCAGAGAAGAACGCAGCGGCAAATTCAAAAACTACATTTATGTAAATCATATCGAACCTTTAGAGCAGGAATTTGAAGAATTGCAGCTTACAGAAGAAGATGAGGCAAAAATCATTGAACTTTCTAAAGACCCTGACATTTATGAAAAAATCATCAAATCAACTGCCCCATCAATCAGAGGTTATAGAGATGTAAAAGAAGCTATTGCTCTTCAATTATTTGGTGGTGCTGCAAAAGAGCTTGAAGATGAAACTAGATTAAGAGGAGATATTCATATTTTAATCGTCGGGGACCCAGGTATCGGTAAATCCCAAATGCTTAAATACGTTTCAAAATTAGCTCCAAGAAGTATTTACACAAGTGGTAAAGGTACAACAGGAGCAGGGTTAACTGCAGCAGCGGTTAGAGATGAATTAGGCGGATGGTCTCTTGAAGCAGGTGCATTAGTACTTGGGGATCAGGGTAATGTATGTGTTGACGAACTGGACAAAATGAGGTCAGAAGACCGTTCAGCACTTCACGAGGCACTGGAACAACAAACTGTAAGTATTGCTAAAGCAGGAATCATGGCTACTTTAAATTCAAGATGTTCAGTTCTTGCAGCAGCTAACCCTAAATTCGGAAGATTTGACAGATTCAAAATACTTGCAGAACAAATTGATTTGCCTTCCCCAATTTTATCTCGTTTCGATTTAATATTTGTTGTTGAAGATAAACCAAGTGTAAAAGGAGATTCAGAACTTGCACAGCACATTCTCCAAATACACCAGCAAAATACTGTAAATTATGAAATTGAACCTGAATTACTCAGGAAATATATTGCATATGCCCGTAAAAATGTAAATCCGAAACTTACTGATGAAGCAAACATGGTTTTAAAAGAGTTTTATGTAAGTACAAGAAACAGTTCCGGTGATGAAGAATCCCCAGTTCCAATTACTGCAAGGCAATTAGAAGCTATCATTCGTTTAGCTGAAGCTAGTGCTAAAATAAGACTAAAAGACACAGTAGATAAAGAAGATGCGCAAAAAGCAGTGAGACTGCAATTAGCTTGTCTTAAAGAAGTCGGTGTTGATCCGGAAACCGGAGAAATAGACATTGATAAAGTAGAAGGAAGAACACCTAAATCAGACAGAGACAAATTGCAAAGAATCATTTCTGAAATTGAAATACTTGAAGAAGAATATGCCGGACAAGCTCCAATGAATGTTTTAGTATCCAATATGAGTGATAAATACGACATGAGTGAAGAAAAAGTAGATGAAATGGTTAGAAACTTAAAACACAAAGGAGTAATCTACGAACCAACAAACGGTTATCTCAAAAGAGCATAACCTTCTTTTTTTATTTTATATTTTTTAATCAAATAGGATAACTTAATAAATGATTAAAATCAAAATTAATATATTATATTTATACTAATTTTACGGAGCGATAATATGGAAGAATATGAAAATTTATTAAATAGAGCAATAGACCAATTACCTCCTGAAGTATTTGAACACAAAAGATTTAAAATTCCTAAAGCTTATTCAGATATACAAGGTAACAGAACTTTTATAAAAAACTTTAAAGATGTTGCTGAAGATTTAAACAGAGATCCACAACATGTATTAAAATTTTTATTAAGAGAATTAGGTACTGCAGGTAATTTAGAAGGATCAAGAGCAATCTTACAAGGTAAATTTACACATTACTTAATCAACGAAAGATTAGAAGATTATGTTGAAAAATATGTTATTTGCCATGAATGTAACAGGCCAGATACCAAAATTATCAGAGAAGATAGGATATTCATATTAAAATGTGCTGCATGTGGTGCTAAAGCTCCATTAAAACCATTATAATCCTATTTTAACTTATTTTTAATGATTTTTATGTTTTGTGTAGAATGTGGAAGTACTGATAAAAAAATGGTTGGAGATATCTGCATTGACTGCTTTTTAAAAGACTTTCAAATGATTGAAATCCCAGAAAATATTAAAGTAGAAATCTGCAGCCACTGCAACAGTAGAATCGAAGAAGGAAAATGGACCGATTCATTTTTACCGGAAGATGAAATAATTTATCGTGCTTTAGAGCGAAACATTAAAATCAGCGATCTTGTTGAAAATGAAATTATCAATCTTGAAATCGACCAGATAAAAGGAACAATAGCCAATTGTTATGTGGAAGTTGTTGGAGAAGTTTACGGAGTTCAGCTTGATGAAACTCATGACACTTCAGTAAGAATAATGAAAACAGTTTGTCCAACATGCAGTAAACTTCAGGCAGGCTATTATGAATCAGTTGTTCAGTTTAGAGCAGACAACAGAGATATAAAAGCAGAAGAATATGATAAAGCTGATGAAGTTGTTAAAAGAACTTTAAATAAACAAAGCAAAAGCGACAAGCTTGCTTACTGCCCACAAATAGCTAAACTAAAAGAGGGCTACGATTATTATATCGGATCATTAAAATCCGGCAGAAAAGTAGCTGAAAGCTTAAAAGAAGAATTTGGAGGAATTATTAAAGAATCTCCAAGACTTATCAGTGAAGACAAATCTACTGGAAAAGGTCTTTATAGAATTTGGATTTCAATTAGAATTCCGGAATTTGAAATAAATGATTTTATCAAACATGAGGGCAAAATACTGCAGGTAAAAGATATTGATAAAAATAGAGTTGTTGGAATAGATATCACTGACCATAAAAGACACACAATACCTTTAAAAGAAAGTGAAGATATAACACTTCTTAAAAAGGCTGATGAAATTGAAACAACAACAATAATATCAAAATCCCCAAGCAACATTCAAATTTTAGACCCTGCAGATTATTCTGCTGTTGATTTGGATATGATGGATGAATTTAAAGATTCCAATATTGGTGACGAAGTTAAAATTATTAAAATTAACAATTACATTTATTTGATTAAGTGATTAAGATGAGCATTGAAGAAAAAATTCAATTAATTGAAAAAGGAACATTAGAAGTTATAGATACTGAAGAATTAAAAGAAGTTCTTAAAAAAGAACAACCTATAGCTTACACAGGATATGAACCTTCAGGTAAAATTCATTTAGGCCATGCAGTAACAGTACAAAAACTTAAAACCCTTCAAAAATTAGGTTTTAAAATTAAAATACTTCTTGCAGATTTCCATGCTTTTTTAAATGGGAAAGGAAGCATTGAAGAAATTGCTGAAACTGCAGAGTACAACATGAAATGTTTCAAAGCATTAGGTTTAGATGAAACTACTGAATTCATATTAGGTTCAAGTTTCCAATTAAACGAAGATTATGCATCTAAAGTTTATAAATTAGCTACCCTGACTACTTTGAAAAGAGCTAGAAGAAGTATGGATCAAGTAAGCCGTCATGATGAAAATCCGAAAGTGGCTAGTGTAGTTTATCCAATTATGCAAACTGTAGATATGGTTGCTTTAGATGTAGATGTTGCTCTTGGAGGAATGGAGCAAAGGAAAATTCAAATGCTCGCACGTGAAAACTTAGAGAAAATTGATGAAAAAGTTCCTGTCTGTATCCACACTCCATTGTTACATGGTCTTGACGGAGATGCTAAAATGTCTTCAAGTAAAGGAAATTACATTGCTGTTGACGATTCAGTTGAAGAAATTACTAAAAAAATCAAAAAAAGCTATTGTCCTCAGGGAGAAACTGAAGGAAATCCGATGATTGAAATAGCTGAAACATTCGTGTATCCAAACCAGGAAACTTTACTTATTAAAAGGCCTGAAAAATTCGGAGGAGATATTGAACTTACACATGAACAGTTAATTAATGATTTCTCAAATGGAGACTTACATCCAATGGATTTGAAAAACGGAATTAAAGATTTCTTAATTGAACACTTTGCTCCTGTAAGAGAATATATGGAGGAATAAACAATGGATGAAAAACAGGAATTTGAAATGGGTTTACCTAATGGTGTAGGAGAACAGATGCTTGCTCATACTATCGAAAAGTTCGATGTAAAATTAGAACATACTGAATTCGGACCTAAACTTATAGGAACTTATGAAGAACTTGAAAAAGCTAAAGTTTTCTTATACGAAGCTATTGAAGCCAGATTAAATCAATTAGAAGGTAAAAAATAAAATTTACCTTTTAATTAAAATTTAATTAAAAAAATATAAATAACATTTTATTTTATAAAAGCCAAATAAAAGCACATAATTAATAAAACTCTCATTTTTCAAATAAAAGAAAAATAAGCTACTAATTTTAACTATTTTTAATAAACACCTGCTCTAATTAAAATATATTAATTTTAAAACAAATAATTTCATTTAATTTAAAAACAAATCCAATATATTAAATTAAATTAAAAAATCAAGCCAATTAATTTATATACTTTTAATGATTATTATTAACCATCTGAGGTGATACTATGAAAAGGTATACAAAAATGGAGTACGAAAATCCTGATGAAATGACCTTTGGATTTTCAAAACATCCCGTTAAAACAAAAAATGGATTAGAAATCGGAGCAGGTTATGTTAATCCGATAATCAAAGTTGCTCCAAAAGAAGGAAGTGAAAATTCAAAAGACACCATGGTATCAGAATGTAGAAATATTGCAATAAGTGCTTGTCAAAGAGCAGTTAATATTGGACTGCCTTCATTTATCTTAGAACAGGAACATATTGCACAACAAACTGCAAATCCTGATTGGGCAGGAGAGTGTACTCAGGCACAAGTAGAAGTTCTTGAAAAATTTCAAGACGAATATGGAATTAAAACTGCACTTAAAGCTACACCTGCAGATATCAGAGATGAAGCAAAAGGAGAAAATTATAGAACTTCCTCCCAGTATCAGCAAGTAATGGAAAGTATAGAACAATGCTGTGAAAATGGAGCATCAATAATCTGCATTGAAACAACAGGAGGAAAATCTGTTTCAGATTACGGAATATCCCGAGGAGACCCAAGAGCAATATTATTTGGAATTGGAGTTTTAGGCAGTATAGATATGGAATTCATGTGGACAGAAATTGTAAAAATCTGCAGCAAACACAATGTAATTCCAGGAGGAGACACTAACTGTTCACAATCAAATACTGCAATGTTTCTAGCAGGAGGATTGTTAGATAAAGACTGTTCCCATACATTAGCAGCAATAGCCAGAGCTATTGGAGCATGTAACAGTTTGGTTGCTGTAGAATGTGGTGCAAAAGGACCTCTTAAAGACTGCGGTTATGAAAACCCTATTGTAAAATCAATAAGTGGAGTTCCTATTGCAACAGAAGGTAAAAATGCTGTTTGTGCACACTCTGATTTAATGGGAAATTTAATAGCTGGAATAACTGACTGCTGGAGTAATGAATCGGTTTATCATAGAGAAGAAATGGGTGGAACAACACCTGAAGTCTGGTTACAAGCAACAGGATACGAAGCTGCATTAATGAATACTGCTATTGAAACCGAAAATGATAAAATATTAAGAGACCTGTATACATTAGCAGACAAATACAGAGACCCTCAAGCATTAATTCTCGCATATGACAATGCACATAGAATTGGCCGTGCTATTGTAGAATATGGTGATGACCCATATCAAAGAAGCATAGCAGGAGCTCTTGAAGCTGGCACCATTATAAGAGAAGCTGTTGAAGACAAAAAAATGCAATTAACCAGATTCGAACAGGACAGCCTTGATGGAGCTATGAAAATCTATGAGAAATTACCAGAAGATTCCGGCAAATTTATCAAACAATCATCCAAACGATACGGACGTAAAGTAGAGGACTTTGATCCTAAAAATTATGAATTATAATAAAAAGAAGGGATTAAAATGACTTATAAAGATTTAGAAAATAAAATAAATCAAAATAAGATAGCTATTAGATACAATATAGTTGTAGAAGGTGCAGCTATAAAACCTGAAGAATATCCTGAAGTAAAAGAAGGATTGCCAACAGAAGAACCCTTTAAATCAATAGCTTTAGGAGTGCTCTATGAAGATAAAGCAAAAGTATTAAGCGATGTTAAAGAATCTCTTGAAAATGAGATTTCACCATTGGACATCATAAACAAAGGACTTATGAAAGGTATTGATGCAGTGAGCTTACTTTATACAAAAGGAGTTTATTTCTTACCTGATTTAATGCTTGCCGGAGATGCAATGATGGAAAGTGTAAAAGAATGTGAAAAAGTTCTTGGACACAAAAGTGAAACAAAAGGAACTGTTGTTTGTTTTGTTGCTGAAGGAGATCCACATGACATCGGTAAAAACTTAATCTTGATGTTTTTAAGAGCCGGAGGATATGAAGCTATCGATTTAGGAAGAGATGTTCCTACCGAGAAAGTTGTTGAAGCTGTTAAAAAGTATCATCCATTATTTATGACTGGTACTGCACTTATGACAACTACAATGACTGCATTTCCAAAAGTTGTAGATGCTCTTGAAAAAGAAGGTCTTGAAGTGCCTGCAATAGGCTGTGGTGGAGGAGCTGTAAGAAAAGACTATGTTGAAAGTATGCCTATGACAGTATACGGCGTAGAAGCTTACCACACACCAAAATTAGCTGATGCAATCCTGAAAAACCATAAAACATGGGAAGATTTAAGAAAAGAGTACAGCGACATTGTAGGGGAATTCGTACCGGAATATTCAAACTAGATAACCATGGCAGAACATTATGCAATAGCTATAGATATTGGAACTAGCGGTATTAGAGCTCAAAGCTACAATCTAACTACCCATAAAACAATATCTACAGCTATAACTTTAAGACATCCATTGCCTGGAGCTAATGTAGTAGATCATCTTCACTTTGCATTAAATATAGGTCGCGAAACTGCCCATAACATTCTTATAACTACAATAAACAGAGTTATAGCTAATTTAAATATTGATTTAAATAAAGTAGAAAGATTGGCAGTTTGCGGAAATCCAATACAGTTATCCTTATTTAACAATATTGAAATAAGAGATTTGGCTTTTTGGGGAGAAAATGCTTTAAAAGAAAAAAATATAACTCCTCCGTCCAGACGTGGAAAAATATTAAATCCTCAAGCAATCGGCTTAGATATTAATCCTGATGCTAAGATTTACATTCCTCCAGCCATTAAACATGAAATTGGAGCAGATGCATTAGCTATGCTTTACAAATCCAAAGCTTTAGAAAAAGATGAATATTCACTTATTATAGATTTTGGAACAAATGCTGAAATGGCCCTGATTGCAGACGGAGAAATTTATACTGCATCGGCTGCTGCAGGACCTGCTATTGAAGGACAAAATATTGAAAAAGGCCGGCTAGCTTCTCCCGGAGTAATCTGCGATATTAATGAAGAGGAAATGTTCTGGAGAATGAAAATTCTTAATGACAATTTAATAGTTGAAGACGGAGATTTAATTGATCCTGTTAATGGAAATGTCATTAAAAAATCAGACATACAAGCAAAAGGAATTACCGGAACCGGTGTAATAGCTGCATTTAGTTTAGGTAGTGATGATAAAATCATAAAAGACGGCAAAATTAAAGATACAATTTACCTGCAGGATGATGTTTATCTCAAAGAAAAAGATATTTCAAATATTGGAAAGGCATTAGGTGCTTTTAGAGCCGGACAGTTAACACTAGCTGAAAGTGCAGATATCCTTTTAGATGAAATTGAAAGTGTATATATGGCCGGAGCTTCAGGATTTTATGTTGATGCTAAAAAATCATTAAACATAGGACAAATTCCGCCCTGCCCCAATCAAGTTTATCAAATCGGAAATACCTCATTAGCTATGGCTAAAGATATTGTATTAAACCCGGAATTATTAGATGAATTGCAGAAATTGGCTGATAAAATTGAAAGCAATCATATAATGCTTGCTACTTCTGAAATATTTGAAAAAATATATTCCCTGGAACTGGCTATTTATGAACAGGGAATGCCATTTTGGATGTATAATCAATGGCTGCAAAAATACGGTATTCAGGAAATCCCAAATATTGAAACAGAACCTGAAATAACTAAATTATGCCCAAGAGATATTGCAGATTTGGGAGATTATGATTTGAACACAGTTGATATTGAAAATACATTATCTTCAAAATTTGACAAATGTATTTACTGTATGGACTGTGTTAATTCATGTCCTGAAAATGCTCTGTCTTTTGAGAAAGATGAATTTAAATTAAGAACAGACTTATGTTCAGGCCTTGGCTGTTTAAGGTGTGCTGGAAATTGCAAAGAACATGCTTTTAAATATGAAGAATTTTACAAAGATATATAGTGATTAATATGAATCTAAAAGAAAATCTTGAAAATGCACTTTCAGGTGAAGATGTGGAAGTTAAACCTGTTATAAGTGTAACACAAGCAGGAATTATCGAAGCAATGGAACAGACTAATGCTTCCTGGCCGGAAGCACATACAAATCCTGAGCAAATGGCAATTTTAGGAAGTTCCCTACATGAACTTGCAGGCCTTGAATGTGCAAGAATACCTTTTGGACTTACAGTTGAAGCACAATCTATGGGGGCTGAAGTAAATCTCGGAAACAATGAACGAACTCCGGAAGTAACTGGAACTCCTTTTGAATCTGCAGATGATATTGAAGCACCAGATGATTTTTTAGAAAATGGGCGTATTCCAGTAGTTCTTGAAGCTATTGATATTTTAAAAGAAAAATATGAAGATTTGCCGATAATCGTTGGAATTACAGGGCCATTTACATTAACAGGACATTTGCTTGGAATTGAAAATGTCGTAAGATATATGAAAACTGATCCTGATGAAATAGAAATAGCTATGGAAAACTGTCTTGATGCAAGTATGGATTACATTGAAGCAATTCAGGAACATGATGCAGATGTTATTTGTGTAAACGAACCTACAGCATCCCCCGAATTAATTGACCCTCTTCAATTTAAATCAATGATTAAACCTAATCTGGAAGATTTGGCGGATTTTATTGATGTGCAAAAAGTATTGCATATCTGCGGGTCAACACAACCTATTATAAGTGACATGTCCTCTGTCGGCTTTGAGGGAATAAGTATTGAAGAAGCCGTTGACATCCCAAAAGCCAAGGAAAGCATCGAAGATGAATGTGTCATTGTAGGAAACATCTCAACATCCAAAACATTATTGAGCGGAACACCTGAAGATGTAAAAGAAGATGTAAAAAAAGTATTAAGTGAAGATATTGATATTATAGCTCCAAGTTGTGGATTAGCTCCAAAAACACCGCTAGCTAATGTTAAAGCACTAGTTGAAGCTAGAAATGAATATTTTAATATTTAAATATTAAATGAAACAATAATTGTAGCTATTGAAGAATCATCACCATAACTATACTTATTTTTTAAATATTCGTCAGATTTAGTTGACGGACTTGATGAAACAACACCATCTAACTTAAAAGGATCCAATTCCGGAAATGGAACGGGAGGTAAAACAAAATATTCATTGCCTTTTTCCAAATTGTAATTATTTAATACATCTTTAAAAATTACAAAATCATCACTTAAAAACATGATATCTTCATCAGCCCTAAATTTTTCCTTATCTTCAGGATCAAAAACATCATGACCCAATATTTCTCCGTCAAATGTCAGTAAAACAGTGGGAGTTGGGGGAACTCTGAAATATCCTTTTTTAAAAATTACAAAACATACATCTCTTTTGAAACATTCCTGAACTCCTTCATTGAATACCGGAACTATATCCTTTGAACGCTGTGCTTCCATATCAATTATCTTTAAAATATCATCATTGGAAAGTTGCCTTACTTCCAAAACACCATCCAAACCACTTATTACATTTACTACATTGTTTAAGACTTCACACATACTATCACCTAATACAATCAGGACAAATACCCATATACGGAGCTACAGCTTTTTTAACATCTGTTGATACTTTATTTACTCCAGTACTTGCATCAATTATTTCATGATTGAAATTGCTGATTAAATCCAAATAATTAGCTTTGACTTTACTTAAAAATTCCTCATTTTCAAATTCGTCTTCTTTAGAGCATCGATTTACAGAAGTTTTAACATCCACATCTAAAAGTAAAACCAGATCAGGTTCTTTAGCATATTTATTAATCTGTTTAATCCAGTCTGCAGGTTCCTGATAAGCTAAACTAGAAATAAAAGAGCGGTCACTTAAAATAACCTTAGAATCATCATTAAGTTTATCCATAATAAGCATCCTGTCTGCTGCAAATAGTAGACCTAATGTTTTTTGAATTCTGTCAGTTGTTGCATCCGGTCTTTGCAGTATTTTTCTAATTAACTTACCGACTTCAGAATCTGTCGGTTCCACAACTGTTTCAACATCAAAACCATTCTGCTCCAGCCAATCTTTTAACAGGTTAATCTGAGTAGATTTACCTGCACCATCAATTCCCTCAAAAACAATGTACATAATTTTAAATTTGAATTAAACTATATTAAACTTTAACTATTTTTTCAATGTTTCATTAAAACAAAAAGCAAAACATCTATTTAATAAACACCTATTTTACATATAAATGACCTATGAAAATCCCCACAAACACAAACTATAATTTTATTAAGCATTATTTATAAAAAATGATACAATATGATACAAATAAATGATAAAAAATACATACTCACTTATTTAATCGGGTTTATATTGCTTGCAACCTTTTTATTTTCATGTAACACCCATAATCATCCAAAAGCACAGATAATATTAAGTATTTTAACTGTAATATGTGGAATAATTTGTATAAGATATTCTATAAAAAATAAAGATGAATTACACAAAACAGCTTTTTTAATAATCATTATATTTGGATTACTAACAGTATTTGCTTCACCACTTCTTGTAGCTCCTGATGAAGTAGAACATTTTGCAAGATCTGATTTAACCTCAGAAGGAGGACTTATACCAAATTACCATGAAAATCAGGGATATTTCATAAACAACTATTTTTATCAGATGACATGTTCTCAAGGTAGTACCCTACTAGACAATACTTCATTTATGCATCAAGATATTACGCACGGCAAATCATTTTTTACATCAGTATTTTCTCAAAATTTATTTTATGTCTATTTAGCTCAAGGATTTGGGATATTTATTGCAAAAATGTTGGAATTACCAGTAATATTCGCATTATGGTTAGGTAGACTTTGTAACTTATTATTATACTCAGGAATTGTATATTTTGTAATTAAAAAGACTCCTGCTTTTAAAAAAGAGTTACTTGTATTATCCTGTCTTCCAATAGCTGTTTTTCAAGCAGCATCAATGAGCAGTGATGGAATTATTTTTGCTCTGGCAATATTAAACATTTCTTACTTCATACAGATGTATAAATCAGAAATAATCCCAAATAAAAATATAATCATTTATTTGGCAACAGGAGTATTGATTGGACTTATTAAATTTCCATATATCTTTTTATTACTAATGTTATTTTTAATACCTGCACACAAATTTAAAACAAAAAAAATAGCTATTATATCTAAAATGACAGCTTTACTCTTAATAGTCATAGCTGGAGCATATAGTAATTTTTATGCTTCAAAAGAATTGTTAAAAGGTGGAAGAATAGACTATTACATTCAAAATAATGTTAATCCAGCCAATCAAATAAATTATATAATTCACAACCCTGCATCCGCAGTTATAACCTTTGTAAAATCATTAATCTTTTTACCATACTTGATTTTTATTAAAGATTGTTCTTTTTTCCATTTAATACTTTTCCCGGGGTTAGATATATACAATGCATTGTGTTTAATCTTCTTTATTGTATTTTTATTCTTATCTGAAGATTTAAAAATGGCTAAAAGGAAAAAATTAGAATTGATAATATTATTTTTAATAATTTATACAAGCATATTTTTTATCCAATATTTAAGTTGGACTCCAGTAGGTTATGATGGTATCTTAGGCGTTGGAGCCCGTTACTTCATTCCAATATTAGCAATACTGCCATTAGTATTTGGACATAAGTCTAACAGTGAAAAATTAACAAAATATTTCATAGTATTTACAACAATATTCTTATCTGGAATGTTACTTATAATAATTGCAGGATTTTATTAAAAGAATAAGACATGAGCCTATCTCTTCTTAAATTTCCTATTTTTTCTTTTACTTGATTTATATTATTATTTTGAATTTAAAATACATCTTATCTTTTTAAAATAATATATAAAATAAAACTAAACAGCAAGTCACAACCCTAACAATGCATTATCAGCGATATTTTAAAATTTATTTATATTACAAAAAACATATTTTTAAATGATTAAATCTTAGGGTGTAATAATAAAATGGTTTTATCAGAATTATTAGCTCCAGCTGGATCTTATGATGTGCTTGTAATTGCAGTTAATGCAGGTGCTGATGCTGTTTATATAGCTGGACAACAATACGGAGCAAGAGCATTTGCTAAAAACTTCACAATGGAAGAGATAGAAAAAGCTGTCGAATATGCTCATTTAAATGGAGTTAAAGTCCACGTTACTGTAAATACATTAATAAACAATTTTGAAATAGCTGATGTAATGAACTACCTGTTTAAATTATATCAAATAGGAATAGATGCAGTTATTGTTCAGGATTTTGGAATATGCTGGCTTTTAAAAACTCTGATTCCTGATTTGGAAGTCCATGGATCAACACAGATGGCATTGAGCAATTACAGTTCCATAAAATGGGCTGCTAAAAACAATATTAAAAGAGTTGTTCTTCCACGTGAAATTAATGTAAAACAGATAGCTAAAACACATGAACAGCTAAAAAAAGACAATATCAATATGGAAATTGAAGTATTCGGACATGGAGCTTTATGCTATAGTGTTTCCGGAAACTGTTATATGTCTTCATACAACAGCGGACGCAGCGGAAACAGGGGTGCATGTGCACAGCCATGCAGACGGGAATACCGTTTAAAATACAGAGGATACAATATCGGAAACGGATATCTTTTATCAACCCATGATCTGGCTACCTACAATAATCTGGACGCAATTTCAGATGCTGGAGTAACTTCATTAAAATTAGAAGGCCGTATGAAATCCGGAGACTACATAGGAACCATCGTAAACAGCTACCGCAATATATTGGACGGAAATACCGGAGATTATGCCAAAAATTTACATCTTGTATTCAACAGGAAATTTACAAACGGATACATAATGGGAGATAAACCCGGTGAAGTAATGGGCAGAGGCAGTTCAGGCCACGAAGGTTTATACATAGGCGACATTGTAAAAATAGATGGAACTGAAGTTACAATTGAAATCAAAAATAAAGACAATTACATCACACTAAAAAAAGGTGACGGAATAGCTTTTAAATACAACGGCAAAATCAAAGGAATTTATTTAGAAGACATTGTTAAACAGGACGAAAATGAAATTGTAATTAATACAACACGTTTGGTTAAGGAAGGCACAGAGGTATTTATCAGTTTTTCCAAGTCAATTCATGAAAATCTTAAAAAATTCCAAAAAGAAGTCATTAAAAACCATATCCCACTTTCATTAACCCTAAGCTGGAATGAAGACTTAACAGGATTTGTTAATGTTGAATATTATTTAGATGACGAATTAATCAATTTCAGACATAAAGTCATAGGCAAATTTGAAAAAGCTAAAAACAAACCTATTACAAAAGAAAAAATTGAAAAGCAGTTATCAAAAACCGGAGGAACACCATTCTACATAGATGAAATCAAATTCCACAATATGCCGGACAGTTTATTTATTCCAATCAGTGAACTTAACCAGATTAGAAGGGAAGTTCTATCTCAAGCACAGGACCTTCTGTTAAATCACTACACCCCAACCAAAAAGTCCGTTAAAGCTACAAGGAAAAAACTGAACAAATTTTATGAAGATTATGAATCTTTCAATAACCTCAGCAAAAAGAAAAATCCTAAAATATCATTATTTATTGATAAATTAGACCAGTTAAAATCAATTTCCGGATTTGACCTTAAACGGATTTACTTTGATGGAAACTGTTTATACAATAACCCTGAAGATTATTATGAAAATATTCCAAAGCTTTTAGAAGAAGCCAGTCTTATGACTCCTGATGCGGAACTTGTTTGGGTATTGTCATCATTCATCAATGAAAAAGAAGCATCCAAATGCAATGAAATAGTTAGAGAACTTGAATCAAAAGGAATTATTATTTCAGTTATGGGGGATTTCCCTGGAATGGGTGAGATTTTTGACTGTCCTGTTTATGGAAACCATAATCTGAATGTTTGGAACTCATTTACAGTTAAAAATCTTAAAGAAGCAGGATTCAATGGTTTAATTTTATCTTCAGAACTTTCAGGTAATGAAATTAAGCATCTGATTTCTAAAAATAACACCGAAGACATTGATTTGGAACTGATTGTAAACGGAAATTTAGAGGTTATTGTAAGTAAGGATGATTTCAGTAACTTAAATGACGGTAAAGATTTCATAATACATAACAATGCGGATTATGCCATTTTAGAAGATAAAAAAAGGAAAAAATTCAAGTACAAAGTATTATTTGACTATAATAAACAAAGCCACATTATAAACAAAGACTGCCTATGTTTAATTGAAGAAATGAACGAAATTAAACACTTAGGTCTTGATTCCATAATCCTGGATTGCAGATATTCCAATGAAAAGTACACAACAAACATATTATCCATTTACAATGATTCCCTGAAAGACAGAGATGATGAAGAGCTTTCCAAATACAAATATCAGATAATGGATTTCTCACAGTCATATATCAACAAGGGAAATTATATTGAAGGCAGATTACACGAGGACAAACATGAGAATTCCTGAATTACTTGCACCTGTAGGTTCCATGGACCACCTTAAAGTAGCTATTAATGCAGGAGCCAGTTCAATATATTTATCTGGAAAAGAATACGGTGCCCGCAGGTTTGCTGAAAACTTTACTTTAAATGAAATAGCCGAAGCAGTTAACACTGCTCATCTGCACAATGTCAAGGTTTATGTAACTGTAAACACATTAATTAAAGAAGATGAACTTCAAGATGTAATGAATTATTTGTCCCATCTATATTCAATAGGTGTAGATGCAGTTTTAGTTCAGGATTTAGGTCTGGTTGAGCTGATAAACAAACACCTGCCAAAACTAAAAGTCCACGGTTCAACACAGATGACTGCAGAAAACCAGCTTAAATTAGATTATCTTGAAAGCAAAGGAATTAAAAGAATAGTTCTTCCCCGTGAAATGAGAAAAGATGAAATTAAAAATTTGAGAACAAATATGGAACTTGAGATATTTGTTCATGGAGCTCTGTGCTATTCCTATTCAGGACAATGTCTAATGAGCAGTTTTAAAGGAGGTCGAAGCGGAAACAGAGGAAGTTGTGCACAGCCCTGCCGCCAAAAATACAGATTATCCTGTTTGAACAGTGAAGATTATTACCTCTCACCTAAAGATTTGTCATTATACGATCATTTAAAAGAAATTGCAGAGCTAAACATCAGCTGCATCAAAATAGAAGGGAGAATGAGAAGCAAGGAATATTTGGCTATTGCAGTGAGCAATTATAGGAAAGCCTTAAACAAATTGAAAAGCAATAAAATCAGCAAAAGTGAAGAAATAAGCCTTGCATTTAATAGAGGATTTAGCGAAGGGCAATTTAACTATGCATCTTCAAGAAGTATCCGTTCAGGACATGTCGGTTTAAAATTAGGTAAAGTCTGCAATAGTGAAAACAGCCAAATAGTCATTAAATTAGATGACGGTTTAAAAACAATTCCCCAAAAAGGTGACGGATTATTATTAATAAAAGCAAAAGATGACTACGGATTTGAAATTTCACAAAACCCTCTTTTAACAACATTCAACCATTATAAAAAAGGCAGAAATAAAGAAATTAAAGACATTAACAGAAAAGACAGAGTTTTAATCATTAAAAAAGTAAAGCAGAATAAAAAACACCATTTCAATTTAAACGATTCAACAGCATATCTTACAAAAAGAAACAGATTAACTTCAAAAGTTAAAGAGATTGAAAATAAGGGCAGCAGTTTTATCAAATCCAAATTAATACTTACATTTTCAATTAAAAACAAATATCCTCACTTGAAAGGCAGGTTAACTCTTGCAAATAAAAAAGAAATTGAAAGTGAAGTTAAAGGAGAAGTTCCCTTTGAAAAGCCTCTTAAAAGAAGTGTAGATACAAAAACAATAAAAAAACAGTTACTGAAAGTTGACAAATACCCATTTGACATTGTTGGAGTCAATATTAACTATGACGGAACATTATTTATCCCAATAAGTGAAATCAATAAAATCAGAAGGGAACTTTTCAAAAAATTAGAAAAAGAAGTGTATTCCTTATACTCCAATAAAAAGGTAAAAATAAATCTTGAAAATGAAGGCAATGCCCTAAAAACTGACCAATACAGTTTATCCTATTATACAAATAACTTAACTGATTTAGATAAAATAAATAATGTAAAAAGGGTTTATTTGGAGATACCTCCTGAAGACCCATCAGTGATAAATCAAAGCAGGGAAGAATACAATATAAATTATATGGTCAGCTATCTGCAAAAGGCTATTGACATTTCCAGAAACAGAGACTATGAATTAATCTGGAAATGGCCGGACATTGCACACGATAACTTAATAAAAGTTTTAGGAAAAGTAAGAGGCATATTAAACAAACTGCACTACCCTATTGAAATAATGTCTCCCGATTTTACAGGCCAATACGGACCATACTCCATGAATGTGACAAATACACAAACAATAAATAGTCTTGAAAACTACAAAATAATTACATTGTCACCGGAACTGAAAAAAGAAGATTTAAAAAATATTTTAGACAATTGTAGTGACAATTCCAAATTGGAAATTATTGTTCAGGGATCTGTTGAGCTAATGAAAAGCAGAAACAGATTATTTACCAAAAAAGAATCTAAAAAGTTAAAGAACAACACAGACGACATCTTCCTGATTGATAAGAAAAACAAAAGATATCCTATTCATAAAAGCTTATCTAATGAAGAAATTATAATTTCAAATAGCGAAGATATTTCACTTTTAAATGACATTACCTACTTAAAATCAATAGGACTTGTTAATTTTGCTATTGACGGTCGATGGAGAGATGAAAACTATTTAAATAAAATACAGGAATATAACACAGCTATTGACAAATAAAAAATAATACTTCCCAAATGCTCTAGGGAATTTTGGATATATATTTAAATAAAAATGTATAGAAAAAAGGGTTTGGTTAAAATGCAAGGAGAGAAAGTAACATTGCAAAACATAAAAGGTATTGGAGATAAAATCTCTGAAAAAATATTAAATAGTGTTGGAGGAGAAGAAAATCTTCAAAAAATAGTTGAAAATGTGGATGTTGAAAAAATAGCAAATATTGATGGAATCAGCCAAAGGAAAGCTATTGAAATAATGAACCAGCTATTAAATAATCCTACATATGAGTTTATTAAAAGCGACAGGGCGATGGAGATTTATGAAGACATCATAAACAAAATATTAGCATATTCAAACACTTCCTATTCAAAAAATAGGATTTTGCTGCTTTCCCCCTCAAAAGATATTGAAAAAATAGAAAAACAAATCAGTTTTGTGATGGATGCAAAAAAACAGGTTTCACAGCTTCAAATAATCAAGTTAAGAGGATTGATGAAAAACTTAAAGGAAGTTGAAAATCCGAAAGCCGAATATGATGCAAGTAAAGTTATTTTAGTGGAAACAGAAGAAGACAATTCATATCTTACTGATTTAGGTCTGAATCAGTATTATCCAATAATTACAGCCACTGATTCCCCGTTACTGCAGGAGGAATTAATGAATTATGACCTTATCTTTTATGTATATTCCCAGGGAATACTTGATTTTGAAGGAATGCCAAACCTTGTAATGATTAATATTGAAGAAAATGATTATGAAATAGTTCCTGAAAAAATAATAAACTTCTTTACACATAACCAGAATCTTTTTAACAGAGTTTATGAAATACAAAAAATCAGAGGCCGGGAAACAATTTTGGGAGAAATTATCCCAATTATTGACGAACTTAATGTTATTGATAAAAGAGAAGTGGACATTGAAGAATTAGTCAATTCTTTAAAAAAGGATATGGATGAAGAACTAGAAAATGCCATACAAAATGTTGATCTTGAAGGAGATGAAATTCTCAACCTATTAAACAAGAATCTCCCTCCAAAGATTAATAAAATATTTGATGAAATTATAAATGAAAGGAAGAAAATCATCAGAGAAAAAACAGGATTTGATTTTGATCCGTATCTTAGAAAATATCCTATTGAAATTGATGACAGTGAAATCCAAAGAATTCAATTGGAACAGTCCTCCAAAAAAGAAAATGATATTTTTGATGTTAAAAAAAGTGCAGCTATCGAATTGAACTCCATAAAAGAACAGGCAATCAAAGAAGTTGAAGATGTAATTAAATTTGACTATGAATTTAGTTTAGGCAGCTTTGCATATGAATATGATTTAAATGCACCTGAATTTGGCGATGAAATAAATTTAAAAGAGGCACTGCATCTGGAACTGGCCCTTAGAAAAGATGATAAAAACACACAGACAATTGATTACAAACTTACAAATGACGAAAACATAGCCCTGCTTACCGGGGCAAACAGCGGAGGTAAAACAACCCTTCTTGAAACACTAACCCAAATTTCCATAATGGCACAAATGGGACTTCCAGTAAGTGCCGGTGAAGCTAAAATCAAATTGTTTGATGAAATATATCATTTTTCAAAGAAAAGATCACTGGATGCCGGAGCTTTTGAATCCTTTTTAAATGTATTTATTCCAATTGTAACAACAGACAGCGAAAAATTAGTATTGCTTGACGAACTTGAAGGAATAACAGAACTAGAAGCTGCAGTTAAAATTATTTCCACATTTATAGATATGATTAAAGAATCCAATTCCTACGGAATAATTGTAACACATATGGCCAGGGAACTGATGAATTACACAGATATCCGTGTAGACGGTATTGAAGCAAAAGGATTAGATGAAAATTATAATCTGATAGTGGATAGAACTCCGAAAATGAACTTCCTTGCAAAAAGTACCCCTGAACTTATCTTAAAAAGGATTTATGAAAAATCAGACGATAATCTAAAACAGGTATATGCAAGAATCTTAGAGAAATTTTAAGATATTAATATATAGAAGTTTTAACTAATTACAAAAATATGAAAATAATTTCCAACACAAAAAATGATTCTATAAAAAGGGTAGAAGAAATATATAAAGTTCTTAAAAAAAATGATTTCGGTTACCTTATCGAAGAAAATACCTTTTTTAAGAATTTTCCTTTTTTAAAAGATACTAAAAGAGGCAAATATAAAGAATTACCTGATGAATCTATTCCAAAAAGAATAAAAGATGTGCTGGAAGAATTAGGACCAACATATATTAAATTAGGTCAGATGTTAAGTACCAGACCTGATTTAATTGGAGTGGAAATAGCAAAGGAACTGGAATCCTTAAGAGACAACACTCCCACCACACCATTTAATGAAATAAAAGAAGTTATTGAAAAAGAACTTGGAAAGCCAATAAATGAAATCTACAAAGAAATTGACGAAAAGCCTTTAGGTTCAGCTTCAATCGGGCAGGTCCATAAAGGAATACTTCTTGAAAACAACAAAGAAGTAGCCATTAAAGTTCAAAAACCTCATGTTCGTGAAACTATTGAATCAGATTTAAAGATTATGAAATTTTTATCTGATAAAATCGGAAAATACATAAACCAGACTAAAGTTTATAATATTCCATCTATTTTAACAGAATTTGAACGCTCAATATTCAAAGAAATTGATTACCATGAAGAACTAATCAATATGAAAAATTTGGCGCATAATTTCAGAGCCGTGCACTACATCCATATACCTGCTGCTTATTCAGAGTACTGCAGTGAAAAAATCATTACAATGGAATTAATAAAAGGAAAAGAAGTTTCTGAAGTAATGGTTCACGATTATCCGGAATATAATAAAAAATTAATTGCTAAAAGAGGAGTGAAATCTTATTTTAAACAAATAATGATTGACGGATTTTTCCATGCCGACCCCCATCCTGGAAATATGATGATAATGGAAAACAATGTCTTATGTTACATTGATGAAGGAATGATGGGTATTTTAGATGATGATTTCAGAGAAGAACTTGCAGAGTTAATATTATTGCTATTAAGCAGAAATGTAGACAATATTATCAACCAGCTAATTTACATGGACATATTAACACCTGCACAAAACACTCCTGAATTAAAAGCCGATGTAAATGACATAATGAACAAATATTACGGTGCAGACCTGAAAGACATGCACGGAGGAGTACAGCAACTTCTAAAGGTAATGATTAAACATAACATCCAATTACCAAGAGAATTTGTAATGATTGGGCGTGGAATGGCTTTAATTGAAGATACAGGAATGAAATTGGACCCTGAATTTAATGCCGTGACTGAACTGAAAAAATTATCCAGAAAAATAATGTTTCAAAAATACAGCCCTAACAGATTAGCAAAAGTAAGCTCCAATTACATGCTGCAAATAGAACACTTAGCTAAAGATTTGCCAACAACACTTAACAATATGCTTTCAAAACTTGAAGAAGGTAATTTAAGCGTGAAACTTAAGCACGAATCAATCAGTGAAATCATGAACCAGCTGTCAATTTCACTTATTTTATCTGCACTAATTATCGGGTCATCACTGGCCATCATTTCAGATAAGGGACCTAAACTATTTGATGTTTCAATATTGGGACTGATAGGATTTGTATTCAGTGCAGCTTTAGGAATCTATTTAGTAATTCAATTTATGTTAAAAGAGAAATAACTGAAATTAAAAAAATATTTGTTAATTAACTCGTAACCAATAAAGAAATACATAAACTAAAAATGATTTTATCAAAACTAAAACCTTTGAAACTGTGACTGTGTGAAAAAAAAGGATAGTAAAAAAAGTTAAAAAGTCTTAAAAAAATTTAATTAATAATTTGAATATTTTGAATTACAGAGAATATCAATGGCATTATACCCAATATAATTACTTACTGTACTTCTTCAACTGTTTTTACTTTAATTCAATGAATAAAATTTAAGTGGAATCATTATTCAAATGTTCTTTAACCATTTTTACATAATTTTCATAATTTTCTTCAGATAATTTTTCATCAATTGATAGTATATTTCCAGAAGTTAAATCTATATACACTTCATAATTCAATATTTTAAGAATTATTCTATTCAATAATGTTCTATATGCATCAGTTAAATACATTAACTTAAATAAACCTTCATCATCTAATAAATGGCCATGTGCAGGTTTATTTCTATAGAATCTTGCATCTTTTTCAACATCCCCAGTTTCCAATTCTAATTCTTCTAGGAAAAAATCAACTTTTTGTTTACCACTTGCTTGAAATGCATTTTCAATTTTTATAAAAACTTTGGGATAATCTTTAAATGAATTTTTAAGATTATCAACATATTCTTCGATTAATTCATCAAATTTTTTCTTTTCTATTAATTCACCATTACTCTTTGATTTTGATGATTTAAACCAAATTTCAGATAATTTATCTAAACAAGCTCCAATCATGACAATTTCTGCTTCAACAGGCACAATCATTGATAATAATAATTGATGAATCACATATGATAAATCTATTTTATCTTCATTTAAATAATTGTTAATAATATAACAAATTCTCTTCTCCACTATAGGTAATGGAAAACCCTCATAAAAATCAATACAACTCCGATCACTTTTTTTACAAATTTGTTTTAAATCAATTTGAATAGGAATCAGTGGGGATTGACATGAATCATTAATTATATTCCAATCTTTGTCATAATGTGTTTCACCTATTTTAATTAAAAACCTTCCCAATAAAAATGAGATTATTTCAACAATTTTTTTCCTAATATCTTGCGGGGGAATGTTTAACTCTTTTTGATATTCAATTCCTAAATTTTTAGACCAATCCGGACCAAACTTTTGAGGAACTTCCTGTAATAAAATAGAATAGTCATTCAATTCTAAAAATAAGGAATCTAAAATAGAATCTGGCATTGATTCCTCTAAAATATTTAATTCAGAATTTTTAGAAATATCTCTTGTTTTAATAAACTCTTTTTTTATATTGAAACTAGTGCCTCTTTTAAAAATAAGACTATCCTGTGTGCTATTAAGATACCATTCTTTAATAAAATATTCTTCATTATCAGAATATTTATTAATGTTTCTTTCAACATTTTGAACTTTAAAAACAACATTATATTCATTTTGAGGATAAGTCATAGTATCTTTAATTATATGGCATGAAAAAAGATTATATGTATGAAATTTTGTTTTAATATGTATATCTACTGGTTGATTAAGCTTTTTTATTTCTTCAGAGTCATGTTGGTTTACTTTACCTATGATACCCAATAAGATTTCATATTTTTCGTTTCTTTTTAAATAGATTTTGGTGACTTCAAACAAATCCAAATTTGTTTCTTCAATAAAACTGATTTCTTTTTCTTCTTGAAGGAATTCCCATTCTATTTTTGACAAATATTTCATTTTTCCACCTTAACTCCTATTCTAAAACAAATAATAACTATCCTTGATTGAAAATTCAAATTAGATATGTTTAATTAAAAGTATTTTGTAAATAATATTATTAAATTTTTATTTATTTTTCTATATCTATTTCTCAAAATATTGTTATAATTAAATGGAGTCTGTAAAATTTTATAGGCTTATTTGATTTTTATGTGTTTTTCTGTCCAATTTTCCATTGGTAGTTTAAAAATGTCAGAATTCCGTTTTTAGTTTTGTATAATCTCTTTATTTTTTCTGGGTTAGTTTGTCTGTAGTAATTCTCGATTTTGTTCGATGTTTTTTCAATATTTTCATCATCTAAGTGTTGTACGTATCTGTGAAAGTGATTAATGATGTGTTTTCTTATAAAATCTTTTAATACTACTAGTATGGCCACGTAATTTTGTAAATATTGTTTGAATTGTCCTATTGCTTCTTTTGTTGAATTTTGTCTGAAACAGTTTTTTTAATTCTTGCGCATTTTCATAGATATGCTCTCTTTGTTTTTTGTTAATCTTGTTTCTTCTGCAGTGGACTTTTAATTTGTAATTTATTGTTTGAAATAAATGAAATGTGCATAATTGATGAGTTACTCCCATTTCAGCAGCTACATTGCGATACATTGGAAATAAATCTGTTGTTAAGCAAATAAATGGTTTATTTTTCGTTGAATCTAAGATAAATTTTTTAGTATTTTTTAGTATTCTGCGACGTACTATTCGTTCTGAGACTGGAACATTAAGTATAGCATCAAATAATGTTAATCTGTAATGTCTGACTCCATTAAGTCTTAAAAATTGCTCATCATATACATAATAGCCAGAATATTCAAATTCTTCGTTGTTGATTGTTTCCTTGTGATTTTTATTGGACCAATTCTTGATTGTTTGATGAGATACACGGATTCCAAGGAATATTTCAAAGTATTTACTTATTTTACGAAGTGATTGACATTCAATTTTCATTATTCCAGGTATTTTATCAATTATTTCTTGTAAAAATTGTTTATTTTTTTCCAATTAATGGATTGTTGTATATTTAGAATTTTTTTCCATATTTTTTGCATTAATATTGCTGTTCTTTGAATTCTGTAGTTTTTCCATTGATATTTTGTTTGTTTTTTGTTATTGTGCCTTTTTTGATAATTTTATGAGTTCCACAAACTTGACAAATTGGATTAACATATGAAAATATATTATTTTCGTCTAAAAATAGTTTTTGATTAGTATTTTCAATATTTTGGCTTTTGTTAAGCCTTTCTGAAATGATTTTTTCATAATCAATTTTTTCTTCAGAAAAATCAAAAAGTTTAAGTTGTATGAAGTTTAAATTACCATTGGGGGCAAATTTGTTTTGTTTGGTCATAAAACATTATTTGTCCTCACTTATTTAAGTAATTTACTATTTTTAAATCAATATTTTCTAAATTAAAGCAAAATTAGAACGAATTTTTCATCAAGGTGAAGTTTCAACTGTAAAAAAAAATTAATTTGAAAAAAGCCTATAAAATTTTACAGACTCAAAAAAAGAAGATTATACAGATTAACTGAAAAAGGAAATGAATTATTTAAAAATTTAGATTAATACTTAATTCCACTTTCTATAATCATTAATTTAACATACAGGTCTTCTCGGAGTTTTAAAATCCTATTGAATCTTTCATTTTCAATATAATTTATCTTTTCATTTGGTTTAAACTGGTCACTTTCTAAAATGTCTTGACTAAGTTTGGATATGAACTCTTCTATATGAACAAGGTTTCCCCAACCATTTAATTCATATATGGAATATGCTTCATCATAAGTAAGTTTCTCGGGAAGAGTTTCATCAATTCTTTTAAAGTCACATTCCAGTTTCTCATCAGTGTAATTTTTAGATGATATGCATTCAATAATACTGCCTACTGCAAAATGAGGATTTGATAAATAAACACATTTGTCATATACCAATGCCTTTTCACCATTCCAGTCAACAGTAACGGAGTTGTCTTTTTCAATATCAAATGGTATGGTTTCTTTTTTTAATTTTTCCGAACATAATGGGCAGAAATTATATTCTTTGTCAAATTCTTCACCACAATTTTCACATATGCTTTTACCCAGATTATTTAAAGAATCTATAAGTCCATCTAAATTATATTGATACATATCATTTTTTAAAACTTTGCCACAGTTCGGACAGAAAAGAAAATCAGGTTTATCACAATATTCAAAATTTAAATCACAGTCTTCACAGTACCAGTTTTCATCCACGGCAGGTAAACTCATATTTTATCACCATACTCACTATCTTATTTATTCCCTTATTAAAGTTTCTTATAGGTATTTTTATATTTTGTGTATATGACCTATTTAATAACAATGTATAATTATGATGATGAATATATTATAAACTGTTTGGGATAACCAAAGTTTGATGAAATATCTATGGATGTGATTAAATATGGGGATTTGTCCGAATTGTGGAAGTTGGGTTGATGAAGGAGACATATGTCATGGCTGTGGTGCCAGTGGTAGTTACATTACTTCAGAAGATGAAGATGAAGATGAAACATATAATCCTCCTGTTGAAAGCAGGGCAGACAGATTAGGTAAACAAGCATGGGATTTATATCTTGATGAAAACTATGATGATGCAATTTACAAAATCAATCAGGCATTAGATTTTGATGATAGACATGCTGAAAACTGGAATAAGAAAGCTATTATTCTTGAAGGCTTGAAAATGTATGCAACATCAGAAAATTGCTACAATAAATCACTGGAATTATCCAAAAGAAATATGGTTTATGACAACAAGGCAAGAATGTTATTTAGATGGGCACATAAATTACTTGAAGAGTCAAAAGATATTCCCGACGGATCCAATAAACTTGAAGAAGCAAAACAAAAATGCATTAAAGCAATGAAAGCACTTCCCGGAGAAAATAGTGAAGAAGATATTAATCAATATCTACGATTATGGGACTCAATAAATTTCTATATTGGCTATGAAAGGAAATTCAAAAGAAACATTGAAACATTAAAAAAATATGATAAATCAGAACTATTTACAATAACTGGAATAAACTATTATAAAAATGATGTGCAATTTAATCCAGGTTTACCTTTGAAACTTGTCAAGGAACCTGATAATGAATTTGATAAGGATGCAATTGCAGTATATGTTGAAGATAAAAAAATAGGGTATGTTGCAAACAGTGATTATACTAAATATAAATTAACTTCATCTGCATCAGAACTGCAGAATAAAATTCCGGATACTGCTAAAGGAAGCTATTTATTTTATTTAGAAAGATATGTGGAAATACAGTTTCCTATTGGAAGAATAATTAAATGAACTGGAAATAAAATTAATATTTTGAATGAAAATTTAGTCCATTAGATTAAACATGTTTGTCCTTTTTTTGAGATTTTTTCCAGTTATCAATACTTCTTTAATATTCTTTGCAATTTTTTGCATTATTATAGTTGGAACAGCTTCTCCAATACATTCTCTTATATTTGCTTCATTTTCCTTTAAAAATTGTTGTTTTTCTTCTAATGGTAAATTATTTAATTCTTCTTCACTTAATTCAGACCATTTAAAATTATTAGGAATATTCATTAATAATAATTCACGTATTGAAAATACTCTATCATCAACTGGATGGACTGTATTTTGACTCGCTAGATTAGCCATATAAGTATGCACACAAGGACCAACTTTATCCCAACATTGTCTTGTATATTTATCACCATGTTTGTTATTATGAACAACAATTTCTCCATCAACAATTTTATGGGGTCTTTTATTAATGTCTTCATTATCAAATGCAGATTCACCTTCGGAAATATCATGAATCCATGCTCTCATATCTTCTCTATAGGGCTTAAAATGATGATATATGTCAGAAGAATCAATTTCTCCCATTTCATTCAGACTAAATAAATTACCAATGACTTCAATAAGAGTTTTGGGTTCTTCTTTATCTGGAAATAAATCTAAAGGATGTACTTTATCAATTAAATCTCTTCTAACGCCAATTGTAACTGAACGGGTACGACTGCTGTTCGCTCCATAATCCTTGAAATTTATTATTACGGGCTGATGACTCCTGATGCAGTCAAGCCAAAGCCATTCTATGACTTAAGACAGATTTTTGGAAGGACCTACTTATTACTATTTCAAAAAGGAAGATGAAACCAATCTGATTGAAGTCATCATAAGAGTAGCTATCGGAAAGCACCGTGAGTGGATTCATAATAATAACATTGATATTTAATTATCTTTTACCTTCCAGCTGTTTAATGGATTTGATTAGGTTATCAAAATCAGATTCATAATTTCTATCCTGATCTATTCTAAATTCTTTATATTCATTTATTGCATGAGTTAGCTTCAATAGATGAAACTTTGCCTTTTCCTTCCAATAAAGGTAATTGGCTTAATTCCAGATATCCGTAAATTAATGTTTTCCAGTCTTTCATGAATGTTGGTTTTTGGGAATTGGCTCTTGTTTCTGCCAATGTTAAAAAACCGTCAACTAATGTATTCAAGGAATCTATTTCCATTTCGTTTAAGTAGTTTTTTGAAATCACTACATCTGCTTGCAATATTTTTCCATGGGGTGCGTCTTCCAATGTTGTGAGTCCCATGTTAATCTTATTTTTGTCGCTGCGGGATTTAATGATTTCGGCAGCAGTTTGGCCAGTTATGGCAAACAGGAGCATGTTATGTACTGTGGCAAAGAAATCTTTTGTTTCATCGGCATCCAGATTGTAATTGGCGCTTGTTGCATACAAATCAGTAATCTTTTGATTGAATCTTCTCTCTGAAGCTCTTATTTCACGAATTCGGGAAAGTAAATGGTCAAAGTAATCTTTTCCAAATCTTGTACCTTTTTTTAATAATTCATCATCAATTGCAAAACCTTTTACAATATACTCTCTAAGCACACTTGTAGCTCATTTACGAAAGTTGTTGCCTGTTTGCTGTTTACACGATAACCAACAGAGATTAGGGCATCCAGATTGTATAATATCGGTTGTGTTTTCGCATCGGGGTTTATAATAACGATTCCACTATTAGTGGAATCGTTCGGATTGAATGTGACTTCTGATTTTACTAACTCTCCGGACTCAAAAATATTAGTTAAATGTTTGCTTATGGTTTTGATATTTTTACCAAACAATTCTGCCATAGTTTTTTGTGTAGTCCACATTGTGTCATTTTCTGAATCAATAATTACATTTATGGCTACTGCTCCGTCTTCACTGGCATATAATATAATGTTTTTACAATTTCATTATTCATATTATAAACTCCCGCATTATCTAAAATTAGTATAATAAGTAGGTTTATAATGTATATAAAAGATTAGAAAGAAAGCATTTGTAATGTAATGGTGCAACAGGAAGAATCTCATTTTTTGTATTTTACAGTGAAATTCTATTTTAATCTATCAGAAAGACCAAACACGTTGATGGCCGAGATAGATTATAAAAACAGATTCTGAAAGAAGTTTCACTCTTTACAAAGATATAAAAAAATAGAGTTTGCAAAAAAAATATTATCTTGAGAATAGAATAATTCTCTGATTTCTGATTTCTTTTGCAAACTCTTTATCTTCCTGTGTTGGTGCTTCTTGCATTTCTTTTAAAACAGCAATTGCATCTTCACATTCAAAAACAGGAGTTTTTGCGATAGGTTTTGCCATGAAATCACCTCTTAGAAAAATATTTAATTTGTATTCTTACTTTTATTATTAATCTATTTAAATATTATCTATATCTTAAGTTTTAATGGTTCCAGAGGTTTTAAACAGATTGCTATTTTTAAACTCGAATGCCGATTTCCAACATATTACTTTTTTTATATAAAAAATATAATAAATAAGATAATACAAATTATAATATATAACAGAAGACAACATTAGCTGGACAAGTTTTTGCCAGGCAATGAACTCAATAGCATTCTGGTTAATCCAGAACAAAAAGAAGTACAGGAAGCATGACTACTACCAGATATTGACATTGAAAAGTAATTGCAGCGATATTGAAAAGAAAGCCAAGAAATTAGGAACAGATAAGTTAGTAGCAATGTATACAATGGCTGTGATAAAGGATAACAGTTCTTTGGATTTTCTTCCAAAATATGTAATGTTAAAGAACGGAACCAAAATCGACAAGGCCGAATATATGGACATGGCAATAAGAACAGAGGCATATATCAGAGCAAACGGAATGCTTCCTGCAATCGTTTACAGAATGTCAAAGCTTCATGATTACAGTGACTCAACAATGAAGCTGTTTATCAAAACATTCAACTACAAAGGAAATACCATTGATGAGGCTTTAGCTATTATAGCAAAGAGGAAATTGTACAGCAAATACTTTGATTCACAAAAGACAGACAAGAAAACAATCAATGATGCCCGTCAGGGAAAAGGTTCCAATTGTGTTGACTGGGTACAAGTATATTACAGAATAGCTAAATCATTAGGTTATGATGTGCAGTTTGTCCATGTCAAATGCAGAGTTTCAGGAACCTGCCACATCAGATTAAGATTAAAGCATAAGAAACATACTGGAGGAAACTGGATTAATAGAGATCCTGCTGCAGTTGCAGATACCACTTCAGGAAATGTCAGAGCAATCTGGTGTGAAGATGGCTATTTAATAGCATACGATCCTTCATGGATATTTACAGATTTATACAGTAGTTAACAACATGTTAATGCTATTTTTTCTTTTTTAATATATATTTCTTGATAAATTGAATACATATCAACCATTATTAATGTTATTAATTTTAAATATCTATGAATATTTATAAAATTTCTTTAATTCTTGTTCAACATCATTTATTTCATTTTCTATTAATTCCATATGTTTGATATAATCTAATGAATTTAAATCAAACAATTTGTCTTTGATTTTATTATAAAAATCTAATCTGAGTTTTATATCTCCTTCTTCTGAGAAAAGATTTCTCATATAAAAATCGGGATGTATTATACTTTTAAATATTTCAAAATCTTTATTCCATCTTAAAAATATTTCTAAAAACTCCAAATATTCTTCATGAGAATAATATTTCTTAATATTAGTAAAAAGCACTTCTATAGATTTTTTATTTTGATGATTTTTCTCAATGAATTCCTTGATAAATTCTTTTTCTTTTAGAGTTTTTCCAGTGAACAATAATGAAACTCCGTGACAATCAAAATCTTTAGAATTTTCAATTATATATTCAATTAATGAAGATAATTCTTCAAAATTATAATTTAAATCCCAAATAAAATTCATTTGTGAATCATCTTCGTAGAATTCATCATTGTTTTCAAATCTCCATTCAAAATACTCTTTTAAAACACTTTTATCTAATTCACATAAAACTTTCAATTCTTCAAAATTATGATCCAAATCCATTTCCAATGATATTTTAGTAAAGTAAGCCTTTTTTAATAGTTCAAAATTATCTTCAAAATAATGTTGATACGTCTTACAAAAAGAATGTGAAAAAACAAATGGGAAATTATAATCTTTATTAACTATTATTTCTGTTAAAAATTGGACAATATTGCTGGTTTCAGTATTTAGTTTATTTTTTAATCTGATAAAAGTTGGTTCATATCCAATATAATCTTTAGGACTGAAAATAAAATTGTTTGAGGTTTTAATATGGATTATTAATTTATAAAATATAAATTCATCAATTTGATTTTTAGGAATGACTTTAAAAAATACATAATTACAGTTTTCTAAATCATCATAACTGTTTTTATTTAACAATTCATAAATTTCTATGGCATTTAAATTAGAATATTCGAATAATTCATTTATAAATCCCTTTGATTTAAATAAAGTATAATTATTCCAACAATAATATTCAAATGCTTCAATAAATAAATTTTCATCAAATCTGATTAATGCAGCAAATAGATGATCTACATTAAAATACCAATCACCAGATTCTTTAACTTCTTTTAATAAATCAAAAAACTCAATATAGTTTTGATTTTTTATTAAATAATTTTCAATTTTTTTTATTTTTTCATATGAATCAAAATCTTCATAATCATTAACAATTTTGGATAGTGTATTAATTTTATCAATAGAGTCAACATTGACATAATCATGAAAATTAGGGAAATAATAAGTATACATTTTAAATTTGTCATAATATATTTCCGTTAATTTATTATAATATGTATAAGATAATTTATTAGGATAGTATCTGTTAAAGTCCATTTTATTAAAAAACTTTTTTAAGATATGTTCCTCATTAAAAATTAAATTTGAATATTCAACACTCATCAATCTTATGTAACTATTTAAATTTTTTTCAACACTTATTATATAATCATCATAAATTTTTAAGAGATAATTTAAAAGTCTTAATCTAAATTCAGATAATTCTGTTGTATTAGGTAATTTAATCCTATAAATATTTACTTTATGATTTGATGTTTGTTGAAAATCACTATGGTGCCAATCAAACATTCTATTTTCATTTAATAAAAAAATGAATATTGTTTTTTTAATAAGTTCTTTGTCTGAATTTTCCAATTCAATTTCAATAAAATCCATTAATTTATTTTGATAGATGTATTCATTTTGCAACGAATGGATACTGTACGAATAAGTCTCTTTTAAATGGTAGAAAACTTCTTTAGTTAAAGATGGTTTTTTATAGATTATTTCAACAAAAAGTTTTAATGCAAGGGCATCATATTGAGAATACAATAAATGAGCTAATAATTTAATTATCCTGTTATAACTATAGTAATTATGCATATCAGGGATTTCAAATTTACTCACGTCAAAATATTCATCTGATTCACTATCAATCCACTCATTAACAAAATTTAATATTTGTATTTCAAAATAAATGTGAAAAATGTTATAAAATGAAATCAATCTTTCATTTTTAAGTTGCGATTCAATTTTAAGGAGTGTTTGAAACTTTTTATTTTTAAAATCTTCAAATCCAAAAGCAATTATAACTTCATAAATTTTATTATTGATTACGGTACTGTAGTCATCGATGAAATTTAATATAAGGTCTTCAAAACTTAAAATATTTTGTGAAATAAAGGTATGATAAAATATGTATGTTGATAAAATTGAATCTGAAAATTCAAGGATATTTCCTTTCTTATTTAGTAATTCATTTTTTGTTAACTTCAGGACAATATCTTCATTTTCATTAAAATCAATTTTGAAAATATCATAAATTGTTGAAACTAAATTCTCATTGCTTAAATCAATTTTATCAAAAAAAGACACACAACCTAAAACTTTCAAAGAAGTTTCATTTGATAAAACTGCTTCAAAAGATTTATAATTTTTGAAATAATTTTCATAAGCTTTTTCAGGATTTATAAGATAAGAATAATCATCATGCCCAAATAATGGAAGTAAAATCATTAATGCAAATCCAATATTATTTTTAGATAAATCAATAATTTTATCAATATAACTCTTTTTAATATTAAATCCATATTCTTTTAAAAGTTCATTTATGAAGGTTTCCATAAATTCACGTGAGACTTCAGTGAGTTGTACTTTCTTTGTATTAAAATCAGATAGTTGTTTTTCTAAATTGATTAAATAAGGTTGTCTTAATGTAAAAATAAATTTAAATTCTGATTTATTGAATATTTGTGGAATTCTTTTAATTAAATAACCAATACTGTCATACTGGATATAATTATCAAAAATTATTAAATATTTATTATTTTTTTGAAGGCTTTTATAAAGATTATCTTTTAAATTATTATCATAATAATTTACAACTAATGTGGTGTAATTTTGATTATTAAATTCTTTAGCAATTTCTATGGCCAATCGTGTTTTACCAATTCCTTGATTCCCATAAATTAAAAGGATACTTTCTTTTTCAAGAGTTGATAAAATAGTGTCAAATGTATCAGCTTGTTTTAAATAGTTATTTTTTAAATCCGGCCGTATCCTCTTTTTACTATTTTCAATGAATCCTTCTAATGTTGAAATCCCATCTAAAAAAGATATATTTGGGAAAAATTCATCAATGTCTGGAAAACTAATCAGCTCTTCTGCTAAATTTTGAATTGAATATATTCTCAAATTGTCATTTTTGTATTTTTGGGAAATATACTTTCTTAGTTCCTCATATTCTTTAGTATCTACTTTACTATTGCAAGCTAAAATAACTTCATCAACTTTAGAATTTTCAATGTTTGTTTTTTCATAGTCAAAACAATGATCAATATCTTCTTTAAGTTTATCAATGAATTTCTTTTTATTATCTTTTTTATTTTTTGTAGTTATTTCGCATAAAACATATTTGTTTCTATCCAATCCATGAAATAGTGCATCAGGTGTTCCTTTTGTTGTTTTATTTTTAGAATCCATTGCTCCTGGAGCAGTAACAAATTCATATCCTCTAAACATTAAGAAGCGAATAATTAAATTTTGAAAATCAGAATCATTAATTGATTTTAATGAAGATTCAATGTATGTTTTTGTTGGCATAGTTTTTTCCTCTGATAATTAATTTATAATATAGTATTATAATGTTATTAAAATTTATGAATAAGTAATTATCAATCTTGGTTCTAACATTTGTGTATTGAAAATTACTTTCAAGATAGTTTCAAATATCTAAATAGAACTAAATTACGTCCAAAGACCCTTTCATTTATGAACTTTTCATTAAATCAAATCTAAAAAGCCACTATCATTTATATTAATTTTTCTTACACAAACTTGGCGTTTAAATCAGGACAAATCAAACTCAATATGATAATTTTATATAAATTGAATAATAAAATATTATATTAATTATTATATACAGGTTGTAATAGCTATGGCCAATATAAATAATACATCATCCTACATGGATGAAGACAAAAAGCAAATTATCAAAGAGTCCAACTATACTTATAGAGATGCTCTTGAAGTTTCAGCCTATCTCATTGAAGTTGGCAAGTTCAAAAGATTCTACAAGGAAATGCAAATCCACAATCTTCAAAAGGAACTTGACGAAATGAATGACGGAGAATAGCTTCAAAAAATAAATCTCATATATAAATCTTCAAAAGAAACTATTTTTCATAAGCAAAAGTAATATTTATTATTACTTTTATATTTTTTTTATAATAAAATTTTATATATAATATATATACATTATTTTCTAGAACAGCACAAAGAAGAAATCATCAACTGCTGCAGGAAGTCAATGAGCAACAAGGAAATTCTGAACTGTTAAAGACAAAAAAACATGAATTTGAAGTAAATAGAGCAACATTTTCCAGATTCAAAAAGAAATATAATCTAACAGATAATGATAAAGACCCAAGAGCCAGACAAAAGGAAGCATTGGCAAAAAGAGCAATCACACAAAAGCAGATAACAGACAATAACATTCACAAAGACAATATAGATTTGGCTATTGATTCCATTCTCCAGCAGCAGGTCACAGACATTAAAACAGGTTTGGAAAACTTGGATAAGATTACCAAAAATGCTGTTGGCCTTGAAATAGACTTTGAAAAACTGGACCTGGAAGTAAGATACAATGCCAAAGAAAAAAGTCCGGGCAGATATTTAATTGACATTACATAACTGAAAATCAGATATCTGGAATTATTCATAAGGCCTTTGAAGCCAAAAACAGATTATTCAAAAACAGAGCCATTGACCCGGAAGATAAGAAAATTGAAATCTTACAAAATGACATAATAAATGAAATAGAAATCCTCGCAAAATAAATCTGATGAAAACAACCAGTTC
>OCHN01000507.1_pt1 | contig 40248 bp, 39 predicted proteins | sample 1538911 | NCBI WGS metagenome assembly OCHN01 (sample SAMN04571736, study PRJEB22368) | human gut metagenome | biome: human gut; material: stool | host: Homo sapiens | place: Luxembourg | collected 2013-01-11 | reverse complement strand
CTCCTTGGGCATGTCCTCGGCCTTGTTGACGATACGCATACCGCGGCCGCCGCCGCCGTTGACTGCTTTAATGATGATAGGATAACCGCATTTTTCGCCAAAGGCCAGTACCTCATCGAGGCTGTTTACCGTACCCTTGCTGCCGGGAATCATGGGGATGCCTGCCAGCTCGGCCTGTTTACGGGCGTTGATTTTGTCGCCGAACATTACCAGGTGCTCCAGACGCGGGCCGATGAAAATCAGGCCTTCCTCAGCACAGCGGCGTGCTAAATTACTGTTTTCGGATAAAAAGCCATAACCGGGATGGATGGCATCTACGTCATGCTCCTTGGCTACGCGCAGAATGTCTTCGATATCAAGATAAGCGTCGGTCGGACTTTTGCCTTCGCCTACCATGTAGGCCTCGTCGGCTTTGTTGCGATGCAGGGACAGGGTGTCCTCCTTGGAATATATAGCAACAGTACGGATTCCTAATTCGTTGCAGGCGCGGAAAACGCGGATGGCGATTTCGCCGCGGTTAGCAACTAAAACTGTATTAATTTTAGGCATAAGTTTGACCTCCTTAGATAGTTACATGCTAATTGTATAGAAAACGGCATGTAAATTCAAGGGATAGGACGCATGTATACAAGTATTCTTGCAGGGGACGGGGAGAGTGTGATTTTTTAACACTTTTTGTGTTGACGATACAATCAGCTTCACATTTTTTTCGTTTGTTTATTGCTATAAATAGGTATACAATAATACTTATAAAGCATAGCGAGGAGATGAAATGATGAACGATAACAATGATAAAAAACGGCCATTGACGTATTATTATATGCTGATGCTGGTTTTGATTCTGGTATTCAATTCCGTAATCATGCCAATGTTCTTCAACCCGAAAATGAAGGAGGTTTCCTATAATAATTTTCTTCAGATGGTGGATGAAGGCAAGGTATCTAAGGTAGAAATTACCGATAAGCGTCTGGCTGCGGTTGATAAGAACAACGAAAAGGAAATTTATGTTACCGGCAGGGTGGAGGACCCGGAGCTGGCCAACCGCCTGATGAAGAGTAAGGTAGAATTTACGCAGGTTGTGCCCAAGGAACAAAGTCCTCTGGTAACCTTTTTCACCAATTGGGTACTGCCTATTCTGATTTTCTTTGGACTTGGACAGCTGTTTATGTACTTTATGGGCAAGCGCATGGGCGGCAACGCCATGAGCTTCGGCAAGAGCAATGCCAAGGTCTATGTGGAAGCGCAGACAGGCAAAAGCTTTGCCGATGTAGCAGGTCAGGACGAGGCTAAGGAAGCACTGATGGAGCTGGTGGATTTTCTGCATAATCCAGGCAAGTACAAGGATATCGGTGCAAACATGCCGAAGGGTGCATTGCTGGTAGGCCCTCCCGGTACAGGTAAAACCTTGCTGGCGCGTGCGGTAGCAGGCGAAGCCAAGGTGCCGTTCTTCAGCATCAGCGGCAGTGAATTTGTAGAAATGTTCGTCGGCATGGGCGCTGCCCGTGTGCGCGATTTGTTCAAGCAGGCGCAGGAAAAGGCACCTTGCATAGTATTTATCGATGAAATCGATGCCATCGGCAAACGCCGTGATAACGGCCAGTTCGGCGGCAATGATGAACGCGAGCAGACTTTGAATCAGCTGCTGAGCGAAATGGACGGCTTTGACGGCAGCAAGGGCGTAGTAATCTTAGCGGCTACTAACCGTCCGGAATCCTTGGATAAGGCGCTTTTGCGTCCGGGACGCTTTGACCGCCGTATTCCGGTTGAGCTGCCTGACCTGCAGGGGCGTGAGGCTATTCTGAAGGTTCACGCACGCAGTGTGCGTATGGCAGACAATATCGATTACGGTACGTTGGCGCGGGCAACAGCCGGAGCCAGCGGTGCGGAGCTCGCCAACATCATCAATGAAGGTGCTCTGCGCGCAGTAAAAATGCATCGTAACGTGGTGGAGCAGGAAGATCTGGAGGAATCCATTGAAACCGTTATCGCCGGTTACCAGCGTAAGGGTGCGGTAATTTCTCCTGAAGAGAAAAAGGTTATTGCCTACCATGAAATCGGCCATGCGCTCGTGGCTGCGATGCAGAAGCACAGTGCTCCTGTACACAAGATCACCATTATTCCGCGTACCAACGGCGCCTTGGGCTACACCATGCAAATCAGCGAAAATGACAGCGTGCTGATGACCAAGGAAGAGCTGTTCAACAAGATTGTAACCATGACCGGCGGCCGCAGTGCCGAAGAGGTTGTTTTCGGCAGCATTACCAGCGGCGCTTCCAATGATATCGAGCAGGCAACCAAGCTGGCACGCAGCATGGTAACGCGTCTGGGTATGACGGAAGAATTTGATATGATGGCTACCGAGGTTGTGGCCAACCGTTATCTGGGCGGTGACGCTGCCCTGCAGTGCAGTGAAACTACAGCCGGCAAGATTGATGCCAAGGTTTTGGCGTTGATTAAGGAGGCTCACGCAAAGGCACGCACGATTTTGCAGGACAACAGAGATAAGCTGGATGTACTGGCACAGTATCTGCTTGAGAAGGAAACTATCACCGGTGAGCAGTTTATGGCTTTGCTGCAGCAGGAGCAGGCTAAAGAAAATGCAGAGGAGAAAACTCCGGAAGAATAACAATTACAAGCTTAAACGCAGTTACGTATTCCGTAAAACGGCAACGTGACTGCGTTGTTTTTTTTGCACGCAGCGGTAATCGCGGAAAAAAATAAAAAAATTAAAATTAGCTATTGCTAACTGTAAAAATATGTGCTACAATAATCGTGAAGTTAGTGATGGCTAACCAATGTATATCGTCCCTTCCTGATTTTGCATTGCAGCCTTGACCTTTGACCTTGACAATTTCCTTAAGTGCATTGGTTAGCTCCTCTACTTTTAAACAAGCTGCTATTTGCTTTTTAAGCAAATTCATATTTTCTCCTCCAAAAACAGACAGAACGCTGAAAATCCGTTAGGCAAGCTGATTTCGGCGTTCTGTTTTGTTGTGTTGGCATTATTTTGGTACAGTTTTATATATGCTTTTGTTGCGACAGAGCATATTTCCCTAAGTGTAATTTTATTATGCAATTGAGGCTGTATTGCAGATTTTTATTTGCCAAAAAACAGCTTCGGCGTTATAATAATTTGTTACTATTGTTTTATTTTGAGGTGGAATTTTATGAAAAACTGGAAGCTTATTCTGGCTATCCTCACGGCTAATGTCGTATTGATGGCTGCAGGCTATACCATGCTTATTCCTTTTTTGCCGATGTATCTGATGAACGAGCTGGGAGTGAGCGCAGACGATGTAAAAATGTGGAACGGCGCGATTTTTTCCATAACCTTTCTGATTGGCGGTATCATGGCGCCTATCTGGGGTAAAATGGCTGATACGCGCGGCAAAAAGATGATGGCGGTGCGTGCGGGTGCAGGCCTGGCTCTGTCGTACTTTTTGGGTGGCATAGTAACTACGCCGGAGCAGATGTTCGGTGTGCGTGTGTTGCAGGGCTTTGCTGCCGGATTGTGGAGTGCGTGCCTGGCGATTGCTACCAGCCTGGTGCCGATGGAAAAGCTGGGCGTGAGCTTGGGCATTATGCAGGCAGGACTGACTTGCGGCAATGTCATTGGTCCGCTTGTAGGCGGTTCATTGGCAACGCTGTTTGGCATGCGTGCCTCATTCTTCGTTGCAGGTGGGTTACTGACGATTATTACGCTGGTATTTATGTTCTACATTCCCGAGCCGCCGAAGGCGGAGCCGAAAAAGCTTGCGGCCAAGCCGCAGGTACAGCTTTTACAGCAACCTGTAATTCGTGAAACGCTGATTTACATTGCTGTAGCTCAGATGGTTATCCTGCTGATTCAGCCGATTTTGAGCCTTTATGTGGCAGAGCTGAATCATGGTGAGGGCAACATTATGTTTCTTTCCGGCGTGGCCTTTTCGCTCGTAGGCATTGCCAGTGCTATTACTGCGCCGAGCTGGGGACGCTTCGGACAGGAGCATGGTTTTTATAAAGCGTTGTGCGCTGCTACACTGCTTTCCGGCTTGATGAGTGCGGTGACGGCAATGCCACAGACACTGCTTTTGTTCTGTGTCTGCAATTTTTGCTATGGCTTGTGCTGTGCCGGTATTCAGCCTTCGCTGAGTGCGGTGTTGGCCAGCAATACAACTACCGACCAGCGCGGACGCGTTTTTGGCTTTATGTTCAGTGCGCAGCAGTTTGGTTCCATGGTAGGTCCTGTACTTGGCGGAGCTATTGCTACATTTGCGCCGTTGCAAAGTCTTTTTGTAGTAGCCGGCGTGATTCTTTTCGGCATCAGCGCTTGCGTTTGGTTTCGTCATGGTCATGAGCAAAATATTGTTGCTTAGACTGCTTAGAACGTTATAATTGCAGATAATTTTCAGGAAATTAATCAGTTAAGAAAAACTCTGTAAGTCTTGTAATATGAGGCTTGCAGAGTTTTTTCTTTTGCTTGTGGTAAAAAAAGATTTTTACGTCACACAGATTTCACATATGTGACAAATAAAATTAGACAGAAAATTCACAAATAGCCTATAATCGGCCATGTGGAGGTGATGAAAATTAAGCTTAGAGGAGGCGTGAGCCTGGCGGAGCAGATTAGCTTCTACCGCCAGCTCGCTGTTATCCTGCGCAGCGGCCTGCCGTTGCTGAATGCGCTGCAGCTATTGCAAAAGCATGGCAGCGCTAAGCAGATGCTGCTCTGCTATCGTCTGCAGCAAAGGCTGCGCCGTGGCAGCAGTCTGGCACAGGCCTTGGCAGCGGAAGCGGATTGCTGTACTCAGCTGGCAGTTACTTTGGTGGCTGTGGGGGAAGAAAGCGGTGAGCTGGCCACGTTGCTGGAGCAGCTGGCAGATTATTACAGCCGCCAGCTTAAGCTGCGGCGTTTTGTGCAGAGGGCTGTAACTTATCCGGCATTTTTGCTGCTGGCATCGTTTTGCGTGCTGCTGCTGTTTTTACTGTACATCCTGCCGGTACTGGCGGATACCTACAGCGCTATGGGCGTGCTGCCGATGGGTACATTGGCTTTGCTGCTGACGCTGAAGGATACTTTGCTGCAGCAGCCGTTGGCAGCGCTGGCGTTGACGGCAGGCGTAGCAGCTGCACTTTTTTTGCTGGGACGAAGGCTGCTGCGCTGTTTTTTACGCAGCCGGTTAAGCGGAAATTTTCATGGCCTTTTATTAGAAGTACGCTTTTGCAGATTGCTGGCCTTGCTTTTGGAAAGCGGTGTAGGCATAACAAGAGCGGTGGCGATTGTGACGGATACCATGGATGATGAGCAGTATGCCGGGCAGCTGCGCCTGCTGAACAGCAGGCTAAAGCGAGGCATTGCGATTGAACAGGCTGCAGGCGGCGCGAAAGAGCTTTTTTCGCCGCTGATGCTGGAGCTTGTATGCGTGGGCGCATCTACAGGCTATCTGCCGCAAATGCTGCAGGAAGCAGTAACGGCCGGTGAGCAGCGTCTTCAGCAGCAGCTTGGCAGGCTGCAGGAGCTGCTGGTGCCCTTGCTGCTTTTAGTGGCAGCGATTATCATAGCGGGAATCGTCTGCATAGTTATCGGTCCGCTATTTGAGATGCTTTCGGCAATGCCGGAGTAAATTCAGGAGGTGCGATTATGTTAAAAACAATGCGTAAACAGGGAGGCTTTACTTTAATCGAGGTAGTAGCAGCGGCGGCGCTGATTGGCATTATGGCTACCATGCTGCTGCCTTCGCTTTCGGGTGCTAACGACAGAGTGAAGAATGCCCGTCTGCAAAACGATCTTGTGACTATCGACCAGGCAATTCAGCTGTATAAGATGGATGCAGGCACTGTGCCGGCAGAGCTTACTACACTGGACAGCGAATATCTGGGCGGTAAGCTGGAATTCAAGGATGCCAAGGGCGAGGCACTTACCTATACACCCAATACAACCGACGGCACCTATACCCTCAGCGGCAAAAACAGCAAGGGTGCGGCAGTAACCTCACCGGGCAGTAAAGCTAATGCCGGTGAACAATAAGACAGCAGGCTATCTGCTGTTGGAGCTGCTGCTGGCACTTGGGTGCCTGGGACTTGCGGCAGTAATGCTGTATCCCGGAAGCAAGATGCTGCAGCGGCAGTATTACAGGCAGCAGCTGCGCTATACAGCATATCTTTTGGCGGCGGATATCAGACAGATGCAGCAGCAGACGCTGTTTCAGCCGGAAAATTATATGTACACGCTTAAAGTCAGCGATAAGGATAAGCATAGTTACAGAATTGAGCGCGCGCATAAAATCTGGAAGCGTGTAAGGCTCGATGCTGACATCAGCCTGACGTGCGAAAAAGCGATTAAGAATCTCAGCTATAATGAAAACGGCAATCCGACAGCCATTGGCGGTTATAGACTGGAGCATAGACAGCTGCCTGATATGTACTGCCGGCTGACGGTGCAGCCGGTTACAGGCATGGTGACTGTTTATGAAAAATAGCAGAGGCTTTTGCCTGGTACAGGAGCTGGTGTGCTTCTGCCTTACGGCAGTGCTGCTGGCGACAGCGATACAGGGCTTTTACCGCAGCAATTATCTGCTGAATGAAAGCCTTGAACTGCAGCAGGCGGTGCAGGCCGCACAGCAGGTGCTGGCAGGCGAAGAATATAACGGCCGCTTTGACGTGACGCAAAGGATTAGCTCCGGAAGCACAGAAGGTTTGGCGGTACAGGAGGTGCAGGCTGCGTATGGCAAGGTCAAGGTTAAGCTTATCCGTGCGCTGCCGACGGCAGAGGGGCTATCTGCTGACGGAGCTGCTGTTGGGATTACTGCTGGCAGCAGTGCTGGTGACATTGGTTTTTAAGGCAACAGGCGCCGCCTGTCGCAGTTTTGACCGCCTGCAGGATGAGCTGCAGCTGCAGGAAGCCAGACGGCATATTTTGGCGCAGCTGGAAAAGACTGTCTGCTATGATGCGCAGAGCGTGCGTCTGCAGGCTGACGGCAAAATAAGCTGCAGGATGCTTGAGGGGGGTAAGCAGGTGACTGTTTACAGCGATAAGCAGGGAGTATATCAGAGGACGCGTACCAATAAAGGCACGGGTGTGAATCCGGTGTCCCTGGAGGAGGTAGGCGTTTTCAGATGGCAGGTGCGACGCTACTCGCCGCAAATGCTGTGCGTAAGCTTCAGTCTTTACCGTAACGGCAGAAGCCTGCGGGTGACGCAGTATTTTATTTGTTATAGTGCGAGGATAACAGATGATGCATAGCGCAAAGGGCAGTATATCACTTCCGTGCCTGCTGGCAGCGCTGCTGTTGGCACTCAGTGCCCAGCTTTGCCTGCTTTATGCAGTAAAGGGCTATGAGGCGGAAAAGGATTTTTTACGGGGGCAGCAGCTGCGGCTGTTGTGCGGCTCCGTATTGCAGGCTATAGGTCAAAAACCGCAGCCTGTGGGTACGCAGCTTTGCTATGAGGGCGAGCTGCAGCCGGGCAACGAACCGGTAAAAGTGACAAGCGAAAGCAGTTACAGCTCGGATGGGCAGATAGATTACCTGAAGGTGTCTGCCATAGCCGCTAATCATGTTGGCGCAGTACAGCGGCTGCACAGGCTCAGGGTGAGCTTCAGTCCGGAGATGCGGAAGCTGGCAACTAAGAGCGTGCTGGCAGGGCGTTCGCTGACAGGAGGAGAATATCTGCAGCAGGCAGCGTTATATACAAGCACAGAAGAAGTAAGGCTGCCGCAGATTAGCTTTCTGCAGAATAAATGCGCTGCTTCGCTGAACAAAAGGACTACGGAGGAAAATGGCCTCAGCGCCCGCTTTTATTATCTGAGGAGTAATACTTCGCTGAGTCTTGGCAGCAAAGGCCTGCAGGGTGCAACGCTGATAGCCAATAAGCTGTCGATAAATATCGCACCGGGTTCATGTTACCCGGACCGCATAGTGCTTATCAGTGAAGAGGGCGATATTACGCTGGGCGACGGTACAAAAATGGCACAGGCGCTGCTGCTGGCGAAGGGAACGGTGACGATAGGTGCGGGCTGTCGGCTAAACGGCTTTGTTTTGGCAGACAAAATCGTGCTCAGGGGAACAGCAGACCTTACTCCTGATACAGGTGCTGTAGAACCGATGCTGACACCGGCCTTCAATAAGCCTTAATTTCGTTAAACAAATTGCATAACCAAAAAAGAACTAGCTGGAGCTATGACTGCTCTTGCTAGTTCTTTTATATTGTTTATTCGGCTGCAGGTTTTTCAGCCTTAGCCTTTTTCTTGTTGTGCGCCTGCATAACTTCTTCGATGTCGTCGGATTTAATCCATTCCTCCAGCGCAGTGGCCATTTCTGCTACTGCCGCTTCGATAGCGGTTTTGTCCTCGCCCTGGAAGGCATGCAGTACATGGTTGACAACTGCCTTATTATTGCGTGCCGGATGGCCGATGCCGATTTTAAAGCGCGGGTAAGCATCGGTGCCCAAATGCTCGGTAATGGATTTGATGCCGTTGTGGCCGCCGGCGCTGCCCTTGCGACGGATGCGCAGCTGACCTACGGGCATATCCATATCATCCTGGATAACAGCGATATCATCCGGGTCGATGTGATAGAAGTTGGCGTAGGCACCTACAGCAACACCGCTGAGGTTCATGTAGGTGGTAGGCTTGATGATGATAATTTTTTCGGGAGCGCGGTATTCTGCCATATAGGCACTGCGGTCCTCCTTACCGAAGCTTACACCAAGACGGCGTGCCAGCTCGTCAACTACCATAAAGCCAATGTTGTGACGGGTATTTTCGTATTCGCGGCCGATATTGCCAAGGCCGACAATTAGTTTCATATTGTTGCTCCTTTTTATTTATTAAGTTCTTCGATGGTGACAAATTCATATCCCTCTGCACGCAGACGGTCGATGATGAGGCCGACTGCCTCAATCGTCTGGTCACGCGGTGCGGAGTTTTTGGGACTGTCGCCGTCATGCAGCAGGACAATAGCACCGGGGGCTGCGTTCTCGCAGACTCTGTCGGCGATTACCTGCACGCCGGGGTTCGTCCAGTCGCGGGGAATGATGCTCCAGTTTACTATCTGCGTACCTGCATCATTGATAGCCTTGACAGTGCTCCAGTCCTTGAAGCCGTGTGGCGGACGCATATACTGCGGTGCAGTACCGGTGATGCTCTGCAGCGTTTCCTTGCCGTAGGCGATGTTGGCGGCAGCCTCACTGCTGCTGAGCTTAAGCAAATCCTTGTGATAGCCTGCATGCAGAGCAATTAGGTGTCCTTGTGCCTGGACGAGCTTTACTGTTTCCGGATGCTTGGCAGCGTTTTCGCCAACCATAAAGAAGGTGGCATGCACATTTTTGGCAGCCAAAAGCTTGAGCAGCTTCTGGGTATAGGGCGGATAAGGGCCGTCATCAAAGGTGAGGGCAATGAGCTTGCGCCCATGGGTGTTTTCCGCATGTGTTATAACCTTGCCGTAAAAGCTGTTGCCGGGAAGTACGGCGAGCAGCAGCAGCGTGCCTGCAAGCGCAAGGCTGAGAGCAGCGCTTATAGCGGCAGTCTTTCTGCTGATTTTTTTGTATATCCCCAGCCACAGTAGCAGTACTCCGGCAAGGGAACAGATGATAAGAAGATAAATGATACGCATAATTACTCCAAATATTAAAGCCGGTAGTTTTGCCGGCTTTAATCATAACAAAAAGGCTTGCCAGAGGCAAGCCTTTTTATATTACGCTTAGTGTTTGGTATCGAATAATTGGCTTACAGACCAGTCATTGTAAATGCGCAGAATGGTTTCTGCCAGAATCGGCGCAATGGAGAGCACCTTAATTTTCGGGTGCTTTTTGGAAGGAGCCAGAGGAATGGTGTTGGTAACAACCAGCTCGGTGATATCGGATTGAGCAATGCGGGACAGCGCCGGATCGGTCAGAATCGGGTGAGTGCAGCATGCATATACTTCTTTAGCACCGAATTTCTTCAGAGCGCGTGCGCCTTCGGTCAGGGAGCCTGCGGTATCAACCATGTCGTCTACCATGATGCAGGTTTTGCCCTTAACGTCGCCAATCAGGTTCATAACCTCAGCAACGCCGGGTTCCGGACGACGTTTGTCGATGATAGCCAGCGGTGCGTTCAGCATTTCAGCGAAATTGCGGGCACGGCTTACGCCACCAAGGTCCGGAGAGATAACAACCATGTCTTCCAGATGCTTGGATTTAATGTATTCTGCCATCAGCGGGCCGCCGGGCATATGGTCAAAGGGGATGTTGAAGAAGCCTTGAATTTGTGCAGCGTGCAGGTCGATGGTTACTACACGGGTAATGCCTGCGGTTTCCAGCAGGTCTGCCATCAGCTTAGCAGTGATAGGCTCACGGCCGCGTGCTTTGCGGTCCTGGCGTGCATAGCCATAGTAAGGAATAACAGCAGTGATGTGGTTAGCGCTGGCGCGTTTGAAGGCATCAGCCATAATCAAAAGCTCCATTACGTTATCGTTAACGATAGGGCCGCAGGTCGGTTGTACAATGAAGATATCCTTGCCACGTACACTTTCGTTAATCATTACCTGAACTTCGCCGTTGTTGAAACGGTTAACTACAGAATCACCAACGGTGGTTCCGAGGTAAGCAGCGATTTCGCGTGCCAGATCAGGGTTTGCATTACCGGTAAATATTCTTAACTTATTCTCGTCAGACAACATGTCCAATCCCTCCAAAATTACCTTGTTGTAGTTTGCTGGTGCGATGAGCAAAACTTTACTTAAATTTAATTATACACAAAAAACACGTAAATCACAAGTTTTTTGTAAACTTTTTGACACATATGTGACTATAAAAGCTTATTTACCCTCGTTACGGTATTTTTCGGCCCAGCCTTCGATATTTTTCTGACGGGCACGTGCAATGCCCAGAGCATTTTCGGGTACTTCCTTGGTGATAGTGCTGCCTGCACCGATGTAGGTGTTGGCCTGTACAGTAACAGGAGCAACAAGGTTGGTGTTGCAGCCGACAAAGGCATTGTCACCGATAACAGTGCGATGCTTCTTCTTGCCGTCGTAGTTGACGGTGATGCAGCCACAGCCCATGTTAACGCCGCTGCCGATGTCGCTGTCACCGATGTAGGTGAGGTGAGGCAGCTTGGTGCCTTCACCTACGTTAGAGTTTTTAACCTCTACATAGTTGCCGATTTTAACGTGGTCGCTGATAACGGTGTCGGGACGCAGATGCACATACGGACCTGCGGTAACGTAGTTTTTAACCTCGCAGTCATGGCCGTAGATGAATTGCAGATGGTTGTCGTCACCGATTTTTACATTAGTGAAGCGGGCGTTAGGTCCGATTTCGCAGTCCTCGCCGATTTCAGTTGTACCTTCCAGCCAGGTGTAGGGATAGATAACGGTATCGCGGCCGATTTTTACGCTTGCTTCGATGAAGGTGCTGGCAGGATCCATAATGGTTACGCCTGCATCCATCAGCTTATCCAAAATGCGTTGGCGCATAACGCCTTCAGCAACGGAAAGCTGCTTGCGGGAGTTGATGCCCATAACCATATCGCTGTCGGCAGTGGAAATACCGCCAACCTTGGCACCTGCTTCGTTGAGCTTTTGCAGTACGTCGGTCAGGTAATATTCGCCCTGCGCATTGTCGTTGGTCAAGGTAGCCAGCACGTCAAACATTTGCGGGCATTCCATGCAGTAAATACCGGTGTTGATTTCCTTGATAGCTTTCTGATCTTCGGTAGCATCCTTTTGCTCTACGATGCCCTGTACATTGCCGTTGGCATCGCGTACAATGCGGCCGTAGCCGAACGGGTCATCCATAATTGCCGTAAGTACGGTAGCAGCAGCGCCGCTTTCCTGATGTGCTTCGCAGAATTTTTTCAGCTCTTCGCCGTCCAGCAGCGGAGTGTCGCCGCACAGGATGAGCGCAGTGCCGTGGAAGTCCTTCAGGGCATCGGCAGTCTGCATTACAGCGTGGCCGGTGCCAAGCTGCTCGGCCTGCAGGGCGATGGTTCCCTGATTGCCTACCATTGCTTCTACCAGCTCTGCTTCATGGCCTACGATAACAACCTTTTTGTCTGCGCCGGCAGCGCTTGCAGCGTCAATTACGTGCTGAAGCATGGGCTTGCCGCCTACCTTGTGCAGTACCTTGGGGTATTTGCTGCGCATTCTTGTGCCTTTGCCTGCGGCGAGGATTATTGCTACTAATTTTGACATTACAGTACTTCCTTTCCTGGCTGTCTATAAGGCATCATCTGCGTCACGACGGTTCCTAGACGTACAAGTAGTACGCCGTCGTCACCGTCGTTTAGCATCTGCTACCTTCTAGCCAGCCTGACGTAATTTATAGTTAATGATATTCCTGACTGTCTATAAGGCATCATCTGCGTTACGATGGTTCCTAGACGTACCGGAAGTACGCCGTCGTCACCGTCGTTTAGCATCTGCTACCTTCTAGCTAGCCTGACGTAGTTTATAGTTAATGATATTTCGGTCTGCCAATAAGGCATCATCTTAAAATACCTTCTAGCCAGCCTGATGTATTCTATATTATTTATTTACTTCCAATGTTACTTTCTGCTGTTCTTCGTCTACGTTATGCAGGGTGAAGAAGGCAGTGTAATCTTCTACCAGCTTGCGTTCCGGTGCAGCGGTGGCGATTAAAAAGGCTTTGCCTACAACCTGTGCGCCGACTTCGTGAGCCAAAGCAATCATACCCTTGGCGGTGCCACCGCCCTTCATAACATCATCCACAATCAGCACACGGTTGCCGGGCTGCAAAGCGCGCTTGGGCATGGCCATGTTTTGGATAACCTTGGTGGAACCGCTGACGTAATTGATGTTGACGGTGCTGCCTTCGGTAATATCACTGGTGTGACGGGCGATAACGAGTGGCACGTTAAACGCACGCGCTGTCTGCATAGCAAGCGGAATACCGCTTGTTTCAACCGTCATGATGCAGTCCGGTGCCAGCTCCTGCAGGCGGAGCATAAAGATTTCACCCAGACGCACTACGGTTTCCGGATGGCAGAGAATGTCGGTAGTATAAAGCATACCGCCGGGCAGGATGCGGTCCGGAGAGGTGAGGCGGGCAGCAAGCTCTTCCAAGAAGGATGCGTCATCCTCCGGCAGATGGCCGGGGATAAAGCGCACGCCGCCGGCAGCGCCGGAAACGGTTTCTACCTTGCCGAGGCCGTAAAGCTCCAATCCGGATTTTACGGCTAAAACATCCTCGCTGAGGGTGGATTTGGCGATAGCAAATTTTTTGCAGAAATATGAAAATGAAAACAGCCGATATGGATGATCGGCTAAAAGTTTACTTAACGCTGCTACGCGTTCAATTCTTTTGGCTTTTACCATATGTAAGCGTCCTCCTTGCAAGTTCTAAATCACTTGGTTTATCTATATCCATGCCGATACATGCATGACGGGTGATGATAGCTTTGCAGCGCATTTCCAGAAGTGCGGAGGTGCGTGCTTCCGCATCGGCCACTGTCAGACGATGGCACAGGAGCTTTATCAAAAAGCCCCATCCGAGCCAGTTGCACAGCTTAAGCGGTGATTTGCGGCGGGCAAAGATTTCGCGTGCTTTTTGCTGACCGCAGGGAATAATCTCTTTGGCCATCAGCATCATGTTGCCGCCGGTAAAGACGCCGTCACGTAGCTTGCCGTAGGTGCGCTTTGCATCGGGATAGGCGCTCAGGCAGGCATCCTTGGGGATGATGGGATAATAAAGCTGGCCTTCGGGGAAGGCGTGGCAGGCTGCAAGAAAATCGCGCACTGCAAGGGAGGTCAGCAGCGGAATGTCGTCGCATACTCCCAGCAGCTTTTCGCTGGCATCAGGGCCTAAGGCTTCGGAGGCAGCGAAGGCTGTAGCCGGCAGGTCGCCTGCGGCTTTACACAGCAGAACGTCGGCCGGTAACGTACCCTCTAAAAGCGCCAAGGCTTCGGGGCGGGCAGCTACGACAATACGGCGGATGCGTCCGCTTCCCTGCAGGGCTGCGATGATATAGTCTATGAGGCGCTTATCGCCAAGCGGTGCCAGGCAGCGGTGTTCGGTGCCGGCATAGGACTTCAGCCAGGGACTGAGGCCGCCTGCTACAATAAAAGCATCTATATTAGCAGTTGTCATGCTTACGCCTTCTTCTGCGGCAGATGCTCGCTGAGGGAACGCATGAGGGTATGCTCGGCGTTTTCCAGATGGATACGGGCTGCGTACTGCGCACGTTCTACATCATGTGCGGCAATAGCTTCTACCAAGTTGCGGTGCTCGTCCATAGTTTCCACCAAACGTCCCGGGTAGCTCATGGAACGGCCGCGGATAGTAGTCATCTGCTCGCGCAGGTTATTGATGATGCTGCGCAGGCGCTCGTTGCGGCTGGCAGTGTATAACATATCGTGGAAAGCAGTATCTACTTCGACGATTTTATCCATATCATTGTTGGCGATATGCTGGCCGATTTCGATAAGATAACCGTTAAGCTGTTCAAGCTCCTCATCCGTAATACGCTCGGCAGCCAGACCGGCAGCCAGAATATCAAGGCTGATACGGATTTCGTAAATTTCGGTGATATCTTTAATGGAAATATCGGCAACATAGGTACCGCGACGGGGAATCATAACAACGAAGCCTTCCAGCTCCAGCTTACGGATTGCTTCGCGCACGGGCGTACGGCTTACGCCCATTTCGTCAGCCAGCTGGATTTCCATGAGGCGTTCGCCGGGGCTGAAGGTGCCGTCAATAATAGCTTGACGGATATTTTCACAGACAAGCTCACGCAGAGGCTTGTAGCTGTCTAGTTTTATAGGCTGCAAATGTCCGGACATATTAGTTTCTCCTTCCGATAGTTGTCGTAATTGCTGTTTCTACATCAAAATCTGTGAGTGCCTGCTGCACACGCTCGGCAGTTTCTTTGTCAGCAGTAAGACCGAAGACGGTCGGGCCGCTGCCGCTCATAAGAGAATAGTAGGCGCCTGCTCCCAGCATAGCAGCCTTAATAGAGGCTATAACGGGGTGTGCCGGGATAGTTACTGTTTCTAAAACATTGCCCATGTAGGGAGCGATGGCTTTGCCGCCTTCGCGCAGATATGCTTCCAGCTGCCAGATGCAGGGTGCATGTACCACGCGGCCGTGGTTGAAGTTTTGGTAAACCCAGGCGGTGGAAACCTCCAGACCGCGGGGCTTGGCCAATACCAGCCAGGTTTCGGGCATGTCCTCCAGCTTGGTGAGGACTTCACCGCGTCCTGTTGCCAGCATGGTGCCGCCTTCGATGCAGAAGGGGATATCGCTGCCTAATTGTGCAGCGAGCTGTTCCAGTTCATAATTTTCCAGGTTAAGCTCCCAATAACGGTTCAGACCGCGCAAAACTGCTGCTGCATCACTGCTGCCGCCTGCCAGTCCTGCCGCCAGAAAAATTTTTTTGTTCAAGGCGATGTGAACGTTCGGAATAATATCGCAGTGACCTGCGAGCAATGCGGCTGCTCTGTAGGCCAGGTTATCAGGACCGCAGCTGAGGTTGTGCAGATTGCAGCTGATCTGAATGCCGTTGCCCTTGCTGATAACAACCTCGTCGCTCAGACCGACGCTCTGCATAATCATACTTACCTCATGGTAGCCGTCCTCTCGCTTGCCGAGAATATCAAGTCCCAGATTTATTTTGGCGTATGCCGTTTCTTTTATTTGCTTCATTATAAGTTCACCTGCCTAATGTTGTATACAGTATTATTTTATACTGCTTATGCCTGCATAGCAAGAATTTTTTTCGAACGTTCGGGATTTTGGCGAGAAAAATATTTAGTTGTTGCCTTTCTGCGTTAAAGTGTTACAATATATACATAAAAAACATATTCAGAATATTTTGCTTGCAAAGGAGAACTCTATGAATCCCGCTTTGAAGAAAAAACTTTACCATTATGCTATGGTGACCTTGGCCTGTGCGATTATGGGTATTGCCATGAATACCTTTTATATGCCTAATAAGATGCTCAGCGGCGGCATCGGCGGCGTTGCCGTACTTGCTTATTATGTTGCCGGCCTGCCGATGGGCGCTACCAGCTTAATTTGCAATGTGCCGCTGTTCTTTTTAGCCTATAAGTATATGGACAGGGAATATACTATCAGCGCGCTGTATGGTATTATTGCTTTTTCTGTATCCCTGGATTTCTTTCATTTTTTGTCGACCTATACTGTAGTGCATGACAAGCTGCTGGCCTGCATTGCCGGCGGTGTGCTTTACGGCATCGGTGCTGCGTGCATGTACCGCGTGGGCGGCTCCAGCGGCGGTACGGATATTATCGGCGCTATTATCCAGAAAAATTATTCTATCTCTATCAGTACAACCGGTTTTGCTTTCAATATTTGTCTGCTGCTGGCCAGTGTTTCCTTATTCGGCATTGAGCCGGTGCTGTATACATTGCTTACCTTTTTTGTGATGACCAAAACCTGTAATGCGTTTACGACAGGCTTTGATTATAAAAAGAAGGTTATCATTATCAGTGAGCATCACGAGGAGATTGCGGAAGCGATTATTAAAATCGTCGGCCGCGGTGTTACCTATATCAGCGGCGAGGGCTGCTTTACGCATCGTCACCGCGAGCTGGTTTTTGTAGTCATCAAGCTGACGCAGTTGGCGAAGGTGCGCTCCATTGTGCGCGAGATTGACCCCAGTGCTTTTATGATTATCAGTGATGTCAACGATGTCTTCGGCCGTGGCTTTACGCTTAAGCCGTCCGGTCCTAACTTCCCCAGACCTAAATTTCCGGAGAAGCATGAATAAGATTATACTTTCTTCCCCTGCCTGTTCGCCGGCAGGGGATTTTCTTTTACTATAAATACGAAAATATTTTTATAATATTACAGACATGTACGCTTGAAAGTGCTATAATAGAAACAAAACAGATAGTAAAGGAGAAGAAAAAGTTGCAGCGTACTTATATTTCTATAGATTTAAAATCGTTTTATGCGTCGGTAGAATGTCGTGAGCGCGGACTTGATCCTCTGGATACTAATCTGGTGGTGGCGGATGAGCGGCGGACGGATAAAACCATCTGTCTGGCGGTGACGCCTTCGCTGAAAAGCTACGGTATTCCGGGGCGCGGGCGCTTGTTTGAGGTGAAGCAGCGTGTGCGGCAGATAAATGCCGCGCGGCGTTTTGCTGCTCCCGGCAGGCGGCTTTGCGGTTCGTCGTGCTCCTATGCGCAGCTGCAGGCCGAGCCGCAGTTGGCACTGAATTTTATTATTGCGCCGCCGCGGATGGCCTATTATATGGAATACAGCACGCGAATTTACGAAATTTATCTGCGTTATGTGGCGCCGGAGGATATCATCGTCTATTCTGTGGACGAGGTGTTTATGGATGTAACGCAATATTTTGAGCTTTACGGCTTGACGGCGCGGGAGCTGGCGATGCGGATTATTTTGGATGTTTTGCGTGAAACGGGTATTACCGCTACCGCAGGCATCGGCACTAATTTGTTTTTGGCGAAGGTGGCGATGGATGTGCGGGCCAAGCATATTGCGGCTGATGCCAACGGCGTGCGTATTGCGGAGCTGGACGAGCAGAGCTTCAGGCGTGAGTTGTGGCAGCACCGGCCGCTGACGGATTTCTGGCGCGTAGGCCGTGGCTACGCAAGTAAGCTGGAGGCCAGAGGCATATATACTATGGGTGATATAGCGCGCTGCTCGGTATATAATGAAGAGCTGCTGTACCGTCTTTTCGGAAAAAATGCGGAGCTTTTGATTGACCACGCTTGGGGCTGGGAGCCTTGTACGATTGCCGATGTGAAGGGATACCGGCCGCAGGTCTGCAGCCTGAGCTCGGGGCAGGTGCTGCATCGTGCGTATGAATCGGCAGAGGCACTTTTGGTGCTGCGTGAGATGGCAGATGCGCTGGCGCTGGAGCTGGTGAGCAAGGCGCTGGTGACCGACCAGATAGTGCTTACTGTGGGCTATGACATCGATAATTTGAAGGCTGGCAGCAGCTACCGGGGTGCGGTGAAGATTGACCGTTACGGACGCAGAGTGCCGCAGCATGCGCATGGCAGCTTTAATCTGGGGAGCTTTTCTTCTTCATCTAAGCTGTTGGTGCAGGCGGCAGCGGATTTGTACGAGCGCATTACGGACAGCAATCTTTTGGTGCGGCGGCTGACCTTGGCGGCGAATCATGTGCTTCCGGCGCAGGCTGCGGCAAAAAAGCAGGAACAGGAGCTGAGCTTGTTTGACTTTGGAAATGAGGCAGTGCAGCAGGCTGCAGGGCAGCGCGAAAACAGATTGCAGCAGGCACAGCTGGAGATTAAGCGGCGCTTTGGCAAGAATGCCGTTTTGAAGGGCATGAGCCTGCTTGACGGGGCAACAGCCAAAGAGCGCAACGAACAGATAGGAGGGCACAAGGCATGAGTGATAATTATGAGGATATTATCAATCTGCCGCATCATGTATCAAAAAGGCACCGGCAGATGCCGTTGGCAGAGCGGGCAGCGCAGTTTGCACCCTTCGCCGCGCTGGAGGGACATGCTGCCGCCGTAAGCAGTACGGCGCAGCGGGTGCGCTTGCAGATGGAGGAGGCAGATAAGGCAGAGAATATATATCAGCTATAACTGATAAAACCATGAAAAACAGGCAGAACGGTGAAAGCTTTTGCCATTTGTGAATTTTCTTCATTACTGTTATACTAGCAGTAAGAAATCTTATTGAACGACAGCTATGGAGGTTAGTTTTATGGATAATAAAAAGCTCAAGGAGCTGGAGGCTAATTTATGGGAGGCGGCAGACGACCTGCGTGCCAATTCCAATTTGACGAGCAATGAGTATTGCATGCCTGTTTTGGGCCTCATTTTTTTACGTTACGCGGAAAGCCGTTATGAAATGGCCGAAAAGGAGATTTTAAAGGAGCATCCTGTGCGCCCCGGCAGGGAGTTTAAAATTCGCCCGGAGCATTTTCAGTCGAAAAGCGCTTTATTTTTGGAGAAGGAAGCACGCTACAGCTATTTGCTTAGCTTGCCTGAAAATGTCAAAACAGTTGGCTTGAAGGATAAAGACGGCAGGGAGATAGCTTCTCTAGGAGAGGCGCTTGATAATGCAATGAGTCTTTTGGAGGCGCAGAGCAAGCAGCTGGAGGGCGTGCTGCCTAAGTCTTATTACAAATTTAAAGATGAATTGCTCAGTGCGCTTCTGCGCAACTTTGATAACGAGCTTTTGAACGACGTAGGCGGCGATGTTCTGGGACGTATTTATGAATATTTTCTGGGCAAGTTTGCCAAGGCGGTGGCGCAGGATGACGGCGTTTTCTTTACGCCGAAGTCGCTTGTGCGCCTGATTGTCAATATCATTGAGCCGGAGAAGGGCATTTTACTTGATCCCGCCTGTGGCAGCGGCGGCATGTTTGTGCAGACAGGCGATTTCGTCAATAACAAGGGCATGGAGGCCAATAAAAAAATGACCTTCTATGGTCAGGAAAAAACAGAATTTAATGCGAAGCTGTGCGCAATGAATATGGCTGTGCATGGCTTAAACGGCAATATTGCCAGTGGCGAAGAGGCAAATACCTTTTATCACGATGTACATGAGCTGGCAGGCAAATGCGATTATGTAATGGCTAATCCGCCGTTTAACGTGGACAAGGTAAAGGCGGATGACGCACATAGCGCAGGCCGCCTGCCCTTCGGACTGCCGACAGTTAATAAAAAGAAGAAGGAGGTTGGCAACGCCAACTATTTATGGATTTCCTACTTTTACGCCTATCTTAATGAACACGGACGTGCGGGCTTTGTTATGGCGGCATCGGCTACGGACGGTAAAGAGGCAGAGATGCGCAGACAGCTTGTGGAGGAGGGCGCTGTCGATGTTATGGTCAGCGTGGGCAACAACTTCTTCTATACGCTGTCTTTGCCTTGCTCGCTGTGGTTCTTTAATAAGGCTAAGACGGAGCAAACTGAAGATAAGGTGCTTTTTATCGACGCGCGTAATTATTACACTGTTGTAGACCGCAACTTGAACGAGTGGAGCGAGTGGCAGCTGCGCAACCTGACAGCGATTGTCTGGTTATATCGTGGCGAAAAGGCAAAGTACCAAGAGCTTGTGGCAGATTATAAGGCGGCGCCAGGCACAGAGCACGAAGCTGGCGCAGCTTTTAACGCAGACAGAGGATTTGCAGGCGCTGCAAAAAAGCCTCGCGGACTTTGCCAAAGAGGTACAGGAAGAAGCGAAGAAGGCTGTGGACGAGGCCAAGCGCAATGAAAAGAAGAGCACGCGTGCTTATTACGACAGCGAGCTGGCTTTCATTGCGGAGATTACATCCGTCGTTGAAGCTTGGCAGTGGCTCGTGGAAAAATTTGGCAGCGAGGGTGAATATCAGGACGTTGCAGGCCTGTGCAAAATTGCGGATAAGAGCGAAATTGCCGAGAAGAATTATTCGCTCACGCCGGGCGTTTATGTGGGCGTGGTGCCTGTGGCGGACGACGGCGTGGACTTTGGCGAGAGAATGCGCGAGATTCATGGCGAGCTGGTGAGCCTGCAAAAGGAGAGCAATGAGCTGATGGAGAGGATTGCGCAGGATTTGGAGGCTATGGGGTTATGAAGTGGGAGAAGGTGAAGCTAGGAGACATATGTAAAAGTATCGCTGATGGCGACCACCAAGCTCCCAAAAAGCAAGAGAGTGGTATTCCATTTATAACTATTTCTAACATTGATTCTAATAATCGAATTGATTTTACGAATTGCTTATATGTTTCAGAAGAATATTATGATGCAATTAATGACAAGCGCAAAGCAAGTAAAGATGATATCTTATATTCAGTGGTAGGCTCTTTTGGTGTGCCTGTTTTAATAAAAGAAAATTTAAAGTTCGCTTTTCAACGACATATAGCTATTTTAAGACCAGATACAGAGAAAATATTTCCTGCGTTTATGTATTATTGTATATTGGCAAGAGATTTTTATTTGCAAGCTGATTCGGTGGCGATTGGTTCAGCGCAGAGAACTATTACTCTTGGTGCATTGAATAATATGCAGCTTTCTCTTCCCCCTCTCCCCGTTCAACAACGCATCGCTTCCATCCTGTCCGCCTACGATGACCTTATCGAAAACAATCAAAAGCAGATTAATTTGTTGGAGGAAGCAGCGCAGAGATTGTACAAAGAGTGGTTCGTGGACTTACGCTTTCCGGGGCATGAGAACGTGAAGATTGTTGATGGTGTGCCAGAGGGATGGAAGATTAAAAAAATAGAAGAATTAGCTGATACTATGTCTGGTGGTACTCCGACGAGAAGTCATGAAGAATACTATTCTAGTGGAGAAATACTGTGGCTAAAGACGAAAGAATTGAACGACGGCTTTATTTTTGATACTGAAGAAAAAATAACAGAAGCTGGATTGAAAAATTCATCTGCAAAATTGTTTGAAAAAGGATGCATAATATTAGCTATGTATGGAGCAACAATTGGGAGACTAGGTATTTCTAGCGTTACTATGTGTTGTAATCAAGCTTGTTGTGTATTAAAAATTAAAGAGAAAATTTTATTTGAATATGTTTATCTCTGGCTAGTAAATAATAGAGAAATGCTGATTAGTCGAGGTAGAGGGTCTGCTCAATCTAATTTGAGCCAAGAATTGATAAAGCAGATAGAAGTCCGCATACCATCAGATGGGGTGTTAATAAAATTTTCTAATGTTGTAGATAAACTGTTAAAAAATAAGGAAATCCTAGAAAAGCAAATCTCTTTTTTACGCGAAGCACGCGACCGCCTGCTGCCCAAGCTCATGAGCGGCGAAATAGAGGCATAAAAGAAAGCAGACGCGCTTGTGAAAGCTTGCGTCTGCTCTTGCCAATAGAGAATATACGTGCTATACTAAAGATGAAAAAGGGCTCCGATAGACGGTTAACCCTAAAAAAGACTTACAAAAAATAGCTGCTTATCTTGTCAGGATTGGGGCGGCTATTTTTTTGCGTGAATTTGGCCTAATGCATAACCTATAGTAATGCCAATACCTAATGACGTCAGACATAAGCTGATGACAGAGATAAGATTATCTAAAGTTAACATGGGCCTCACCTCCCTCTTAGCTGAAGATTTCCAGCAAGTGGATCTTGAGTGCAGAGGGAAAACCGCCTACCGTTATGGAGCACCTTAAAAAATATTTTAGCATAGAAAGCATAAGCTTACAACGAACAAGCTGTGAAATCAGCCTGCGTTGTAAGCTTTTCTGTTTTGCCTTGCTTGTTGTCGCTGGCCTTAATATGTAGTAAAATGAGCTTAAAGAAATTTATAAATATAATCTTCAACAGAAGCGGTGAGAATGATGATCAATGAATATTGCGAAAATATTTTGATACAGCAGACAATGGCAGATTTTTTGCGGGAAAAATTGGGCTGGAAGGTGAGCTATGCCCATAATAAGGAAAAGCTGGGAGCGAATGGCACCTATGGCAGGGAATCGTATGAAGAGGTTATTTTGCCCAAGCAGTTCGCTGCTGCCGTAAAAAAGCTCAATTCCTGGCTTACGGACGAGCAGCTCGGAGAAGTAAAAAAAGCCTTGGAAAGTCATCTTGCCTCTGCTTCGCTAATGACGATAAACGAAGAAAAATACACCTTGGTAAAAGACGGCGTTAATGTCAGCTATGTTGACAAAAATGGTGAACGCAGACAGAGAAAGGCGCTGCTTATAGATTTTGATAAACCGGAAAATAATGACTTTTTAGCTGTGCAGGAGCTGAAAATTGCCAGTCCTCAGTTTGGCAGCCGCAGGACGGATATCGTCGGCTTCGTTAATGGCATTCCTCTGCTGTTCGTAGAGCTGAAAAAGCAGACGGTGGATATTGCCGACGCTTATAACGACAACTACCGCGATTATCTGCATAAAATTCCGCAGCTGTTTTATTACAATGCCTTTATCATTTTATCTAACGGACTTGATGCCAAAATCGGCACCTTGGGCAGCAAGTACGCCTTTTTTCACGAATGGAAGCGCCTGCAGGAAAGCGAGCAGGGACGCGTAGATTTGGAAACCATGCTTCTTGGCGTGTGCAAGAAGGAAAATCTTATCGACCTTTTGGAAAACTTCATCGTGTATGACCACAGCAATGGACGTGTTGCCAAGATTATGGCACGCAACCACCAATATCTTGGTGTCAATCTTGCATTTGCCAAATATGCCAACAGGGATTTTTCCGGAGGCAGGCTGGGCGTGTTCTGGCATACGCAGGGTAGCGGCAAAAGCTATTCGATGCTGTTTCTGACGCAGAAAATAAAACGCAAATTGCCCGGCTCGCCAACCTTTGTTATGGTTACAGACCGTGAAGAGCTTAACAAACAGCTTAGTGCGACCTTTGCCAACTGCGGTGCTTTGGGTGCGCAAAAAGCAAGCAGCTTTATTGCGTCCAGCGGCGAAGATTTAATCGATAAGCTCAAAAGCAACGGCAGCTATATTTTTACATTGATACATAAATTCAACAAGACGGATGCAGAACCGATTGTGCCTAATCATGAGCTTTTTATCATCTCCGACGAAGCGCATCGCAGTCAGTACGGAGATTTGGCGGAGAATATGTGCCGTATGCTGCCTTCCGCTATCCGCATAGGCTTTACCGGCACACCTTTATTCACCAGTGATGCGATTACGCGCCGAACCTTTGGCGATTATATTTCTGTCTATGATTTTCAGCGGGCTGTTGATGATAAGGCTACGGTGCCTTTGTATTACGAAAACAGAGCCGATAAAATAAAAAATCTGCATAATCCTAAGATTACTGACGAGCTGTTGGAAGCGATTGCTAATGCAGACCTCGATGATAAGCAGAAGGAGAAGCTGGAGCATGACTTTGCCAAGGAATATCATCTGCTGACAGCGCAGGCACGTCTGGACATTATCGCAAGGGATTTTGTGAAGCATTACAGCTATATTTGGGAAACAGGCAAGGCTATGTTTGTCTGCCTGAATAAGATAACCTGCGTGCGCATGTATGACCTGGTGCAGAAATATTGGCAGGAAGAAATTACGCAGCTTGAAGAAGCAATAAAACGTATACCTGACCAGCAGGATGCTCTTTATCTGCAAAGAAAGCTGGATTGGATGCAGCAGACTAAGATGGCTGTTGTCATCAGCCAGGAGCAGAATGAGGAAGAAAGGTTTGCCAAGTGGGGGCTGGACATTGTACCGCATCGCAGAAAAATGCTACAGTGCGAGCTGGATAAGGAATACAAGGACAGTGAGAATCCCTTACGCATAGTATTTGTTTGCGCGATGTGGCTCACGGGCTTTGATATACCGTCCTTGTCCTGCTTGTATCTGGATAAGCCTTTGAAGGCACATACGCTTATGCAGACTATTGCCCGTGCTAACCGTGTGGCCGAGGGTAAGACGAACGGCCTTATCATAGACTACGTTGGTATTATCAAGGCTTTGCGGAAGGCGTTGGCAGCCTACACTAACAGTGAAGGAAAAGGCGGCGTGGATCCGACTATAGAGAAGGAGAAGCTCATTGCAAGGATTATGACTCTGGTGCAGGATACTAGAGGACTGCTGCTTGCAAACAAGATAAACTTAGATGAGCTGATAGCAGCGAACGGATTTGCCAAAATTGCTATGCTTCAGGATATATCAGAAACGCTTTACAGCAGCATTGAGCTGAAAAAACGCTTTCAGCTGCAGGTTGGCGAGCTTATGCGTCTGTTGCGGTATCTTGACAGAGAGGAAATTACGGAGGATATCTGCAAGAACAAGGCTGCTTTGAGCGCGATAGAAGATATGCTGCATGAAAAACGGCGACATGTGGATACTACGGATATCATGGTTGCTGCGAACGAAATCATCAGCCGGCATTTGGAAATTGAACAGCAGGAGCAGGCTGTTGCTGCGGATAAGCTTTTTGATTTGAGCAAGATAGATTTTGCAGCTTTGGCAGCAGAATTTAAGCAGGTTAAGCATAAAAATACGTTGCTTAGAGATTTAGAAGGCGTTTTAGAGCAGCAGCTGGAGAAAATGTGCCTGACAAATCCTGCCCGTGTTGATTATTATAAGCGCTATAATGAAATCATTGATGCTTATAATAAGGAGCAGGACAGAGCAGAGATAGAGAAGCTGTTTAATGAGCTTATGAATTTGAGCAGAACTATGAGCGAGGAAGCTCAGCGCTATGTGCGCGAGAATTTTGATAATGATGAACAGCTGGCGCTTTATGACCTGCTTTTTTCTGATGAGCTGTCGAAGCAGGATATCAAGGAAGTAAAGCAGATGGTGAGAGAGCTTTATAAAAAAGTAACGCAAATGATTGCCGAATATGACCATTGGAAGGAAAAAGAAACGACATGTGCAGCAATAAAATCGGTAATAGGAGATACAATTTTGGAGGCTGCGCCGGATGTAATTTATGATAAGCAGGAAAGATATCAAAGACTTATCTATCAGTATTTCTATAATAATTATCAGTAATTCTCGAAACAATATATAAGTTATGCCAAAAGGATATATTCCCTTAATGATATTATGCTATAATAAATGGGAATAATTCGGGAGAATTTTGCGGAAAAAATGGCTTGTTTCATCATTTTTGTAATAAAAGTAATTGACGCAAGTGTCAAAAATGTTATACTATATAAGGAATGAATAGTTTAGTGTTTTTTGTGTGCGACGAATCAGGTCCGGTGGAGAAAGAATAAATGTTAAGTGCTTATGGTTTCCCTTTTCTGCTTGCCGCTTTGGTGAGCTATATATTGACCCCTTATATTAAAACATTAGCCTTTAAAATCGGCGCGATTGACAAGCCCGATAACCGCAAGGTGCATAAGAAGATTATGCCGCGTCTTGGCGGTCTGGCTATTTATATTGCCTTTATGATTGCCGCAGTGGCAAGCTTGGAGCTGACGAAGGATATTGTCGGCATTCTGCTTGGCGGCAGCGTGATTGCCATCGTAGGCGTACTGGATGACAAATATCAGCTGCCGGCAAAGGTCAAGCTGCTGGGGCAGATTTTTGCTGCCTGCGTACTTGTGGCCTTTGATATCCGTATCGAATGGCTGAACAATCCCTTCGGCGGCTATTTTTATCTTAATGAATGGTTTATTTCTATACCGCTGACAATTTTCTGGGTTATCAGCTTTACGAATGTTGTCAATCTGATTGACGGTCTGGACGGCCTGGCAGCAGGCGTATCTGCGATTGCTTCCATGACGGTCATTCTGGTTGCGGTTCAGATGGGTTATTACCATATAGCTGTAATGACTGCGGCTCTGGCCGGCGGCATTATCGGTTTTATCCGCTATAATTTTAATCCCGCTACTATTTTCATGGGCGATACAGGCAGTATGTTCATCGGCTATATGCTGGCAGCTATTTCGGTTTACGGCGCAGTCAAGACTGCTGCTACCGTAGCGCTGATTGTACCGGCGATTGCACTGGGCCTGCCGATTATGGATACAGCCTTTGCGATTATGCGCCGCTACAGCAACGGCCGCCCTATTTTCCAGCCCGATAAGGGCCATCTGCATCACCGCCTGCTGGCGATGGGCATGAACCAGAAGCAGGCAGTTCTGCTGATGTATGCTATTACAGCCGTGCTCGGTATCGCAGCTGTGCTGTGGGCAGAGTTCGACGGCTTTTACGCCGCACTTATTATAGCGGTTATTATTACGGCAGTTGCCGTTGGTGCTAAGAAAATCGGTATTCTGAACGACAGATAAGGGGGAGGAAGAACCGTGGAGAAGATAAAGTTAATGACAGTTTTCGGCACTCGTCCGGAAGCCATCAAAATGTGCCCGCTGGTGCTGGCAATGCGTAAATATCCTGAATATATCCAGCCGATTGTGGCAGTTACCGCACAGCATCGCGAGATGCTTGATCAGGTACTGGATTTGTTTGGCATTACGCCTGATTATGATTTGAATATTATGTCGGCAGGTCAAACCCTGTATGATGTTACTACCCGCGCGCTGATGGGCCTGAAATCCGTAATGGAGGAAGCAAAACCCGATATGGTGCTGGTGCATGGTGACACCTCGACTACCTTTGCCGGTGCTCTGGCTGCCTTTTATGCGCAGATTCCCGTAGGCCATGTGGAAGCAGGCCTGCGTACCGGTAATAAATATTCTCCTTACCCGGAGGAAATGAACCGCAAGCTGACCGGTGCGATTGCCGATATGCATTTTGCGCCTACCTCTACCAGCAAGGCTAACCTGCTGAAGGAAAACATCTGCCCCGAGCAGATTCTGGTAACAGGCAACACTGTTATCGATGCTCTGCAGACTACGGTGAAGGAAGGCTACCGCTTTGAGGACGAAGAGTTCAACAAGGTATTTGCCAGCGGTCATCGTCTGATTCTGATGACTACCCACCGCCGTGAAAACCTGGGCGAGCCTATGCGTCATGTTTACCGCGCTTTGAAGAGCGTGCTGGAAGCGCATCCCGATGTGGAAGCAATCTTCCCGGTACACAAAAACCCCAAGGTGCGTGAAATCGTGCGCGAGGAGCTGGGACATTTAGACAGAGTGCATCTGATTGAGCCTATGGAATATGAACCGTTTGCCAATCTGATGGCTAAGGTTGATATCGTGCTCACAGACAGCGGCGGAATTCAGGAGGAGGCTCCTGCCTTAGGCAAGCCGGTTCTTGTTCTGCGTGATACCACCGAGCGTCCAGAGGCTGTTGAAGCCGGTACGGTTAAGCTCGTAGGCACCGCTTATGATGATGTACTGCGCGAAACTAATCTGCTTTTAGACGATGCCGAGCATTATCGCTCCATGGCGGAGGCTGCAAATCCTTATGGTGACGGCAAGGCCTGCGAGCGTATTATCCATGCTATTTTAAGAAAAAATGGCTTTGATGTGGAAAATTTGCCGGAATTTGCGTCTCAGGCGTAGACAGAAACTGTGAAAAATATTAAAATTAAAAGAGTAAATATGATTAATTTGTGAATTCGTGCTGTGGTGAAAAAATCATGACTAACAAAACACCCGATAAGGAGCATATGCGGATGCTTGAAGCTTTGGCTACTGTGTCCTCTCTGGCGTTTATGGCCGTGATTGATTTCCTGCTGGCGTACTTCGGCGGCGACTGGCTCGACCGTCATCTGGAAACCGGCGACCATACGATGCGGGGCATCTGCATCGGTCTGGCAATAGTTTCACTTGTTATGACCTACTATAATCTGATTCAGAGGAGCGTCCTTTCACGGGACACCGAACACAAGAAGGATGAAAAGTAATTTTGATTTGACTCCCATAGCGAGAAACGGCGCGAACGCCTTTGTAGCGCGCATCTGTATGTGTGCGCTGCTCGTAGCGGTGCCGCTCTGGTTATGGCAGCGCAGTGCCTTTGCCCACGGCGTGCTTTGCGGCGTACTGGCCGGCACGATAGATTTGTCCATTCTGTTTTTAGGCATTAAAAAATCTCTGCCTTACGTGGAGGTGCCAAAGCAGGGACTGAAAATCATGAAGCGTTTCCGCTGGGCCCGTCTGGCCGCTGCGGCCGCGTTTATTATTACGATGTTAAGGATGAAGCTTGCTGTGCATGGCGCATTCGGCGGGTTTCTTCTGATACATATATTCTTTATTTTAAATCTATTATTTATCGCGTACCAACATCAAAATGAGAGGGCGTGAAGAAAGGAGTGTGTAAAAATGGGAAATGCAGCAGCTGAAGGTGCAGAAAAATCCGGAGAGATTATCCATTACCTTACCCAATCTACCTTTTTAGGTGAAGTCAACATGCAAACCATGTACATGACCTGGGTAACCATGGCAATCGTCTTCGTACTGTTCCTTCTGGTTTGTAAGAACCCGAAAATGGTTCCTTCCGGACTGCAGAATGCAATGGAAATCATTCTTGATTTCTTAAATGGTCTGATGGAAGACAACCTGGGATCCAAAGGCCGTAAATTTATGGCACCGTTCATCGTTACCTTGTTTATGTTTATCCTGGTAGCAAACGAACTGGGCATTTTGCTTCCGCAGATTGGCGTTCACTGGACTTCACCTACCAATGACATTAATACCTGCTTTGCGCTTTCTTTGCTAATTGCGTTTAGCGCGTACTGCGTTGGTGTGGCGAAACAAGGTATCGGCCACTTTAAACATTTCATCAGCCCGAGTCCGGCATTCCTGCCGTTGCATCTTTTGGATGCAGTGACTAAACCGCTGACCATGGCTCTTCGTCTCTTTGGTAACATCCTGGCAGGCGAAATCCTGTTGATCGTACTGTATCAGCTGGCTCCGTGGGTAGTTCCTGAACTGTGGGTAATGTTCTCCCTGTTCATTGGCTTCGTTCAGGCTTTTATCTTTACCATTTTGTCTTTGGGCAGCTATGCACTGGCATTTGCTAGCCACGACGAACACTAAGCTTTTTAAGCAAAAAAAATTTAAAATCACAATTTCGAAAGGATGAAACAAATGTCTGAAAATGCAATCATTACTGCTGCATCTGTAATCGGTGCAGGCCTTGTTTGCTTGGGTGCTGCTGCTGGCGCTGGTATCGGTAACGGCAACATGTGCGGCAAATCTATTGAATCCATGGCTCGTCAACCGGAAGAAGCTGGTAAAATCTTTACCAACATGCTGGTTTGCGTAGGCTTGATCGAATCCATGCCTATTCTGTGCTATGTAATCGCTATCGTTCTGGTATTCGCTAACCCGTTCATTAAATAATTTAATTTTGCAAGATATTACAAAAAGGAGCGTGCTATAATTGGTTAACTTCAATGCAACACTTATCGCGCAGATCCTGAACTTTTTGGTTTTAGTTTTCGTTCTTGCAAAATTCGCTTACAAACCCGTATGCAACATTATGGAAGAGCGTAAGAACAAAATTGCAAGCGATCTGGAAGCTGCAGAAAAGGCTAAGACTGACGCAGAAGCAGTTAAAGCTGAATACGCTGCAAAGCTGGCTGAAGCTAAACAAGAAGCTCAAGCTATTGTTGATGCTGCCCGCAAAACTGCTCAGGCTGCTCATGACAAGATCATGGCAGACACCAAAGCTGAACAAGATCAGGTTATTGCAACTGCTAAAGAAGCAATCGCACTGGAACAGAAGAAAGCTATGGACGAAGTTCGTGCACAAGTTATCAACCTGTCCATGATTGCTGCTAGCAAGATCGTAGAACAAAAGTTAGGTTCTGAAGAAGACAAAAAAATGGCTAGCAAAATCGTTGATTCTATCATGAAATAATTTTGCTGCTTTCCCTATTAAGCCGGAAGTATGCCGCTGAAATGCGAAACAGCAGGCAAAACCCCGGTATTCGGAGGTGATTGGTACAATATGAAGACAGAAGAAAATATTGCTTTAATTAAGCAACAATTGTCCGACTTCAAAATCGATCTGGGCTCCATTAAAGAGCTGTTAGATGTAAACGTTACTACCGCCAAGAAATTGTCGGCTGACGAGTATCAATCCATTTCTGTAATCCTGACCGAGAAACTGGGCCGTGAGATTTTCCTGAACAAGAAAGTTGACCCGTCTATCCTCGGCGGCATCATCGTACAAGTTGGCGATAAGGTATTCGACGCTTCCGCACTGCGCAAGCTGAAGAAAATGGAAGTTGCTCTGAACGGCATCGACGTTCACGAGTACACCAAACCGGAAGCCCTGGGTGATGCTCTCAGCAACAAGCTGGAGAATTACAATGTGGATGCTGATCTGGAAGAAGTTGGTATCGTAGAAAAAATCGGTGACGGCATCGCAACCGTTATCGGTATGAAAAATGCTATGGCTGGCGAATTAGTTGAACTGCCCCACAACGTATCCGGCATGGTTCTGAACCTGAACCCGGACAGCGTTGGTATCGTACTGATGGGCGGCGAGACCAAAATCAAAGAAGGCGACGTTGTTCGCCGTACCGGCCGCATCATGGAGGTTCCTGTTGGTGAAAACCTGCTGGGCCGTGTAGTTAGCGCTATCGGTGACCCGATCGACGGCAAAGGCGAAATCGCTGCTGCTGAACGTCGTCCGGTTGAATCTCCTGCACATGGTATTGCAGATCGTAAATCCGTTGATACCCCGCTGCAAACCGGTATTAAATGTATCGACGCACTTGTTCCTATCGGACGTGGTCAGCGCGAACTTATCATCGGCGACCGTGGTACCGGTAAGACTGCAGTTGCAATCGACACCATCATCAACCAAAAAGGCCTGGGCGTTATCTGCATTTATGTAGCTATCGGCCAAAAGGCTTCTAACATTGCTCGTATTGTTCGTACTCTGGAACAACACGGCGCTATGGAATACACCATCATCGTTGCTGCTACTGCTGCTGACTCCGCTCCGCTGCAATACCTGGCTCCGTACGCTGGCGTAACCATGGCTGAATACTTCATGGATCAGGGCAAAGACGTTCTGTGCGTATACGACGACCTGTCTAAACACGCTGTTGCATACCGTGCAATGTCCCTGCTGCTCCGTCGTCCTCCAGGACGTGAAGCATACCCTGGCGACGTATTCTATTTGCATTCCCGTCTGCTGGAACGCGCTGCTAAGCTGAACGATGAACTGAAGGGCGGTTCCATCACCGCACTGCCGATCATCGAAACCCTGGCAGGTGACGTAGGCGGCTTCATTCCGACCAACGTAATTTCTATTACCGACGGTCAGATCTTCCTTGAATCCGAGCTGTTCTACTCCGGTATCCGTCCGGCTATCAACTCCGGTCTGTCTGTATCCCGTGTAGGTGGTGCTGCTCAGATCAAAGCTATGAAGCAGGTTGCAGGTACCTTACGTCTGGATCTGGCTCAGTTCCGCGAGCTGGCAGCATTTGCTCAGTTTGCTTCTGACCTCGATAAAGCTACCAAAGCACAGCTGGACCGTGGTCAACGTCTGACCGAGGTTCTGAAACAAGGCCAATACAGCCCGTTGTCTGTTGAAAAACAGGTTATGGCTATTTACCTTGGTACCAAAGGCTATCTGGATGACGTAGCAGTTAAAGATGTAACCCGCTGCGAAAAAGAATTCCTGGACTTCATGGAAGCTAACCATCCGGAAGTTGGCGGAGACATCATCAAAACCAAGAAAATCACTGATGAGAACGAAGAAGCTCTGAAGAAAGCTATCGCCGAGTTCAAGGATACCTTTGTTAGTGAAGGTAGGTGATTAACTAATGGCTACTGCACGCGAGATTCATCGCCACATGAAAAGCGTAGGTAACATTGGCAAGATCACGAAGGCTATGAAAATGGTTGCCGCTGCCCGCCTCAGAAGAGCGCAGGAAAAAGCTGCAGCAAGCCGTCCGTATGCCATCAAGATCAAAGAAGTGTTATCCAGCGTTGTGAGCGATCCGAGCATCCTTGCAGGCTTAAGTGCCAAAAAACACCCGCTGCTTCAACATCGTGATGTTAAAAAAGTTGGTTATCTGGTGCTCGCCTCTGATAAAGGTCTGGCAGGCGCATATAGTTCCAACGCTTTGAAAAAAGCAGTTGCGGAGATTTCCGAATGTGAGCATGACGTAGTCATTATCACCAGCGGCCGTAAGGCTAGAGATTTCTTCCAACGTCGCGGCTATAAAGTGCTGAGCAGCCACTTCGGCTACTCCGACAGACCGTCTTACGCAAATGCAGTAGAAATTGCTCAGGATGCAATCAAACAATTTGCTGACGAGCATTTCGACGAGCTGCATATTGTGTTTACACTTTTCAAAACCGCTTTGTCCCAAATTCCTACCAGCGACAAGATTCTGCCGGTAGAGCCTCCTGTAAAGGAGAAAGGCAAAGCTAGCGCAAGCTTTATTTTCGAGCCTGATGAAGACGAAACTCTGCAGGTACTTGCACCTAAGTATCTGGAAACCGTAGTTTACGCCGCACTGGTACAATCTGCTGCCAGTGAGTTGGGTTCTCGTATGACTGCTATGAGCTCTGCTACCGATAACGCAGGCAAGCTGGTACAAAACCTGGAGCTGTCCTATAACAAGGCACGTCAGGCTTCCATTACCCGCGAGCTGAACGAAATCGTTGGCGGCGTAGAAGCTCTGAAACAGGCACAAAACTAATTAGATATTTCGTAGGGAGGCTAAAACCTTGAATACAGGTAGAATCGTACAAGTTGTAGGCCCTGTTATCGACGTAGAGTTTCCTCCTAAAAGCATGCCTGCTATCCTCAACGCGCTGCACATTGATGGCACCACCGATGAGGGTAAAGTAAAAATCCACCTGACCGCAGAAGTTATGCAACACATCGGCAATAACATTGTCCGCGCTGTTGCTATGAGCTCCACCGACGGTCTGGTTCGTGGCATGGAAGTTGTAGATACCGGCGCTCCTATCAGCGTTCCGGTTGGTCCTGGTGTACTGGGCCGTATCTTCAACGTTTTAGGTGAAACTGTAGACCATGATGACACTCCGGTTGAAGCAGCTGATCACTGGCCTATTCATAGACCGGCTCCGAGCTTTGACCAACAGGCTACAGCTACTAAAATTTTGGAAACCGGCATTAAAGTCGTTGACCTTATCGCTCCGTATGCAATGGGCGGTAAAATCGGTCTGTTCGGCGGTGCTGGCGTAGGTAAAACCGTTATTATTATGGAGCTTATCCATAACATTGCTACTGCACACGGCGGCTATTCCGTATTCGCAGGCGTTGGCGAACGTACTCGTGAAGGCAACGATCTGTGGGGCGAAATGAAAGAGTCTGGCGTTATCAACAAGACTGCTCTTGTATACGGCCAGATGAACGAGCCTCCTGGAGCACGTATGCGTGTTGGTCTGACCGGCCTGACCATGGCAGAATACTTCCGTGATGTTGGCGGCCAGGACGTACTGCTCTTTATCGATAACATTTTCCGTTTCATTCAGGCTGGTTCCGAAGTATCCGCATTGCTCGGCCGTATGCCTTCCGCAGTAGGTTACCAACCTACCCTGGCAAACGATATCGGCGCACTGCAAGAGCGTATTACCTCCACCAAGACCGGTTCTATCACATCCGTACAGGCTGTATATGTACCTGCGGATGACTTGACTGACCCGGCTCCGGCAGGCACCTTCGCTCACTTGGATGCAACCACCGTATTGTCTCGTCAAATCGCAGAGCTTGGTATTTATCCGGCAGTTGACCCGCTCGACTCCACCAGCCGTATCCTCGATCCGCTGGTAATCGGCGAAGAGCATTATCATGTTGCTCGTGGCGTACAGGCTATCCTGCAACGTTACAAAGAATTGCAAGATATCATCGCAATTCTGGGTATGGAAGAATTGAGCGAGGAAGACAAAGTAACTGTTGCTCGTGCTCGTAAGATTCAGAAGTTCCTCAGCCAGGCATTCTTCGTTGCTGAACAGTTCACCGGTACCCCCGGTCAATATGTTCCTCTGAAGGAAACCATCCGCGGCTTCAAAGAAATCCTTGAAGGCAAGCATGATGACCTGCCGGAAGGTGCTTTCTACATGGTTGGTACCATTGATGACGCTGTTGCCAAGGCTGCAACTATGAAGGATTAACAGATGGCTACTCCGTTTTCTTTTGAAATTGTCACGCCGGATAAGATGCTGTTCACTTCTGAAGAAGTAACTTATGTGGGTTTCCGTGCTTTGTCCGGTAATCTGGGTCTCAAAGCTAGACATATGCCTATCATTGCGACCATGGATATTGCGCCGATGAAGCTGGAGTTCACTGACGGCAGCGTTAAAGAATTTGCTGTTTGCGGCGGCTTTCTGGAAATGAAAGACAATAAATGCACCGTTCTGGCAACTATTGCCGAAGCTGATGCAGATATTGATACCGCTCGTGCAACCGCAGCTAAAGAACGTGCAGAGCAACGTCTTGCTTCCAAGAGCGAAGACATTGACACTGTTCGTGCCGAAAACGCGCTGAAGAGAGCTGTTGCCCGCTTGCGTACTACTCACAAGCTGTAATAAGCATTGCGACAATGCCAAAAAAATTACCCCCGTCCGTCAGGGCGGGGGTTTTTGTATTGTATACATTTCCCTTCCTCTCCCCAAATGGTGCCATTTGTGGTATTATTTACATAGTGTCGTTTGGCACCGCTTACTAAAGTTGATACAAGGAGTGATAGATTATGACAACTGCAAAGGAATTACAAAAGAATTTGACATGGGAATTCCCCCATATAGCTAAGAAGAACACTGCTGCCAAGGAAGCAGCGTTTGCATACTGCGAAGGCTACAAGGAATTTTTGAATACAGCAAAGACCGAGCGTGAATTTACCGCCAAGGCTGTAGAAAAGCTGGCTGCTGCAGGCTATGTTCCCTTCGAAGAAGGCAAGGCATATAAACCCGGCGACAAGGTTTATTTCGTAAACCGCGGCAAATCTCTGGCTATGTCCACCTTCGGCACCGCACCGCTCGAGGCAGGTGTGCGTCTGAACGCTGCGCATATCGATTCTCCGCGTCTGGATTTGAAACCGAACCCGGTATACGAAAACCATGAGATGGCATATTTTAAAACGCATTATTACGGCGGTATCCGCAAATATCAGTGGGTAACCGTGCCTCTGGCTATGCATGGCGTTATCATCAAAAAGAACGGCGAGATGGTGAAGGTATGCGTGGGCGAAAATGCCGGCGACCCCGTATTCTGTGTAACCGATTTGCTGCCGCATCTTGGCGCTAAACAGAACGAGCGCAAGCTGAGCGAAGGCATTAAGGGCGAGGAGCTGAACATTGTTATCGGCAGCCTGCCTTTTGCTGACGAAAGCGAAGAGGAAGGCTTAAAAGATGCCGTTAAGCTGAACGCACTGGCTTTGCTCAACGAAATGTACGGTATTACAGAGCATGATTTTATGCGTGCGGAAATTGAATTTGTTCCCGCAACCAAGGCGCAGGATGTAGGTCTGGACCGCAGCCTGATCGGTGCCTACGGCCAGGATGACAAGGTTTGCGCTTATACCGCACTGACTGCGGAAATTGATACTAAAGCACCGTACTACACCACTGTTACGGTTTTGGCAGATAAAGAAGAAATCGGTTCATACGGCAACACCGGCCTGAATTCCGATTTCGTGCTGCACTATCTGGAGGATTTGGCAGCAACTCAAGGTGCCAACATTCGCAAGCTGCTGCGTAATACTACTGCACTTTCCTCCGATGTCAACGGTGCCTACGATCCGAGCTTTGCTTCCGTATATGAAGAACGCAACAGCTGCTTCGTTAACAAAGGCCCTGTACTGACAAAATATACCGGCGCGCGCGGCAAATCCGACTCCAACGATGCCAGTGCCGAAACTATGGCTAAGGTTATCAGCATTATGGATGAGGCTGATGTTTTCTGGCAGATTGGCGAGCTGGGCGCTGTTGATGAAGGCGGCGGCGGTACCGTTGCATTGTATGTTGCTGCTATGGATATGGACGTAGTTGACCTTGGTGTGCCTATTCTGTGCATGCATTCTCCGTTCGAGCTGAGCTCTAAGCTGGATGTTTATTACACCTATAAAGCATTCGCTGCTTTTCTGGAGAGCAGCAAATGAATGCCCTTAACGAGCTTTGGCAGGCAGAAAAAAAGCAGCGTATTGTAGTTTTATGCAATGAGAACGAAATTGCCGGTTTGCAGGCCCAAGGAGTGCCTGTGAGCTGCGAGGACAGCCTGCTTTCAATGCAGCATCTGAAAATGGCACGCCTGGAGGCAGAGCGTCGCCATAAATTGAATGAAGTCTTACAGTTTTTTACGATTACGCCGGAGCCTGTGCAGGCGACGGAAGCAGAACGGGCGCTGATTTACGCTATGCTTGTACGCTGCCGTAAGGTTATCAGCTGCCGTGATAAGCTGGAGGATATGCTGAAATTTGATGACCGCGAGGGCTGGGCAGCTTATAAGCAGGAGTATGAAAATAAAGTGCTCGATGCGTATAAGGCTACGTGGCGTGACGCAGAAGTCTATCCTTATAATATTATTGATAACATCAAAGCGTACAATAAAAACGAAAGCTATATTTTAAAGCAGCTGTATTGGCATCTGGCAGAGCGTACTCCGGGCAGGATTAATGACGGTGACGCCAGGATGATTAACGAGCTGCGGCAGATGTTCAGCGATATCAGAATCAGCCTGCTGGCACCGGATACAGTGCTTGTGGGTGATGTGGCGCAGGACGCGCAGCTTGCTGCGTTGACGGAAATGTTTGTCGGTAAAGCCGAAATTATCAGGCTGTAAAGTTAAGCCGTCCGGCGGGATGCTCCTGTCGGGCGGTTTTTGCGTTTTGTCACAGATTTTTTCTTGCATATTAAACTTGCTTATAGTAGACTATAATATGTAGAACTAGGCAAGGCCGCTAAGTTTCTTGAGAAGAAGCACAAGATATATAAGTAAGGACGGTGACTGTAAGATGGCTGATATCGTAGAAAGTCTGGCAGGAAACAAAATGCTGATGCTGAAGCAGGATATAGCTTTTTTGCGCAAGCGTCTGGCGGAATGTGCTGATGAGGATGCTAAAAAGGCTATCCGCAGGGAATTAATGGAGAAGGAAACCTATTATAATATTTTAGCAGACCGCCAGCGGGTGAATTTCTGAGCCGGAAGCAGTGCCGGCTTTTTCTTATAAGGTCGGGCGAAATATACCTGTGGCAAAATTTTCCGGCTTTTTATTAAGTCTTGAAAAGTGCCTGTGTTTGATGATAAAATATTTGTTACGGAAAAATTTTTCCGACTTCGCATATGCAGGAGGGTTATTTTGGAAAAACTAATTGTGAAGGGCGGAAACCGCCTCGTTGGTGCAGTTAAAACCAGCGGTGCGAAAAACGCTGTACTGCCGATTATTGCAGCTTCTATCCTGGGAACTACCCCAAGTCATCTTGATGAAGTTCCGATGCTGGAAGATGTGCATACTATAAGTGAAGTTTTAAAATGTCTGGGACTGGCTGTAGAATGCAGTCCGGAAAAGAATGTGCTGGATATCGACAGCACTGAGATAACCTCGTATGAAGCACCGTATGAGCTGGTGCGTACCATGCGTGCGTCCTTTCTGGTAATGGGACCTCTGCTGGCGCGTATCGGTAAAGCGCGTATTTCTATGCCCGGCGGCTGCGCTATCGGCGCACGTCCGATTGATATTCACCTGAAGGGCTTTGAGGCCTTGGGTGTAAAAATCGAACAGGGACATGGCTATATTGAAGCAAGTGCTCCCGAGGGACTGAAGGGTACCAGCATTTATTTTGATTTCCCGAGCGTAGGTGCTACCGAAAATATTATGATGGCAGCTTCTCTTGCTGAGGGTACTACTATTTTGGAAAATGCTGCCGAAGAACCGGAGATTGTCGATCTGGCCAACTATCTGAATAAGATGGGTGCCAAAATCCGCGGTGCCGGTACCGATACTATCCGCATTGAGGGTGTAGACAAGCTGCACGGTGCAGACTATACCATTATTCCGGACCGTATTGAGGCAGGCACTTATATGATTGCTGCTGCTATGACCGGCGGTGATATTGTTGTGGAAAATGTTCTGCCGGAGCACCAGAAGCCGCTGATTGCCAAGCTGCGCGAGGCAGGTGCCGTGGTAGAAGAGGATATTGATAAGGTGCGCGTTATCGGCAAGAATCAGCTGAAGGCCGTATCTATCAAAACTCTGCCTTATCCGGGCTTCCCGACTGATATGCAGGCTCAGATGATGGCGATGATGGTTATTGCCGAGGGCCGCAGCAAGGTTACGGAAACTGTTTTTGAAAATCGTTTCATGCATGTGGTTGAGCTGAACCGCATGGGTGCGCAGATTTCTACCGAAGGCCGCAGTGCCGTTATCGACGGTCCCTGCAAGCTGACAGGCTGTGATGTGCGCGCAACCGATTTGCGTGCCGGTGCAGCTATGATTCTGGCAGGCCTTGTGGCCGAAGGTACGACACGTATCGGCGATTTGCACCATATTGACCGTGGCTACGAGAACATTGTTGCTAAGCTGAAAAATCTTGGTGCAGATATTGAACGCGTAGATGTAGATTAAGGAGATATGACTAATGTTTAAGAGTATGGATATCGGTATTGATTTGGGTACCGCTAACATTCTTGTTTATGTCAAGGGCAAGGGCGTTGTCCTGAAGGAGCCTTCTGTTGTGGCTATTGACAAGGTGCGCAACAAGGTGCTGGCTGTGGGCGATGATGCCAGAGAAATGCTGGGACGTGCTCCCGGAAGTATCGTTGCTATCCGTCCGCTGAAGGAAGGCGTTATTGCGAATTATACCGTAACGCAGAAGCTGCTGGCTTATGTTATTGAGAAGGTTGCGGGCAAGAGCCTGTTTTTCAAACCGCGTGTTATGACCTGTGTACCTATCGGTATTACTTCGGTAGAAAAGCGTGCTGTTATGGAGGCTACTACCCAGGGCGGTGCGTCTAAGACTTATCTGATTGAGGAACCGCTGGCTGCTGCTCTTGGTGCCGGTATTGATATTTCCGTACCGCGCGGCAACATGGTTGTTGATATCGGCGGCGGTACTACCGATATCGCTGTGCTGAGCCTTGGCGGTATTGTTGTAGATTCTTCTATCCGTATCGGCGGCGACCATTTTGATGAGGCTATTGTGCGCCATGTGAAGAAGGTACATAATGTGCTTATCGGTGAACGTACTGCTGAGGAAATCAAGATGAATGTTGCTACTGTTATTACTGATGGTCGTCATGAGTCTATTACTGTGCGTGGCCGTGATATGGTTACCGGTCTGCCGACTACCTTCAGCGTAAGTTCTGAGGATTGCCGTGTGGCGCTGGAGGATGCTGTTGCTTCTCTGATTGCTACTGTGCGTGGTGTTCTGGAAAAATGCCCGCCGGAGCTGGCTGCGGATATTGTTGATAACGGTATTTATCTGACCGGCGGCGGTGCGCTGCTTGACGGTCTGGCTGAGATTATGCAGCGTGAGACCGGTATTACTACGCATATTGCCGATGATCCGTTGGAGTGTGTTGCTCTTGGCACCGGCAAGGCGCTGGAGAATCTGGATAAGCTGCATCCGGGTACTGTTTATACTGCGTCTAATCTGGTTGATTGATGCTTGGCTATTGATTTTTGATTTTGGGAGGAGCTGCCGTTGGCAGCTCCTTTTGTGTAGATGTGAAGAAGAATCTTGGGCGTTCCGCCAGCCTTCTAGCCTCTCCTTGGGGAGAGGTGGCATCGCGCAGCGATGACGGAGAGGGGACTGCGAGCGTCGCAATTAAATATCGTTCCAGTCAGCAGCAATTTTCCCGTGCCTTAGGGCACAACGCAAATTTCGTGTGGAACCAGGACGAAGCTTCGGTAAAATTTGACAGACAGTAACAGAAAGTTACGTACCCTTGCTTCTATGGTTCCAGACACTCATTTGCTAAAATTGCTATTCCTTACACGATATATTAATTGCTCGTGTGAGCTTTAGTCTGTCCTTTTTGCCTCTCCTTGGGGAGACAAGGTGAATTGCCCGTAGGGCAAGAGAAGGCGCCCTG
>OCHN01000504.1_pt1 | contig 40404 bp, 48 predicted proteins | sample 1538911 | NCBI WGS metagenome assembly OCHN01 (sample SAMN04571736, study PRJEB22368) | human gut metagenome | biome: human gut; material: stool | host: Homo sapiens | place: Luxembourg | collected 2013-01-11 | reverse complement strand
GCAGGCCGCCGCTATGGTGGCGCAAAACATAGCTGCTTCTGGCGGCGTAGCTACGGCAGGCGGAGGCGGCAGCGTGGACTTAAGCGGCGGGAACGGCATGACAATGACGGAGCAGATGGTACAGACGGCGCAGGATCAGGCCACGCCGAGATAGGAGCTTGCTATGGTACGGATTGAGTTATCACGCAAGGGCAATCTGCGTACCCTGCGGCTGCGCGGGCATGCTGACACACCGCCGAGCGGGGACGCAAGCATTATCTGCGCGGCCTGCTCAATGCTCACCTATACGCTGGCGCAGTGCGTGACGGATATGGCCGCAGCCGGGCTTGTAGATGTGGATAAAATGCAGCTTGAGCCCGGTGACGCGGATGTAATTTACACGATAAGAGCGGGGCACGAGGCCGCAGCGGATACCTCCGCGAGCGCGATTCTCCGCGGCTATGAGCTTTTAGCTCTGCAATACCCTAAAATTTTCCGTATAACACACGCCGATACCCCCGAAGGTGGGGAGAAATCCAAAAATTAAACTGCTATACTTACGCTGACACTTCGGAAAGACGATGGAGGGACACATGTTAATTATCAATCTTAAGCTCTTTGACGGTGCAGGCGCTGCCGGAGCAGCACCGGCGGGAGCGCCAACGGGCGAAGCAGGAACCGCGCCGGACGCCGCGACGCAGGACAACGGACAGGCCGCAGCCGCAGAGGACGGCGGCACGGAAACCGGCAAGGAGACAAAGGGCGCCGCGCCTATTGACAAGGGCAAGGAATTTGAGACGCTGATAAAAACCGAGTACAAGGATGAGTTTGCAAAGCGCACGCAAAAAATCATCGACCAGCGTTTCAAGGAGGCCAAGGCAATACAGGAGCGGCAGAGCAAAATGCAGCCGATGCTGGATCTGCTTGCAGGCAAGTACGGCATCAAAGCGGACGATATCGACGGGCTTGTGGACGCAATCAATAAGGACGATTCCCTTATTGAGAAGGCGGCAATGGATTCCGGCATGAGCGTAGAGCAGTACAGGTATACGGAAAAGCTCAAGCGCGAAAATGCCGAATTACGGCGCGCCGAGGAAGAGCGGCAGCGCGTAGACGCGAACAATAAATTCTACGCGGACATGCTGGAGCAGTCGAAACAGGTTAAGGCGATATATCCGACCTTTGAGCTGGAAACAGAGCTGCAGAACAAGGCATTTTTGGAAGCCATGCGCGTACCGGGCGTAAGCGTGCGCACGGCTTACGAACTGGCACACCGCGACGAGCTCATAGCACCGGCTATGGCCACGGCAGCTCAAAAGGCAACGGAAGCAGTCGTTAATAACATCAAAGCACGCGGCGCGCGTCCGACTGAAAACGGGCTGGGCAACGGCTCCGGGCTGACAACGCAAACCGATGTCTCCAAAATGACCAGAGCGCAGCGGGAGGAAATCTACCGCCGCGTCGTAGAAAGAGGCGAGCGAATATAGCCGCCCGACACAGCAAAGGAGACTGGATATGATTTACGCAATGAATTTGCAGCTTTTTAACAACACTCAGACCACCGGGAGCGGCAGCCTTTCCGTCGAAATGAAAACCTACTACGACAAGCAGCTCCTTGACAATGCGGAGCCCGTGCTTGTGCACAGACAGTTTGGCATGAAGCGCCCGCTGCCCAAGAACAACGGCAAAAACATAGAGTTCCGCAGCTTTTCCTCGCTGCCCAAGGCGCTGCAGCCCCTTACCGAGGGTGTAACCCCCAACGGCCGCAGCCTGCAGGCACAGAACATCACCGCAACTATTGAGCAGTACGGCGATTATGTTGAGGTATCTGATCTGCTGGATCTGACCGCATACGACCGCATTATCCTTGAGAGCAATAAGCTGCTCGGCTCCCAGGCAGGCCGCACGCTGGATACCATTACCCGCGATGAGGCCAATGCCGGTACCAATGTGCTCTACCAGAGCAAAAAGGACGGCACCGCAGTACTGACCCGTCACGATCTCGCCGCAGACAGCGTGCTGACCGTGGATACCGTGTTTGAGGCCGCAGCCATCCTCAAGGGCAAAAACACGCCCATGATCGACGGCTCCTATGTGGCTATTATCCACCCGCATGTGGCAAAGGACTTCATGATTGCCAATCGTGAGGCCGGTACATGGGTGGACATCAACAAGTACTCCAACGGCACCAAGATCTTCGAGGGCGAGATCGGCAAGGTAGCCGGAGTGCGCTTTGTGGAGAGCTCCGAGGCAAAAATTTGGAAGGACAGCACCTGCCCGGCGCTGACCTACAAGCAGACTTCCGATTCCGCGCCGCAGGCGGACAAGCAGTACTATACCAAGTCCGGCGAAACCTACACCGCCACCGACTTCCCGCTTTCGGCATTCGCCAGCAGCACGACCTACTACGAGGCGGCGACTATGCTTTCCGTGTACTCCGTGCTGGTTATAGGCGAGGGCGCATACGGTGTGACCGATCTTGAGGGCGGCGGCCTTGAGATGTTCGTCAAGCAGCTCGGCTCTTCCGGCACTGCGGACCCGCTCAACCAGCGTGCGACCATCGGCTGGAAAGCGGCCACCGTTACAAAGGTGCTCGCCGAGGACTACATGGTGCGCATCGAAACCGCCAGCTCGTTCAGCAAGAAGAGCCAGGCAAACTGATCTGAGGGGCGGAGGCGGCAAGCCCCGCCCTTATTTTTAAGCTTAAAGGAGGCTTTTATATGGCCAAGGAAAAAGATACCGTGCAGACAGAGGAGACCCCCGCGCCGAAGATGGTGGACATCATGATTGAGCGTCACTCCCCCGACGAAAAGGATGTCTATGTTGCCGTTAACGGCGAAGATTATCTCATAAAGCGCGGCGTGCATGTGCAGGTGCCCGACTATATAGCGGCGGTTTTGCACAACAGCCAGCGGATGAGGGCGGAAGCAATGGAGCGCAAGATGGCGCTTGCCGAGCGTCGGCGCTGAGGCATGCGCCGGAATAACTAACGGTAGCAATGCTGCCGTTTTTTTGATATCAGGAGGTAATTATGACCGTAAAAAATGTAATATCCCGTTTCAAGCGCCTGAAGCCCAACCAGATGAACACGGACGATCTGCTGCTGTGGATATCCAATGTGGATGCCGCCGTGTGCATGGAAATATTGCAGCCGCGCACAAAGGAAACTATACAACTGCCCGTGTATACAGCTGCCGACGATACGGAGGTGCTTATTCCCTCGCCGTTTTTGGATGCGTACATGTACTACCTTGCCGCCATGACGGACTACTGGACGCAGGATACGGACGGCTACAACAATAACATGTTTGCCTATACCACTGCTTTTAACAATTACCGTGACTATTTCAACCGTTCGGCGGCAGTACTGTGCAGGCAGGGAATCATGGTGTAAGGGGGGGTACGCAAATGAATTATCCGCAGCTTTCCACGCAGACTATCAAGCGCACAATGATCAATACCTTTGCGGGCTACGATCACAGGCTTGTAACGAGCGATACCACCTTCTACGATATGCAAAACATGTGCACGGGGCTGTATCCGGCCATATCCACGCGCCCCAAAAGGGCAAAAGTGAGCACGCTTACGGACGCGCGCGGGCTTATTGCAAAGGATTCCCTCTGCTGGATAGACGGCAACGCGCTGTATTACAACGGGCATAAGATCACCGGGATAACACTTAACAGCAGCACACCCAAGCAGATGGTATCTATGGGCGCATACCTTGTCATATTCCCCGACGCCGTGTATGTAAATACAAAGGATCTCAACGAGTACGGCAGCCTCGGCGCGTCGTATGAGCTGCCTGCGGACAATACCGTTACCGTGACGGTATCACGGCAGGACGGCACGGAGTATGAGAATCTGCTTGTGAGCAATACTCCGCCGGAAAACGCAGCCGTAGGCGATTACTGGATAGACACAAGCGAGAGCCCCAGCGTGCTTAAAATGTACACTTACGAGGAAATATGGGCGGATGTGCCGGTATCGTACTGCACCGTAAAGGCAACCGGCATAGGCGCAGGGTTCAAATCGGGCGACGGGCTCACCGTTACCGCCTCCAAGAATCTGGGCGGTGCGCTGCCCTTCGGCGAGGAAGGGAATTATTCCGCAACACTCGTGATGTCCGCCGTTACGGATGATACCCTCACCTTTGCCGGGATAATGGATACCGCACAGGTAGTCTATAACGCCGGGGATATTACCCTCAAAGCGGAGCGCCGCATACCGAAGATGGATTATGTGGTGGAATCGCAGAACCGGCTGTGGGGCTGTTATTACGGGCTGGACGACGAGGGCAAAACCCTGAACGAGATATACGCAAGCGCGCTCGGCGATCCTAAAAACTGGCAGACATTTCAGGGCACGGCTGCCGACAGCTATATAGTCTCGCTCGGCTCGGACGGCGTATTTACCGGGGCGGCGTCGTACCAAAACAGACCCGTGTTTTTCAAGGAGCAGTGCATACACACTGTGTACGGCGATTACCCGGCAAACTACACCATGCACACCGCCAATGTGCGCGGCGTGCAGAAGGGCTCGTGGCGCAGTGTGGCCAACATAGGCGGCGTGCTGTATTACAAATCGCCCACGGATATATGCGCATACGACGGCAGCATACCGGTAAGCATCTCCGCGCAGCTCGGCGACGATAACGCCGTTTTCAGCCACGCTGTGGCCGGTGCAAACGGTACATTGCTGTATATCGCCCTGCGCAGCGGAAACACCGATACGATGTATGTATACGACACACAGCGCGGCATATGGAGCAAGGAGGACGAGGTAACGCCCATAGCTTTTGCAAGCGACAGTTCCGGGCTGTACTATATCACGCAAAACGCCCTCATGCGGGCCGTGTATACACAGGCCACGGGCGGAACGCCGGAGCAGGAGGATATAGAGTGGTCATTAACGACCGGGATTCACGGCTTTGAAAATCCCGACGGGAAGCGGCTGCGGCAGCTGAAGCTTAACATGCTGGCCGAAGAGAACACCGCCTGCGAGCTGGAAGTGATGTACGATTCGAGCGGCGCGTGGCTCAAGATTGCGGATTGCTACGGCAGCGGGCTCACCAAGTGCACCTCGGTTATTTTCATTCCGCAGCTGTGCGATCATTTTCAGCTGCGCCTGAGCGGCTACGGCTATATGCACCTTGTATCCGTTACAAAATCCGTGCTTTACGGAGGTGAGAAACGGTGAAGGTAGTCATTACGCCGCCGCAGATACCCAACGACAAGCAGCTCCTTGCCGTGTACAGTTATCTTTATCAGATGTCGCAGCAGCTGAATACAGCCCTAAACAGCCTTTCTGCCGATAACTTTGAACAGAATACCGCAGGAGCCATAAAAAACGCCGCAGCGGGCATTTCTGCGGCAAATAACACCGATAAGCGCGAGCTTAAAGCGCTGATTGTAAAGACGGCGGATATAGTGCGGGCGGAAATGGACATTCTGCGCACGGAGCTGCGCACAAACTATGTGGCGCAAAGCGAGTTCGGCGAGTACAAGGAAACCGTCACGCAGCAGATAACGGCGACGGCTGACGCAATCGTGCAGGAGTTCAACGCCACCTATGAAATCGTATCCGAACTGGAGGACTACCAAAAGGAGCTTTCGGGTTATATCAAGACCGGTATCCTTGAGGACGGCGTCATAGGCGTAGAGATATCGCAGGACGGCGATTTTAGGGCGCGTTTCGCGGCAAATAAGCTGTCTTTTTATCAGGGGCAGACAGAGGTGGCCTATATATCAAACAGCCGCTTGTACATAACAAATGCCACCATTAAAGGCACACTGGATCTCGGCGCATTCCAGATAGATACGAGCAACGGCTTTGCAATACGGTACATTGGAGGGGATAACTGATGGCAACGGCAACATACTACGGCACGGTAACTTACAGTGACGGACAGGCGCATAACTGGTATGGCGCAAAGCTTGTGCTGCGCGATGTGGCTATCACCGGCACAAATTCCTCCCGTGTATACTGGGACTACTATGTGTGGATGACGAGCGCGTCACTGACGCCGTACAAGTACAAATACGGCAATAAGCTGACGCTGTCCATGAACAATACCACCCTCATAGACACAGCCAACTACGGCACGCATGATGTCACGGGGCATGTCGGCGAGGATAACGCGCTCAAGTACGCAAGCGGCAGTACGGTGATTCAGCACGACGCAAACGGCACTAAAACCTTCATCGTTAGCCTTGTGTACGAGCAGACGCAGACCTCCACTCTTGACAGAGTCAATGTTATAGGCACATATACCTGCTCCCCCATCGCCCGCACCTCTGCCCTGACGGTATCCGGCGGCTTACTGGGCAGCGCACAGACAATAGGCATAACCCGGCAATCGCCCGCTTACCGTGATACCGTGACATACTCCGTCAACAACGGCGCATACACAGGTACTCTGGCAGAGCTTACGGCCGAGGAATCCCTGAGCTGGACACCGCCCCTCACCTATGCCTCAAACGATACAACAAAGGCCGAGTGCAGCTGCACCTACACCGTAACCACCTATAACGGCTCGGCGGTAGTGGGTACGGCATCGGCAACGGTTACGCTGGCACTGCCCGCTTCGGTGGTGCCGGTGCTGCCCGAAGGCACGGTAAGCGCGGCGCCTGCGCAGTCATATGCTGCCCTGACCGGGTACTCCGGCTATGTGGCCGGGAAATCCGGCGTAAAGGTAAGCATAGGCAGTGTTCCGGGCGACGCTTACGGCGCGACCATTGCTTCCGTGAGCATCAAACTCGGCAGCACGGAGAACACCTACGCCACCCTGCCCTGCGAATCCACCATAACCGGGCTTGCGGAGGGGCAGAACACGATCACCTATACCGTCACAAACAGCCGCGGGCGAAGCACGAGCGGAACTCTTGCCGTCACTGCGGTAAAGTATATATCCCCGTACATATCCGGCATAGCGGCACAGCGCTGCAATGCTGCAGGAACACTGCTTACCAACGGCACATATGCAAAGCTCAGCGGAGCACTGGGCGGCAGCGCATACGGCGCAAACAGCTTTCATGTTTCCGTAGCCGTGGCGGGGCAAACGGAAACGGGCTCGGGGCTGCCGATGATCGTAGGCGCGGGCGCGATATCCCCTGCCGCGACATATCAGCTTACGGCCACTGTTACGGACGATCTGGACGGCACTACGGTGTATGTGCTCAATATCCCGGACGAGAGCATCCCCTTACATATCAAGGCCAACGGTAAGGCCGTCGGTATAGGCGCATATGCGGAGGACGACGACACCCTGAATATCGGTTATGCAAAGGTGCTGCTTAACGGCGTAGAAGTAAACCTCGGCGGAGACAAAACCAAACTGGAACTGGACGACAACGCAGGCAACACCCTTAGCATGCAGGCGGACGGCTCCACCGTAATTGACACCACAAAAACGCACCCGGCAGAGGCGGGAGCAACATTAGGCGTTAAAATGGCGCTTGCAAACTTAGCAACGGACGGAATAATGGGGCGTGAGCGCGGCATTACCTTTTCGATGCAGCGCAGGCTCAGCGGTGCGGATCAGACCTATATCGGCTATCTGCTCACAACAGGCATGCTGGAAATCCGTTACGGCACCACAGGGAAGCTGAACACAAGCGCATCGGGCGTGAAAACCACCTTCTCCCCCGCTATGAGCAATGCGCCGCAAATCGTCCTTTTAACGCCGAAAACAGGTGTTGCCGGCGTGGCCGCACCGAAGGTGGTAAGCATGGACAAAACAGGGTTTCACGCCACTCTGGGCGGCTCTACGGGTGCAAATACAACCTGTTATTATCTTGCAATCCGTTTTAACTACCGGCCAAATTAAGGCGGGGAGAAATATAAGCCGCACAATGCTACAATACACATAACAAGGAGGCTATTTACTATGGCGAATCTGAGAAAAGGAAGCAGGGGCGACGAGGTCAAGGAGCTGCAGACGCTGCTTAACTCAAGCGGGAATTACGGCCTGCGGGAGGACGGCGTATTCGGCGATAAGACACTGGCCGCCGTAAGGGACTATCAGAAGCGGAACGGGCTGACGACCGACGGCATAGCCGGAGCCAATACGCTGGGTAAACTGCGCGGCAATTCGATGCCGAGTACATCCACCAACCCGGCGGCAACATCACCGGGAGCGACTGCGGGCGCGACGGCGCCTGCGCAGAAATCGTATGCGGATCAGGTGAACGAGGCATTGCAGCAAATCCTCAACCGTCAGCCGCTGAAATACAACTACAACGGCGATCCGCTGTACCAGATGTACCGCGACGCAGCGCTTCAGAACAGTCAGACAGCGTCAAAGGATGTGCTGGCGCGTGCAGCCGCACTGACCGGCGGCTACGGCAATTCCTATGCAGATACGGCGGCACAGCAGACCGCACAGGCGCAGATGGCGCAGCTCACGGAGAAGATACCGGAGCTTGCACAGGTGGCACAGACGCGCTACGACGCAGAGACAGGCCGTCTCAAGGGCAATCTCGGTATACTCTCGGATCTTGAGAATCAGGAATACACCCGCAAATTCAACGAAGATCAGCGCGATTACGAGCGGCAGCAGTACGCAGACCAGCTTGAAAGGGAAAAGGATAATGACGCATGGAATCGCCGCCTTGCTATGGCGCAGCTTGCGGCACAGTACGGCGATACCTCCGGGCTTGAAAAACTCGGCATAAAGACCGGCAGCATTAAGGCCGGCAGCTCCTCCGGCTCCGGCGGTACGAACGATGAACTGTCTAAATGGGCTTACGGCGAGTATTACAAGTACATACAGGCCGATCCGCCGCTGGATGAAACCAAGGCGCAATATTGGGCACAGACGCTGCTTAATGCACTCGCAGACGGAACGATTACCGAGACACAGGCGAAAATGCTTGCCGCACAGACTGACATTCTGAACAATGCATTTTATAGTCTTTACGGGGAGTACGAAAAATCCTCAACCGGCAGCACAAAAAAAGAGAAGCGCCGCGGCACCAACTATTCCGCTAATGCACCGCATTCGCTGCTGGACGACGAGCTTTACAAGCGAATCCGTGAGCTTAACGGCTTAGGCTGATAAAGGAGGTTTATATGGCAGAAACAAGAGAGGAACGGCTCGAAAAGCTTCGGGCATCATATAACCGGTGGAAAAATGCTTCCGCCGGTTCTTACAATTACGCTGACTATGACAAAGAAGCAGCCGCACGCATAGAAGCGCTGCGTGCCGTGTATAATCAGCAGTTTCTCCCCCAGCAGGCCAACAAATGGGCAAGGGACGCTTCCGATTTTGCAAAGAAAATAAGCGCGGACGCACAGGCGCGCAGCAAAGGCTATCAGTCCCCCGATTCGCTCAAGGCGTATCAGGACAGCATATCCCCGCAGCTGAGCGACCTTATAGGCCGGGCGAAGTATGCGCAGCAGTATGCGGGGCTTAACAACGATGCCGAATACGGCAAGGGCGTAAACGATACCCTGAGTTACCTTAACAGCATCGGCAAGAGCCTGCAGAACGAGCAGGCATATTGGGCGCAGTGGGCAAACGAGGACGCATACAAAAAATCCGGCAATTACTACAACGACACCTACGGCGAGGACGCGAAGGGATATAAAGCCGTTACCGGGCGAACGATGGCAAGCATGGGCGATGCCATTGTGCCGGCAGACACAGAGTACACACAGGCTGCGGAAATTTACAAGCTTTATTCCGGCAGAGATTATCTCAACGACACGCTCAGCATAGCCGTGGGCGGCGGTTCCGGTGCGAACTGGGTTGAAAACTATATTCCGCTCTTAGACCAAAACGAAAGATCGCTTTACTTGTGGCTGTACGACAAAGAGGGAAAAGAGAAAGCGGACGAATATCTGCGCAGCATGCACGATACCCTTGCTTACAGAGCAGGTGAAGCCGTTTCCAAAAATATAGACAATATGTCCGGCGGCAATCAGGCGACGCGGGATGTCCTTAATGCTTTGTACGCATTACCCGCAGGCGTAAACGCATGGGCGAACGGCTTGATGCAGGCAGGAGCGATGCTGACGGGGCAGACGCTTGCAGTAGACCCGTGGGCAGTGGCACATAGTCTCAACCGGGAAAAAGGCTCGGATGTCGGCAATGTATTTTCCGATTTAAGCTATACATTCGGCAATATGGCACCGTCAATGGCAATCGGTGCGGCAACCGGCAGCGCAATTGCGGGCGATATTGCACTGGGGCTTTCGTCTGCCGGTAACTCCTACGCCGACGCAAAGCGCGAAGGCTACGACCAGGGACAGGCTATGGTTTACGGGCTTGTAAACGGCACCCTCGAAGCCGGTATGCAGTATCTTCTGGGCGGCATAAGCAATCTCGGCGGCAAAGCAGCGTCCAAACTGAGCAAGCATGCGACCTCGTACCTGAGCAAGCTGTCCAATGCCGGAGCACGCGCCGTGCTGCAAACGGGCGGCAAGCTTCTAACCTCTATGGGCAGCGAAGCGACGGAAGAATATCTGCAGTCAGTGCTCGATCCGCTTGTGCGCAACATCATTCTGGGCGAAGATAACGACTTCTGGGCAGGATTTACCTCCGAGGACGCGCTGTACAGTGCATTGCTGGGCGCACTGTCCGCAGGATTGCTGGAAGGACCCGGAATTATTACATCCGCAGCGGAGGCCAACAAGATCGGCAAGAGAGCGTTTGAAAACGGCAGTTGGGAGGGCGCCGTGGATTACGCCATGCAGCTGGACCCGGAGAGTGAGCCGTATAAGCTTGCCAAAGCCCTACGCGACGGCACAATAAAGGCGGACGGCAACAATGTAGGCAACCTCTATACCTCGCTTTCAGAATACATGGCGGAGAGTAAAAAGCTGGTGCGCAAGGGCAAAATGACAACCGACCAGTACACCTCCACCGCCGCTGCCATTGACACAATATATAAGGCTCGGCTTGCCGCGCAGCAGCAAAGCACTCCTGCAGCCGCGGAAACGGCCACAGGAACGGATATTCCGTCCGTGCTGAACAATGATATATACCAAGAGGTAAAAGCCGTAGAAACGGACGGAAAGGCCGCTGTACGCGAAGCCAACATAATAGCCCGGATTGCGGACGGCGATAAGAGCGTGACCGGCAGCCAGATAGATTCCGTGGTAAATACCAACGCCAAGACGCGGGAGATCGTCTCCTCGCGCCTCGGAGTGGATCTGGGCAATACCAACGCCGAAGCCCGCAGGGCGGTAAAACAGTACATGGACACCGTTTCCGCAACGAAAGCGGAAACTACAGCAAACGCACAGACCGAAACGGCAAACACCGCACCGAAAACCGAAGAAGAAACGCGCGTACAGGCCGTGCGTCAGGAAGCCGACGCCATCACCAAAACGATGGGAACGGAGGGGCAGTCGGTGTACAAACAGTTCACCGCGAACATGAAGCTCGGCGATTCCCTTGTGTACGCCACTGAGGCAATGTTCCGCTTCTACAATCAGGGCGTCAATGCCGAGAACAGCAAGCACCCGTCCAAGAAATTCCGGGATATTCCGGGCTATGAGGGCATATCCGCTGAAATGAAGCAGGCGGCCTACAACGCCGGGCGCGTCGATGTGCAGGCGAAATCCGGCAGCATTGCCGAAATCGTCACCAAGACCAAAGAAACGGCGGAAAAAGCGGCGCAGCAGCAGGCGGAAATAAAGAAAAATGCGAAGGCCTCCAAAGTGAACATAAAAGAGCTTGCACCGTCTGCGGGTAAATGGTCCGTTGACCCCAAGATAGATATGGACACTCTCACATCCAAGCAGACCGCCGCAGTAAGCTATCTGAAGGCCGTCAGCGAGGTTTCCGGCATGAACATAACCCTTATGTCGGGGGTGGATGCAACAGGCGCGTTCTCGGTGGAAAACGGACATTATGACGGCGTAACCAATACCCTGTATGTTTCCGTCAATGCCGGCATGCAGAGTATTACCGACATAACCGGAAGTGCAATACTGAAAACGGCGTCACACGAAATAACGCACTATATAGCCGCCTCCGGCACGCAGACCTATTCCCTGCTTGAGGATTATGTTCTGTCCCGGTTTACGGAGCAGTACGGCGAAAAGAGCGTGGATAACCGCATAGAGGATATACAGGAGCAGTATAAAGATCAGGTAGGCAAGGAGCTTACCCGCGAACAGGCAAAGGAAGAAATGGTGGCTGCCGCCTGTGAAATGATGCTGAAAAACAGCGAAGTGTTTGAAAAGCTGGCGCGGCAGAATCTCACCCTTGCGCAGCGCATAAAGGCGGGGCTGGACGGCTTTATTAAAAAGCTTTCCGCCAACAGAAAGGCCGCCTTTGAAAACCTTGACGCCACCAGCCCCGAAGCCCGCGCCATAGCGGCAAGCGAAACCAGCCTTAAGGAAACGCAAAAGCTGTGGGACAATGCGCTTAAGGGGGCGATAAAGGAGAACCAAAGAGTCTCTGATAGTCAGGTAAACAGTTCAACTACCGAGATGCAAAACCCGGATGTCATGCAAAACCTGCGCACAATGACTGAAGACTATTGGGCATATCGTAATGATGCCGTGCTGAAAGGATTGCTTACAAAACAAGAGTACGACGATTTGTTTAACACAATAAATGTCATTATGGATAAGGCGCGCAACAATCCGGACATACTCGACTTTGGGGCAGATATTGAGTCCGAAAACCGTCCCTTCTCTGCCGTAAAGCCGAACAGTGATCCGTTATACAAAGTGTCGCTGGATTTCAGCACTCTTTGCCGAAAGCGGCTGCTGCAACAAGCAATAGTCAACAAGCTTCAGTCAAAATTGAAACGCAGTTTAACCGCCACGGAACAGACGCAAATCCGCAACGAGCTTGTAAAACTGCGTAAAGAGGGGAAAAAGATAGAGGTCGCCTGCGCGCTTTGTTATGTTGAAGCAGCAAGGCTGAAATCCCCCGATGTAATCAACGATTTTCTGGAAAACCGCCGCAAGTATGCCGTTGATTATTTCTCAAAAAAGAATAAAGAATTCAACAAACTCATAGAAAAACAACAGGGTGACTACCTTGCGTCGCAGAACATTAAGCGCAACGCCAAGAAAAGCGAAATGCCCAAAACGGCAGTGGACTACCTGAACACAAACAAACCTGTCTGGAGACAGCAGTATAAGCCTTCCGTAAGCGAGGAAGCGGCAATTAAAATTTTGGTTGATATGGACGCAGCAGAATTGCTCTCTGCGCAGGGACTTGCGCGGTTACGGCTTGCAAATCCGGTGGCATACGACATTTACATTTCCAGAGTACGCACCGCTACCAAAAGCAAAGCACAGGAAACCAATATGCCGTTCAAACGCGGAGATACTTATGGTTTCATAGACGGAAACGGAAGGAAAACAACGGTTATCAGCAATGCCCTTATAGCTGCCATGAATGCTGAAAATGGTCTGCGGTATCAGTCGTGGTCGGATTTTCAGGCCATGCATATTTTGGACAATATTGCCGCAGTAATGGAACTGTCGACCCGCAAGGCGAAAATGCAGACATATACCAAAGTGCCGGATTTTGTAATGCTTAACGGCAAGACTGGTATGATGATAAACATGTCATTGCTTGCGCAGGGTAACGGTTTTAGCGAGACTGGAGGTTTTGCATTTGACCCCTACGAGGGAATGCCGTTCAAAGAAATGCAGCGCCTTCGTGACATGTTCCCCGAAACAGCAGGCAACATTGTTGTAGGCGTAAGTGACGAACATGTGCGTGCATTGCTCGCAAGCAAGGATATAGACTATGTTATTCCGTACCATCTCTCCGGACTTAACGAAAATCTCCGATCTATGATGAGCATTGAGGCATGGGTGGATTACACCCGCACGCAGGGAGAGAAATTCAACGGCAAAGAGAATTCCGGCGGTGCGAAAAATTGGCATAAGGCTCCGCGATTCGGAGAGTGGTTTGACGCTGTTGCGGCAGCACAAGCAAAAGACGGGTATGCTTTCATGCAGGAGGCTGCGCAAAAATACCTTAACCTGTGCGAAGAGCGCGGGCTTGTTCCGAAGTTTGAGGAATTTAAAAATGAGGCAAACTACTGGAAGCTTCTGATTGACCGCAAAATGGTAAATCAAGAAACCGGAAAAGTCATCATCCAGCAAGCGGTTAAGCCGATATTTGACGAAAATGCCATTGCCGTTGCGAATAATGCCATACAAGACGAACAGGCAATCAAGGATTTTCGCGAAGTTCAGGACTCGCTTGTAAAACAAATAACTTCGGGGAAAATAGAAATAAGCAAAAGGATGACGGCGGAACTGGCAGCGATGTACAACGCGCCGTATGTAAGCGGGATTGAAGGCCAAAACAACAGTAAAATGTACGAGTTAAGGGGATACAGCGAAAAGGAGGTAAACAGCTGGGCGAACAGTAAGCGCATTATAATTTACAGGGACAATATTCAGCTCGAAGAATTTATAAATGAAGCGCTTAACAATAAAAATTATGATCGAAAAATGTATTTCGGTAAAATTCCCGCAAATCTCGCTGAAGATATAAGAAACATACTTGCGAAGGATATTGATGTCGAAGGCTACAATTGCGCGCTTGACTCTTATCACATACGAAAAATCAATGCAAGCCACGGCAACGAGGTTAATGAAAGGCTGCTTGGGCAGAGAGGCGTAACGGTTAATGACTACGAAACAATACCGAGCGTAATCAGCAACCCCGACTCGCTAACTGATCAAGGGCTTTACAACGGCAAGCCCGCAATCGGATTCGTAAAATACATTAACGGTGAAAAATTCACTGTAATAGGCGTAATATCGGACAAACACATGGATTTGTTTGTACAGACCTCGTATATAGGCGCAAAAAAAGGGAGCCTATCCACGCGAGCATCTGAAAAAACCGATACTATTACGCCCGAAGCGCGTCGTGGTACAGCTCCCGATAATAATATAGCAGATTCTACGGACGCTGTCAACACATTATCACCGGATATTCGGTATCAGCTGCGGGAGGTAACGCCGGTTGAGCCGAGTTCGGAGGACTGGACGCGCAGTCTCACCACGGCGGAAGCCAAGAAGCGCTTCCCCGATCTTTGGGATGTATCCGCCGAAGAGAGCGACACGCGCAACCCCACACAGGTAAAGATTACGGAATCCTCGTATCGCAAGATTTATGACATTCTCAAGCAGGAGGGCTTTGACGGCACGATTCTGGACGCATCCAGCGGGCTGGGACACGGTACGCGCGTAGGAATAGAGGATTACGGCTTTAAGGTGGACGACATAGAGCCGTATCCGAGCAAGGATTATTCCCCCAAGTACACGGACTATTCCAAACTGGACAAGACCTATGACGCCATTATAAGCAACGCAGTGCTCAATGTGCTGCCGCAGGATCAGCGGGATGCGCTCGTGGTTAAAATGGGACAGATGCTCAACCCCGGCGGGCAGATGTTTATCAATGTCCGCGGCGACGATGTTCTCAATGCTTCGTCAAAGGAAATAATCAACCGGGACAATCTGGAAGTGTATATTACCAAGTCTGGCAGCTACCAGAAGGGCTTTACCCGTAAGGAGCTTGTGGCATATTTGCAGGACGCGCTGGGCGACGGCTACACCGTGCGCGCAGACAATCGATTCGGCAAGGTTTCCGCCGTTGTTACCAAAGCAGCGGATACGGATGTGCGCTTTGAGCTGCGCAGCGACGAGAACCAATTCAACCCGCGCAAGGAGCTTTCCAACCTCTTCATGCAGATAGCGCAGAACGAGCAGGAAAAGAAGTCACTGCGCTCGTATCAGGCGGCAATACACGAGCTGAACAATACGGAAATAGAGATATCCAAGCTGCAGCAGGAAATGCAGGGCACGGACAAGCTTAAAAGCCCGCAGAAGTATTACGAGCTGCAGAATAAGCTGCGGCAGGCGGAAGCCAAACTGAACCGCTATGACGGACGGCTTGTGCAGCTGGAAGCCACTAAGCCCATGAAAGACCTTATAGCCCGCCGCGAGCAGCGGTTGAAGGAACAGTTCGCACGGTCCAGCACCACAAGGGCGAAGTATAGGAACAACATCAAAAAGAACATCCGCAGCCTTGACAAAAAGCTGCGCACCAACAGCGGGCAGAAGCATGTGCTGCTGGAATTGCAGCCCGTTGTGGCGCAGCTGCTGAATGTGTTCACGGAAAACACCAGCGTATTCAAGAAGGAGCAGCTGGCAAAGCTGCGGGAGATCTACGCAAAATTTAATCCCGAAGCCGACAGCAAGATATCATCCAACGAAAAAGAAGTTACTCGGTGGAAGAGCACGGCGGAGTATTCCTCGGCATACAGCGAGATGATCTACGACCTCATAGAAGAAGTCAGACCGCTGGTGCAGGGCAAACGGCTTATCGATCTGGACACCGAGCTGCTGGCCGCCGTTAACGACATCGTGAGCAATATTAACAAAATGGTGAATCGGGCGGATGAAATGTTTATCGCCGGGCGTGCGGAATCCCTGCGCGAGATCAGCGAAAACACCCTGCGCGACATGGAGAACTCCGGCTACGGGCAGAAACGCAATCCCCGTGCGGAAACCAACAAAACCGTGCAGAGCGCGAAAGCCTTCTTCAGCTACAAGAACGCAATGCCGGTGTATGTGTTTGAACGGCTGGGCGACACGGCTGTAGAGAAGCTGTGGGATCCGCTGCAGGCGGCGGCAGGCAAGAAAGCCCGCGAGGAAGTGGCCGACCGCGAATATTGGCAGGGGCTGCGCCGCAAATACAACCACAAGAGTTGGGACAACAACGGCCGCCTCGTGCAGCTGGAATCCGGGCGCAAGATATACCTTACGCCGCAGGAGGCAATGTCCATCTATGCATTGGATAAGCGCGAAGCGACGCACAGAACCGTGGGCGGCAAGAACATAAAGCACCTGCAGGGCGGCGGCATATCCTTCCCGGAGGCGGCCAAGATAACCGTTAAGGACGCAAACGGCAAGACTCGGACTGAGTACAGGCTGGCCACCAGCGGCGGAATGCGGCTTACCGAGGGCGACATAAAGACCATCGGCGGGCTGCTGACGCAGGAGCAGCGTGCTTATGCGGACGATGTGGTGAAATACTTATCCACAACCATAGCCGACCGGGGAAACGCCGTGAGCCGTGAGCTGTACGGTATCAACATCTTCAACGAGAGCTACTACTTCCCCATTACGGTGGACAAGACTTTCCTGCAGCAGAGCATTACCGGGCAGGCCGACAAGCTCATTAAGAACGCCGGCATGACGAAATCGCTGACGCAGGATGCGAGCAAGCCCGTGTATGTAATGGATTTTGACCGTATAGTGGCGCAGCACCTGCTGCAAATGGAGGGCTATGACACACTTTCGGTGCCGCTGGATAACTTCCAGAGATGGCTGCGGTATCAGTCCTTCGAGACCGACGCAAAGGGCAAGCGCACCTACAACGACAAAACCGTATCTCAGACGCTTAAGGATGTCTACGGCAAGGAAATGCAGGAGTATATCAGCAACTTCCTGACCGATGTAAACGCCGCAAGCTCCCGCGCAACCAATGACGGATTGCTGGACAAGGCAATAGGCGTATTCAAGAAAAACGCCGTTCTGGCGTCGCTTTCCGTGGCAATACAGCAGCCCTCGGCAATCGGGCGTGCGCTGCTGTACATCGATCCGAAATACTTTGTCGGCGAGGGCGCGCTGACATCGTGGAGCAAAGCAAACCTTGAGGAAATGATGAAGTATTCCGACGCGGCATTTATCAAGGAGAACGGCGCCTTCGACCCGGCAGTAAGCCGCGGGGCGCTGGAAAAAATGCTCTACGAAGAGCCGGAAACGGTAAAGGAAAAAATAAAGGCGCTTATCTCAAGGGACAGCACATACCGTGACAATATCGCGGGCTGGCTGCCCGGCGTAATGGACAGTATCACATGGCGGACGCTGTGGATGGCCATAAAGAACGAAACGGCGGACGCGCACCCGGAGCTGAGCCGCACAAGCGAGGAATTTTTGCAGATCGCCGGTAAGCGAATGGACTATGTGGTGAACCGCACACAGGTGTATGATTCCATGCTCACCAAGAGTGAGCTCATGCGCTCCAAGAGTGCGCTGATGAAAATGACCACAGCATTCATGAACGAGCCGACGACCGCATATAACATGCTGTATCATGCGGCGGAGAAGCTGGCCGTAGCCAAAGGCACGGCAAAAAAAGCGGCGGCCAAGCACCTTGCACGCGCGGTGGCGGCGTTTGTTACCGCCACGGCATTTAACGCCCTGCTCAAGAGCCTTGTAACGGCTGCGCGCAAGGATAACCCGGACGACGAGGACGACAAGACCTACATCGAGTGGTACGCCGGCGAAGTGGTGGGCAACTTCTTTGACGACCTGAATCCCATCAAGCTGCTGCCGGTCCTGCGCGATGTGTTCTCCCTGATTGAAGGCTACGATGTGGAGCGCAGCGACATGGAATCCATATCCAAGCTTATTGACGCAGGAAAGGCCATCGTGGACGGCAACGCAAGCCTTGACAAGAAACTGGAAAAACTGCTCATAGCCGTAGGTGTGGCGACCGGAATACCGCTTGAGAACCTTATCCGCGACACTAAAGGCTTACGGAATGTCATAATGGATATTGCCGACGGCTGGCAGACAACGGCGGAAGGCGTAGGCAATGCGGCGAAATCCGGGCTGCCGTTTGCCGAAGAGGACGAGGGCAGCATAAACGACAAACTGTTCCGTGCGTACATGAATCAGGACGAAACGGCAATAAAGCGCTACGAGCAGGCCGTAACCGAGCGTTTCAACAAGAAAAAGAGCGCAGGCGGGTATAAGAGTTATGACAGCGCGGAGTATTACATCCGCAAGGAAATGCGCTCGCGGCTGGCGCATACCGAGGAAATAAAGGCGGTATACGACGCAGCCGCTGCCGGGGATCTCCAGGCATACAAGGCCGCCGTAAAGGCGCTGACGGACAGAGGATTCCAGGAAATCGATGTCCTTGACGCCAAGAGAACCTACGCAAACAACCTGAAAAAGGCTGCCGAAACCCCGGTGCAGGACACAACCGCAACGGAGCAGCCGGAGGAAGAAGCCGCCGTGTTCGACAGTGCAATGTTCACCGCCGCGCTGGAAAACAACGACGGCACCGACCGGCAGATAATAGAGCAGCAGCTTGAAGGGCTGGCGCCGCGCAGTGAGGAATACAAAGACAAAGCGGCCAAACTGAAAAGCCGCATAACGGCTTACCTGAAGCCTAAGTATCAGGACGCTTTCCTCGCCAATGACACGGCCACAATGCTGCGCATATCCCGTCAGCTGCAAACATACAGACAATACGGGATAGTTTACAATGCGGAGATTCTGACGCAGTGGCGCAAGGCGGCGCGGACGGACAGGAAATAATTGCCTAAGGGTGGGGAGATATCCCCGCCCTGTTTTGTTATAATGCCGTCAATGAAAAAATTACGCCCGAAACACGGCTGCGTTACGGGTGAACGGAGGATTTTTTTATGGAGACCTTAACTCTTATAACGCAGATAGCTGCGGCCATAACGGCCATATCGTCGGCGGCACTGGTGCTGATAAAGCCCATACGGAACAAGGCTTTCGGTATGCGGGACATTTACAGCGGGCAAAAATGCCTGCTGCGCGCGGAAATGCTCCGGCTGTACTACAAGCATTGCGACACGCAGACGATACGGCAGTACGAATCGGAGAATTTCACCTACATGTACGAGGCGTACAAGGCTATGGGCGGGAACTCTTTCATTGACACAATTTACAACGAGGTGCACACATGGCGCATCGTAAGCTAAAAAAGGAGAGAGAACAACATGAGCGAATTTGTATCTGTGCCGGCAATAGTGGTGCTGGTGTATCTTGCGGCCTATTTCATAAAGCTTATTCCGGGCGAGACCGTCAATCGGATGCTGCCCGCGCTGTGCGGGGTTTTGGGGCTTATACTGGGCATTGTGTGCTATTTCACGCTGCCCGGGTTTATCCCCGCCGAAAACTGGCTGACGGCTGCTGCGGTGGGCATTGTATCCGGCTTTGCGGCAACCGGCGTGAACCAGATATACAAGCAGGCAAGCAAAGGCAAGGCGGCGGAAATAAAAGAAGATGACGAGCCGCAGGACGGTGAAGGCAATGCTTGAGGAATTTATAGCCTATCTTGAGGACGAAACGGCTCGCGGCAGTATTTATGTTCTGGGGGCGCAGGGACAGCGTGCGCCCTTTTCCGAGGCGTGGCTCAGGGAGCGCGAGCACGGAGACGAAACCAACATAAACAGGGACAAGGCGCTGCTGGAAAAGCGGGTGAAGGAAGGGTACAAGCTTACCGACATAGGAGCGTTTGACTGCTCCGGGCTGGGTATGTACTGGCTGCAAAATGTGAAAAAGCTGTACCCCGGCGATCTCAACGCCAACGGCATGAAGGGCAAGTGCGCAAAAATAGCGCGGGACAAGGTGCGCCGCGGGGACTGGGTATTCGTGGTGAACGACGGCGGGCGGGCAACGCATATAGGCTTTGCGCTGGATTCCGACACGGCAATAGAATGCCGGGGGCGGGATTACGGCGTGGTGAAAACCAGCGTTTCCCTGCGCCCGTGGAACTGGTTCGGGCGGCCTGAGCTGTTCCGCTACGAAATAGAGGGCTATACCGTCACCCGCGAGCTTAAAAAGGGCGATAAGGGCGAGGATGTGAAGGCGCTTCAGCACCAGCTTATCCTGCACGGCTTTGCCATGCCGAAATACGGCGCGGACGGCTCTTTCGGGAGCGAGACGCACAAGAGCGTATGTGCGCTGCAAAAGAGCCTTAAACGCCCCGAAACGGGCATTGCGGGCAAAGCGGAGATTGAAGCGCTGCACCTTGTGTGGAAGCAGGAGGAGCAGCCCGGCACCGATTATGAGGCTCTGTACATGCAGACCAAGCGCGAGCTTGAGCGCACCGAGGCCGAGCTTGTGACCTTGCAGGCGGCGTATGATGAGCTGATGGATGTAGTGGAGCGGGCGAGAAAAATTCTTAATTCCGTCTGATATAGGGGAGATTTATATCGCATCCTGCGGTATAATGACGGCAGCAAGAGCAAAGGAGAGAACCGCATGACGCACGAAATGTTCCGCGATACCGTCAAAGCGTTCAGGCGCTCCCTCCGCCGCTGCCGCATAGCCATAACGGCATTGCTTTTGCTGATCGCGGGGCTGTGCCTGTATATCTTCCTCAAACTTACAGGATAACAGGAGGCAGAAATGCTCCGCATAAACGAAACAAACCGCCTTACGCGGCAGGAGCTTGAGGATTACCGCGTAAACAGCGGCATTACCGAGCTGCAATACGCTATTATAAAGCGCAAATACTATGATCCGGGCGAGCACACCGTAGTAAGCATATGCCTTGAGCTGGGCATATCCGCCTGCAAGTACAACCGCGAGCTTAACCGTGCGCTGTTGCAGATCGCCCGTTACATTGCTTCGTAGCGCCCTCCCCCTTTCGGGCGCTGACTAATAGCCATATTCCATATTCCTCATTCTAATTTAGGGGAAAAGAGACTGGCGCAACAGTCTCTTTTCTCTTTTTTGAAAAGAATATTGCATTTTTGAAAAAAAGTATTGCATTTCCCCTTTTCGCTGTGCTATAATACCCTTGCAGCCGGAGCCTGTCCCCTCTTCGGAGGGTGTTGGATTAAAATAAAACAATCATTGTTTCCACCGTAGTATGGAATGTCGCATCTGTTGAGATGTGCTGGATTGAAAAGAATCTGCGCAGTGTTGCACTCGTTACAATTTTGTAGTGTGAGTTATTGGGGACTATAACTTTTACACTTCGCCCGGCTCCGGCTGCACCATACCCGCCTTGTGACACTTTTCGGATACTTATGTGATACTTTTTAGACACTTAAGCGCAACATAAGCGACACTTTGGAAGCCTTCGTTTCTGATATCATCATTGCAGATGATAAGAAACGGAGGCTTTTTTATGTTCTACAACAACTATCTGACCGGGCAGGGCAATTATTACGGCGTGCCGCAAACGCCCATACAGCCCCCTGTGGGCGTTTTTAACCAGCAGCCCGCACAATCTCCCGTGAGAACCAATAAAATCTTCGTGACAAGCCTTGAGGACGCTCTGAACCGCAACGCAGAGCCGAACAGCGAGGTAATTTATCTGCATCAGGATCAGAACCTGCTCTTTGAGGTGAAAACGGACGCGCAGGGGCGCAAGGTGTATCAGACTTATCAGTTTGCACCTTTCAAGGCGGAGAGTGCCGCTCCGGCAGCTGCGGCCTATGTAACAAAGGAAGAATTTGACGCGCTGGCAAAGAAGGTTGACGAAATGTCAGCAAAACCGGCGGAGTAAGGGGGGGCGGCGGTATGAACTCAATGTTTACGCCTACCCCGCAGAACGGGCTTATAGGCAACATAATGCAGCTTATGAAGGGAAACGGCAATCCGCAGGCGCTTGCGCAGACTCTGCTGAGTCAGAATCCGCAGATAGCAAGTCAGATTGGCGGGGATCCGCGTGCCTTTGCAATGAATCTCATGCGTCAGAAGGGGATAGATCCGGCGCAGGTGCAATCGCTCATGGCGAGCTTGGGGAAGAAATAAAGCCGCCGCAGCGCGCACGGCAGCTTTATAAATAAAAAGTTAAAGGAGCATCATTTATGGATAACGGATTTGCAGAAGGCTACGCCGTCGGCCAGGGAAACATGAACGGCAACGCCAACGGAATGTGGGGCGAAAGCTGGCTTTGGATCATAGTGATCTTTGCCTTGCTGGGCTTCGGCAACGGCTTTGGCGGCTACGGCAACCGCGGCAACGGCATAGGCGAAAACTATGTGCTGGCCACCGACTTTGCCAACATCGAGCGCAAAATCGACGGAGTAAACAACGGTATCTGTGACGGCTTTTACGCCATGAATACCGGCATGCTCAACGGTTTTGCGGGCGTGCAGAACGCAGTGATGTCCAGCGGGTATGAAACTCGCTCGGCGATAGCCGACCTCGGCTATAACATGCAGAACTGCTGCTGCCAGACTCAGCGGGCAATTGATCAGGTGAACTACAATATGGCGCAGGGCAATTGTGCCATACAGAACACCATCAATTCCACCGCACGGGACATTATCGATTCTCAGCGCGAGGGCACCAATGCGATACTTGGCTTCCTGACCAACGAGAAGATAAGCTCCCTGCAGGCGCAGAACGCGCAGCTCAATGCGCAGCTGTCTCAGGCGGCGCAGACGCAGACGCTCATAAACACCCTGCGGCCTACGGCAGTGCCGGCATACATCACCTGTTCGCCCTATCAGAGCGTATACGGGTGCGGTAACGGCTGCGGCTGCTGACCGACAGGCAATTCCCGTGAGCTTCTCACGGTGAGACATTTCGGAGGGATGGCTCACCATCCCTCCTGATTTTTAGGAGGAAAACACATGTGCAATGGAAATTGTAAACTTTGTGATCGCATCGCTATCTCTGACAGCGTCAGCGTGGTTACTGTGTCGGGAACTGATACGCTCGTGATCGATATCCCGGCTAACAGCTACCGCAACAACGAGCGCCTGTGCCTGGTCATTGCGCAAAGCATACCGGCCGCGGCGACAATCAATATGCCCGTTGCGCTGTCCATCGGCGGCGTAACAACCACGGTTTACCCGCTGGTGCGGTGCAACTGCTCAGCCGTAACGGCAAGCGCCGTAAGAACGCGCACACGGTACAGACTGGTGGTATCCACAACTGCCACAGGCGCCGTATTTAAGGCACTGAGCGGGCTGCGGTGCGCGCCCGACAACAATCTGGCGGCCATACCGGCTGCGACTTAAGGAGGCAACAAAATGAATGATTTTGCAAGGCGAATGGTAGCGGATCGCCGCTACACAAAATCGGCGAACCCTCCGGGGTACGACCGGCGCTATAATCACGATATGCGCAGGCCGGAGCATATGAGCCGTTACGAGGACGACGGCAGGCGCGGCGTTAAGTACACCGGGCGTTACGGCATTGGCGGCTCCATGTATCACGGCGACCGTTACCGCGAATACCCGGACTACGGCGAGGATTACGGCGAATACGACGGCTATGACGACGGCGGCGCCAGCGAGGAAGTATCTCTTACGCAGCGCGAGCTCAAACGCTGGGCGGACAAATTGCGCAATGCCGACGGCACGGACGGTGCGCATTTTACCAAAGACGAGGTGCGCAAGACGGCTGAGCGCGTAGGCGCACGCTACGACCGCTATTCCGAGGATGATCTGTGGATGGCAGCGAACATGATGTACTCGGATTACAGCGAGGTGCTGCGCCCTATCCTGCCGTCAGAAAGCGAGGCTATGACCTATGTCAAACTCGGCAAGGCGTTTTTGGAGGACAAGGACGCGCCCCACGGCTCCGAAAAACTGGCAATGTACTATTTCTGCATCGTGGACGACGAAAATGCACGATAATTACAGATTCTACAATCGCCGCCCGGACGGAAAAATTGAGGAGGACTGCGTATGCCGTGCAATAAGCACGGCAACGCGGCTCCGCTACAGTGCCGTACAAAAGCTGCTGCGGATCTCCGCCGGAATAAACAAGTGCGACAAGCTGTGCGTATGCTGCTACAAATATCTGCTTGAGGACATCCTCGGCTATGAACCGCGCTATTGCCGCTCAGAGGCAACAGTGGCCGACATAGCGGCTGCATACCCGGAACGCATAGTGCTGATACGGATAGACGGACATCTCACCCGTTCGGCAATGGGTGTAATCCTTGACATCTGGGACTGCACAGAAGAACCGGCGGACCGGTACTGGATTATTACATGAGGAACGGAAAACACCGTTCCTTTTTTCGTGTTGCATTTCGTGTTGCATTTCGGGGAAAACAGATGTATTTTATGTAAATATTTTTTGTTTTACGAAAAGAAACGAATCGCCGAAAACCGCGATATACAGGGGGAAATAAGCAAAAACGCCGCAAATGCGGCGTTTTGTGATTGGTGGGGATAGAGGGACTCGAACCCTTTATGAACCGCGCTATACTGGGCTTTTTCGGCTTTCGTGTTGCATTTCGTGTTGCATTTACCCGAAAAATTCTGATAATTTGTCACTCCATTTTGCCTTTTCCTTATCCATAATGTGTTGATATTTGCGCAGCATTCCGGGCGTACTGTGCCCCATGAAATCCATCATGTAACCTTCCGGCATGTTCAGTGCCATCATGGCCGAAGCATAATAATGCCGGAGATCGTGAAAGCGCATATGCGGTATTCCGGCTCTGCGCATAACATGGTCAAGGCGCTGCGCTATTGCGGCGGCAGATAATGGAACGGCATAACCCGTTCCGTCCACTTCGGCCAGTAACTCTGCGACCCTGGGCGTTATTGGAATAGTGCGGTTGCCGCTAAAAGATTTCGGTGCTTTCTCGACCATTACGCCGTTTTCGTCCTGCACTAAAGCACGGCGAATTGTGAGCGTGTGTGCGGAAAAATCCGCATCGGACTTTTTAATCCCCAGCACCTCCGACATCCGCAGCCCGCATTGCATAGCCAGCAGCACCGGCAGCTCTATTTCAAGGCCGTGTACTGCTTCCGCAAGGCGCTGTGCCGTCTCCTGTGACGGTATATTCAGTTCTGCGGGCTTTTTCTGCGGCAGATTGACCTCGAATACATCCGGCGCAACAAAACCCCGCAGAGAGGGTTTTAACAGTCCTAAAATGTTTCGTATGGTTTTTGCCCCGACCGAACGGGACAGCTCCGCCACGAACCGTTGTATATCGTCCTGCGTGAGTGTTGAGGCGGTTGCATTGACAATCGGTGCGAGATTGCACCGCAAAATTTTTTCATACCCGCGAACTGTTGCCGGAGACATCACATCACTGCGCAGGTCAATGTATTGCCGCACGGCCTCCCCCACCGTCATTTTGCTGGCGTTTTGCGGACGGTTTTCAAGCTGCGCGGCTTGTGCGATTGACTCCTTTTTCGTATCCGCCGTGACCGAACGATATTTTCTTTTGCCGTTTTCGTCTTTCCCGACATAGACGAGGCACCGCCAACGGCCAGACGGCAGTTTTTTTGGTGTCGCCATTCTATCGCTCCTCTACTCCGTATTTTATGATTGAACATACTGCATATCCAACGAATATAACATCCGACCCGATTACTATGATTAAAAATAAATAAGTCAATACATTCCCGCCGGTATTGTCGATGCCGATAAGTTTGGGATCAGCGTAAATGTTTTTAAGCGTATAGCTATCCATATTGTCGTATTTGTCTAATAATATTTCTGGCTCGTCGATTTTAAGATACCCTTCCACTGGAATTGATTTGCCGTTTTTGTATATTTCAATTAAATAATAATCCTTATCGTTTTCTTTCAAAATTTTAGCGGGATATAGTTTTGAAGATGTTTCAACATAATAATATAAATTACCATTGCTTTCCAGTGGCAAACTATGTATTCCTATGGCAGAAGCATTACAAAACAACAGCGCAATAGTTCCGGCAATAACCAGTATGATCGATGCAACGGCGTCTAACTTCGTGCGTACTGCGTCATGGACATCGTCAATTATGTTGGTCTTTTTTGTGAAATGTCTAAAAACGCAATAAAGAAAATAAATGCAGGCCAAAACTGCGGCAACAGCAAAAAGGTACAAAATGTTTTTTACAATACGCATAGGATTATTAGATATTTTTGATACCGTCATTGCTACTGGGATTGCTAAAATCAAGCCCAAAATAGCTATAAACTTAAAAATAGACGCTATTTTCCTTGCCATACAACATCACCAGTTCGCGGTTTTTATAAATTCTGAAACTATATTCCCCGGTATTGCCGTATATTGCACCCAGCCGAGGGACGGATGCGTTATGTCGTAGATCAGAAAGAAGATCAGCAACAGTATAAGCGCGGCCACAGCAACGGCCAATATATTTATCCAGCGATTTTTCTCCCGAAGCCTGCGCTCGTAGCTGCTTATTATATGCGATACCCCTACGGTTAGCGTGGAAGTATCCGGCGGTGCCGTCTCCTTTACCGACAGCTCGTCCAGTGATACGCCCAGCACACGGGCTATCGGCGAGATCGTCTCAAAGCCGGGGCTGCGGTTAGCGCCGTTGAGCACCTTTGTCACGGTGGATTCTGGCACACCGGACATCTCGGCTATCATGGCGTTCGTGTACCCCAATGCTTCTTTCTGCTGCACCAGACAGCTCAGCAAAATTTCACTTTCCATGTTTTATCACCCCTCTGTTATTATTTTACCATACCCCCGGTAAAGTTTTACCACCTTTAACCGCAATATATCCTTTTTTGGTTTATCGGAAATCATTTACAGCTATAAGGTAACCGAAATCTACCGGGGAATATCCGCTTTTGGGTATTGCTATTCAAACCGTACTGATGTTAAACTTCCTTTAGATACAAAATATGCTAAAAAATACAGTCACAAAAGAAAGGAATCTGTTATGAAGAAAAACCGTATAACTAAGGACGCAATGAAAACTCTCATGCTTTTCCTTGAGCTCACGCCGGAGAACAAGGAAAAGGTACTTACTTTGGCAGCTGATCTTTTACGCACTCAAGAATCAGATCCTTTACCTTCTGCTGATTCTCAGGATTAAGAATCCCGTAAGCCTTTATCAAATCCCCCATGCCCTCCATATTGGCCGTGGGGGCTTTTTCGTCGCTATTCCCCAAGAGATAATCAACATTGACACCGAAGTATGCGGCCAGCATGGTAACGGTGGCATATGCCGGGACGACGCCCTTTTTCCAGTTTGAAAATAAATTTTTATTCAGCCCGCAAGCCTGCAATACCTGTGATTCCGTCAGATTGCGTTCTTTTCTTAATTCCGTGACCCGTTCAAGAAATACTGTCATTCGCCCTCCTATGCGTAGGAAAAAATTTTTATAAAAATCCTATTTACCTCTTGACATATCCTATCAATAGGAATATAATTCATACCGTAGGGAAAAACATTGTTGTTCCTACGGCAAGAACGGAAAAACTGTGGCCGTGATATTAAATTGCTGACATCAATGATTATACCACGGCCAAAAGGAAAAAGCAAGAACAATATTGTTGCCTACGGAAAGCGAGGTGAAAACAGTGATTGACAAGATGGTGAAGCGCCTGACGCCGGAGGAACGCCGTGCAAAGGCAAGTTACATCCGCGAAACTAAAGCGATGGGGCTTAAGTTTACGGCAATTCTGGATGTGCTTGCCGATGAGGATGTGCACACAAATGCAAGCGATCTTTCGGGCTATCTGGGCGGCTATAAAACCGGGCCGAAGCAAGATTATGTGCTTACCCGTGCGGAGCAGATATGCAGAGACTATCGCAAAAACTTCATGAGCAAATTTTCACTGTAAAAGGAGGCAGCAATGAGCAATATGGACAAACTGGAAGACAAGATAGTGCATGTGCACAGCGGGCAGTATAAGCGTTACGGGGATTTTTACATGGTGTGGGATATAAATGATCCCGACGCTTCCCCGGACGAGATACTGGCACATTTTTTCAAGGACAAACAGCCATTGCCGGAAGCGGCGGAGTTTTCGGCAAAGACATGGAAGGGCGGTTTCGATCCCGCCTATTACTTCCGCGGCTATTACAAACTGGTCAAAACGGAATACGGATATCGCTTCACTATTTGTGAGCCGTACTGTGATTGAAAGGAGAATCTACCATGCTGTTATACGAAACAGTCGAGCGGAATATCCGGGGCAGAATGGCGCAGCTGAAGCTGCGACCGGACGATATCTACGAACAGTGCGGATACACCTCGGCAGCAGGCTTGAGAGCACGGCTGCGCAAGGCGCAGGGAATCACTATAAACGACCTTGACAGGATGGCAAAAGTGCTCAGGACGACCCCTGAGCGGCTTATGGAAAGGAGCATCTGAATATGGCTGTAAAACTGTGCTGCACAAAGGATATGAGCCGCGAGGAATGGCTGGACTGGCGCCGCGGCGGTATAGGCGGCTCTGATGCCGCAACGATAGTCGGGCTCAATCCGTACACCTCGCTGTTAGAGCTGTACGCGGATAAGGAAGGATATATGCCCGACAAGGACGACAACGAGGCAATGCGCATCGGCCGCGACTTGGAGGCATATGTGGCGGAGCGCTGGGCGGAAAAGACCGGGAAGAAATACCGCCGGACGAATTACATGTACGCGCACGACGATTACCCGTTTGTCCGGGCGAATGTTGACCGCGAGGTGGTAGGAGAAAATGCCGGGCTGGAGTGCAAAACCACCAGCGTCTACAACAAGCACGACTTTGAGGGCGGCGAGATCCCGCTGTGGTACTACTGCCAGTGCCAGCATTACATGGCCGTAATGGGCTATGAGCGGATGTATCTTGCGGTGCTGGTGCTGGGCAAAGCCTTTTACGATTTTGTGATTGAGCGCAACGACAACGAGATCCGGGTGCTGCTGGATAACGAGATCGAGTTTTGGAATCACCATGTGCTTGCGCACAAGCCGCCGGAGCCCGACGGAAGCGAATCCTCACAAAACGCCGTAAAAGCCCTTCGAAGCCATTTTGACGGCAAGGGTGAAGAATTACCCGTCCCGGCAATAATAATGGAGCAGGAGGCAAATCTGAGCCGTTACGAGGCATTGAAAGAACAGAGCGACGCACTGAACAAGGAAATCGAGACGATCAAGCAGGAATTGATGCTTGCTCTGGGCGACCGGGAGACAGCAGAAGCGCAGAAGTACAGAGTTACTTTTAAGCCGCAGACGAGGACAAGCATTGACAGCAAACGGCTGAAAGCGGAGCGGCCGGAGATCTACGACGAGTATGCGCAGGCTACAGAGAGCCGCGTGCTGAGAATAACTAAGAAAAAAGGAGTGTAAAGAAAATGGAAAAGACCACAAACACAGCAAATGCAATAACCAATGCAGCGGCTGCCGGAAAGAGAACGGCATCCACCCCGGCGACCATGATGAAGAACATCGTACAGAACGAAGCCACGATGAAGATCCTGCGGGACAGCCTGCACGAGAACGCCGGCGCATTTGCCGCCTCCGTGATAGAGCTGTATTCTGGTGATAAGCAGCTGCAGCAGTGCGACCCCCGCGCGGTATGGGCGCAGTGCCTGAAGGCCGTATCCCTTAAGCTGCCCATCGTAAAGGATCTCGGCCTTGCCTATGTAATCCCCTACAAGGGCGAGCCTACCTTCCAGATCGGCTACAAAGGGCTTGTGCAGCTTGCAATGCGTACCGGGGCTTACAAATACATCAACGCCGGCGAGGTATACGAGGGTGAGTTTGTATCACAGGACAAGCTTTCCGGGCGCGTGGATCTCTCCGGCACACGGATAAGCGATACGGTGGTGGGCTATTTTGCCTACATGGAGACCCTTAACGGCTTTACGAAAACGCTGTACTGGGACAAGGACAAGAGCATTGCCCATGCAAAGAAGTTTTCCAAGAGCTACAACAGCGGCAACCCAATTTGGCGTGAGCATACCGACGAGATGTTTACCAAGCAGGTGCTGCGTAATCTGCTGTCCAAGTGGGGTGTATTGAGCGTGGAAATGTGCAACGCCTTCTCCGCAGAGAGCGAGGAAAACACCGCCCTTGCGGATGAAAAGATAGCCGCAGAGCCGATTGTGGAGGGCGTGGAATACGAGGTGCAGGATGAAGGTTGAGAAATTTATCCCCGTCGGGCGGGAAAATGCGATAAGCCGGGCTGCATTGAGTATCCGCACAGGTGCGCGGGACCGGTTTAACCGCAAAGCGATACAGGAGGCGCGGGACAGAGGCGTGCCCATCGTCTTTTGCGACGACGGCTCCGGATACTACATAGCGCAGACCTCTGCGGAGGTAAGAGCACTGCAGCGGAACTATCTCAAACGGATCTTTGCCATGATGGACACCATAAACAGCCTGAGCACGACGGTACACATCATGGAGCAGGAGGAAGGAGTGCCCGATGAACAAGGTAACGCATGCCCGGACGATATGCCCGTTTTTCCGGAGCGACTCTCCGAAATCGATAGCCTGTGAGGGGCTTACAGAGGAATCGCAGGTGCTGCGCACGGAGTTTACAAGCTCCGTCGCACGCCAGCGGCACCAAGAGCGCTACTGTTTTCGGTTTTGCTACGACTGCTGCCCGATAGCGCGGGCTATAAACTCAAAATACAAGGGAGGCGACGCCGAATGAGCGCAACGGTAAATATATTTACGCTGGTCATATACGCGCTGATCTTTTTATCCGCAACCACAATAGCCGCCTACTATCTGGGCAAGCACGAGGGACGCGAAGAGGAGCGCGACGAGCAGGAGCTGCGGCAGCAGCGCAGAGGCATAGCGAGTTATCCCGGACGGGAACGGAGCAGAAGGAGGCATATACTGTGAGTAACAGATGGATAAAACTTAGCACGAAAATCTGTAACTGGGGCTGGTACACTGACGGCAATACAATGCGGGTATTTGTGCATTTGCTGCTGATGGCGGCGTCAAGGGATGCGGAATACAAGGGGGCAAACATCCGCCGCGGCGAAGTGGCCGTTACATGGCAGCAAATAGCCGATGCACTGGAAATGACATACAGAGAGGTGCGTACAGCGGTCACTCATCTAAAATCGACAGGCGAGATAGCAGTCACAAAACACTCGAAATACAGCCTCGTGCGGGTAGTTAACTACGATGCATATCAGTGCGACGACAGACAGAACGGCAGGCAGACGGCAGGCAGATGGCAGGCAGATGACAATCACGGCGAAGAACTCAATATAAATAGAATTAGAAAGAAAGAGTTATTAGATTATAATACGCGCGCACGCGCGCGAGAAGAAAACAAAAATATCATCCCTGTTAAAAGGGTGGCTGCGCATGCTTTTGAGGAGCGGACGGACGACAGCAGCTATAAGGATATTTACACAAGCTGGGAGGAGGGAAGTGTATGAAAACCATTAAAGCCTATCGCATTATAGCCGGGAAAAGCGCGGATTCGCCGCGAACGGTGGTGTTTGCCACGGACAAAACGCAGGCCAAGCTATCTGCCACGCTGACTGATGCCGGACGCTATTGCGATTGCAACGACATCTACGCAGAGCGAGCCCCGGAACTGGATAAGTACTACGACAAGAGCAAGGGATTTGAGCTGAAGGAGGAGGCACAAAAGCAATGACGGTTTTAGAGCTATTTGCGGGTACGCGGTCAATCGGGAAAGCTTTTGAAACACGCGGCCACAAGGTTTTTTCTGTTGAGTGGGATAAGAAGTTTGACAATATCCAGCTTTACGCAGATATCGGCAAGCTAACGGCGCAGGATGTTATCCAGCTTTGCGGCGGCGTTCCTGATGTGATCTGGGCAAGCCCCGACTGCGCGACTTTCAGCGTGGCGGCCATCAGAAGGCATCGCCGCAAAAACGAGGAGACTGGGGAGCTTGAGGCGGTAAGTGATTATGCAAAGTTTTGCGATGCGGTTGACAAAAATGTTATTAATCTCATACGCGAGTTAAAGCCGAAGTATTACTTCATCGAAAACCCGCGCGGCGGGATGCGCAAAATGACCTGGATGCAAGGGCTGCCCCGCTACACCGTTACATACTGCCAGTACGGCGATACACGAATGAAGCCCACGGACATATGGACGAATCACCCTTGTCCGAAATTTAAGCCCCCGTGCAAAAACGGGGACTCGTGCCACGAAAAAAGTCCCCGTAGTAGTACAGTACGCAAACTTAAAGCGCAGGGAGTAAGCATCTCTTACGGAGGCACGAGCGCACTTAAAAACAGCATGGAAAGGGCAAGAATTCCCGAGGCGCTGTGTATGCATATTGTCGATATTTGCGAGGAAGAAGCGCAAGAATAACGAGATTACTTTGTTTCCCCAGCAGAATTAAAAAAGCGATATGTGATTTACACGCTGAGAGGAGGGCGAAAAAATGACACTTACTGACAAGCAGGACCTTGCAAGGCTGCTGACACTGTATCAGCAGGAGACACTTGAGCACGACATGGAGCGCACGCAACATCAGCGGATAAGGAAGTTATTGCGGAGGCTGCAAGGCAACAAAAACAAAGGCGACGGAAGCGGAAGCGTCGCCGAAGATAGAATGCATACCTTTCCTATTCGGGGAAGTACAAACTATTTAACGCGCTGGACTACGACACAGAAGAAGAAGCTGCTGAGCACAGCATCAAGGTAGACTACTGGTGCTATCTGGACGAGGTAGAGAGCGGCATACTTGCAGCTGAGAACGGCAAATAATACAAGGGAACACACTGAAAATGGATATAGAAAAATTATGGGAGGACGAAACAGAATGATACACGAACTTAAAACACTGCCGGAATACTTCGAGGCGGTACGGAAGGGCGATAAAACCTTTGAGTTGCGTGAGGATGACCGGGATTTTAGGGTGGGTGATCATCTTGCCCTGAACGAGTGGGACGGCGAAAAATACACCGGGCGGTCGCAGCTGGTAAAGGTCAGATATATCCTTGATCCTAACGAGGTTATGACTTGCGCGGGCGGATATGTAATCATGGGAATAAAAAGAAAGGCATTATATAACGAGGCGAGGAGGAGAAGGGATGAAAGTTGGGCTGATTGATGTTGACGGGCACAATTTTCCGAATCTAGCGTTAATGCGGATATCCGCATATCACAAAAAAAGAGGTGATTTCGTCGAGTGGTGGCAGGGCGATTTTTGGCATTATGACATAGTATACAAAGCTAAAGTATTTTCCGATGCTTACAGCCCAGACATTCCCGATCCGATAAATGCCGACAAGGTGATAAAAGGCGGCACGGGATATGCGATTAAGACGGTAGACGGCAGGGAATTTTTCGACAAGTGCATACATAAGGACTTACCAGAAGAAATTGAAAAATGCTTTCCTGACTATTCGATATATCCTGAATTCGACTTTGCCGTATCAATGACAAGCCGCGGTTGTCCGAGAGCGTGCAGCTTCTGTCATGTCGTTGCAAAAGAGGGTCGGAAGTCCGTAAAAGTCGCAGATGTATCCGACTTTTGGAGCGGACAAAAAGAAATCAAAGTGCTAGACCCTAACTTGACAGCTTGCAGGGATAAACGCGAGCTTTTCAAGCAGTACCGTGAAACGGGGGCGATTATCGACTACACGCAAGGGCTGGATATTCGATTGCTTAACGACGCAGATATAGACGACCTGAACGGCACGAGACTGCGCACTATACACTTTGCATGGGATAATCCCGTAGATGATCTCACACCGAAATTCAAGTATTTCAGCGATAAATTTCGGCGTAATTCAAACAAGGGCATGGTTTATGTGCTTACGAATTTTGACAGCTCAATGGAACAAAACTTGTATCGAATATATACGCTGCGCGACTTAGGCTTTAAGCCGTATGTAATGATATATAATAAGCCGTCCGCGCCACAGGAAATACGCGATTTGCAACGGTGGTGTAATAACAAAATTATTTTTAATAGCTGCCCAAGATTCGAGGATTACGGCAAGCAAGATATGCCAGAAGATAACGGAGAGTATGAGCAGCTACGACTTTGGGAATGAGGAGGGATGCGGAATGAAATTTGACTTTGAAAAAGCCGTAAAAAGCGGCGTGGAGCAAGCAATGCGTGAGTGTGAGCTTACTATCGGCATGACATTGAAAGAAGCGGTTGAAAAGCAGATACCGAAAAAGCCCATAAAGATTGACGAAACTTACAACCCAGAAAGGCAAGAATGGGATTGCGATTATGAGTGCCCGTCTTGCGGTAATCCTTATGCGGACGATTCGTACTGTTCTTGTTGCGGACAGGCTTTGGACTGGTGGATGCCGAAAGAAAAACAGGAGGAAATAAAAGAATGATACACGCATTAAAAACACTGCCGGAATACTTTGAGGCGGTTTGATAACGAGCGGAATGGAGGAAACAAAAATGCCGAGTAAGTATAACAAATACGCAAACAAAAAGGTGCAGCTGGACGGGATCGCCTTTGACAGCCGCAAAGAGGCAAAAAGATACGCGGAGCTTAAGCTGCTGGAAAAGGCGGGCGAAATAACAGGGCTGGACAGGCAGGTAAAATTTGACCTTGTGCCTGCGCAATACGAGGAGTACGAGCGCACGGGCAAGAGCGGGCAGCCGCTCAAGCCCGGCAAGCGCTGCGTCGAGCTGGCGGTATGCTATGTGGCAGACTTTTGCTACCGCGATAAGGACGGCGAGTACATTGTGGAGGACACAAAAGGTTTTAAGACAAAGGACTATGTAATTAAGCGCAAGCTAATGCGCTATATGCTGGGGATAGCAATAAAGGAGGTGTAAAAACGGATGAATAAAGTTATAATTATAGGCCGCCTGTGCAGCAATCCCGAGCTGCGCACCACCCCTGCCGGAAAGTATGTGTGCGAGGTAAATATTGCCGTTGACAGGCGTATGGCCGCAGACGGCTCTAAAACGGCTGATTTTGTGCCTTTGGTGTTTTGGGGTACAAGTGCCGACTCGATATGCAAATACGGCTCTAAGGGGACAAAAATAGCCATAGCGGGCATGCTGCGTATTGATCAGTACGAAAAGGAGGGGCAAAAGCGCACAAGAGCCACCGTATGGGTGGATCAGTGGGAGTTTTGCGAGCCAAAAAGAGATACGGCGCCTGCCGGTCCCGATGCTGCGGCGAGATACAATGCTGCTGTTGCGGCTGCCGAGCAGCTTACCCCGGTGACGCCGGAGGACGAGCTGCCGTTTTAAGAGGAGGAATTGATGATGGTTAATGACCCGGTAAAAAGTCCCGCGCACTACTGTGATGGCGGGATAGAAACAAAAGACTATATACGCAGCAAGCTGACAAAAGCGGAATTTATAGGCTGGTGCAAGGGCAATGCCCTGAAATACATAAGCAGAGCCGGTAAAAAGGCCGGTAATAGCGCAGCGCAGGACATCGACAAGGCAATAGTGTATCTGGGCTGGGCGCGCGATCGAGCAGCGGACGACAATTAACAGGCAAAAGCCCCGCGGGGACACCGCGGGGCTTAACTTGCACTAATCGTCCCAGACCTGGAAGAGACGATAGCGCAGCAGATTGACTATGTAATCGGGCGGTATGCGCGTGCCGCGCTCCCATGCGCTGAGAGTCTGCAGCGGAATCCCGGTAAGGCTGCAAAACTCTCTTTGCGTGAGCTGCAATGCCTTGCGCATTGCTTTGATGTCAGCCCCTGTAGCCATTGCGGATGATTATCTCCTCCTCGCAATACTCTGTATCCGTATCAATAACGGCAATGCGGATCTCCTGCCCGTCGTAGTCCTCATTGCAAGTCATTTTTGACGCCATCTCGGCCGCAGCCTCGTAATTATCGCTGCCGTTGTCCCAGTCGTAATTGTCACCGTGCTGTACTGCGTAATATTTTGTCATTTTTCGCCCCTCCTTAATATGCCTTGCAGATTATCTCGTCCGTCTCGTTGTCGACCAACTGCATTATGTAATCGTCACGGTCGCAATTGCAGTCGCAAAACCAGTCGTCCATAACCTCTGTTAACTCCTCTTGTGTCAATCTCGTATCAGTGTTATCAATCGTCTGAGTGCAGCGTCCTATCCACACAAGGTCAATTCTGTATTTTTCCATTTTTGTTTCCTCCGTTTTTTATGTTTTGTTGTCCTCGTTACGGCCTTTATTATACACTGTATAACTTGTTTGTCAAGCGTTTTTGCAAAAATATTTTAATAATTCATAAAATGTTCACATTTCCCCGCTTTGAGGTGGGGAGAAATCAGTGCCGCTGCTGTGATATTATGTGCTGCAGGAGGTGAGCGCGTGAGAGGTAAGGGACCGCAGCCGGAAACGGACTGGTTAGCAATATCGCTTGAGTATATATGCGGTACGGACGGTACAACACTTAAGTCGTTGGCGCAAAAGCACGAGCTCCCCCTTGCTACGGTAGAGAGAGCAAGCAAGGTTAACGGCTGGGGGGCAAAACGGGCCCGGTATCGCAAGAAAGCCTTTGAGCAGGCGCTGGAAAAATCCGTAAAAAAGGATGCAAACCGTATGGCAAAGCTAATCACTGCCGCGGACGATATCAGCGCAACGATAGCTAAGGTATGCAGGGACTCTAAGCAATTTAATCGCCACCTCGTCAAAAACGCCGCAGATGAGACGGTGGAGAGAATATTTGACAAGGCCGACACACGGGCGCTGCGCGATCTGAGCGGTGCAATCAAGGATATGGTCGGCGTAATGCAGGCGCTGTACGACAAAAAAGACCCGACGCAGGAGCAGGAAAAGGGCGGTGTAATCGTGCTTGCGGATGTGGACGAGCAGGCCGAGGAGGATGACGCATGAGTCATTACAAAAAGCGGCCTGCACCGGTAATCTGGCGGCCGCAGCCAAAGCAAGCAGCGTTTATGCGTCGGCCGGAGTTTGAGGCGCTGTACGGCGGTGCAGCCGGGGGCGGTAAGTCGGATGCGCTGCTGGCAGAGGCGCTGCGGCAGGTGGATATCCCGCATTACAAGGCGCTTATCCTGCGCAAGACCTATCCGCAGCTCACGGAGCTTATAGATCGCTCGCGCACCTTGTACGGTGCAGCCTTCCCGGCGGCACGGTATAACGCCACGGGGCATGTATGGAGCTTCCCTTCCGGCGCAAAGATCTATTTTGGCTCAATGCAGCGCGCCGCAGACAAAATCAACTATCAGGGCAAGGCGTATGATTTTATTGCCTTTGACGAGCTGACGCATTTTAGCTGGGAGGAGTACAGTTACTTATTCTCCCGCTGCCGCCCCACGGGACCGGGGACACGGTGCTATATCCGCGCCACCACCAACCCCGGCGGCATCGGGCATGCGTGGGTTAAGGAGCGTTTTATTTCCGCCGCGGCGCCGCTTACGACTATTACGGAGGAGAGCACGGTGCCTGACGGCAAGGGCGGCACGATGCATATCAAGCGCGACCGAGTATTTGTGCCGTCCACCGTATACGATAATCGCGCGCTGCTTGCCAATGATCCCGGCTATCTTGCCAACCTTGCCATGCTGCCGGAGGCGGAGCGCAATGCCCTGCTATTGGGCAGCTGGGACTCCTTTGACGGACAGGTATTTTGCGAGTGGCGCAACGACTCCGCACACTACCTCGATCACCGCTGGACACATGTTATATCGCCGTTTGATATCCCGCCGGAGTGGCGTGTAATGCGCTGTTTTGACTTTGGTTACACGCACCCGTACTCCGTGCATTGGCTTGCATACGATACGCGCGGCAAAATGTACGCAATCCGCGAGCTGTACGGCACGGACGGCACCCCCAACAAGGGCAACAGGCTTACGCCGGTGCAGATAGCCGCAGAGATACGCAGGATAGAGCAGGACGATCCCATGCTGCGCGGGCGTAAGATATGGGGAGTGGCTGACCCGGCTATATTTGACGCCTCGCGTGGCGAGTCAATCGCGGATATGATGGCAGCCGCGCCTAACTTTATCCTGTGGGACAAGGGCGATAATGCCCGCATAGCAGGCAAGATGCAATGGCACTACCGCCTCGCCTTTGACGAGACCGGCGAGCCCATGTTCCAGGCGTTCGAGGGCTGCAAGCACCTCATCCGCACCATTCCCGCGCTGGTATACTCGCAGAGCAATGTAGAGGACATAGACACGGACGGCGAGGATCACGCCTACGATGCCCTGCGTTACGCCTTTATGGAGCGCCCGATAGCCCCGCGCAAGCACACCAAGCCGACAGTGGATCTGACGGACCCGTTCTCGCGCGGGCAGGAGACTGTAAGACCGCACGATTATTTCCGCATATAGGGAGGACAGTATGGAGATTTATCAGACCGCCGTGCCGGAGGCACAGCAGATACAGGAGACAGCCCCGGCCGCAGAGCCGCAGGGCACGATACAGCGCATAGGCGAGGCGCAGATAACGGAGGCGCTTACCACTCTCAAGCGCTATAAGGACGGCAAAAAGAGCCTTGATACGCGCATAGTGGCGAATAACGAGTGGTACCGCATGCGGCACTGGAAACAGATGTCACGCGGCGCGGAGACCGGCACGCCGGAGCCTGCGTCCGCATGGCTGTTTAACAGCCTTGCAAACAAGCACGCAGACGCTATGGATAACTACCCGGAGCCCAATGTGCTGCCAAACGAGCCCAATGACGGGCAGGAGGCGCAAAAGCTGTCAAAGATCATCCCCGTAGTGCTTGAGCAAAACGATTTTGAGGCTGCATACAGTAAGATGTGGTGGTCAAAATTGGAGTCCGGCACCGGTGCTTACGGCGTGTTTTGGGACAGCCGCAAGCTAAACGGGCTGGGAGATATAGATATAGCCAGCGTGGATATCCTCAATCTGTTTTGGGAGCCGGGCATAACAGATCTGCAAAAGAGCCGCAATCTGTTTTGCGTGGAGCTTGTGGATAATGACTTGCTGGAGAGAGCATACCCGCAGCTCAAGGGCAAGCTGGGCGGCACAACGATTGATGTATCCAAGTACATCTACGATGATACGGTGGACACGAGCGATAAGTCCTATGTGATCGACTGGTACTACAAGGTATCCGAGGGCGGACGGCAGGTGCTGCATTATTGCAAATTCGTGGGCACTGAGGTGCTGTATGCCTCGGAAAACGATCCCACAATGCAGGAGCGGGGCTTTTACGACCACGGCAAATACCCCTTTGTACTGGATGTGCTGTTCCCGGAAAAGGGCACGCCGTTTGGGTTTGGGTATGTGGACATCATGCGCGATGCGCAGACCTACATAGACAAGATCGGGCAGGCATTTATGGAAAACGCCCTATCCTCGGCCACTCCGCGCTACTTTGTGCGCGACGACGGCAGCATTAACGAGGACGAGTTTAGGGACACGCGCAACCATTTTATCCATGTTTCCGGCACCAAGCTGGGCGACGACTCCATACGCCCTGTTGATTCCCCGCAGCTCTCCGCCGTATATCTCAATGTGCTGCAGGAAAAGATTGACGAGCTTAAGGAGACCAGCGGCAACCGTGACTTTTCGCAGGGCGGCACTACCTCCGGCGTTACGGCTGCGTCGGCCATATCCGCATTGATGGAGGCGGGCAGCAAGCTTTCCCGCGACGCCAATAAGAGCGCATACAGGGCATATAAAGAGGTTTGCTACCTCGTAATAGAGCTTATACGGCAGTTTTACGATGAGCCGCGCACCTTCCGCATTGTGGGCGATATGGGGCGCACGGAGTTTGTGCAGTATGATAACGCAGCCATACGCCCGGTAAGCATGGGTACTGCCTTTGGGGTGGATCAGGGCTATCGCCTCCCCACCTTCGACATCACCGTTGCGCCGCAAAAGGCGTCCGCGTACTCCAAGATGGCGCAAAACGAGCTTGCATTGCAGCTGTATCAGCTGGGCATTTTTAATCCGCAGACAGCGGATCAGGCGCTTGCGTGCGTTAAGATGATGGACTTCCGCGGGCGCGAGGATGTAATCGACACAATACAGCGCAATCAGACGCTGCTGCAGATGGTGCAGATGTATCAGGCACTGTCTTTGCAGCTTGCACAGCAGCTGGATGCGGCCACAGGCTCGC
>OCHN01000498.1_pt1 | contig 40973 bp, 30 predicted proteins | sample 1538911 | NCBI WGS metagenome assembly OCHN01 (sample SAMN04571736, study PRJEB22368) | human gut metagenome | biome: human gut; material: stool | host: Homo sapiens | place: Luxembourg | collected 2013-01-11 | reverse complement strand
GCGACACCATGAACGACGGTAAGGTGCAGACCAGCTTCACCCTGCCCATCAAGGACGACGAACGCGGCGAGGAAGCTGCCCGTCAGATCGCCAAGAAAATGGGTCTGGACGAGCCCAACGTGGCTTACCACACCCCCCTGGACAAGGAGTTCACCTTCTATGTGGTCTACGGCAGCTGCGTCCACTCCGTAAACTATGAGGATATCCATGTAATCACCGTGGAGTCCGACGTCATGAGCATGGAAGACACCAATGACTACATCCGTGAGCATATCGGCCGCAAGGTCGTTATGGTGGGTGCGTCTACCGGTACCGACGCCCACACCGTGGGCATCGACGCCATCATGAACCGCAAGGGCTTTGCCGGTCATTACGGCCTGGAACGCTACGAGATGATCGAGGCGTACAACCTGGGCTCCCAGGTTCCCAACGAGGAGTTCATCAAGAAGGCCCTGGAGCTGCACGCCGACGTGCTGCTGGTGTCCCAGACCGTGACCCAGAAGGACGTCCACATCCAGAACCTCACCAACCTCATCGAGCTGCTGGAGGCCGAGGGCCTGCGCGACAAGTTCGTTGTTTGCTGCGGCGGTCCCCGTATCACCCATGAGCTAGCCAAGGAGCTGGGCTATGACGCCGGCTTCGGCGCCGGCAAGTATGCCGACGACGTGGCTTCCTTCGCTGTGACCGAGATGGTCAAGCGTGGCATGAAGTAAAATTTAACCTTACGCCAGACGGCCACTGTTGCGGTGGCCGTCTGGTCGTGTCTCCAAATATCCGTTTTTCACATTTCGTACAGTATGACTGTTTCGACGGTGAATCTGTTCATTTGTGAAAAAGTTATCCAATCTTCTCTTGTATTTTCCCGCCAACAGTGCTATGATTATAAATGAGAAAATAGAAGGGATTCTATTTTTTGGGAGAACGACAAATAACAAGGAGGAACTGAAATGGCAAAGAAACCTGTTATCACTGCCAAAGAGGCAGCGGCTATGATCCCCAACGGCGCCACCATTATGTGCGGCGGCTTCCTGGCCTGCGGTCAGGCCAGAGCAATCGTCAAGGAGCTGGTAGCTCTGGGCACCAAGGACCTGACCTTAATCGCCAACGATATGGGCCGCGCAGTGGGCCCCCAGGGCGAGGAGTTCTTCGGTATCGCGGAGCTGATCCACAATCATCAGGTCAAGCGCGTTATCGCCACTCACGTTGGCATGACCCCCGAGGTCGGCCAGCAGCACACCGAGGGCACTCTGGAGGTCAATCTGCTGCCCCAGGGCACCCTGGCTGAGTGCATTCGCGCCGCCGGCGCCGGCCTCGGCGGTGTGCTGACCCCCGTGGGCATCGACACCCTGGTGGAGGAGAGCCCCTTCTGCCTGGGCCGCAAGACCGTTGATGGCAAGGACTATCTGCTGATGAAGCCCATCCATGCGGACTTCGCCCTGCTGGGCACCTATAAGTGCGACGAGTTCGGTAACTGCTGGTACAAGGGCACCATGCGCAACTTCAACGTTGTCATGGCCACTGCCGCCGATACCGTTATCGCCGAGACCGAGTATCTGGTTCCCGTGGGCGAGATCGAGCCCGAGAATATCCACACCTATGGTATGTGTGTTGACTACATCGTGGAAGGAGAAAGAAAGTAATGGAAAAGAGCGAGATCAAAGGCTTTATCGCCAAGCGCTGCGCCAAAGAGCTGAAGAACGGCGACGTTGTCAACCTGGGTATCGGTCTGCCTACCCTGATCCCCAACTATCTGCCCAAGGATGTGGAGCTGATCATCCATGCTGAGCTGGGTATCGTCTCCGCCGGTAAGTCCCCCAAGGAAGGCGATGCCAACTATGATCCCTACCACGTGGTGGACGCCGGTGGTTCTCCCTCCTCCGTGGCTTTTGGCGGCGGTTTCATCGACTCCGCTTCCAACTTCGGTCTGATCCGCGGCGGTCACGTGGATGCCTGCTTCCTGGGCGCTCTGGAAGTGGATGCCCAGGGCAACCTGGCCAACTGGATCATCCCCGGCAAGAAGATGCCCGGCATGGGCGGCGCCATGGACCTGTGCGTCGGTGCCCGCAAGTGCATCGTCTGCATGGAGCACACCGCTAAGGGCAACCCCAAGATCTTTGAGAAGTGCCGTCTGCCCCTGACCGCTTCCCACTGCGTCAACAAGATCATCACCGAGATGTGCGTGCTGGAAGTCACCGAGAACGGCCTGGTCATGACCGAGATCAATCCCGAGTTCACCGTCGAGCAGGTGAAGGCTGCCACCGCTGCCCCCATCACCGTCGCCGAGAACCTGAAGTCCATGATCGACTGAGCTTCCTGCCAGTCAGCTGCATTTCATTATGAACGCCCCGATGTCACGGCATCGGGGCGTTCAGCTTGTCAAAAAAGGGCGGCGCCCTTTTTTGACAAGCTGAGGCCCGCAGGCGAAGGCCTGCGGGCCTGTGTTATGCTGCGATAATCTGATAAACCTTACCCGTTGGGCAGGGACTTCACGGTGACGGTAGTATGAGCCACCAGCTTGTTCCCGGCATAAACGTGGATGAAGTAGGTGCCGGTGCTGTTGTGCTTGGCCAGGTTTGCTGCGGCCACCCAGGCGCCGCCGATGTTCTCGCCCTTGTACCAGGTAAGATCATCCTGACCGCCTGCGCTGCTCCACACGGCGAAGCGCACGTTGCTGTATCCGGCAGCGCTGTACAAACGCAGCCGCATCCAGTTAAAGTCGTCGGTAACAATGGCTTGGGCGCTCTGCTGCGGCGGCATGCCGTGTACATTGGCGGTGGTGTGGGCCACCAGCTTGCCGTCGGCATACACATGAATGAAGTAGCCGCCCAGGGTCTTGTGGTTCAGCAGCTTCACACCGGCGGACCAGGTATTGCCGTTGAGCCGTCCGTCATACCAGACCAGGTCATCCTGACCGCCTGCGCTGCTCCACACGGCGAAGCGTACCTTGCCGTACTTGGCGGCGGTGGTCAGCGCCAGCTCGATGGCGGCGTTGTCCGAGGAAACTGTGGCTGTCAGGCCGGTCTTGACGCCGGGGGCAGCGGGAGGCAGGCTCTTGACCTGGGCGGTGGTATGGGCCACCAGGGTCTTGCCGCTGTACACATGGATGAAGTAGGTGCCGGTGCTGTTGTGCTTGGCAAGGTCCACGTTATAGGTCCAGCGGTTGCCGCCGGCAGACTTGGCGGTGTACCAGGTCAGGTCGTCCTGGCCGCCTGCGCTGCTCCACACAGCAAAGCGGATGCCGCTGTAGCTGCGGACAGCGTCCAACTGGATGGACATGGTGCGGCAGTCGGCAGATACCTGCGCGGTGACGGTATCAGGCGTCGGGAGCTTGGCCACCTGGGCGGTGGTGTGGGCCACCAGCTTGCTGCCGCTGTACACATGGATGAAGTAGGTGCCGGTGCTGTTGTGCTTGGTCAGGTCCACATCATAGGTCCAGCGGCCGCTGCCCGCGGACTTGGCAGTGTACCAGGCCAGATCGTCCTGACCGCCTGCGCTGCTCCACACGGCAAAGCGGATGCTGCTGAAGCTGTAAGCAGTATCCAGCTGCACAGACATGGTGCGGTAATCGGCGGACACCTGGGCAGTGACACTGTCAGGAGCCGGGAGCCTGGCCACCTGGGCGGTGGTATTGCCGATGAGCCGGTTCTGGCCGGAGTCGGAGGAATAGGCGTGAATGAAGTAGGAACCGGTGCTGTTGTGGTTCACCAGGGGCACCGTATAGGTCCACTGACCACTGCCGTTCTTCTTGGCAGTGTACCAGGTCAGATCATCCTGTCCGTTCGCGCTGCTCCACACCGCGAAACGCACGTCGGAGTGGGCGTGGCCGTTGCCTGCGTCCATGGTCACCGTCATGGTGCGGCACTCACTGTCCACCACAGCGGATACGGAGTGGCGCTTGGCAGGGGTGCTGGAGCTATGGGCCGCGCCGCAGTAGCGGCAGACGTATCGTACCTGGCCGGCGCTGACGCAGGTGCTGGAGTCGCTCTTGACCACATCCGTATGGCCCACGGTGTGGGTATTCTGGAAGGTCAGGCCGCCCAGCAGCTGGCCGTGGATGCCGTGGTTGTACACATGGACCAGGTAGCGGCCCACCACATTGTACTTGCACATAGGCACCCGGATGGTGTAGGTGCCGTCGCCGTTGGCGGTGGCATTGTACCACACCAGGTCGTCCTGGCCGTCCTGCTGGCTCCAGGCAGCGGCCATGATGTTGCCGTAATTCTTGCCCTGGCCGGAGGGCGGCGTGATGGTGACCACGATCTCCTTCTCGTCGGCGGACAGACGACCCCGGACCAACTCATACAGACGGCCATCCGCACCGAACTCGTACCAGGTTCTGCCGATCAGGCGGCGGCCGGTGTACATAACGCCGAAGTCATCACCCATATCGGAGGTCTCGAAGTAGTAGGTAGCGTTGCCGATGTCCTTCCAGCCGGAAGCAATGCGGCCGTTTTCAAAGTACAGAGTCTTGCCGTCGTCGCGCTTGACAAAGCCCGTGGGGCCGCTGACCACCACGCCGTCGTCAAAGACGAACTGCTTGCCGTACAGGGTCACCTTTCCGTCGTAGGCCACACCGTTCTTGTCAAAGCAATACACCTCAGGGTCGATGATGAACCAGCCGGTGTGCCAGGCGTTGTTGTAGCAATACATCCGCAGGCCGGTGGCCTCATCCCGGGCCCAGCCGGTATAGCCCGCGTCCTTCAGCTCCACGGCCTGGCCGCAGAAGGAGCATACCAGCTTGCCGTTCCGGGCATACACAGTTTTGCCGGAGAAGTCGTGGCCCTTATCGCGGCACACGCTGGCAGGGACCCGCATGGTGTAGGTATCCATCAGGGACTGGGCGCCCTCGGCGCTGACAGAGTAGGTGCGGACGGTCATAGCGTCCGCGGTGGCCTCCACGGCCAGGTACAGAGAGTCGTACTCCTGGGACACCTGGGCAAAGTGGAAGTCAGGATTATTGACGGCCTTGTACTCGGTGCTGCGGGACTTTTCACCCAGGTCGCCGCAGATGTAGTACAGCACGCCCTTGCCGTAGGTGGCGGGCAGACGGCCGTTCTGAGTGGTCTCGGACACAGGCTGGCCATCCTTCAGCACCATGGTGCGGGCATAGCTGTGGTCGTGGCCGGAGAACACCACGTTGATCCCGGCGGCCTCGGCGGCTGCGGGAATATAACGGTTAAAGGCCTCGCTGCTGCCGTTGGGATTGGTATAGTATGCGGGCTGGTGAACGGCCAGCACCTTCCAGGTGCAGCTGGACTTGGCCGCATCCTGGATCAGCCACTGGCAGGCGTCCTCCAGGTTGGCGGCAAAGTTGATGACCGCCACATACACATCGCCGTACTCCACGGAGTAATACAGCTTGTCGGGCAGCGTCCACAGGCTGGAGGCGTTGCCGCCGGACAGGTCGCCGTAATATTCATGGTTGCCCATGACCTGCACCACGGGAATGTCGGCGTAGTTCCTGGAGAATACATCCAGAATTTCGTTCCACTGGACCAGGTTGCCGCCGTTGTCCACAAAGTCGCCGGTCTGGATACCGAAGTTCATGGGCTGGCTGTTGATGTTGGCGGCGATGGCGTTCATCAGGCGGATCTCCTCCTGATCGCTCTCCGCGATGCCGGAGAGTTGGGTATCGCCGATGACAAAGAAGCGGGTGGTGGCCGCGCCGGGCTGGCTGGTGGTGAAGGTCATGTTTTCAGACCACCTGCTGCCGTCGCCCACACGGTAAACGTAGGTGGTGCCGGACTTCAGCCCGGTCAGGGACACGGTACTGACATAGGCGGCGTCGCCGGAGGTGGTGAACTCACACAGAGTGACCTGGCCCTGGGCCCTGGAGGAGAAGGTGCCCTTGAAGCTGTTCTTTTCGCTGTACTGAACCACGGCCTTGGCCTGCGCGGTCAGGGGGTTGGACACCCAGGTGATGTTCTGGCAGCTCTGGGCATTGGGGGTGGCGTTGAGCTGCACAAATGCGGGCATACCGTCGCTGCTGCCGCCGGCGCGGCGGGTGACGATGATCGTCTCGAAGGAGCGATGGCTGTCCTTCCGGGCGATGACACCGGTGCGGGAACCGGCAGCCAGCTTGTTGAAATAGTCTGTGCTGATCTGGCCAGAGCCGTCGGTGGTGCCGATGCAGGTTTCGCCCACATACAGGTCCACACCGGAGGCTGCCCTGCCGTCAATATCCTTCACATACAGCTTGGCCGCGCCCGCGCCCTCCACCATAATGTCGGAGGTAACGGCGTAGTAGCCCTGCATGGGCAGCCGCAGGCTGCCGGTGGAGGTGGTATAGGTGACACCGTCACAGGTGTAGGACACAGTGACGGAAATGGGCAGGCTGTCCAGTGCCGTGACCCCGACGGGCATGGGCATAGTGAAGGTGAACAGGTCCTTCCCGGCAGAGCCGGTACGGTTCATGTTCACGGTGACGGTCTTTTCCGTGGTGGTGCGGCGGGCAGCAGAGCTGGTGCCCTCAAAGCCCTCGCCGTAGCCCAGGGAAGCGCAGGTGTTGAACGCGCCCTTGCCGCCGTTTTCGTCGGTGTCAAACAGGTCCACGTTTCCGTACACGATGTGCGCGGTGACGGAATCGATCTTCCCTGCATTGGGGGAGGTCACGTTGACCACATAGTTCTCGCCCACCAGCGCATAGGACGGCGCGTCCAGAGTCAGCGTGGGGATGGCGGCACGACCCTTGACGGTAAAGGTACGGGTGACGCTGGCGCGGTTGCCGAAGCCGTCCATGATCTCCACCTTGATGCTGTGGCGGCCATTGGGCAGGGTCACGGAGCCGGTAACGGCCTGGTCGGTGTTGGCAAAGTTCTTGATGTCCTGGCCGTCGATGGTGATGACCGTGTTTTCGGCGGACACACCGGTGCGGTTCTCGCCCTGGGGATCATAATACCCGGTAAAGAATTGCAGCTCATTGTCCGTCAGCACGGTGGAACCGTCCTCAGCCAGCTCCGTCAGATCCGTGTAGCCGGTGACGGAGGCGCTGCCGCCGCGGACAGAGGTGATGACGGGGTTCTCCAGGTCGTCAGCCGTGGTGCCATACACCGCGCGGATGTTGTCCACATACAGGCTTCCGGCAGCCCGGGAGCCGCAGGTGATCTTGTTGCCGTCCACGTCGCCGGTGCCGCCCTCGATGATGATGGTCCACAGCAGCACCTGGCCGGCGGTGATCTTCAGGGGATGGTTTTCCACGTCCTGGGCCTTGTCATACACGCTGCTCAGATCGGCCTCCACATACTTCCAGCCGGACCAGTTGATGCCGGTGTACTGGGTGGTGGTGTCCACGGTCTCGCCTGCGGCGTTGACGGTGGTAGTCTTCAGGTGCAGCAAGCTGGTGGAAACGTACTTCTCCCCGTTCCAATAGGACACGCTGGTGCTGAGCCAGTAGTTGGGCGTGCCCTCCGGGGCGTAGACCCACATGCCCAGGGCGGTGGGACGGCCCTCGATGACCACGTCCTCGCCGCTGTAGCGCAGGTATTCGTTGGTGTTGTTGGTGCCGGAGATCTTCGTATAATCGTAATGATACTCCAGAGACTTCTGGCCGAAGCGCACGGGACCCTCGTCGGAAGCTACGCGGCGGGCATACATATCCCACGCGCCCTCCTGGGCGGTGGAGATGGCGCCCACGTAGTACTCATAGCCCATGGAGCGGAACAGGGTAGCGGGGTCCTGGGCGCAGTCCCAGCTATAGGGTGCGACGGCGGAGTTGCAGTCCCATTCCGCGTTGCTGCTGATAAAGTCGGGGCATGCCAGGCCGAAATCGGTAATGGGCCCGTAGGGGATGTCCAGACCGTTGGGATCCTTGCTGACCTGACCGGCCACGCCGAAGCCCGCGTCGCTGACGCCGGGCAGATTATGGGCGCTGTGACCGGAAAAGCTATTCAGGTTGCCCCACACGGCGTTGGCACCCACGTTCACGCCGGACTTGGAGCTCTCGTCCTCAAAGTCCAGAAGGATGGTGGGCATCTTGCCGATCTCCACGGTGACGGTATCGGTAAGCTCCTGGCCGTTTGCCTTGGTATAGGTGACAGTGATCTCTGCTTTACGGGTCTGGCTGGCCTTGGCGGCAGTATGGAGCTGATTGTCCACGATGGTGCCGATGTCGGCGGCGGTGGTGCCCTCGGTCAGAGGTCGGATGGTCCAGGTAAAGTCGCCGTCGTGATAGTGGATATCCCGCAGGCTGCTTTTGACGGTGAGGCCCAGGTCGCTGGTCTTGTCATAGTCCAGGGACAGGGTCTTGCCGGCGAAGGACACCTGATCGGGCTCGGCGATGGTGATAGAGGCGGAGCCCACATTCTGACCCTGATAGGTCAGGCGGACCCGCACATCGCCCACATAGCCCTTGGCGGCGGTAAACACACCGGTGGCGGCGTCGATCCGTCCGGCAGCGGGAGTATCCAGCACCCAGGTCAGGCCGCTTTCAGGCAGGTCGGCCGCGCCGCCTGCGGAGTCAGCGCCCAGGGCCGTGAAGGGCACCCGGCTGCCGGGGGTATAAAGCTCGTTCTGGGGGCTCACGGACGCGTGGTCAAAATCGCCGTCAAAGCGGGCGGTGGACACCACCAGCAGGGCGTCGGACACGGTGCGCTCCAGGCCGTCACTGGGGCTGTTGCGAACCACCAGCTCGTCGGTGCCCTCATAACAGGCTGCCACGGTGGCGGAGCCGCCGCCGTCCAGATAAATAGCGGTGACGCAGCCGGCATCCTTCAGGAAACTGGCCACTTCATACATGCTCATACCGATGGACATGGGCTCCTGTCGGCCGTCGGCCTCAAAGAATACCACGGAGCCGTCGGCCCGTATGCCCACGCTGTTGCGTGGCATGCGGTCGCCCTGGTCCAGGCCGGGAACAATCTGGCCGTTCTCCACCAGCATATAGGGACCGGATACGGCCTCCACCACGTCGGAGGTGTCGCTGCCCGCCTTGCGGATCACGGCGGAGCCGTCCTTCAGAATGGCAAAGAAGGGCTCATTACCGGTTTTTACCAGGTTGCCCTCCATAATGAGGTAGCCGGTGGGCGCGCCGGTCTGCATGTTGTAGTAGTCGGCGTTGGTGGCCAGTACCACGCGGCCCTCGGTATCCGAGGCCCGTCCGTAGGCGGCGGCCTGGGCGGTGGTCTGGGACATCTCCCACTTGAGCCGGCCGCTGCTGACCATAGCCTTGCGCTGGGCAGCGGTGCTGCCGTCGTAGTAATAGCCGGTGTAGCTGGCCTTCAGGGTCACATCCTTGCTCAGGTCGATCTCCGAAAGGTAGCCCACCACCTGGCTGCCGTTGACGTTGCGCATGACCACCTTTTCCAGGGTCACGCCGCTGGCCACGGCATTCTTGGTGCGGGTGATGGGAGTAAGCCCGGCGGAATTGCCGGACATGGTATCCGCCTGGGGCGGCTGTGCGTCAGGTTCTGCGGTGTCGCCGGGCTGCGTCTCCGTAATGGCAGCGTCCGGCTCCGTCTCCTGGAGCCCGGTGGCCCAGGTCTGGGGCATGACCAGACCCACCACCATCATCAGCGCCAGAAGCAGAGATAATGCCTTCTTCATATTTTTCCTCCGTTACAGTTTTTGATTTCCTACTCGTCGCAGGGGATCTCCATCAGGTGTTCCGGGCTGCTCGTTCCTCCTTTCAGATCACATAGGCGGTGGTATGAGCCACCAGATTCTGCTTGCTATTGCCATAGACATGGATGAAATACGTACCCGCTCCCTTGTGCCGGGCCAGCGTCACCGTATACGTCCAGTCACCGTTGGACTGCTTTTTCGCCTCGTACCACTGCAGGTCGTCCTGGCCGTTGACAGCGCTCCAGACGGGGAACCACACCCGGCTCAGATCGCTGCGGCCTGTCAGTGTCACAGTCATGTACCGCCCATCGGCGGACAGCTGGGTCCACACCTGGGGAGACACGGCCTGAGCGACGGAAACAGTGGTGTGGGCCACCAAATTGCGCTTATCATTGCCGTAGGCGTGGAGGAAATAGCCCCCCGCGTTCTTGTGGTTGGCCAAGGGCACCCGGCAGGTCCAGCTGCCGTCTGCCTGCTTGACCGCCTCGTACCACCGCAGGTCGTCCTGACCGTTCACGGCGCTCCAGGTGGGGAACCATACCCGGCTCAGATCGCCCCGGCCCGTCAGAGTCACGTCCAGATATCTTCCATCGGCAGACAGCACCGCCGTCATGGCGGGCTTTTCCGGCTGCACCAGCTTCTCCACATAAGCGGTGGTGTGAGCTACCAGGTTCTTCTTGTCATTGCCGTAGGCGTGGATGAAATACGTACCTGTGCTGCCGTGGTTGGACAGAGGCACCCGGCAGGTCCAGCTGCCGTCTGTCTGCTTCACCGCCTCGTACCACCGCAGGTCGTCCTGACCGTTCACGGCGCTCCAGGTGGGGAACCACACCCGGCTCAGATCACTGCGGCCCGTCAGCGTTACGTCCAGATACCGCCCGTCAGCGGACACGGCGGCCTTCATCTCCGGCCCGGGAATCTTCTCCACATAGGCGGTGGTATGGGCCACCAGATTCTGCTTGCTATTGCCGTAGGCATGAATGAAATAGGCGCCGGTGGTGTTGTGGCGGCTCAGGAGCACGGAATATGTCCAGCTGCCGTCCGCCTGCTTCCGGGCCTCGTACCATTGCAGGTCATCCTGACCGTTTTTCTGGCTCCAGGTGGGGAACCACACCTTTGCCAGGTCGCTGCCGCCGGTAAGCGTCAGGTTCAGATACCGTCCGTCAGCGGACAGCGCCGCCTTCAGGTCGGGCTTTTCCGGCTGGACCAGGTTGTCCACCACCACGGTGCCGTGGTCCAGAAGTCCCTGGGGCAGGCCGTTCTGGTTGTAAATGTGGACCATATAGGTGCCGGTCTCCTGGTGGTTGATCAGAGGCACCTCGGCCACCCAGCGGCCATTCTGTTTCTTGGCCTGATACCAGTGCAGGTCGTTCTGCCCGTCCTGCTCACCCCACACAGCGAAACGCAGGGCCGTCTGCTGGGGGGCGGAATAGGTCAGATACATCACTGTGCGGGCGGTGTTGAAGTAATAGCCCAGCTGCTGGGGACGCACGGCAGGCGTGAACGCCCCTGCGCGGCCATTGAGCCAGGTACGCACCCGGTCCAGTGCCTCGTCATAGGTGGGAGCAAAGGGCATACCGCCGGGCTTGGGGTTTGCAGTGCCCAGGGTGTTCCAGCGGAGGTAATTCAGGTCGGCGGAGACGCCGATCTCGGCCTTCCGGCCGTCAATTTGCCCGGCCATGCCGGTAAGCACCGGCTCATACCGGGCATACAGCTCCTGCACCCGCTGATAAAAGGCCGGGATGTTCAGCATCTTCTTCATCAGCACGGAGGTATCGCAGGCGTTGTAGTCCGTGACCTTCTCCTGCTTGTTGCCCATGCAGGTGTCAAAGTCCCACAGAGGACCCACATGCAGCACATCGGACGCGCCGTCCTGATACCAGAAGAAGCTGGTGAAGAAGGACTCGCCGTTGAGGACGTATTCGTTCATCAGATAGTACCGGGCCAGGGAGTCCACGTCGATCATGGCGTTGAGCTGGGCCAAGGACAGATTTTCCCAACCCTCTGAGGTCAGCGCCGTAGTAAAGCGGGTCATGGCGGTCTGGAAATTGCTCATGGCCTGGGCAGTATGCGCGTCATCCTCCTCCACGATCTCCTTCAGAGCAAAGTAGCTGTTCAGCCGCCCCTCGAAGAAATAGTGGTCCTCGTCGGTGGCAAAGCCGTCATCCAGCTCAAACATGGCCCCGGCAGGATCCTGCAGATTCAGGCGGTTTTTGCCGATCTCGGCCTTCTCGCCGATGAGATACACACCCAGATACTCGCCGTCCACCCACAGGTCCACATATTTATATTCCGTCACATAGGGAAAGCCCATCTGCTCCGCCGCATCATACACCAGGCGGGTGCGGATCATGCTGTCGTCAGAAGCATTGGCCAGGAGGATCCACTTCTTGGCCGCAGGCATGCCCAGCACGGAGGTTTTCTTGCTGAACTTGATCTGATAGGGCTTCTTGGCATATTCCCTCCAGGTGGAATTGCCGCGGCCCTTGAACTCCACGGTGCCGGTGAGAACGTCGTCGCCGTCCGTCAGCACCAGGTCGTTGCCGGGATATTTCACGTTCTTGTCCCGGTGCACCTGCTCCAGCGTGGTACCGTTAAGGGTCAGGCGCAAGCTGGGCAGACTGCTCTGCTTCGCGCAGATCTGCACCGTTTTACCGCCGTCCAGCGTCAGGGTCACCCGGTCGCTGGCGGCAAACGCGCCGGTAAGGGTGCCATGCTCCCGGTCCAGTGTCCCGGCAGAAGCTGCCGTCACGCTGCCGCTGAAGGACAGCACCGTGTCCGCCAGGCTCTCGTCGGCAGGCAGAAACAGATACCATACCCCATCCTTTTCGGAACGGTATCCCTGGTTGGTCCACTGCCGGGCGTCCACGGTCCAGCAGCGGAAATCGTTGCCTCCGGCAAAGGCTGTGGCCGTCAGCAGCGCCGTCAGTATTGCGGCTGCCAGCAGTGCCCACAGCCAGGTGCCGGTTTTTCTTGTTGCTTTCATGCATCTTTCTCCCATCTGAAAAGGTGGCGCGAACGCGAGAATCTCCCGGGGTAAAATGCCGCTGTTCCGCCAATTACACTGTATTATATCAGATACACCGTGGAATTTCAACCGTAATCTTCCGTAAAATCGCCAAAAATCACACGCATTTTTGGTGGAAACGTATAAAAAGAGAGTCTCCGACCCCTGTCGAAGACCCTCTTTTTATGCTGTTTACCGACGAATGATGTGATCCGCTCAGTCCTCGCGGCTGGCCAGCACGTTCATGGAGACGGGCTCGTCATTGGCAATGGGAGCGGACAGGTTGACGCTGGAGTAGCCGCCCCGGAGCTCGGAGCTGTCCTCAAACGTCTTGGTGCAGCGGTCATACTCCACCTGCATCACGGAGGAGATGGTGTGGCGTCCGTAATCGTCCAGCTTGGCATACTGATCCAGGATCCGCTGGGTATCCTCGGTCAGGTGGATGTTCTCCTCGCCCAGAGCGCAGATGCCCAGGGTGCGGCAGATCTGGACCACCGTGTCAAAGGAGGAACCGCCGATGCCGTTGTGCAGCGCGCTGTTGATGGTGGACAGAGGAATGCCAACCGCAAAAGCGAACTGCCGAACGCTCTTGTACTGGCGGGAAATTTCGTCCCGTACGATGTTGGTAAGTTTGTCCATAATTCGACCCTCTTTACTGTAGATTCCAGAAACGACTTTCTCTCTGGATGAAATGATTATATCAAAGCAAACGAGAACTCGCAAGAGGGAAATACAAAAAAACATATAAAATTTTTACAAAAATCTGCTAAACAGGACCGTCCAAAGCCAACAGGACAAATTTCTCTTTTCATTTTGGCCGCTATGTGGTACACTGTATGGGAATTAGGAGGGATGACTCCTGTGAAAAAGGCATGGTTGCCCCGCACCGCAGCGGGGCAAGTGGCGGTGCAGCTGGTGCGCCGGTATTATCTGCATGACGTGGGGCGCGACAGCGCAGCGCTGACGTATTATCTGCTGTTCGCCCTGTTTCCGCTGATGGTGTTTGTCAGCACGCTGCTGGGCATTCTGAAGCTGGATGTGGACAACATTTCTCAGTTTCTGTCCCAGCTGGTCCCGGCAGACGTGGTTTCGGTGCTGGAGGCATATTTAATATATGTATCCGCCAACGCCAGCCGCCAGCTGCTGTGGTTCAGTCTGGTCTTTTCCATCTGGTTCCCCATGCGTGCCACCAGCTGCCTGCTGCACTCCCTGCGCAAGGCCTTCAACGTGGGTCCGCCCCGGAAGATGCTTTTGAACCAGCTGGCCATTCTGCTGTTTACCGTCTGGCTGATCCTCTCCATCGGGCTGACACTGCTGTTGGTAACGGTGGGCCGCCGGGCCCTGGAGTTCGTGTCCGGGCTCATTGCCCTGCCGCAGGGCTTCATTGACCTGTGGAGCTATCTGCGCTTCATCGTTCTGGGCGTGGTGATGTTCCTGATGCTGACGGTGCTGTATATGCTGGCCCAGGGCCAGCGCCGTCCCCTGAAGGAAGTTGCTCCCGGGGTAGGCATCTCTCTGGCGGCATGGATGGTCCTGTCCCTGGCGTTTTCTTATTATGTGGAGCATTTTGCCAATTACTCCGTGCTGTACGGCTCCATCGCCACGATAGTCGTGGTGCTGCTGTGGCTGTATATGAGCGGCACGGTGCTGATCATGGGCGCGGAATACAGCGCCGTTATCCTGCGCCGCAGGCGCAGCCGGCTGCCGTCGGGCAGCGGAGAGGAGCAAGCATGAAAATCATCATCGTAGGCAACGGCAAGGTCGGCTATGCCATTGCGCGGCAGCTGGCGGTAGAGGATCACGACATCACCATCGTGGATGACGACGCCGCAGCCCTGCACCGGGCCGACAGCACCCTGGACGTCATGTGCGTGGAGGGCAATGGAGCCAGCATCAGCGTGCTGGACACCGCCGGGGTCCGCAGCGCGGACCTGGTCATTGCCGTCACCAATCTGGACGAGACAAACCTGGTGTGCTGCCTCATCGCCAAAAAGCTGGGGGCCAAGCACACCATCGCCCGGGTACGCAACCCCGAGTATCGCCGGGATGACACCATGCTCAAGCGGGAGATCGGCCTGGACATGCTCATCAACCCCGATCTGGGGGCGGCCCAGGAGATCGCCCGGATCCTGAGCTTCCCGGCGGCCTTTTCCGTGGAGCCCTTTGCCGGAGGCCGCATCGATATGATCGGTTTTCAGGTAACGGAGCAGGACACCCTGGCCGGGGTATCCCTCAACGATTTCCACCGCAATCGCCTGGCGGAGGTGCTGATCTGCGCCGCCCACCGGGGGGACAATTTTATCATCCCCGACGGCTCCTTCGTGCCCCGCAGCGGGGACAAGCTCTATATGGTGGGCACCAAGGCAGAGCTGCAAAAAATGCTCCGGGGCATCGGCCGCACCCTGCAAAGAGTGAAGAACGTATCCATTCTGGGGGGCAGCCGCATCACCATGTACCTGACCTGGGAGCTGGCCCGCAGCAATACCAAGGTCCGCATTGTCGAGATGAAGCACGACAAGTGCCTGCGTCTGTCGGCCTCCCTGCCCGGCGCCATGATCATTGAGGGCGACGGCACCGACGCAGACCTGATCGACAGCGAGAACATCTTTGAGACCGACGCCTTCGTGGCCCTGACGGACCGGGACGAGGAGAACCTGCTGATGGCCCTGACGGCTCAGCGGGCGGGAGTCCCCAAGGTGCTGGCCAAAATGACCCGGCCCAACTACATGGACCTGGTGCAGGAGACAAAGCTGGGCAGCATCATCAGTCCCAAGGATCTGACCTCCAACCAGATCACCCGCTATGTCCGGGCTCTGGCCAATTCCCAGGGCAGCACTGTGGAGAGCCTGTATAAAATGCTGGACGGCTCCGTGGAGGCCCTGGAGTTCACCGCCACCGCCTCCAGCCGCTCGGTGCTGGACAAGCCTCTGAAGGACCTGGCCCTGAAAAAGGGCGTTCTGCTGGCCGCCATTGCCCGGGAAAACAAAATCATCATTCCCGGCGGCCTCACCACGATTCAGGAGGGAGACCATGTGGTGGTGGTCACCAAGTCCCAGGTATTCGACGACCTGACGGACATTCTTGCATAAAGCTGCCCATAAAAATCCACCGGAGCCGAATGCCTGGTGGGCGTAAAGCAGTAAAATCCAAGAATGAGGAAAGCCTTGTGTTTTCAAGGGGCGGCGTGACTTCGGTCACGCCGCCCCTTCAGCTTGTCAAAAAAGTGCAGTGCCCTTTTTCGGCACGAAAAATCCGGTCATATCGGTATGTTCCAATTCCAGCAGCTTCCTCTTTTTGTCAATGCCCCCGGCGTATCCGGTCAGGCTGCCGTTTGTGCCGACCACACGGTGACAGGGAATGATGATGGATATCTCATTATGACCCACCGCACCGCCGACCGCCTGCGCAGACATCCGGGGAAGCTTCTGCTTTTCAGCAAGCTGCCGTGCGATCTCGCCGTAGGTCGTAGTCCTTCCGTAGGGAATCTGCAAAAGGATTTCCCACACGGACTGCCGGAACGCGGTGCCGACGGGGTGCAGCGGCGGCAGAAAATCCGGCTGGCTGCCAGCAAAATAAATGTCCAGCCAACGCCTGGCTTCTGCAAGGGCGGGTGTATCCTGCCCGATACGCTCTGCGGGCAGATCACGGGCAAGGTATTTCTGTCCGTCGAACCACAGACCTCTCAGTCCGATTCCGTCCGCTGCCAGCAGGATGCCGCCCAGCGGTGAATCGTAATGCTGCACAAATAGCATGATCTGCACCTCGCTTCAAAAGCTGCCTCTGTTTTTATTATTCGGCTTGTAGTCCTTCATCTCCGGGATTGCGCCGCCTGCCACAGCCCAGAGATACAGACTTGCCACGCTGCAATAGGGGTGAAAGCGACGGCGGTATTTTTCAAACAGCCTGCGGTCAATGCTGCGATGGTGATATACCATGCGCAGCCCGCGCTGGATGGCAAGGTCATCATAGCTGAAAATATCCGGGCGCTGCATACAAAAAAGCAGAATCATCTCTGCCGTCCAGACGCCGATGCCCTTCAGGCTGCTTAATTCCCGGATCGCATCCTCGTCGCTCATGTGCTCCACAGCATGCAGATCAAACGCGCCCGTATGGACTTTTTCGGCAAAATCCGTAATATACTCTGCCTTGCGGAAGGTCATACCCAGTCCCTGCAGCTTGGGAACACCTGCTGTCAGGATGGTCTCGGCATTGACGGTGCCCAGTGCATCCTGCATCCGCTGCCAGATGGTCGCCTGTGCCTTGGTGGAGATCTGCTGCCCGATGATGTGGTGAACGACGGATGAAAACAAGTCCGTATCCACTGGGCGGTCGATATGCCCGATGCGGTCAATGACCTGGCAAAGCCGCTTATCCTTTTGCCGCAAATAGGAAGCTTCGGCTTCTCCGTATGCAAAATACACGCTTTTCACCTTCTAACGTTTCCATAAGCGTTTTTTTATCGCAGCTGCGCCGTAAAGGCAATGGTCTCGCCCGTTGTGGACGGCGTCCGCCGAAAAATGATTTTTCTCAAAAAAACGGTCAGTGCCTCCGCCAGGTCTACCTCATCCTCCGCGATCAGCAGACGCATGGTCATCCCTCCTTGCTGTATACCAGCGGCTGCTCCCGGAGCAGTGCGTCCACCGCGGCCTGATATTCCGATAAATTCTTCGCCTTGCGCATCCGCTTGAGATACGGCTCCGCCCCATCGAACCCGGCGGCCAGGTACGTCCACAGCTCCCACATCCGGTGCATCACCGGCAGATCGCCGGAGAGCCGCTGCCGGTAGGCGTCCAGCAGCCGGTCATGGTACGTCCGGACTTCCCGGACCGAGGCGGCGGGGCCGCCCCGCAGCTGCCGCAGCAGGCTGGGGTCCCGCATGAGTCCGCGGCCCAGCATTACCGCATCTGTCCCGGGAAAGTCCCGGGACAGCGCCGCAGCGTCCTCCGCCGTCCATATATCGCCGTTATACACCACCGGCCAGGGGCCGGAGACGGTGGAAAAAGCCTCCCGGTGGGGCGTTCCCTTGTAAAATTCCTTCTGGAGCCTGGGATGAACAATCAGCTCCGCCAGAGGGTACCTCCGATAGATCTCCAACAGCCCCGGCCATTCGCCGGGGTCGTTTTTCCCGATCCGGGTCTTGACGGACACCGTCATTCCCCGGGGCAATCCCGCAAAGATCTCCTCCAGGCACCGGTCCAGCTCCTGGGGATAGGCCAGCAGGCCCGCCCCCTTCCGCTTGGCGGCCACAGTACCTGCCGGACAGCCCAGGTTGAAGTTCACCTCCCGAAAGCCCCGGTCATGCAGCTCCCGGGCAGCCCACAGGAAATGCTCTGCCCGGTTGGTCAGCAGCTGGGGCACTACGTTGAGTCCCCGGTTGTGCTCCGGGTCGATCTCATCCAGCTCTTTCCTCTGGAAGGTACAGGTGGCGTTGGGGGAGAGAAACGGCGTAAAATATTTGTCCGCCGGACCGAACAGCTCCGCGTGGACCTGCCGCCACAAATACCCGGTAAGCCCCTCCATAGGGGCGGCGTAAAGCTTATCCATGAAACGTTCCCTCCAGGCACATATCCAGCGTCACCCCCGGCACCGGCTCAAACACGGCCCCGCCGGAAACCAGCTCCGCCGCCGTATCCGGACGCTGCAGGAGGGCCAGCTTTTCCCGCCGGGTCAGCTGCTTCACGGCGTATTCCAGCCGCAGAGCGTCCCCCTGCCCCTCCGTGCGCCATACCCCGGCCAGTTCCCGGGGCGGATGGGCCCGGGTATACCGGGCGCAGGCAGAGCCTCCCCCCGCGTGCTGCCGCATCCGCCGGCACAGGTCCGCCGCTGTGCCGGTATACAGACTCCCGTCCCGGCACCGCAGCATATAGACGTAGTACATGCCCTCACCTCACTGCCCCCAGCATACCACAAACCGATGCCGGGCGCAACGGTGTCATGTTCCAGCGCTGTCCGTTAATTCGATAAATTTCAGGGCATACAGGTCGCACCCGGTGCGGGCGCTCCCCTGCCGCAGCACCAGATAGTCCGTCCCCACCTCCTCCAGAACGCCCTCCTGCCGCACCAGGCGACAGGAGCCCACCAGAAAGCTGGCTGCGGCGTACTGACCCACGTTCCGGCTCAGCAGCTCCCGCAGGGAGCCGCCGGATGAATTATGTATGCAGTTCATAGCGCACCTCACAATCCGGATTCCCCCGCCGCACTCCGGCGCGGGTATCCCATCCTATGCCGCTCCTCCCCTGTCGGAAACGGTGCACGGCGGATTTTGCCCAAAAGGCAATACGGGAGTAGAGTCGCAATCGCCGTTTCAGAACAAATCGACGGGAGGAGAAGATGTGGGACTTTGTATAGTCTCCGACTTGTACACGTCTCAATTTTCTTGCTTTTATCCACAATTTCGTCCCTCGCAATATGTTTAATTCAACAAAATTTTAGATAGTTTATGGAAACTATGTTGCAAATTGCTGTTTCAGGCGTCTAGATAGTAGAGGGGTTTCTTCTGGGCCGTGCGCATGCAGCCATTTCCCGCGGACAGAAGCCGCCCCCACGCCATAAGGAGGGATGCCATGGTCCACCGCCTGTACCCACAAACACACCGTGAAAAGACTGGAGGTCAAACATGAAAATCAAACGAATTCTCAGCGCGACCCTCGCAGTCGCCATGCTCCTGTGCTGCTGCATCCTCACCGCATTTGCCGAAAACGAAACCTACATCGGCTACTACAACGGCTACAGCTATACCTGCTCGGCAACCTGCTACGCTCACCAGTGCAAGGCAACGATGGCTACAAAAAGCAACGAGCAAATGTCAATTCAGGGACAAATCGTCTACAAAAACACATTTAATGAAGACAAGACAGGGATTATCCGCGTAACCGGCAAGGGATTCATCGAAACAGAGAATTTAAAAAACGTCAAAGAGTTTTACTCAATGAAAGCAACATTCAAAGTTGGTAGCCATGTCCTTGAAACCATTTTTGTTTCTGCGTAAGTATCATAAGTAATATAATCATACTTTTGATATATATTGGGGGCAGGTTAATCCTGCCCCCAAAGATAAGAGGTGCTTCATGAATAAATTTCGACGTGTTACTTGTTACATACTGCTATTATTACTTCTCACCGCCTGCGCCGCCAAACCCGCCGCCCCCACTGCCGCAGACTTTGAGGTCCAGCCGGGAGCATACCGGTATCAGGACATAGACGTCTTTTTCATAGAGACTGAAAAAGGGAATTACTGTATGAATCCCCTGCGGGATTACCTGATCCGTTTTGCTGAGCCGGGCAGTCATGATTTCCACATCCTATGCAATAAGCCTGAATGCAAGCATGAGGACACCAATTGCAATGCATACATGGACATTGCTCTTGGGTACTACAACGGTCACTTGTACGGGGTACAGGATAATAATCAGGAGTTCACCCTGATTCAAATGGATATGGATGCCACCAATCACCGGGAGATTGTTGACCTGCCCAAGCAGTTTGAGCCCAATGGGACCAGTCATTTAGGCGGCAGTTACTTCTTTGATAACGGCTTCTTAATCTACGTGGCCATGCCGCCGCAGGCCGACCCGGACTATGCGCTGCTGGTTTACAAGATCCAGCTGGAAACCGGAGCGACCACCCGGCTATTTCAGGAGAACATCCCGCTTCACACAGAGTGGCCATCGGAGGATGTGTCTGTCAGCAACGGGTACCTCTACTTTCCCCTGCCCCAGGCAAACACCGAAAAGCGCGCCTATGCAGAAGGCAACCTGGAAACCGGGCGCATCGAGCGGGTATTTGAGGACTGGGATGAGATGAGCAGTCAGATCGTGAATCTGGATGGAGTGCTGCACTATTTTCGCGCCGGTGTAGGACTCTGTGAATACGACAAAGCCACCAATCAGGAGTCCGTAAAATTCCCCATGGATGTCTACTGCGCAGAGGTAAGCTACACCAAGGACTATATCTTCATGCGCACCTCGGACTCCAAGGAATTCACGCAGCGCACCCTTTGGGCTCTGGACCGGGATTACCAGCTTCTGGGGAAGGTTGAGCAAGAACGGATAGGGCTATACTTTCCCTTCCTGGAATACACCACCGCCAATGCCATTTACTTCTCCGCCGACGGCGGGACCATCACCCACTACATCGACCCCCACCACCTGGACCGTCTGGAGCTGATCCAGCTGGCGGACCCCACGGCAAGGAGCCACGGCTAACTCACAGTTGACACCGGATAAATCCATCTGCTATAATAGGTTTATCCGATATCGCCCGCCGCAGAAAGGAGTTCTTCTTATGAAACGACGCCTTCTCCCCTCGCTGCTTCTCGCCCTGGCCCTCGCCCTCACCGCCTGCGCCGCCAAACCCGCCGCCCCCACTGCCGCAGACTTTGAGGTCCAGCCGGGAGCATACCGGTATCAGGACATGGGCGACTTTTTTGTGGAGACGGAGCAGGGGCAGTATTACCTGGGCTGGGATCAAATCATCCGCTTCGCCGAGCCGGGCAGCCGGGCCTTCTACCCCCTGTGCAATAAGCCCAACTGCGGACATGGCGGCGAGAACTGCAATGCATACACCGACTATGGATTGGGATACTGGAACGGGCATCTTTACACCACCACCTACGGAGACAACGGTCCGGTAGTAATGCGCATGGATATGGACGGCGCCAACCATCGGGAGGTGGGGCAGCTGCCGGTTTTGACAGCTGTGGATGGCGCACGGCACGCCAGCGGCGAATTGCTGTTTCACAACGGCTCTCTGTTTTATATGTACGACGCCATCGAAACGGACCCGGAATGGGCCATGTCTATCTATCAGTTTGACCTGGAAACCGGAAAGGGCCGGTGGCTGTTTCAGGAGGATATCCCGCTGTTCACTTATTCCTACGGAAGCTCATATGTGAATATTTGCGGGGATGACTTCTTCTTTAAGATAGCCAACGGAGTCACCGGTGAATGCACCTATGCCCTGGGGAACCTGAAAACAGGCCGGGTGGAAGCAACCCTTCCCGACTGGAGCGATCGCAACAGTGGGGCAATGGAGCAGGACGGCGTTCTGTATTACTTCAAGGCGGATGCCGGCCTGTGTGAATACGACAGGGCCACAGGGGTGGAAACGGTCCGTTTCCCTATGGATACATACACAGCGAACCCCTGCTATACCCGGAACTATATTCTGGTGCGGTCTACGGATACCGAGGACTTTGAGCAATGCACGCTTTGGGTGCTGGACCGGGACTATAACCTGCTGGGAAAGGCCCCGCAGGAAAAGATCGGCAGATGGTTCCCCCAGCCGTATGCCATCACGGCAGACAGCATCTACTTCTGGCTCAACGGAAAGATCACCCACTATATCGACACCAGCGATCTGTCCAATTTGGAGCTCCTTCCGATGCCGGACACCAGCAATGCCAGAGCCCACGGCTAACTCACAGTTGACACCGGATAAATCCATCTGCTATAATGGGTTTATCCGATATCGCCCGCCGCAGAAAGGAGTTCTTCTTATGAAACGACGCCTTCTCCCCTCGCTGCTTCTCGCTCTCGCCCTCGCTCTCGCCCTCACCGCCTGCGCCGCCAAACCCACCGCACCCACTGCCACGGACTTCGAGGTCCAACCGGGGGAATACCGGTATCAGGACGTCGATATTTTCTTCGTGGAAACAGAGAAGGGCAACTACTACATGAACCCGTCGGGGGGTGGATTGATCCACTTTGCCGAGCCCGGCAGCCACGAATTCCACGTCCTGTGCAATAAGCCCAACTGCGGCCACGCCAGCGCAGACTGCAACGCGTTTTTAGAGGTGGCCTTCGGATATTACAACGGCCATCTTTACGGTGTCACGCTTCAGGATCACTTTGAGCTGATCCAGATGGACATGGACGGCACCAATCACCGGGTCATCACCCAACTGCCCGAGCAGAAGGACCTCAGCGGTAATTTCAACGGCGGCGGCAGCTACTTCTTCGACAACGGCTATCTCATCTTCCTGGCATTCCCCTGCACATCGAACCCGGATTATGCGCTGCCGGTCTACAAGATCCAGCTGGAAACCGGGGAGACCACACAGCTGTTTCAGGAAGATATCCCGCTTCTCACGGACTGGCCAGCAGACGGTGTGTCCATCAGCAATGGGTACCTCTACTTTCCCCTGCCCCAGACATCCGAGGGCAAGCGCCCGTATGCGGAAGGGAACCTGGAGACCGGGCGTATCGAGCGGGTATTTGAGGACTGGAAGCGGGAAAACAGTTTTATCGTAAACTTTGACAACGTGCTGTACTATCACCGCGCCGGAGTCGGCCTGTGTGAATACGACAAGGCCACCGGCAAGGAGACGGTGAAGGTTCCCATGGATGTATATTACGCTGATGTGTCCTACACCAAGGATTATATTTTCCTTCGGACGCTGGATTCTGCCGATTTTAATCAGTGCGTCCTGCTGGCATACGACAGGGACTACAATCTCCTGGGAAAGCTGGAACTGGAGAAGATCGGTTTGCGGTTCCCCTTCCTGGAATACACCACCGCCAACGCCATTTACTTCTCCGCCGACGGCGGGACCATCACCCACTACATCGACCCCCACCACCTGGACCGCCTGGAGCTGATCCAGCTGGCGGACCCCACGGCAAGGAGCCACGGATAATATGGAACTGACCATTCACGCCCTGTCCCATTCCTACGGGGACAAGAAAGCCCTGACGGACTTTACCCACACCTTCACCCCCGGCATTACGGCCCTGCTGGGCCCCAACGGTGCGGGGAAAAGCACCCTCATCCACCTGATCTGCGACCTGCTGCCCCGCCAGGTGGGGACCATCGCCTTCGACGGGACAGACATTCTGTCCATGGGGCCGGCGTTCCGGCAGGTGCTGGGCTTCATGCCCCAGAGCCAGGGGATGTACGACGACATGACCGCCTGGGAATTCCTGCTGTACATGGCCCAGCTGAAGGGACTAAGGCCCCGGGCCGCCCGGGAACAGCTTCGGGAGCTGCTGCAGGTGGTGAACCTGTGGGACGCGGCCCACCGCCGGGTAGGCGGCTTTTCCGGCGGCATGCGCCAGCGGGTGATGCTGGCCCAGGCCCTGCTGGGCGCCCCCAAGGTCCTGCTGCTGGATGAACCCACCGCCGGACTGGACCCGGAGGAGCGGGTGCGCCTGCGGGAATATATCCGGCAGCTGGGCCGGGACAAAATCGTCCTTATCACCACCCACATCACCGGCGACGTGGAATCCATTGCCAGTGAGATTTTGCTGCTGCACCACGGCGTCCTGCTGGCAGACGCCCCGGCGGAGGAATTTATCCGCGGCTGCGGTGCGGCCAACCTGGAGGACGCCTATATCCGGCGGCTGCATCCCCATGCGTGAGTGCAGGCGTGTTTTCTCCCGCAGGAGTCTGCTGTGGCTGCTGGTGCTGATGGCGGCGGTGGTGTTTTTCCACCGGGTGGACCATCACAACGCCCCCGGCTTTGCCGCCGCCTATCGGCAGACCGTGGCTCAGCTGGCAGCCAGCCCGGACCCGTCTGCCGCCCTGTCTCAGATGGAGGCGGAGAGCCGCCGCTATATGACGGCCCTGCTCTGGCGCAGCACGGATGACCCGGACCTGCTGGAGCTATACCGGGATCAGGCCCGGCAGGTGCTGGGCGACGATTATGAGGCGGCGGCCATGGCATATGATCTCAGCGACCAGGCCCAGGCGGAATTTACCGCCCGGCAGCAGGCCCAGCAGACCCTCCGGCAGCAGCTGGACTACCTGGCGGCGTACCCCGGATATCTGGATACCATCCACGAAAATGCCGCCAACATGCCCACTCTGTCCATTTTCATGGACAGCAGCGCCGGAAAATTCCATGCGGAAAACGTGAAGAAAACGGACCGGGACTTTCCCCGCAGCACGGATGTGTCCCTGACCCTGACGGAGACTGCCGGACTGGAGAATTTCTTGCAGGACGGTGTGTTGTCCGTGTGCATCCTGCTGTGGATGCTGGTAACGGTGCTGCGGCTGACGGAGGAGCGCCGCAGCAGTCTGCGCTACCTGGTGTTTGGCAGCCCCCGAGGCCGGACATGGCTGGCCCTGCGCCGGGTGGGGATTCTGGGCCTTTCCGCCGCATTGGGCACAGCCCTTCTGATGCTGACGGGCCTTGTCACCGACAGTCTGCTGTACGGCGGGCTGGGCGACCTGTCCGCCGCCGCCCAGTCCAGCGAAATTTTTCAGAATTTCCCGTACCCGCTGACTCTCCGCCAGGTGCTTTGGGCGTATTGCCTGCTAAAAGCTCTTGGCATGTGGCTGATGGGACTGCTGCTGTGGCTGATTCTTCAGCTGATCCATCATTTGCAGACGGCTATGGTGGCCGCCGCCGCATTTCTGGCGGTGGAATACAGTCTGTTCGCCTTTGTGCCGGACAGCTATGCCATCGTGGCCCTTCGGTATATCAACGTGTTTTCCTTCGTTGGCATGGAAAAGACGTTTCTGCACTATCTGAATATCAACCTGCTGGGCCGGGCGGTAAACGGCGCCATGCTGTGTACCGCCCTGCTGCCAGCGCTGTTGGTGCTGGCAGCGGCAGGAGCCGTGGTCTATGCCGGACATCACCGGCCCATGGCCGGAGCCAACGTGTTCCAGCGTCTGGCGGCCCGGTTGCGTCCCGTGTTTTCCCGGGCCTCCGGCCGGCTGACCCTGACGGGGTTCGAGTTCAGGAAAATCCTATGGTATCACAAGGGACTGCTGGTGCTGCTGGTCTTTGCCCTTTGGTGCTTCCGGGCAGCCGCAGCCCCCACGGCGGACGTGTCCCTGTACGACACGGACACCGCCGCCTTTCAGAATGAGTTCCAGGGCCCTGCCACGGAGGACACCCTCCGGGCCATCCGGGCCCGCATAGCGGAGGTGGAAGGCTGGCCGGAGTCCGAGATCCGCTCCGCCCAGCTGGCGGCCCTGTCCGCCGTGGAGGACGAGGCTCTGAAAAAGCTGGACACCGGCCTGTGGGTGCTGAATCCTGCGCCCATGTTCACTCTGTGCGGCGGCGACGTAGGCGGCAGCCAGCGCATTCCGGCCATGGCGGCACTGCTGACAGCGGCACTGCTTACGGCAGGCACCTTCGCCGGAGAGCGGCAGCAGCGGATGCTGCCGCTGCTGCAGACCACGCCCCGGGGCCGCCGCCGGGCGCCCCGCTGCAAGCTGACCCTGTCCGCCCTGTTGGCGGCAGCGGTATGGCTGACCCTGACCCTGCGGCAGGTGTACCAGGTCTCGTCGTATTACGGCGGCCTGACGGCCCTGTCCGCCCCGCTGCGCAGTGTGGCTCATTTTGCAGACCTGGCCGCAGACTGCACCGTGGGACAGTGGCTGGCCGGATGCCTGCTGCTGCGGCTGCTGGTGCTGCTGGCTGCCGCCATGACCGGGTGCCTGCTGTCGAGCCTGTGCCGGACGGTGAACGCTGCCGTGGTGGTATGCTGCGCCGGACTGGTGGGCCCGGCGGCCCTGGAGCTGGTGGGAGTGCGCGCGGCAGGCATCCTGTCCCTGGCCCGCCTGTGGACCCCCGTTACCTGCTCCCTGTATGCCTATCTCATCCCCCTGGCTCTGCTGGTAGTCTGCCCCCTTCTGTGCGTGCGGCGCAGGCCCAGGGTCTGATCTGTATAAAGCAAGAAAAATCGAGCCGGTTCGAAGACCGGCTCGATTTTTCTTGACACGTTTCCACAGATACAGTAGACTTTACAGCAGCGCGAACAGCACATACAGCCAGTGGGCCGCCACGCCGGCGCACAGGCCGCCTACGGTGTGGCTGATGATAGCCTTGCCGATGAGATGGTTGCACCCCAGGCTGTTCATCATGGACACATGGGTGCTGAGATAGCCGCTCCAGCACATGCACATAGCGGTAAACACCGCGATGTCGCCGCCGGCAGCCTTCCCCTCGGCCAGCAGCTGGGGCACCAGGCTGATGGCCGCACCGGCTGCGCCCAGAGCCGTCACCGGCACCGCCAGACCCTCCGGCGAGGAGAAGCCGAACAGTGGCGTCAGGATAAAGCTGAGCTTATCCGCCAGCTTGGGCAGAAGTCCGATGCCCTCGTAGGCCGCGCCGGTATACAGGCCGCTCTCTGCCGGGCCGTTGGTGAGCATCATCACCACCGTGCAGATAACCAGCACGCCGGGAATGATGCTCACGCCCATTTTCACGCCGTCCATGCCGCCGTCCAGCAGGGCAGACATGAAGCGGGTGCCGGTGCCGCCGGCCCGGACGGGACGCACCCGCTTGCCCCCCAGGGACAGGGTGCCGCCGTCAATCATGGGCTGCTCCCGGCCGTATACCTTGGCGGTAAATGCCAGCATGATCCGGGTGGATACGATACTGCCTACCACCGCTCCCAGAAGGCCAGTCAGGGCCGCGCCGGTGTAGTTCACCCCCTTGCCGGGGGACAGGCTGATCATATAGGTACACACGATGAAGCCCATGCCGAAGGACGTACCCAGATTGGTCAGGGCCGGAAACTGATACGCCTTGAACAGGCTTTTGAAGTAACGGTCCTGGGCCAGGGAGAGAACGGCCGGGTTGTCCGACAGGAATGTGGTCACCACGCCCACGGACGCCGCCCCCGGCAGGCCGTATACCGGCCGCATGAAGGGGTTGAGCATCCGGTTCATCAGCGACACCAGGCCAAACTCGGAAAACAGCGCCGAAATGGCCCCCATGATGACGCACAGGGCCGTCAGATACAGCACCGTATCCGTCAGAAGGACAAAGGCAGTGTTGATCATGGTGTTGATGGTGTTGCCCAGGCCCATTTTGGCGGCAAACAGCGCAAAAAAGGCCACAAACAGCACGATGAAAATGAAGTTTTCGGGTCCGATCTCCTTTTTATAGCAGGTGGGTCCCTTGTGGGTTTCTTCGGCCCCGACAGGCGGGGCCTGGGTTTCCTCGATGACAGACTGGCTCATAGCGAATTTCCTTTCTTCCTTGTCCCTATTCCACAAAATACTCCGCTTTTCGCGGAACCAATTTATCATACCGCATAAAGCGCATCCTGTAAAATAAATATATTTCGTGGGGAGCATGAGAAAAGCTTATGGCTGACAACACATATCGCATCCTGACCAAAATTGCCGAGACCGGCAGCCTGACCCGCACGGCGGAGCAGCTGAACTATACCCAGGCCCGGGTCAGTCAGATTCTGAAATCCGCCGAGACGGAGTTCGGACTGACCTTGTTTGTTCGGGGCAAGCGGGGCGTGATGCCCACGCCGGAGTGCCGGTGTCTGCTGCCGACTTTGCAGGAGCTGGTGCGCCAGGAGCTGGTGCTTCTGGACCAGCTGGACCAGATTCGGGACCTGCGGGGCGGCACGGTGTCCATCGGCACCTTTACCAGCGTGTCCTGCCACTGGCTGCCCCAGCGGCTGAAGGCCTTCGGGCAGCTGTATCCCCAGATTCGGTTTCAGCTGAAGCTGGGTGACGTGGCCCATATCGATCAGTGGCTCCGGGAGGGCACCGTGGACCTGGGGCTGATGATCGACCCGGGGACCGAGGATCTGACGTTTCTGCCCCTGCTGGAGGACTGCTATTCTGTGATCCTGCCCCGGGAACATCCCCTGGCCGGAGCGGAGGAGCTGAGCCTGGAGCAGCTGCGGGGGGAATGCTTCATCCTGCTGGAGCCGGAGGACAATGCCCCGGTGGAACCGCAGCTGCGGCAGGCCGGGGTCCGGGTGGGCTATCGAGTAAAGGATGACTACACCATTCTGGCCATGGTGGAAAGCGGTCTGGGCGTCAGTGTGCTGCCTCATCTGCTGCTGCAGCGCACGTCGTACCGGGTCCATGCCGCACGGCTGATGCCGCCGGTGGCCCGGCGCATGGGCATCCTCCTGCCCAAGGAGGGATATGTCTCCCTGGCAGCCCGGCAGTTCGTGTCGTTTTTGCGGCAAGAAGCGGAAGCGGTGGAAAAATAGCGAAAAGCCTCCCCCATGGCGATGCCATGGGGGAGGCTTTTTGTTTACCTGATCTGTTGACGGACCTGGTCCAGGGGCAGGTCCTGTTCCCGGGCAATACGGGCCAGGTCCTCATATTCCGGCTTCTGCCGCCGGACGCCCCAGCCCTGAGACAGCTTCCGGGCCACAGGGCCCCAGGGTGTATCCACCGTTTCCTCCGCGCGGGACAGGGTATAGCGCCGGTGCCGGCTCTCCCGGACGCCCAGGGTGGTGGTGTGCAGCAGCAGCAGCCGGGCCATTTCCTCCCGCTGCTCCTCCCGGCACAGAACGCACAGCATCACGCCAGGCCTGGATTTTTTCATGCCAATGGGCACGGTGTACACATCCAGCGCCCCGGCCTCCAGCAGACGCTCCATAGCGAAGGCAATGTCCTCGCCGGTCATGTCGTCCAGATTGCAGGCCAACTCATACACATCGCCGATGTCTGCCGCCGTGTCCCCCAGCATGGCCCGCAGGCAGTTGGCCCGGGGAAAGTCCTTGTGGCCCATGCCGCAGCCCACGGCCCGCAGGGTCATCACCGGCATATCGCCGAAGCGAGTGACAAAGTGCCGCAGCAAAGCCGCACCGGTGGGGGTACACAGCTCCCCGTCGATCCCGCCGCCGTAAATGGGCACATCCCGGAGGATGTATGCCGTGGCCGGGGCAGGCACCGGCAGGATACCATGGGCGCAGCGGACAGTTCCGCTGCCCACATGGACCGGGGAGGCGATCACCTGGTCCGGTGCAAGCTCCTCCATCAGCAGGCACACCGCCGTCACGTCTGCCACGGCGTCCATGGTGCCCACCTCGTGGAAATGGATGTCCGTCACCGGCACGCCATGGACATGGCTCTCCGCCTGGGCAATGCCGTCATATACCGCCAGAATGTCCCTCCGCACCCGGTCGGACACCGGGAGCCGCTCCACAATGTGGCCGATCTCGTGCATACCGTTGTGGTGATGGTGGGCGTGCTCATGGTCGTGGTCGTGCTCATGGTCGTGGGCGTGATGATGGTCGTGGTCATGCTCCGTTTCCCCGTTCACCGTCACGGTGACTCGGGAGCCGGTGATGCCGCACTTTTCCGCCCGTTCCAGGCGGTATGTTACCCCGGGAATACCCAGGCCGTTGAGACGCTTGACAAATTCGTCGGGCTGGGGCAGCAGCTCCAGCAGCGCCGCCGTCAGCATATCTCCGGCGGCGCCCATGCCGCAGTCCAGATACAGGGTCCTCATTTCTTTCCCTCCATGTGATTGATCATACTGGCCAAATACCCGGCGCCGAAGCCGTTGTCAATGTTCACCACCGATACGCCGCTGGCGCAGGAATTCAGCATAGACAGCAGGGCCGACAGGCCGCCGAAGGAGGCGCCGTAGCCCACGCTGGTGGGCACCGCGATCACCGGACAATCTGCCAGGCCGCCCAGCACGCTGGCCAGAGCCCCCTCCATTCCCGCGATGGCCACGATCACCGACGCGCTCATGATATCGTCCATATGGTGCAGGGTGCGGTGCAGGCCCGCCACCCCCACATCGTACAGCCGCAGCACTTCGTTGCCGTGGACCTCCGCCGTCAGGGCGGCCTCCTCCGCTATGGGAATATCGCTGGTGCCGCCGGTAGCGATAACGATGCGGCCGATGCCGTCCGGCTCCGGCACAGTGCCGAGGATGCCGCAGTGGGCATCCTCGTGATAGTCCAGAGGGTATGCGGCGGCAATCTCCTGAGCCGCCTCCGGAGACAGGCGGGTGATGAGAATGGTCCGCTGGCCCCGCCGGCGCATGGCGCCGATGATGCCGATCATCTGGGCCGGAGTCTTTCCCGCGCCGTAGATCACCTCCGCCGCGCCCTGGCGGATGCCGCGGTGCAGGTCCACTTTTGCATAGCCGATGTCGGTGAAGGGCTCCTTTTTCAGGGCCAGCAGCGCGTCATCCACGGACACGGTCCCCTGGCGTACGCCCTCCAGCATTTTGCGGATCTCGCTGTTCATGCTCTTGCCTCCAGGTCCAGCCATACGGCGTCGTAGTCCTGCCCCAGGCGGTCCAGGATCTCCTGCCGGTGCTCCAGCAGGTGGGGCATCTGGGCGGCGGGCAGCTGAATTTTCGCGCTGCGGCCCGCCAGGCGGACCCGGAAGTCCGTAAAGCCCAGGGAAAACAGATACGTTTCCGCCGCCTCGGTGACAGCCAGGTCCCGGGCGGTAATGGGCTGTCCGGTGGGGATGCGGGTGGCCAGGCAGGCGTATGCGGGCTTGTCCCAGGTGAAAAGTCCTGCCTCCCGGGACAGCCGTCGTATTTCGTCCTTGGTCAGGCCGCACTCCCGCAGGGGCGACCGCACCGACAGCTCCCGCAGAGCCCGCATGCCGGGGCGATCCCCGGCGTCGTCGGAGGCGTTGGTGCCGTCCAGCAGCACCGGAAAGCCGTCCTCCGCCGCTGCGGCGGCAATGGTGCGGAAGATCACGCGCTTGCAGTGGTAGCACCGGTCCGGCGGATTGGCCGTCACGGTGGGAGACGACAGCACGTCCACTTGCAGCTCTCGCAGGTCGGCGTGGAGGTCCCCGGACAGACGCCGGGCGTCCTCCAGCTCAAACCGGGGCTGGAAAGCGGAATTCACATAATACGCCCGGATCCGGGCGCCGTAACGCAGAGCGGCATACAGCAGGTAAGACGAGTCCACCCCGCCGGAAAAGGCAATGGCCACCCGGGGATTTTCCTTGAAAAACTGTTGCAGATCCATGATTCGTCGATTCTTTCTCTTATTTTGCGCTGGGCACAATGCCCAGGATCACCAGGGGCTCCGTGCCGGTGTTTACAACGCTGTGGCTGTGGCCCTGGGGGCAGTAGTGGCACAGGCCGGGATAAACCGCCGCCTCCACGCCGTCGTCCAGGCACACGCCGGTACCGGACAAAAAATACATGACCTCGCAGCTGTCGGTGTGGGTATGAAGGCCGATGGAGGAGCCGGGCTCCAGCGTCAGCCGTAGGATCTTGCCCATACCGTCCTGAAAGATGCGGGTCTCGGCCTCTCCCTGGCCGCCCTTGAACCGGGGCTGCACCAGAGAGGGCATACGGTCAAAGTCCAACGTCATGGCCGGTCCCTCAGTTCAGGAAGTCCTTGAGCTTCTTGCTGCGGGAGGGGTGGCGGAGCTTCCGCAGGGCCTTGGCCTCGATCTGGCGGATGCGCTCGCGGGTGACGTTGAACTCCTTGCCCACCTCCTCCAGGGTGCGGGTGCGGCCGTCCTCCAGGCCGAAGCGCAGCTTCAGCACCTTCTCCTCCCGGGGAGTCAGGGTGCTGAGCACGGACACCAGCTGCTCCTTCAGCAGGGTATAGCTGGCAGCCTCACTGGGCTCGGACGCGCCCTCGTCGGGGATGAAGTCGCCCAGATGGGAGTCCTCCTCCTCGCCGATGGGGGTCTCCAGGGACACGGGCTCCTGGGCGATCTTCAGAATCTCCCGGACCTTGTCCACGGGCATGTTCATCTCCTCGGCGATCTCCTCGGGAGAGGGATCGTGGCCCAGCTCCTGAAGCAGCTGACGGGATACGCGGATGACCTTGTTGATGGTCTCCACCATATGGACGGGGATGCGGATGGTGCGGGCCTGGTCGGCGATGGCCCGGGTGATGGCCTGGCGGATCCACCAGGTGGCATAGGTGGAGAACTTATAGCCCTTGGTGTGGTCAAACTTCTCCACGGCCTTGATGAGGCCCAGGTTGCCCTCCTGGATCAGGTCCAGGAACAGCATGCCCCGTCCCACATAGCGCTTGGCGATGGACACCACCAGCCGGAGGTTGGCCTCCGCCAGCTGCTTTTTGGCCTTTTCTCCGGCTTTCAGGTCCGCCTTGGCCTGAGCCAGCTCCTCCTCGGTGAGGGTCAGTCCTCCGGTCTCCGCCTGAGCCAGCTTCTCCTTGGCGGTGTTGCCTGCGGACATGGCGGTGGCCAGCTTGATCTCCTGCTCGCCGGTCAGCAGGGGCACCTTGCCGATCTCCTTCAGATACATGCGCACGGGATCGTCAATGTTGAAGCTGTCCACCAGGGTGTTGGGATCTACCAGCTCTTCCTCCTCGATCTCGGCGATCTCCTCCATGGCGGGCTCCATGTCCTCGGGGATGTCGTTGGTGAAATCCTCGGTGACGATGTCGATGCCCAGATCCGCCAGGGAGTCATAGATGCTGTCCATCTGGTCGCCGTCCAGGTCCATGGCGTCCACCACCTCGGACAGCTCCGCCGGCTCCAGGCGGCCCTTCTTCTTGCCCTTGATGAACAGCTCCCGGAGCTTCTCATTGCCGGCCAGCAGAGCAGCGGCAGGGCACTTGCCGAGCTTTTCCTCCAGGGTCTTGTCGTTGATCTTGGCGCTCTCCGGCTTCTTGTCGGCAGTCTTTTCGGCCTTTTTCTTGTCGTCGGCGGCCAGCAGCTGGTCCGCCATCTCCTCGAGCTCCTGCCCGGTATAGGTTTTATCTGTCATTGTGCTTTCCTCCATAGCCCTTCTTGTTTTTATATTTTTCCGCCGCTGCCGCCAGGGGGTCTGTCCCGGCCCCGGCGGCGCGTTTTTGCGCTTCCTCATGAATGACGCGGCAATAGTCCTCCAGAGCCCGCTCCGCGCCTGTGCGGGACTCCGGCTTCTGCACCACCGCCGTCAAGTGGCTCATTTCGTCGCCGGTAAGCTCACCGCTCAGCGACGCCACCGTCATCGGCCGCCCGGCCATATGGCTCTCCCACAGGCTGGCATAAACCCGGCCCAGCAGCGGCGAGGAAAATTCCTCTGCCGGAATGGGCGGCGCCGGGCCAAACAGGCCGTCGTCCAGCAGCAGCAGCCGGATGACGCCCTCCTCTGCCAGAGCGCTGCGGAGATTCTCGTACCGCAGGCCACGCTCCTGGGGCTGGAGCGACACCACAGGGTTCAGTTCCCGGCGCTCCCGGGCCTTCTTGTCCTTGGCGGCCTTGCGCTTGAAGGCGCGCTGCACCTCCATCCGCAGAGCCTCCGGCGTCAGGCCCGCCGTTTCCGCCGCCCGGGTGGTGTATACTTCCCGCTCCACGGCGTTTTCCAGAGTGCAGAGCACGGCGCTGACCTCCTCGGCGTAGGCCACCCGGGCCTGGTCGTCCCGCAGGTCATATTTCCCGGCGATCTCGTTCAGACGGAACTCCACGCCGTTGGCGCTGCCGCTGAGAAGCCGTTCGAATGCCTCCGGGCCCTGGAGCTTGATAAAATCGTCGGCGTCCTGCTTCACATATTCCCCGTCCACCAGCCGGTTGGGCAGACGCAGCACCCGGACGCTGAACTCCGACTGGTTCAGCAGCTCCAGGGCCCGTTGGGTGGCCAAGGCTCCGGCCTTATCGTTGTCGTAGCACAGCACCAGCTCCTTGGTGTACCGGGACAGGAGCCGGGTCTGTTCCACCGTCAGGGCCGTGCCCATGGAGGCCACGGCATTGTCGAACCCCGCCTGGTGCAGGGTCACCACGTCCAGATTGCCCTCGCACAGGATGATGTTGGGCCGCTTGGTCTTTTTGGCCAGGTTCAGGCCGTACAGCACCCGCCGCTTGCTGTATGTAAGGGTCTCGGGGGTGTTCATATACTTGGGCTCGGACTTGTCCAGCACCCGACTGCCGAAGCCGATCACGTCGCCCCGGACGTCGATGACCGGCAGGATCAGCCGGTTGCGGAACTTGTCGTAAAGATGTCCGTTCTTTCCGCTGACGGCCAGGCCCGCACGGATCAGCTCGTCCTTGCCGTATCCCTTCTGGGTCATGGCGGTCAGCAAGGCGTCCCAGCTGTCGGGGGCCGCCCCCATGCCGAAGCGCACGGCGATCTTCCGATGAATACGCCGCCGTTCCAGATATGCCCGGACCGCCTGACCGTCGGGTCCCTGCAGCGTCTGATAGTACCACCGGGCGGCGTCCCGGTTCAGCTCCAGCATCCGGCGGCGGAGCTTCTCCGTGCCGTCGTTGGCCTCCTCCGGCACCGGGATGTTGGCCCGCTTGGCCAAAAACCGCACCGCATCGGGATAGGACAGGTTCTCAATGTCCATGATGAAGTTGATGACGCCCCCGCCCTTTTTGCAGCCGAAGCAGTGGTAAAACTGCCGGTCCGGCAGCACATGGAACGAAGGAGTCTTTTCATTGTGGAAGGGGCAGCAGCCCCAGAAGCTGCCGCCCTTGGGCGTCAGGGATACATAGGAGCCCACCACGTCCACAATGTCATTGCGGGCGATCAGCTCGTCCAGAAAGCTCTGGGGAAACGGCATGGCCGCGCCTCCTTTCCGTGAAATTCCCGTGATACTTATATATACCCCGCAAAAGCCCGGAATCCTCTTTTTCTGTGTAAATTTTTAAAAAATTTTTCCCGCCGGAGGTCCGGCGGGAAAAGTACGTCACAGAGTGTATTTTTTCTGATATTCGGCGGAATAACGGGCAAAGGATGCGGACTTCATGGCCTTGACGCTGTTGAGGTACTCGTGGGTATCAAAGGAGTCGGACTCCAACTCGATCATGGCCACGGCAATGTTGGAGCAGTGATCCGCCACGCGTTCGTAGTTGGTCAGCAGGTCGTTGAAGATAAAGCCTTGGTTCAGGGTACACACGCCCTTTTGCAGGCGGTCCACATGGTGCAGCTTCATCTCGTCGCACAGTCCGTCGATGATCTCCTCCAGCGGCTCCACCCGGCCGGCGGACTCCAGGTCGCCGTTGACAAACGCGCCCACGGACAGGTGCAGGATCTCGGTGACCGCCTGCTCCAGCATCCGCAGCTCCCGGTCGGCCTCCGGGGAGAACACCACGCTTTTGGCGTTGATCTCTCGGGCTGCATCGCAGATATTCAGGGCGTGGTCGGAGATACGCTCGAAGTCCGAGATGGTGTGCAGATATTTGGACACCTCCTCGCTCTGCCGCTGGGACAGCTCCTTACCGGTGATCTTCATCAGGTAGGTGCCCAGCCGGTCCTCGTAGCGGTCGATGGCGTCCTCGGTATCCTCAACGGCCCGGCAGCCCTTGTCGCTGAATCGGTGCACCAGCTCCATGGCCCGCAGCAGGTTGTCCATGGCCCGCTGTGCCATGGCGTCGGTGACCTGGCGGCTCTGCTCCAGGGCCAGGGCCGGGTGCAGCAGGAAGCGCTCCTCCAGCCGGTCCATCTCCTGCTCCTCCCGGACGCTTTCGGGATTCTCCGGGATCAGCAGGCACACGCACTTTTCCAACACTCCGATAAGCGGCGCCAGCACAATGACCGTGGCCAGACGGAACAGGGTGTTCATCAGGGCAATAGACACGGCAGTCATGGTCATGGTCAGGAAATCGAAATGCACGATGGCATTGACGGCGTAAAACACGGTGGCCCAGATCACCACGCCCAGCATGTCGATCAGCAGATATACAAAGGCCGTGCGCTTGCCGCTGACGTTGGCCCCCAGAGCCGACAGCAGCACCGGCACCGCCGCGCCGATGGCGATGCCCATGACTATGGGCAGGGCGATCTCAAAGGTAATGGCCCCGGTGACGGCCAGCGCCTGGAGAATGCCCACGGCGGCGCTGGCGCTCTGGATGACGCTGGTAAACAGCAGGCCCACCAGAATCCCCAGCAGCGGGTTCGAGAAGGAGGTCAGTGCGTCGATAAACACCTGGCTGTCCCGCAGAGGAGAGACGGCATCGCTCATAATGGACATGCCGTACATCAGCACCGCAAAGCCCAGGAGAATGTCTCCCACATGATGGGTAGCAGGCCGCTTGGCAGCCATGCGCAGAATGATGCCGACGACGGCCACCAGACCCGTCAGGGTGGCGGTGCTCAGCAGGGTCACCCAGCCGCTGCCGCCGCTGAGACTGCTGAGGCAGAGGATCCACCCGGTGACGCTGGTGCCCAGAATGGCGCCCATGACAATGCCGATGGCCTGGTTCACCTTCATCATGCCGGAGTTCACAAACCCCACCACCATCACGGAGGTAGCGGAGGAGGACTGGATCACGGCAGTGACCCCGGTGCCCAGCAGCACCCCCTTCAGCGGCGTGCTGGTCAGCTTATACAGCACCAGCTCCAGCTTGCTTCCGGCGACTTTTTTCAGGCCGTCGCCCATGATGGCCATGCCGAATAAAAACAGCGCGATGCCGCCCAGAAGGCTGATGATCTCGGATGCGCCCATACGCAGCCCCTCCCAGTGTATTAATCCTTTATAGTATAGCAAATCCGTGCAAAGTCTGTCGATGGAAACCGGGCAGAAAGAATGGAGAAATACGGAGAAAAAAAGCCGGTTTCTTTGTAGATTCCGGAAAAATACTCGGTAAAAAATTAACGATACTTGCGTATTACACCGGGACGGGGTATACTGTTTTATTATACCATTGATTAGATGCGCTTAACGCTGTAAAAAGGAGCCGTTATGTTCAAGCATTGTCTCATCGTATTTCTGGTGTCCATGGTGCCCATCATCGAGCTGCGGGGGGCCATCCCCTACGGCGTGGGCTTCGGTCTGCCGCTGTGGCTGACGTATATCGTCGCCATTGTGGGCAATATGTTGCCGGTGCCGCTGATTTATTTTTTTGCCCGGCGCATTCTGGAGTGGGGGCAGGACAAGCCCGTCATCGGAAAATTCTTCACCTTCTGCCTGGAAAAGGGAAAAAAGGGCGGTGAAAAGCTCCAGGCCAAGGCGGGACGGGGCCTGTTCTGGGCGCTGCTGCTGTTTGTGGGCATTCCCCTGCCCGGCACCGGAGCCTGGACCGGCACCCTGGCCGCCAGTCTCCTGGATATGGATTTCCGCAAGAGTGTGCTGGCCTGTATGGGCGGCGTACTGCTGGCCGGATGCATCATGGGCGCCCTGAGCCTGCTGGGCGTCTCTGCCTTTGGGGCCATCACCAAATGACAGGTTTCATCCGGGAAAAGGATCGCCCCGAAGGAGGCACTTCCTTACAAAGTGCCTCCTTCGGCCAGCCTGTCAAAGAACCCCTGCTTTCACGCGGTGAAAGCGGGGGTTCTGTTGCAATTTGTGGAAAAATAAGCGCGTATCAGCCGGAAAATGGAGGCCCTCCAGCTCCAATTTGCCAGCTTTTTCAGATTCATGGCAGCATATTTCAGCCTGACCCATCTGGTGACAGCGGCCAAGCCCTTGTTCGCGCTGGCCTGGATATGGGTCCCGTCAATGAAATCAGATCATTCTTCTTGACAGGTGCAAAAAGTCATCCATGTCAGGCGGTGATAGGAAACAGGAGCTTCAGCACGCCAAAGATCACCAGGGACGCGGCGGCGGCGATGAGCCAGACGAAGCAGGTTTTCCGGTCCCGCAGGGCCAGCTTTTGATTTTCGTGCTCATTTTTCCACCGGACAAAAAACCAGCCTGCGCACAGCAGACAGATCACAGGGGCAAACAGCAGGCCAATCACGGCAACATATTCCATAGCAGCTCCTCCATCATTTTTTCCCAGTATACCGTATTTCCCTGCCGCCGTCAATCCGGGAGTTTCCGGGCCGGACGGCGGGGATTTTTTCAGGTAGTTGCTTTTTGGATAAAGGTGTGCTACAATGCACCTGATCACACACCGGGCTTACCTATTAAATATAGAAGGTCCGGATGCCAAGAAGGAGCCGTGAAGCATGGAGACCATTACCAGCCGCCAGAACCCGCTGATGACCCATATCCGCAAGCTGGCGGAGTCCGCCGCCTACCGCCGCCAGACCGGCGAATGCCTGTGCGACAGCCCCAAGCTGCTGCGGGAGGCCGCCCAATGGGGCGCAGACGTGCGGACCGTGGTATCCGTTCTGCCCTGGGACGGGCCGCTGCCGGATCATGTCCGGCAGGTGCTGGTGCCGCCGGAGGTCATGTCCTCCATCAGTCCCGCCAAAACGCCCCAAGGGGTGCTGTTCACCTGCGCCATTCCCGTTTTGCCGGTGCCGGAAACGCTTCCGGGCCGCCGGTATGTAGTGCTGGACGGGGTCCAGGACCCCGGCAACGTGGGAACGGTGCTGCGGACCCTGGACGCCTTTGACGCCGACGGCCTGCTGCTGACCGGCGGCTGCGCGGACCCCTTCGGCCCCAAAACCGTCCGGGCCTCCATGGGGGCGGTGTTCCGCCGTCCGGTATGGAGCGTAACGCCGGAGGAGCTGGGAGCCCTGCTGCGGCACAGCGGCATCCCCCTGTATGGTGCGGCCCTGCGGCCGGACGCCCTGGACGCCCGGCAGGCAGACTATTCCCGATGCGCCCTGGCCATCGGCTCCGAGGGACGGGGCCTCAGCCGGGAGGTGCTGGACCTGTGCGACAAAACCGTGCTCATCCCCATGTCTCCCCGCTGCGAGTCGCTGAACGCGGCCATCGCGGCGGCGGTGCTGCTGTGGGAAAGCTGGCGATAAACGAAGGGGGGGACCGCCGTGGCGGCACTGAAATACTGGGTCTGGCTGACGGCTCTGCCGGGGCTCAGCAACCGCAGCAGGCTGCTGCTGTTGGAGCGGTACGGGTCCCCGGAGGATGTGTATTACGCCGACCCCGAGGAGCTGGCCCAGGTGGAGGGTCTGACGCCGGGACAGGCGGCCCTTCTGGCGGACAAGAGCTTATCGCGGGCGGACCGCATCCTGGCGGACTGCGCCCGGGGCGACATGTTCCTGCTGACCATGCAGGACGCCGCCTACCCCGCCCGGCTGCGGGACATCTTCGACCCGCCGGTGCTGCTGTACGGCAAGGGCTCCCTGCCGCTGTTCGACGAGGAGGCGGCCATCGCCGTGGTAGGCACCCGGTCCTGCACTCCCTACGGGCTGCGCTGCGCCCACCGGATGGGCTATGAGCTGGCCCGGCAGGGTGCGGTGGTGGTGTCCGGCATGGCCAAGGGCATCGACGGCGCCGCCATGCGGGGCGCTTTGCAGGCCGGGGGCTTCACCGCCGCCGTGCTGGGCGGCGGGGTGGACGTGGTATATCCCGCGGAAAACCGCAGATTATATGAAGATATCGCCGCCACCGGCGTGCTGCTGTCGGAGTATCCGCCGGGAACGGAGCCTCTGCCGGGGCATTTTCCCGTGCGCAACCGCATCATCAGCGGACTGAGCCTGGCGTCCTTGGTGGTGGAGGCCCCGGTGCGGTCCGGGGCCCTGATCACCGCCCATGCCGCCCTGGACCAGGGGCGGGACGTGTTCGCCGTGCCCGGTCCCATCGACGCGGCAGCCAGCGTGGGCTGCAACCGGCTGATCCGGGACGGCGCGGGGCTGGCGGCCTCGGGCTGGGACATTCTGTCGGTGTACCACAGCCGGTTTCCTCACCGGCTGCATCCGGCCCACGTCACCATGCCGGAGCCGAGAGACGCCCCCAAGCCGGAGGAGGACAAGTCCTCTCCCCTGCCCGATACGCCGCCGGAGCCGGCCCAAAAGCCGCAGCTGCCGGTGCTGGACCTGGACCGCAACCGGGAAGGGCTTACCGACGATCAGCTGGCGCTGATTCGGGTGCTGGATACAGAAACGCCTCTGCTGACGGATGAGGCGGCGGAACAGACGGGCCTGCCGGTAAGGCGGGTGCTGTCGGCGCTGACGGTGCTGGAGATCGACGGCTATGCCCAACGCTCCGGCCCCCGCAGCTATGTGCGCACAGTCAGGCTACATTCGGAAAAGGAAGGATCATAAATATGGCAAAAAAGGCTGAAAAATACCTGGTGATCGTGGAGTCCCCGGCCAAAGCCAAGACCATCGGCAAATATCTGGGCCCCGCGTATCAGGTGAAGGCCTGTATGGGACATCTGCGGGACCTGCCCAAAAGCAAGCTGGGCGTGGACGTGGACAACGACTTTGAACCCAATTACCGGCCCATCAAGGGCAAAGAGGACATTATCCGGGACCTGAAGCAGGCAGCCAAGGACAGCGACGCCGTTTACCTGGCCACCGACCCGGACCGCGAGGGAGAGGCCATCAGCTGGCACCTGAAGCAGCTGCTGGACCTGCCGGAGGACAAGACCTTCCGGGTCACCTTCAACGAGATCACCCGCAAGGTGGTCACCGAGAGCATCCGCCAACCCCGGGACATTGACCAGGACCTGGTGGACGCTCAGCAGGCCCGGCGTATCCTGGACCGCATCGTGGGCTATGAGCTCTCTCCCCTGCTGTGGAAAAAGATCCGCCGGGGCCTGTCCGCCGGGCGGGTCCAGTCCGTGGCCATGCGCCTGGTGGCGGACCGGGAAAAGGAGATCGCCGATTTCGTGCCCCAGGAGTACTGGACCCTGGACGCCCTGCTGCAAAATGACCAGGGGGCCCGGTTCAAGGCCCACTATTATGGCCGAGGCGGCAAGAAATATGAGCCCACCTCCCAGCAGGAGGTGGACGGGATCCGCGCCCAACTCCAGGATACGCCCTTTGCCGTGTCCAACGTAAAGCGGACGGATAAGCGGCGCTCCCCGTCGCCTCCCTTCACCACCTCCACCATGCAGCAGGAGGCCTCCCGGAAGCTGAACATGACCCCCCGCCGGACCATGGCCATCGCCCAGCAGCTGTATGAGGGCGTGGACATCACCGGCGAGGGCACCGTGGGTCTGA
>OCHN01000490.1_pt1 | contig 41367 bp, 41 predicted proteins | sample 1538911 | NCBI WGS metagenome assembly OCHN01 (sample SAMN04571736, study PRJEB22368) | human gut metagenome | biome: human gut; material: stool | host: Homo sapiens | place: Luxembourg | collected 2013-01-11 | reverse complement strand
TGGACGTGACCATCTACTGCGAAAAGGCCAGCCACAAGGGCATCATCATCGGCAAGCACGGCGCTATGCTCAAGCGCATCAGCTCCCTGGCCCGCCGGGACATCGAGAAGTTCATGGGCGCCAAGGTGTACATGGAAACCTGGGTAAAGGTCAAGGAAAACTGGCGCGATAATGTGAACTTCATCCGTGCCAGAGGGTACGACGAGCAGTAACTCCGGCCAGAACCTTCCACTTATGACGCGGCAAAACCGCGGCACACTATAGGTGGAGGTGAGACGTATGGAGGGGCGATGGGACCTGTTCTGGGCCACCGGCGCGCCGGAGGCGTATTTGCTGTATAAGGAGGCGGCGGGATGCAGCCGGAACGATTTGTGACCTGCGGCCTGGTGCTGCGGGAGACCGATACCCGGGACGCGGACAAGATTCTCACCGTGCTGACCCCGGACCGGGGGAAGCTGGCGGTCATCGCCCGGGGCGCCCGGCGCAAGGGCAGCCGCGTGGCCGCAGCCTGCCAGCTGCTGGCGTATTCCGAGATGACCCTGTATGAAAGGGGCCAGTGGACCATGCTGGACGCGGCAAACACCATCGAGCTGTTCGCCGGCCTGCGGCAGGACCTGACGGCTCTGAGCCTGGCGGCGTATTTTGCCGAGCTGACGGAGGCAGTGGCCGACGGCTGCGGCGGCGACGTGCTGCCGCTGCTGTTAAACGCCCTGTACGCCCTCAGCGCCCTGCGCAAGCCGCCCCAGCTGGTAAAGCCCGCGTTCCAGCTCCGGCTCATGGCCCTGGCCGGGTACGAGCCCATGGCCGATGCCTGCGCCCTGTGCGGCGCGCCGGAGCCGGAGAACCCTATGCTGGACGTGGTCCACGGGGTGGTCCACTGCGGCAAATGCCGGGAAAAGGGGGGACTGTCCCTGCCGCTGACGGCGGCGGGGCTGGCGGCCCTGCGATACATCCTGTACGGCGACGCAAAGCGGCTGTACAGCTTCGCCCTGCCCCAGCCGGGACTGCGGGCCCTGGACCACGCATCGGACGCCTATGTCACCGCCCAGCTGGAGCGCAGCTTCCGTACCCTGGACTACTACAAATCTATTCTTCCGCAAGAGGAAACAAAATATGAGTGAATTATTTGAAAAATCCATCCGCACCCTGGAGCTTCCGGCGGTGCTGGAAAAGCTGGCGGCCAAGGCTGTCAGCCAGGCGGCCAAGGACCGATGCCTGAAGCTGACCCCCTCCACCGATGCGGAGGAGGTGCTGCGGCTTCTGGACGAGACCGACGCCGCCAAGGAGCGGCTGGGGCTCCACGGCAGCCCGTCCTTCTCCGGGGTGAAGGATGTGTCCGCCGCCCTGACCCGAGCCGATCACGGCGGTATGCTGAACACCCGGGAGCTGCTGGACATCGCCGGGGTGCTGACCGCCAGCCGCCGGGTGGCGGACTACGATGCCCAGCGCCAGGGGGAGGAGACGGTGCTGGACCGCCTGTTCACCTCCCTGCACACCAATAAATACTTAGAGGAGCAGATCCGCTCCGCCATTCTGGACGAGGAGACCATTGCCGACACCGCCAGCAGCGAGCTGGCGGACATCCGCCGGAAAATGCGGCTGGCCGCATCCAAGGGGCGACAGATCCTGCAGCGCATCATCTCGTCGCCGTCCTATGCCAAGGTCCTGCAGGAGGCCCTGATCACCCAGCGGGACGGCCGGTTCGTGGTGCCGGTGAAGGCCGAGTGCAAGGGCAGCATGCCTGGCCTGGTACACGACGTCTCCTCCTCCGGGGCCACGTTGTTTGTGGAGCCCATGGGCGTGGTGCAGGCCAACAACGAGCTCAAGGAGCTAGAGGCCCGGGAGAAAAAGGAGATCGACCGCATCCTGCGGCAGCTGTCCGCCGCCTGCGCCGGGTCCATGGAGAATATTCTGTGGGACTATGACATTCTGGTGCACCTGGACGTGATCTTTGCCCGGGCGCAGCTGAGCTATCAGCTGAACGCCAGCCGTCCGGAGGTCCGCCGCCGGGGCGGCGTGGCCCTGCGCCGGGCCCGGCACCCGCTGCTGGACCAGGCCAAGGCAGTGCCCATCACCGTGGAGCTGGGTGAGCAGTTCGACACCCTGGTCATCACCGGCCCCAACACCGGCGGCAAGACCGTTACCCTGAAAACCATCGGCCTTCTGTGTCTGATGGCCCAGTGCGGCCTGCATATCCCTGCCGACAGCGGCAGCGCCGTGCGTGTATTCCACCGGGTGCTGGCGGATGTGGGCGACGAGCAGAGCATCGAGCAGAGCCTGTCCACCTTCTCCGCCCATATGTCCAACATTGTGCAGATCCTGCGGGAGGTGGACGACAAGAGCCTGCTGCTGTTCGATGAGCTGGGCGCCGGTACGGACCCGGTGGAGGGCGCAGCCCTGGCCATTGCCATCATTGAAAGTGCCCGCAGCCAGGGAGCCCTGATCGCCGCCACCACCCACTATGCCGAGCTGAAAACCTTCGCCATGACCACCGCCGGGGTGGAAAATGCCAGCTGCGAGTTCGACGTGCAGACGCTGCGGCCCACCTATCGGCTGCTGATCGGCATTCCCGGCAAATCCAATGCCTTTGCCATCTCCCGGCGGCTGGGGCTGGACGAATCCGTCATCCAGGCGGCCCAGGCCCAGATGGACAGCGACTCCGTCCGGTTCGAGGACGTGCTGACCCAGCTGGAGGAAAAGCGCCAGCGGCTGGAGAAGGCCCAGGCCGAGGCCGACCGCCTGTGGCGCCAGCGGGAGGAGGACGCCCGCAAGGCCCGGACGTTCCGGGAGCAAATGGAAAAAGCCAAGGACAACGCCCGCACCAAGGGCGAGGCCGAGGCCAAGCGCATTGTGCGTCAGGCCCAGGCCCAGGCGGACGAAATTTTCGCCCAGCTGGACCAGCTGCGCCGCCAGCAGCAAAAGCAGCTCAGCTTCCAGGAGCTCAACGATGCCAAAGCCGCCGTGCGGCACAGCCTGAACCAGGCCCAGGACGCCCTGCACATCCACGACCAGCCCCAGGAGCCTGTCTATACTCCCAGCCGTCCCATTGAGGTGGGAGACCTGGTGGAGCTGCCCGGTGTAAAAATGGCCGCATCGGTGCTGGCCGTCAACAACGACGGCACCCTGCTTTTGCAGGCCGGAAAGATGAAGATGACCGTCAAGGCCCAGCAGGTGCGCCTGCCGGAGGGCCAGCCCAAGAAAAAGCCCGCCGCGCCGGCCTCCGGCGGCAGCGCCAAGCTGAATCTGCAATCCCGGGCCGCCTCGGAGCTGGACATCCGGGGTTATGAGACTCTGGAGGCCGAGAGCGTGGTGGAGAACTATATCGACAGCGCCGTCATGGCCAAGCTGGGCACCGTGACCATCATCCATGGCAAGGGTACCGGCGCTCTGCGCAAGGCCGTTCACGAGATGCTCAAGCGGAACAAGGCCGTCAAGAGCTTCCGACTGGGCCGGTATGGCGAAGGCGAGGCCGGAGTCACAGTCGTTGAGCTGAAATAACGACTGCGGTTTGTGGATTCCGCCAAAAGGGTCAAACATTTTTTCAGACCTTACTTAAAGAATTTGTAGCTTTGGACATTGCTTTCTTTCGCCGATTCGGTATAATATTATAGTGTGAGAGAAGTATGTCCCCGCATTTTTCGAAAATGCTTCATAAAAGGAGTGCAATGGAATGTTTACACAGGAAGTTACCGTGAACAATGAGGTGGGTCTGCACGCCCGTCCTGCCACCTACTTCATCCAGAAGGCCAATGAATTCAAGAGCGGCATCTGGGTGGAAAAGGATGAGCGCCGGGTGAATGCCAAGAGTCTGCTGGGCGTTCTTTCCCTGGGCATCGTGAAGGGCACCACCATCACCCTTATCGCCGACGGTCCCGACGCCAAGGAGGCTGTGGAATCCCTGACGCAGCTGGTCAGCGATCAGCTGGGCGAGTAAACCAAGAAGAACAATGCCGGAGGCGGCTGCCTCCGGCATTGTTGTTTACGTCTCCATATGCCGCCCCAAAAAGGCGGATACGGTTTGGGCCAGCTTGTACTCCCCCTCGCCGGGGATCTGCGCGTCCGACGACAGAAACAGCACCAGGCCCAGCACATCCCCCTCGCAGAGAATAGGCGCCGCCACAGCCACCGTGTAACGGTCGCTGCTGTCGGAGACGGGCAGCGGCCGCCCGGAACCCTGATACTGATAAATGCTGCGCTGTTCCATAACCTGAGCCAGAGCGTCGGACACCGGCTTGCCCAGCAGCTCCCGCTTGCCGGAGCCGGTGATGGCGATGATGGCGTCCCGGTCGGTCACGGCGGCGGTAAAGCCGCTGCTGCGGTTGAGTACATCGCAGAACTGTGCTGCAAAATCCTCCAGCCCGCCGATCAGGGAGTATTTCTTAAAAATGACCTCCCCCTCCCGGGTGGTGTAAATCTCCAACGGGTCGCCGTTACTGATAACATGGACACGGAAAACCTTGTCCTCGCGGTTTTTAGCGCTTTGGACGAGCTCTGTTTCGTAGGGGTCGATGCCCTCATCGACCCGCGGGCGGATGTGGGCATCCGCCCCTACAGATTGTAATTCGATATTTTCCGTGCCGGAATTAAAATTTGCGGTGTCCTCCGTTTCCGCGGGGAGGGTTCCGCAGCGCAGCAGCGTGTCGATGTCGGTTTTGAGCTTAATTTCTAAATGATCCTCAAAGACGAGAATTTTGTCGATCAGCAGCTCCAGATCGTTCCGCTCCAGCTTGTCCTTTTCCAGAATATCGCGGAACACGTCGATGGCGGTCTTCGCCACGCGGTTGACCTGAATGATGGTGTTGCGCTTGTCGGACAGCAGGTCGATCTGATGGTGGATGCCGTCGATCTTCTTTTGGAGGTCGGCTTCCATCTCATCATACAGCGCCTCGATGGAGGCTTCCTGCTCCGGCTTTTTCATGATCTCCCGGATGCGCTGGCGCTTCGTGACCTTCAATTCTTCGGTGAGATCGGCCAGCACCTCGGCGAGATTGTCCGCAGACTGCTCCGTTTCCGCCACCTGTTCGGTCTCGCGCTTTAATTCCTCGTTGAGCTGCGTCAGCATGGCGGCAGAGCTGTCCGCCAGCTTGCGCACATAGCCTTTCAGCAGCTCGTCCAGCTTATCGACGCGGATATGGTGGCTGGTGCAGCCCTTGAGGCCGCGCCGGTGATACGTCCCGCAGGTGTAGGCGGGGGCTAAGTCGCTGCGGCTCATGGCGAACAGCGGACTGCCGCAGTCGCCGCACTGCAAGAAGCCAGAGTACACATTGTCGTTGATCTTCACGCCGCGGTAGTTGCTGCGGCTGCGCTTTTCCCGCAGGGCGCGGGTGATGGCGAAGGTGCGGTAGTCGATGATGGCCTGATGGTGGTTCTCGATGACGATGTGCTCATCGTCGTTGCGCTTGATGTCCTTGCCGTTGATCTTGGCGCGGGTGTACTTGCCCTGCCGCAGCGTACCGATATAAAAATCGTTGTCGAGAATGCCCTGCACCGTGGCGATGGCCCACGTGTTCTTGGCCTCCCGCTTGGTCTTCTTGCCCGCCGCCTCCTTGCGCATCCGCTCGGACATACGCGGCGTGGGAACGCCCTGATCGGTGAGGTAGTTGGCGATTTTCTTATAGCCCCAACCGGCGTTGCTGTAGAGATCGAAAATCCTGCGGACGGTCTCGGCCTCGGTGGGGATGATCTCAAACTGCTTGTCCTCGGTGACGAGATAGCCGTAGGGCGCGGCGCAGATCCACTCGCCGTCGTTCTGCCGCCGCTTCACCACGCTGCGCACCTTGCGGGAGGTGTCCGTGACGGGCATTTCGTTCACGAGGAACTGAAACTGGATTTTCAGCCAGTCGTCGTCATTGGGAAAGTCCACGCCGTCGCCAATGGAGATGATGCGCACGCCCGCGTCGCGCAGGTCTTCCAGCTCCACCAAACCGCGCGAGTTGCGGCGGGAGAAGCGGGAGAAGTCCTTGATGATGAGGATGTCGTATTTGTGCCGCATCAAGCCCCGTCGCATCTCCTGATAGCCCTCACGCTGCTCAAAGGTGTAGCCGGAGCGGTCGCGGTCTTCAAAAAACGTCAGCGTGCTGCCGGGGAAGTGGGTTTTTACATAGTCCTCGATGATGGACTTCTGGTTCTCAATCGAGATGTTCTTTTGATCCTGCTCATCATCCACGGAAATACGGGCATAGCCCGCGATGTCAAAGCGCTCGATCAATTTGGCTCACCGCCCTTTAAGTATTTTGCCATCTGCCGGTCAAATTCGGAGATGTATTCCATGTCCTGCTTCTTGCGGAACTCGTCGTAGACCGCGCCGACCTTTTTGGCCGCCGCTTCCCGCGAGATGTGGCCCTTATCGTCCAGCACCCTGCGGCGGTTGTTAGTCAGGAATCTGTCGGTTTCGTCCAGCCAGTCCTGCATGGACATGAGCTGTTCGTCCTCCGCCATCAGTTCAGCGTAGTCGATGAACATCGTCACCAGCCGGTTCAGGCGGGACAGCTCCTTTTCGTTGAGATAGTTTTTCGCCATCAGCGTATCGCTTTTGAGGATTTTCCCATTCGGCACACCCTTCCATGTGGTCAGCCCCATCGTTGGACTGTCCAGCGTGGCCCGCTCTGAAATCAGCTCGGCGGCAGTTTTGCCGGTGACGGCGTAGTGCAGCTTGTTCTGCACGAAGGCGTAGAAGGCCTTTGTCGTCTCGCTATTTTTGTCGTAATCATAGCTGCATTGCTCGAAGACATCGGCTATTTTCTGATAGGCACGGCGCTCGCTGGCGCGAATCTCCCGGATGCGCTCCAGCAGCTCGTCGAAGTAATCCTTGCCGAAGGGGCGGCCATTTTTCATCAGCTCATCGTTAAGGATGAAGCCTTTCTGAATGTACTCTTTCAGTGTCCTCGTCGCCCACTGGCGGAAGCGAGTAGCTTTCTTGGAGTTCACCCGGTAGCCCACGGCGATGATGGCATCGAGGTTGTAATGGTCGATGCTGCGCCGCACGTCACGGCTGCCCTCTCTGCGAACTACTAAGAATTTCTTAGTAGTTACGTCGGGGGCCAACTCTTCCTCGGCGTATATGTTTTTCAGATGTTGCAGGATATTTTCCGGCGTACAGTCAAACAGCTCTGCCATGCCGCTCTGACTGAGCCAAAAGGTTTCCTCCGCAAAGATAACACTGACGTATTCCTTGCCGCTCTCGTCGCTGTACAGCAGCACTTCGCTGCGACCTGCAATCTCATTTCCCATTTGCATTCTCCTCTGTGTTCTCTGTCCGCTCCGGAAGCTGTGCCGCGTCGGTCACGATGTCCGTGACGAGTTGGCGGAAGCTCTCGGCGTTCTGCGGGGTGACGACCGGCTTGCCGGTTTCGGCTTCCAGCGCCTTGCGGGCGATGCCTGCCACATTGCCGCCCCGGCGGGCGACCTGCTGGTTTTCGTCAAAACCCTGCGGCTGTTCGGCCTTGGCAATGTCGGTGGTGGAGGCCTCGGCCAGCATAGTCAGCACCAGCTCCAGATTGCTCATGTTGTCCCGGAGGTTTTCCTTCTTCAGGCCCTTGAAATTCTTGTACTGCCGCGTGCTCATGCCCGACCACGCGCGGGTGATCTCATCCGTGAGAATGGCATATTCCTTGCCCTTCTGCACACCGCGCCTGCTCCACTCGTCCGTCAGCTCATTGCGGATGCGGATGGCCAGCAGCCGCTGATGTACCCACTCCTCGGAGTAGCCCTTTTTCAGATATGTCTCCAGCGCGCGGTCGATGGCCTGCTCCGGGTCGATGGTTTCCTCGATTCGCTCCCGGCCTACCATCGCCAGCCATGCCTTGAAGGGCTCAGCTTTCTTGGAGGGGATGGACTGGATGATGCGCAGGAGCTGCTCCGTGTCGGCAACGTCGGTGAGACGGCTTTTGCCGTCTGCCGCCCGCATTTTCAAAGCGTGACAGTTTGTCACGGTTTCGTTGCCCTCTGCCTTGAGACGCTGCTTCAGCTTGCGCCAGTATGCCGTTGGGTCAGCGCTGTCAGTCAGGACTGCAACCACATCCACAATGGAGAAGTACCATTCCTCCCGTTCCGCATCCCACGCCACGCGAATCTTCTGATCCTCGAAAAGCTGGATCGCGTTGTTCTCCGGTTCTTTCATCTGATACCCTCCATTCTGAACAAGCCATACCGTTTTCGTTGCGTTACCACTTGTGACGAATTACACGTTCTCATTATTGAATAACATTGTACCACATGGATTGAGCGTGTGCAACCGGAAAATGATCTGACAAGGAAAACCACTCCACTTTTTCACACGTGTCAGGCATTGCGTTTTTTATCCATATGTAGTATAATTAAGCAATAAAAATGGCGTAATCCCAACGTTTTTCGGGTGGGAGACGGCGATTTGCCGGATGCACTGAAATACCCCCGCTTTGCACACTGCTGCGGCGGAGTTGATAGGAACGAAATGCCGTGTATAAGAGATTTGGAAAACGATTGATTGATATATTGCTGTCGCTGGCGGGGTTGATCCTCGCCTCGTGGCTGTATTTGCTCATCATGATTGCCATTGAGATGGACGATCCCGGCCCGGTGTTCTTTTCTCAGAAGCGGGTGGGCATCCATAAAAAATATTTCCAGCTTTATAAATTTCGCAGTATGAAGATGTCCACGCCCCACGACATGCCGACGCACCTGCTGGAAAACCCAGAGCAGTACATCACACGCGTTGGAAAATTCCTACGCAAGACATCCCTTGATGAGATTCCGCAGCTCTGGAATATTCTTCGGGGCGACATGAGCGTTATCGGTCCCCGGCCTGCCCTATGGAATCAGGAGGATTTACTGGCAGAGCGTGACAAATACGGTGCCAACGATGTGAAGCCCGGTCTTTCCGGCTGGGCGCAAATCTGTGGCCGGGATGAACTGGAGATCGCGGACAAGGCCCGGCTGTACGGTGAATATGTGCGGCGCATGAGCTTTGCCTTTGACTGCCGCTGCTTTTTCGGGACGGCCATTTCCGCCCTGCGGGGCGATGGCGTGGTCGAGGGCGGCACGGGAGAGCTGCATAAAGTGGAGAGCAAGAAATGAGAATTCTGATCGCAACCAATCATTCCTATATGTTCTACCGCTTCCGCAAGGAGCTGGTGGAGGCGCTGATGCAGGAGCATGAGGTCATTCTCAGCACGCCTTTCGTTGGCCACGAGGACGATTTGCAGGCTATGGGACTTCGCTGCATCGATACAGAGATTGACCGCCGCAGCATCAACCCCTTCAAGGACATGAAACTGCTGAAAACCTACCGCAAGATGCTGGACGAGATCCAGCCAGATTTGGTCATCACCTATTCCATCAAGCCCAACATCTACATGGGCAGCGCCTGCAAGGCCAAGGGCATTCCCTATGTCACCAATGTGCAGGGCCTCGGCACGGCGTTTGAAAAACCAGTGCTGTCGAGTGTGGTGTCTGTGATGTACCGCAGCGCTCTGCGGAAGGCCGGAACGGTGTTCTTTGAGAATGAGGAGAACGCCCAGTTTTTCTTACATAAAAACATCATCTCCGCCCAGCAGATGAAGGTGCTTCCCGGTGCGGGCATCAATCTGGACGAGTATCCCTATGTTCCCATGCAGGACGACGGTGTGTGCAGTTTCCTGTTTGTCGGACGCATTATGAAGGAAAAGGGCGTGGACGAGTTCTTTGCCGCCGCGAAAACTGTCAAGGCGGAGCTTGGCGAAAAGGTTGCCTTTGATGTGGTGGGCTTCTACGAGGATGCCTACAAGGGAACCGTCGATCAGTTAGTCGCTGATAGCGTCATCAAGTTCCACGGCTTCCAGACGGACGTGCATCCGTTCTATGAAGCGGCGGATTGTGTCGTGCTGCCCTCCTACCACGAGGGTATGTCCAACGTCTTGTTGGAGGGTGCCGCCACGGGCCGCGCCCTCATCACCAGCGATATCCCCGGCTGCCGCGAGGCGGTGGAGAATGGCGTCAGCGGCTATCTCTGCCCTGTGCAGGATGCAGAAGCGCTGACGAATTTCTTCCGTGAATTTGCTAACAAAACGCAGAGCGAGCAGGAGCAGATAGGCCGCTGCGGACGTGCGCTCGTCGAGCGGAAGTTTGACAAGCGCATTGTAGTGGCGCAGACTATAGAGGGACTTATGCTTCCCGTGATAGCGAGGAACTGAGGATGCGGCAACTGATTTTACTCTACTGGGGCTGCGTCTTTCTGATGTACTTGTCCCAAGTTTATTATCCGACGTCTATGCAGTTAGAGGGGCCTCAGACTGGACGTCGGCATTTCATGCTGCGCAAAGCAGATATCTTCATGATCGTTGTGATCGTGTGGATGGCGTGCTTTTCGTTTTTGAGAACGAGCTATAACGATACGGGGACTTATATTTTCTCCTGGGAACATGCCCCCAGTACTTCTGATTTTCTTGCAAGTGGGAGTTTGTTTAACTTCACGGGAAATCCATTGTCTATGCTTTGGCAATCATTCTCTCACCTTGTTGCCGAAAATTATCATGTGTATTTCCTTTTACCTGCTTTTTTAAGTAGTTTTGCCGTAGCTAAGTTCTTCAAAAGGCACTCGGTTAATCCTGCATTTAGCCTGCTGATTTTCTTCTCTATTGGTACGTATGTTGTGTATATAGCTGCAATGAAGCAGTGTTTCGCAATGTTTTGCTTATTACTGAGTATCCCGTATGCAGAAGAGAGAAAATATGTGCGATTTTATATCTTGGTTGCAATCGCTATCCTTTTTCACACGCATGCCTTTATGTTTGCAATACTACCATTTTTGTTTAATAAGCCATGGGGAAAGATAACATGGCTTGGCTTGCTGGCAGTCGTTTTTGCAATGGTTACCTATGACAGTACCCTTGGGGCATTTATGAGATATGCACAGTCGATTGGTGCCTTGGTAGATGAATGGGAACTTTTTGATGGGCACCAAATTAACTTTTTGAGAGTTGTTGTTTACTGGATACCATCTTTGATAGCACTTTTTTTCCGTAAGCAACTGTTTGAAAAATCGTCTCGCTATGAAAATCTGTTTGTGAATATGTCAATCATCGCTTCGCTGATTTTGACGTTGGGGCTGGTTCAAGCAGCAAATTTGTTTGCACGAATGGCGGCCTATTTTGAAATTGCAGTAGCCATTGCTCTTCCGTGGATGATTAAAAAACTGTTCAATAAACAATCCGCACGATTTGTGACCATATGCGCGATTGTGCTCTATTTTGGCTATTTTTTATATGAGTTTGGGGTTTCAAAGAACTTCAGTAACGATTATTCTGCGATAAGCGTATGGCAGTTTTTACGTGAATTAGCAGACCTATAACTGGGGTGGCAGATATGGAAGCGATGGTATCAATAATTGTTCCGGTTTATAAAACAAAAGACTATCTAAGACAGTGCATAGGAAGCCTTCTGTCGCAGACCTATAGAAGTGTAGAAATAATTTTAGTGGATGACGGCAGTCCTGATGAGTGCCCGGCTCTTTGTGACGCCTACATATCCAAGGATAAACGCATTCGAGTAATCCACAAAGAAAACGGTGGACTTTCTTCTGCCAGAGAAGCAGGAATCCGAAACGCCCATGGCGATTATATCGCGGTAGTAGACAGCGATGATTGGCTTGAATCAAACACAATTGCGGAATGTGTAGAGATAGCACTTAGAAATGATGCGGACTGCGTCATGTTTGGCTATGTGCGGGAATATCCCCAAAAGAGCATTCCGACGCACCTTTTTGACTCTGATTTTTCCTACGAAGTGTCCACTTCAGAGGATAAGATTCATCGAAGGATCGTTGGACTAATAGGCGATGAATTAAGGAACCCTCAACAGATAGATAATCTTTCGACCGTCTGCATGAAGTTATACAAGACTGGTGCTGTTAAAAAGGGGCGAATTGTCAGCGAGCGGATCGTCGGCACATCTGAGGACACGATCTTCAATCTCTATGCACTTGATGGGTGCAAGATCGGCTACATCAACAAATGCTTCTACCACTACCGTAAATCCAATACTCAGTCCATCACCACACAGCACAAGCCTGATCTTGCAGAGAAATGGGACGTTATGTACAGCATCATGCAGGAGTATATAGACGGTTCCGGTCGGGCGGACGAGTATCAAACACCGTTTTTGAATCGTGTCGCCTGCGGCATGATTGGTCTTGGCCTAAATGAGATTGGCAGCACGGAAAGCATATGGAAAAAGTCGCAGCGCCTTCGTACGATATTGGATAAGCCGTTATACAGGGAGGCATTCAAACAGTTGGATACCTCATACTGCGGTGCAAAGTGGAAGCTGTTTTTCCTGCTCTGCAAAAAGCGCTGGACATTTTTACTGGCAGTACTGCTGCAAATCATGAATTATCTGCGGTCGCGGATGGCTGCATAAGGAAGTGTACTATGGCAAAGGTTTCGATTATCATGGGCATCTATAACTGCGCGGCGACGCTGCCAGAGGCCATCGACTCTATTCTTGCGCAGACCTTTCCAAATTGGCAGCTCGTTTTGTGTGACGACGGCTCAAAGGATAACACTTATACTGTAGCCGAAGCATATCAGAAAAAGTTTCCCGATAAAATCGTTCTCCTTCAAAACGAACGGAATATGGGGCTGAATCACACGCTGAATCGTTGCCTGCAAGTTGCCACCGGTGAATATGTGGCTCGAATGGATGGAGACGATGTTTCCCTTCCGAGCAGGCTTGAAAAGGAAGTTGCATTTCTGGACGCACATCCTGAATATGCCATTGTCAGCACCCCCATGATTTTCTTCGACGAAAGCGGCGATTGGGGGCGAAGCTATGCCATTGAGAAGCCGACAAAACGCGATTTTATCAAGCATAGCCCAGTTCATTGCCATGCACCCTGTATGATCCGCCGAGAGGCCTATCTGGCGGTGGGCGGCTATACCGAGGATAAGCGGATGCTCCGCTTCGAGGACGTTAATCTCTGGTACAAGCTCTATGCCAAGGGGTATACCGGCTATAATCTGGACGAGCCACTTTATAAAATGCGGGATGACCACGCGGCAGCAAATCGCAGAGGACTGAAATCCCGCATGAATGGCGTGTATGTAACCTATGTTGGTTTTAAGCTGTTTCAATTCCCGTGGTACATGTACGGATACGTCGTTATTGATTTTCTGAAGCATTTTGTTAAAGGAATCATGCCGGAATGGCTGTATATGAAGTTTCATAAGAAAAGTGAGCGCAAGTGGTAGCTGTGCTTTTGGATGACTATATGAAGCAGGTAAGTGTAATAGTGCCGGTTTATAATGCTGCGCATTATTTGGAATCGTGTGTTGACAGTATAGCCAATAACACCTATCGCAACTTACAAATTATATTAGTGGACGACGGATCGACAGATTCATCCGCTGCGATTTGCGATAAATTTGCAGCAAAAGACAGCAGAATCGTTGTTATACACCAATGTAACTCGGGGATTGTAGTTGCGCGTAATGCTGGGATTCGTGCTGCTTCTGGGGATTACATAAGCTTTGTAGACGCAGATGATCAGATTTCTCCAGAGTTTTATACAAAAATGGTTGCAGCAATAGAGAGTGAAGATGCCGATGTTGCTGCATGTGAATACCGGCACAAGATTGAAGATGTTTTTTCAAATCAGAATTCAGCATTATGTAACAATACAGTGCTTCAAACGTTTGAGGAACAACTTTCCGTGCTGACATGTGCGCCATCTATTCGTAATATAACGTGGACCGGTTCCTATGTGTGGAATAAGCTTTATAAAGCAGACAGGATTACAGAACCGTTTAAAAAAGAATGTCTGATGTGCGAGGACTTGCGGTTTAATTATGACTATATAAAATCAAGCAATAAGATGGTTGTCGTAACAGAAGGTTTGTACTTCTATAGATTGCATGATGAGAGCATAACCGGCGTTTATCGAAAGAAAAAAAGTTCGCCTGCAAATGGTGTGGCAAATGCTGAGCTTTGGGCCTATATTGCGCGAAATGCGAAAGATATCAGTAAGCCACTTCAAAATTATGTGCAGGCGCGTGCCGCATATACAGCACATGGTGCGCTTTGGCGCGTTTATTTATCCGGGGCGGAAGGAACATACAGTGCCTTCGCAAAAGAAGCCAGAAGAATAATTCGTGATGCCTGCTCACTACTCTGCCAAGACAAAGAGACGTATGAAATCCATGTGCGATGCGCTGTGTGGAGTTGCGCACGTATTTTTGACATCTGGAAAATAGTCGTCAAATGTAGCAACCTGTTAAGCAGGTGATTGCTTAGAACTGCCTATGAAAAAAGTATTATTTCTCATCCATGACCTTGGCCAGGGTGGTGCCGAAAAGGTGCTGGTCAACCTGGTCAACAACATGGATCGGCTAAAATTTGATATCTCCGTGACGGCGCTCTTCGGCGGCGGTGTGAACGAGCAGTTCCTTGCGCCGGACATCCACTTCCGTGCGGTATTTCCGAAAGAGGTGCCTGGAAATAGCAAGTTAATGAAGTTACTGACACCGACCCAGCTTCATCGCATGTGCGTGAAGGAGCATTATGATATCGAGGTTTCGTATCTTGAGGGGCCTTCAGCACGGGTTATCAGTGGAAGCCAGAACGAAGATACCAAACTCGTATCGTGGATTCATGTGGAGCAGCATACGATGGCACGCCTATCAGGATCGTTCCGCAACGAGAGCGAGGCACGCAAGTGCTATGATCGCTTTGACCAGACAGTGTGCGTTTCGCAGTATGTCCATGATGATTTTTGCCGTATCCTGAATTTCAAGAAACCATGCCGCGTGCTGTACAACACGGTGGAGTCCGAGAAAATACTGACTAACGCAAATGATGCTGCACCGGAACTGATGGATGACGGAAGAATCCGGCTGATAGCGGTCGGAACGCTGAAAGAATCCAAGGGCTATATGCGGCTGCTGTCCAGCATCAAGCGTCTGCGAGATGAACGGTATCCTGTTCACCTTTACATCCTTGGTATCGGCCCGCTTCAGCAGGAAATGGAACACTTTATTCAAGCAAATAACCTGCAAGAAGCTGTTACCCTGCTTGGATATCAGACCAATCCCTATAAGTATGTCTTAAAGTGTGACCTTTTTGTCTGTGCCAGCTTTGCGGAGGGATTTTCAACTGCCGCCACTGAGGCGTTAATTGTAGGGACACCGGTCTGCACCGTTGAAGTTTCTGGCATGAAAGAGATGCTGGGTGAGCATAACGAATGGGGCATCGTGACTGAAAACAGCGAGGAAGCGTTGTATCAGGGAATCAAGAATTTGCTCGACCATCCGGATAAGCTTGCGCACTATAAGGAAAAAGCTGTTGAACGAGGCAAGACCTTCAGCACAGAAAATACTGTTCGTGCGGTGGAAAATATGCTGATTCATTTAGGAGGCCAATGATTTGAATACGAAGCAATCGCTCAAACGTCTTCTGTCCGAAAATAACCCACTTGCAATCCGCAGGAGGGCAAAGATGCGTAATGAGCTCACAAATAAAACTCCGACATTTCTTTGCCCAAACTGTATTGGTGGACTGCTTTTTCATGATTTGGGGTTGCAGTTTAGATCGCCAACGGTCAATCTAATGATGTATCAGACCGATTTTTTGAAGTTTGTTCTGCATATGGAGGACTATTTGGGTCAGGAACTGCAGTTTTTCGAGCATCCAGAATATAAATTTCCCTGCGCACATTTGGGAGATATAACAGTCCATTTTACACACTACCAAAGCGAAGAAGAAGCCGCGCACGCATGGTATGACCGCTCAAAGAGAATTGATGTAAATAATATGTTTGTTTTTTTAGAGGAACGAGATGGATTAACGAAGGAGAATATTAAGCAGCTCGGAACAATACATGCTCGGGGCGTGGTTGTATTCACAGCACATGCATACCCCGATATCCCATATGCTTTGCAGATCCCAAAGTATGAGAACGATGGCGAAGTTGGAAATATCCTTCGCAAATCGTATCTGGACGAGCATCATGAATATGAGGAATATTTTGATTTTGTAAAATGGTTTAATGAGGCAGACGGTGATTTCAATGTTTCCAAGTTTACCAAGTGAGGTTTTACTATGACGGTATTGCAGGTTTGCGCATACGGTGCCGATTATTCCGGAAATTTTATTGCATCTTTGGAAGCGTTGGAAGATGCGTTAAAGGAAAAAGGAATCAAGACAATTTATGCATTTGTAGAAAAAGCAAGTATAAAACCGTGGTGCAAGGAGATTCAAACCCGCACGAAAGTATATTTTTTACCAGAAGCCAAGGCGCGTATTCTACCAAAAACATACGGTATATTTCGAAAAATATATCGGGAAAACGACATTGATATAGTACATTCCCATTTTGAACTTTATGATATTCCCGCCACAATCACAGCGCCCAAAACGGCAAAAGTTTTTTGGCACCTTCACGACCCCATTGATCCCGGCACCGGTGCGCGTCGGATTCTATGGAAGTTTCAATATGGTGTTGCAGGGAAATATGCAAGACTGATTTCTGTTGCAGATTTTTATCGAAATGCTGTAATCAAAATGGGCTTCCCGGCAAGCCAAACTGTTACTGTGTTAAATTGTATCAATTTGAATCGAATTCAAGACTGCCGAAATAGCGCCGAAAAAACCTATGACTTTCTAACCTTTGGATGGGACTTTCTGCGAAAGGGCGATGATTTGATTCTAAAAGCCTGCGCCAAGCTCGCTAATGAAGGTTATAGTTTCCGGTTGCTACTCAACGGAAATGAAAGGACTTGGCCGGAGTTAGACACATATCTTGCGGGGGAGGAACCGCGCTGGCTGATTCGGGGTGAACCCGTCTCCGATGTAAACACACTTTTCGCTGCTTCTGGCATTTTTATTCAGGCCAGTCGGCGCGAGACCTTTTCTTATGCTGTCTGTGAAGCCGCTTATGCGGGGCTCCCAGTGATTTGCAGCGATATAGCTGGACTTGAGTGGGCGCACGACTTGCCCTCGGTAACGTTTTTTGAGAACGAAAATGTAGAACAACTCTATCATTTGATGAGAAATTACCTAGACGGGAAACGGGGCTCAGATGCCGAAATTGAGCAAAGCAGAAAACTCATCTGTGAACGCTATTCGCTACATGCTTGGGCAAAAGAGATTATGAAGCAGTATCAATTGAGTTAGGAGCGCACGCTTTGTGAAGATTCTGGTTGTAAATGCAGATTGTATATTTGTCAATACGTCCGCCAACCTTTGCCATTTGGCATATTTAAAAGGGCTGGCAGAGGCTGGGCATCAGGTTGATTTGCTCTGTGCAGGTAGTGAATACCGCTGTGTTGATTCTAATATGACGCTTCCGAGGAATGTACAGTGTAGAACCTATCCGGGGATTTCCTTATACGAGCGGATGTCGATTCGATATGGTCATAATCCAGCCAACAACGTTGCGCCAATTTCTGATAGAAGTTCAGCTGAGAATAAAACAGCGCTTCGGCAAAGATTTGTCAGGTTTGCAAAGCGGTCTGTACTTTCCCTATATGGTGTACATGGGATTTACTCCACATTCGTTCGGAAAGCAGCATGTTTCCGAGAAAGTAGAGAGTATGACTACATTATCTCCATTTCAACCCCGACAGCAAGCCATCTTTTAGCATACCGGCTATTAAAAAGCCGGCATGTTGCCGCAAAGCATTGGATCCAAATTTGGGAAGACCCTTGGACCAGCGATGCTTATGGCTTTAATGGAAAGGACAAGGTTTTTCGGGAGGAAAAGCGTCTTCTCTCCTTTGCAGAAAGAGTTTGTTATGTCAGCCCGTTAACGTTGCGGAATCAGCAGAAGCTATTTCCTGAGTCGGCGGAAAAAATGTTTTGGATGCCGTTGCCCGCATACTATAAAAACGACACGCCTGTACATAAATTCTCTGGGCGGAATATCTATGGCTACTTTGGGGCTTATTATCCCGCAGCCCGTGATTTGCAGCCTTTTTATGAGGCCGCTAAGGCGGCGAATGTAGAGGTCAATATCTGTGGAGATCCGGCAAATCTATTTTCAGCTGCCGCGCAGATTCGCATCTATCCAAGACTAACTTTAGCAGAACTGAAACCAATCGAGGACGGCACCAATGTTCTTGTGTTTCTCTGCAATCGGCAGGGCGGTCAAATACCAGGCAAGATATATCAGTATTCTGCAACAGATAAAACGATCCTATTTATCCTTGATGGCACAGAGGACGAACAGGCTGTATTGAAAGATTATTTTGGCAAGTTTAATCGATATGTTTTCTGTCGGAACACTGTGGAAGATATTACTCGCGCAATTCGGCAGATAGAATCCGGCAACATTGGCTCTATTCGGAATGTGCCGCTGGATGATTTTGAACCAGCTAAGATTGTTACGAGTATTCTGGAGGCTGGGAGGTGACCCCTATGGCTGCTGCGAAGATCAGCATTATCGTCCCCGTCTATAAGGTGGAGCCATATTTGGATAAGTGCGTGTCCTCTATCGTGAACCAGACATATACGAATCTGGAGATCATCTTGGTAGACGATGGGTCGCCTGATAACTGCCCTACCATGTGTGACGCATGGGCGGAAAAGGACAGCCGCATTCGAGTGATACATAAGCCAAATGGAGGCCTGTCGGATGCCCGAAACGCAGGGATGGCCGTCGCAACCGGTGAACTAATGGCCTTTGTCGATAGCGACGACTGGATTGCACCGGATATGTACGCGCACCTTTATCAGAGGTTGTCAGAAGATAACAGCGACATCGCGGCCTGCGGCGTGCAGATGGTATGGGAGGACAAAACGCTGTCCCGTATGCTGACGCGGGAGGGCAACTGTGTTCTGAACCAAGAGGAAGCCATGCGAGCCATCATTGAGGAATCATGGCTCAAACAGCCGGTTTGGTACAAGCTTTATAAGACAGCATTGGTCAGAGATATTCTGTTCCCCAAAGGAAAATACCACGAGGACGTTTTCTGGAGCTATCAGGCTGTTGGCAGAGCTCAAAAGGTGTCGGTTTCAGATCGCATAGGCTATTACTATCTTCAGCGCGGCGGCAGCATTATGGGCGAAGGATATTCACTAAAACGGCTGGATGCTGTTGAGGCAAAGGTACAGCGCTGCACATACATACAGGAGCGCTTTCCTGCATTATCTCCATTGGCCGTTAAGGACCTTTGGTTTACCTGCATCTACCATGGGCAGTTGGCAATGAAAATTCTGGATATAAGTGCAGCGAAAGAAATATCAGCTTATCTAAAAGGCGTATTGCGGGTACACTCCTTCTCTTCAGAGACATGCAGTATGAAGGAACGGATTTGGCTTGAGATGGCAAAAAACGGCTTAGCAACTACCTGCCGTATACGCAATATGTTGAAAATCGGACTCTGAAAAAGGGAAATTTGATATGCTATATTTTACAATTGCATTAAGAGGACGGGCGAGCACAAATCAATGGGACAAGGTTGTTGCTGATTTTGAAAACACTCTCAATTCTATATTTGGACAAAATTCTCCGGAATTCTGTGTCTATGTTGGATGCAACGATATCCCGCAATTAAACCGCAATTTTGGTAATCAGTTACACTTTGTTGAAGTAAATACACCTCGGCCGCAAGGGTGGTTGGATTGTTGCCGTGACCGTGCATGGAAACAGCTGGCATGCTGTGCAGCTATAAAGCACGAATTAGGAGAAAAGTTGACTGATCAGGGGATTTTTGTATTCCCTGTGGATGCTGATGACTTTGTGAGTAATAGACTGGCTGAGTACGTTGCACAACATCCTGATGCAAATGGTTTTAAATCCGCCAAAAGCTATAAGTGGTATAAGGGAAGCAAAGTGATGGAGATAACCCCGTACTTTGGTGGAAGTATGAATATCATGAGGTTAAAACCCGATGAACTTCCAGAGGAACTGCCGGATATCTCTTTATGCTTTGATAAAGCAACATGCATCCAATTAAATGAAAAATATCCTGTGCGTTGGGATGATATTGCAGTTGGAGAGAAGATGCGCAAACTTGGAAGGCCTTTTAGGAAGCTTCCTTTTTGTTCTACAATTTATGTGCTAAATACGGGAGAGAATATTTCTACGAATGATCCTCAGGCTACCGGAAGGGAAGATAAAAAGATCCATTTGGGGGTATTGGCAAAGAAAGCAAATCCGTTTATCTGGAAGAAAATAGACGAAGAGATTATAAAAGAGTTTTCATTAGTAAATCTACAGGAGTAGCAGAATGGTATCAATCATTGTCCCAGTCTACAATTGCATTGACTCACTGGTGTGGTGTGTTCACTCAATTCTTCATCAAACTTATACCGACTATGAATTATTTCTTGTGGATGATGGTTCGACAGACGGTAGTGGTAAACTATGTGACAGATTTGCCGTAGAGGATGACCGCATTCGAGTAATTCACAAGCCTAACGGTGGAGTATCCTCGGCACGGAATGCAGGGATTGATGCTGCGACTGGCGAGTATATCACATTCTGCGACAGCGATGATTACCTTGAGCCAGATTATCTTGAAACCCTCGTTCAAGTAGCAGAGTCCAATCCGGATTACGGTCATATCTGGTGCTGTTTTCAGACCGTAACAGGGTATCAAAAAGAAAAAGCTGCTCCCAATTACACATCCACAAAATCGCTTTTACGTTATAAGCTACAAGATTATATGTCTCTCCATGAGATGTGGTTGGACACCGAGCCATGGAATAAACTATACCGGACTGGTATTGTCCAAACTGCCAAGGTGCGTTTCCCGGAGGATTTATCTTTAGGAGAAGACTGGCTATTCAATCTTGCTTATATTGATGCGTCTGCGAATGAGAAAATTGTAGTGGTGACAAAGCCGCTATATAATTATATGCGTGGCAATGATGAGAGCTTGGACTCTAAGTACCGGAAAGACTTGCTGGACATTTACCGCAGGTTAAATGTTACCTGCCTGTCTTATTTGCGGAAATGGAAGTTACCGGCGGAACAAATAGAGAAATTCTATAACAGCCGCTTCTACTTATACGAGAAAGTGCTGTGTAATACAATGCGCGCACCTGACAAGACAAAACGAGAAAAAATAAAGTGGAACAGCACATTTATGCAAAGCGATGAATTCAAAGAGTCCCTTCAGACAAGACAGTGCTTTGTTCATCCGCTTTACCTTTTTGCATATCGTTCAGGGAACTTTAGCAATGTTTTGCTTGCAGATCGGATGGTTGCAATTAAAAGGACCCTTTTACATAGGAGATAACGACTCATGATAAATCTTTATTATCACTGCGGAAGTGCAAACCATGGTTGCGAGGCCATCGTTCGCTCAACTGCAAAAATGTTGAATTCACAATTAACGCTTTGGAGCACTGCTCCAGATGCTGATATTGCGTATGGTGTAAATAGCATTGTTAATGTTGTCGAGGATACGAAGCAGCCCCCGACTGGAGCAAGATTATTCGAATTCAAGGTGCATCATAAACTTACGGGAAGCGATTACTTATATACAAAGTTTGCGCATGAGGCGTTCTTTTCGGCTGTGCAGTGTGGGGACATCTACATGTCCATCGGTGGAGATAATTACTGCTACGCTGGTAAGGATATTTTGGGACACTACAATCAAATCATCCATGAAAAAGGCGGAAAAACCGTTTTCTGGGGATGTTCTTTTGAGCCGTCTGAAATGGATGCTGCCACCGCAAAGGATATTGCACGGTATGATCTAATAACTGCAAGAGAAAGTATTAGCTATGAAACGCTGAAAGCCGTAAATCCAAACACGATCCTCATAGCTGATCCTGCATTCGTGCTGGACACCGTGGCGTTGCCTTTGCCGGAAGGCTGGAAGGACGGCAACACCATCGGGATCAATGCAAGCCCGCTTATCATGCAATGTGCGAAAGACGGTGGCGTTGCTTACGAAGCATACCGCCATTTGATTAAGCACATTTTGGATACTACAGATGCCGCAGTTGCATTGATCCCTCATGTTGTCATTGAGAATAATGATGACCGGATTCCGCTTCGCAATTTGTATGAGGAATTTGTACCCTCTGGTCGGGTACTGCTCATAGAAGATCATAACTGCTGCGAGCTAAAAGGCTATATCTCCCGCTGCAGAATGTTTATCGGTGCCCGCACTCACGCAACGATTGCGGCCTATTCCACCTGCGTGCCAACATTGGTACTCGGTTACTCTGTGAAATCAAAAGGGATCGCACTGGATATTTTCGGCACAGAGGAGCACTACGTTTTGCCTGTGCAGGAACTGCGAAATCCGGACGAATTGGCGGATGGTTTTGACTGGCTGGTGTCCAATGAGGAAAGCATCCGCTCACATTTGAAGTGTGTGATGCCAGAGTACATTCAGCGAGCGTACACTGCCCCAAAAGCTGTTTCAAGACTCAAATAAACAGGAGAGCTTTAATATCATGAGTAAACCGAACCAGCTTCGCGCTGGTGTTATTCTGAATTATTTCAATCTCGCTCTTGGATGCCTAATCCCAATGTTTTATACGCCAGTCATGCTGCGCATCCTTGGGCAAAGTGAATATGGTCTTTTGGGGTTAGCGCAGTCAGTAACAGGCTATCTCTCACTGTTAAGCTTTGGCTTGGGCAGTACAATTATAAGATATCTATCGTTTTGTAGAGCGGACAATGATAAAGATGGCGAAGAACGCATCATAGGGTTATTTATTACTATATATTGCTGCATCAGCGTACTTGTGTTGGTTGCGGGTTGGGTTTTGTCCTGCTATGTTGAGCCTATCTTTCATAAAGGTCTGACCGAGATAGAACTCCAAAGAATAAAAGTCCTTATTCGCATCCTGTCATTTAATTTGGCGCTGTCATTTCCTATCGGTGTATTTGGTAGTGTTGTCATTGCACATGAACGATACATTTATCGACAAGCAATTAACATTCTCTCGACGATAGTTACCCCACTTGCAAATTTGATTGCATTATATTTGGGATATGCTTCTGTCGGAATAACCCTGGTTGGAACAATTATTCAAGTTTTAATGTTACCCATTTACGCAATTTACTGCGCGAAACAACTGGGCCTACATCCAAAGTTTACAAAGATGCCAAAACAACTGATCACAGAAATTCTTGGCTTTTCGTTGTATGTCTTTATTGGTTCTATTGTGGATATGCTATTTTGGGCAACAGATAAGGTTATATTAGGTATGCAAACCAGTACGACGGCGATTGCTATATACAACATAGGTGTTACATTTAATTCCTTGTTTACAAGCCTCTCTACTTCAATCAGTGTGGTTTTGCAGCCAAAGGTCGCAATGATGATACGGCAAGACGCGCCTAAAGCAGAACTATCCTCTGTTTTTATTCGAGTTGGCCGTTTACAGTACGCATTGATTTCGCTGCCGCTTACTGGCTTTATTGTTTTTGGACAAGCTTTTTTATGTAAGTGGGCAGGCACGGAATACTCTGAGAGCTATTGGATTGCCTTAGTAACCCTGGTGCCCCTCACTGTTCCGTTGATTCAGAATACGGGGGTCAGTATTGTTATGGCTCAGAACAAGCATAAGTTCAGAAGCCTAACCTATCTTGCCATTGCTATTGTCAACGTAATTTCTACATATCTTCTAGTTCCGTACCTTGGTGGGTTCGGTGCTGCACTCTGTTCAGGTGTATCCTATATTATCGGCCAAGGGATTATTATGAATATCTATTACTATCGCGTGACGGGAATTGATATTCCGCTATTCTGGAAAAACATTTTCAGGATGTCTGTTGTTCCAGTGGTGATGCTTGCAATCGGACTGGCAGTTGCGCGATATATTGACTTCGGCAGAAGCTGGAGTATGCTTTTCGCCGGGATTATAGTGTACACACTGCTGTTTTCAATTGGATCATATTTCATTACGCTTAACGCATATGAAAAAGATGTTGTGAGTGGAGCACTTAAAAAAGTTTTGCGACGTGCGAGGTGAGAAAACATTGGTTCAAGAAAATGAATCCTGCACTGGCTGTGGCATGTGTGCGGCGATCTGCTCATCCTCTGCAATTCAGATGCAGGCCGACTTACACGGCTTTCTGCATCCGGTAGTCGATGCGAGGAAATGCACGGATTGCGGACTCTGCGCTCGAAAATGTCCCGGTTCCACACCGCCGCGGGTCTCTGCACATACTGATGTTCTAACCGGATATGCCAAGGCCGAGACACTTCTATCTGGTTCTTCCTCCGGCGCGATTTTTCCTGTGCTGGCAGCGGAGATCATCCGTCGGGGCGGTATCGTGTTTGGTGCAGCGTTCGATAAGAATTTCAACGTTGTACATACCACCGCTGAAACGCTTCCGGAGCTTACCTCCCTTTGCAGTTCCAAGTATGTGCAGAGCCGTATTCCCACTGGCTGCTATCTGCAAGTAAAGAAGGCATTGGCTGATGGCCGCAGGGTCTATTTCAGCGGGATGCCGTGCCAAGTGGCTGCACTGAAAAACTATCTTGGCAGAGAATATGAAACGCTGATTACGCAGGACACAGCTTGCCATAGTGTTCCGTCTCCTATGGTGTGGAAGGACTATGCAGCAGCACTGGAGAAGCAGCATGGCGGAAAGTTGACCAGTTTTTCTTTCCGCAACAAGTCAAATGGCTGGGAAGACTATCATATCTACGCCGTGTTTGACAACGACAAGGAATTCCGGCAGTCTGCTGCAGAAAACCCTTATCAGTGGGGATTCCTCAAAGGCTTGTATTCCCGCAATTCATGTTTCTTGTGCAGATTTAAAGGTATTGAGCGTTGCAGCGATATCACACTAGCAGATTATTGGGGCGTCAAAGGCATTCAGCCGGAGGCCTATAACCAACAGGGAACATCTTTGATTCTGCTGCATAGCGATAAGGGACGCACCCTGCTGGAGGACTGCAAGGACAAGCTGCAAACTGCAACTGCCGCAGATGGCGCATTTGCTTATAATCCGGCGGTACTTACACCTATTCAAAAGCCTGCACGTTATGATGAGTTTTGGACAGGTTATGGCGAAGTGCCTTTTGATGATTTGGTTTCCATCTGTTGTGAACCAACAAAGGACGAACTGGCAAAAGAACGATGGAACAGAAGTCTGCTGGCACGTGCAATTCGCAAATTGAAACGATAATGTGATTTGTTGAAAATGGAGGTCACATCCCCTTTATGAAAAAGATTATGCTGGTTTTCGGCACTCGACCGGAAGCAATAAAAATGTGTCCGTTAGTCAACGAGCTGAAGACGCGGCGGGATGTAGAGACAATCGTTTGTGTTACAGGCCAGCATCGTCAGATGCTGGATCAGGTGCTGGAGGCATTTCATGTCGTTCCGGACTATGACCTGTCCATTATGAAGGACAAGCAAACATTGTTTGACATTACGACCAATATTCTCAACCGCATTAAATCCGTCTTGGAAGAAGTTCACCCGGATATCGTACTGGTACACGGCGACACCTCTACCACTTTTGTAACTGCATTGGCCTGCTTTTACTTACAAATTCCCGTTGGGCATGTGGAAGCGGGTCTGCGGACATATAATATCTATTCGCCTTATCCGGAGGAGTTCAACCGGCAGGCGGTTGGTATCATCAGCCAGTACAACTTTGCTCCTACTGAACTTTCAAAGCAGAATCTTCTGCGCGAGGGCAAGAATGCGGACAGCATTTATGTGACCGGCAATACGGCAATCGACGCGCTGAAAACCACAGTGCGTGAGAGCTATTCCCATCCCGAACTGACATGGGCATCGGGCAGCCGGTTGATCTTGATTACAGCGCATCGCCGTGAAAACCTTGGTGAGCCCATGAGGCATATGTTCCGGGCAATAAGACGAGTCATGGATGAGCACCCCGACGTGAAAGCAATTTATCCCATTCACATGAATCCTGTGGTTCGTCAAACGGCGGATGAAATTCTTGGCGGGGACGAGCGCATTCATATTATCGAGCCGCTGGACGTGTTGGATTTCCACAACTTTATGGCCCGCAGCTACATGATTCTGACAGATTCTGGTGGCATTCAGGAAGAGGCCCCGTCGCTTGGCAAGCCAGTCCTCGTCATGCGGGATACCACGGAGCGTCCGGAAGGAATCAAGGCCGGGACGCTGAAACTTGTCGGCACAGATGAAGAAAATATCTATCGCCACTTCAAACTCCTCTTGGAGTCCACAGAAGAATACGCCAAAATGAGCACCGCCGCGAATCCTTATGGCGACGGTTTTGCCTGTAAGAGAATCGCAGATATTCTGACCAGATGAGCACCATTATGATGCGGCATATTTATGCCCTGCCCTTACAGGCGGTTATTTTTCTGATGTTGGCATTGCTTATCATCTGGGCGATGCTCTCCCGGCGCAAAAATCAGAGAAAACGATCGATCATCAATGCGGTACTATGTGCTATCACTGCGTTGATTATTCTCTATGCCACCGTCCTGACCCGCACACCCGGTGATTACGAGATTATCCTTACGCCCTTTGCCACTTTTGCCGCCGCCCATCAGCAGCCAGAACTCTACCGCGAGATGCTGATGAACGTCTTTCTTTTCTTTCCGCTGGGGTTGACGCTGTCCAATGCATTGCTGCGAAGGTGGCACCGCTGGCTCAGGATCATTCTCACAACGCTTATCGGCTGCATCCTCAGCGCGGGAATCGAGTATGCCCAGTACCGCTATGCCCTCGGTATGGCGGAGGTGGACGACGTGATCTGCAACACGCTGGGTGCGTTTGTCGGCGCTACTTCGCTGCTCCTCGCCCACGCCATCGAAAAATCCAGAGAAAGGGTTCGGCACACGAACATGACCCTGACCACCACTGAAACACAATTCCTCCATATCGCCAAAGCCTCCATCTCCGGTGGAGATTTGCCCGCCGAAAAGGTGGACTGGCCTGCCATTTTCACGCTGGCCAACCAGCAGAAGCTGCTGCCGATCCTCTTTGAGGCCGTCCGCAAGATACCCGCTGCTGAGGAAAACGCCGCGCTGTTTGCCGTAACCAAGCAGCAGGTCATCGGGCAGGTGCTGAACCAGACGGTCCGCACGGCGGAGTTCACTGAACTCTATCGCAAGCTTCGTAAGGCGGGACTGCACCCCATTGTGGTCAAGGGCCAGCTTTGCAGCCGCCTGTATCCGCTGAAGGATCACCGCATCAGCGCGGACGATGACCTGTACATTCCCGATGCGGAGTTTATGGCCTGCCATGAGCAGCTTCTTGCAAACGGTTTGACTACCGACACGCCCGCTGATGAGCTGTCCACAGTGGACGAGGTGTCCTACACAAAAAAAGACAGCCCGCTTTACATCGAGCTGCATCGGCATTTATTTGACTCTTCCGAGGACGCCCACGACGAGCTGAACCATTTCTTCACCGACCTCACCCCCGTCGAAACTGACAACTTTCTTTCCATGCCGCCCCACGAGCATCTGCTGTACCTGATCCTGCATGCCTACAAGCACTTCGTCCGCAGCGGTATCGGCCTGCGGCAGTTCTGCGACATCGGCCTGTGGGCGCGGGCATATCATGATGAAATCGACTGGCAGCGTCTGCATGACCAGTGTGCCAGCGTCCATGCGGCGACCTTTGCCGCGGCGGCGTTCCGTATTGCACGCGCCTATCTCGGCATTGACTTCGACCTGCCCGCGCCGTGGAACGATTCCGTTGATGTGGAGCCGCTACTGCACGACACCCTCTGCGGCGGCGTGTACGGCTCCAATGACTACACCCGACTCCATTCCTCCACGGTAACGCTGAATGCCGTCAAGGCCAGCCGAACCGGCGAGAAGAGCAGCGTTTTGAGCACGGTGTTTCCCAAGCGTGAGTATCTGGAGCACCGCTACCCGTACCTCAAAAAGCGCCCGTATCTGCTGCCGGTAGCGTGGGTGCAGCGCATCGCGCACTACGCCAGCGAAAAGCAGTCCGGCGCGGATAACAGCGCTCCCGGCTCCATCAAGCTGGCCAAGGAGCGCATTGAGCTGATGAAGCGGTACGACATTATAGAATAGAAAGACTGGGTAGAAATATGTTTGCAGCAAATACATATGACGAAATCATTAGATGTGAAAAAGAAGTAGAAAATCTGGAAATTGTGGTATTTCTATTTGTTCGTCCCACCAATCAAGCCGCACTTGATATCATTCGTGAATTTGAGTACATACACTATAATTCTGGAAAGTACTGCTCGGTTTATGCGATTGGATATAGCAATGACTTTGCAAAGGCGGAGGATAGGTGCTATAGGAAGGCGACTAATGTAGCCGGTGTCGATTGGTATTTCAGTGATCAGGTATTTGTAGAATTCAAAAACAATCTGGAAAGGCGCATTAAATGGCAGTACTCTGGAGAAACAGAGATTATCGTTCTGCAAAACAGTCCGGGAATGCGAGACCCTCTAAATTTTCAGAATTATGTTGCAATTGATGTAAACAAAGGAATCAAAGAAGGATACATGGATTCCTTTCAAAGATTTATGGAATCGCTCGTACGAAGTGCACGCAGCAAAGTAACAGCAAAAGAAGCTATTACAGATGTTCGAAGAAGGCGTATCAGCATAAAAGACACGATTGCAGAGGCAATAAGTGATTCTAAAAAGATTCCCAAGCCGGTCAAAACCATTCTGAAGGACAGACTCTTTTATCGCTGTGCAAATATATAGTAGCTGCCATCCACGCTTATGCATATAAACGCGCGAGTAAATTTGACACTTATAAAAAGAAAAAGGGCGGAAGGGAGCATATCATTGCTTCCTTCCGCCCTCTGCTTACCGCTCCATACCCCCGGCCTTCTGCTTTTTCGCCTGCTGCACGGCTTTTTCGGCGCTGCGCCGCCGGTTGAAGAGCAGCAGATCCCGCGTGTTCTCATAAAGATCGCCCTTGCCGGACTCGAACACGGCGACCATGTATTTCTTCGCCTTATACTTGGCGTAAATCTCTTTCAGTCCTTCCCGCAGGACGGGGTCAATTTTTTCTGCATTCGTCAGCCAGATTTCAACAAGCTTCTGATCGTCCCTGACGTTCATCTCCAAATAGAACCAGCCTCCTTCATTACCCTTAGTTTCCTCATCTTTCCTGCTGCTTATGCATGGCCACCTGTTTTGCCGCCTGCAAAATCTCCGGAGGCAGGACGTCCACCATGCGGTGCAGCTCGTCCAGCTCCCGGAGCTTTTCGTTGATCTCCAGTTTTTTCAGGACGCTTTCCTTGGAGGCAGCGCCCAGCTGCTTTTCGAGCGCCGCATTCTCGGCGGTCAGCGCCTTGTAGGCCGTGTCGTATTTCTTGAGCTTCGTCCGCAGGGCCTCCGCGCCGGGAACGTACTTTCCCAGCAGCGCTTCCAGCTCGTCCAGTTTGCCCTTCTTGTTGAACGGATTGGTGTCGTTCAGAATCGCCATGATCTGCTCCTTCATCCGGTTCAGGTGGACGGCCTCCTTGAATAGCCGCGGCGGGATATGGTCGCGTCCGGTTTCGCTGGCGCTTTCGCCGCGTTCCAAATCGGGATATTTCTTGACCATATGCTCCCAAAATCTGTCCTGCCACTGCGTCAGTTTCTTCTTGTTGCCGACAATTTCTTTGGCGCTGAGCCGCCCGTCCGCTGTCAGCGGGACAAAGCAAAGGTGCATATGGGGCGTTTTTTCGTCCATATGCACCACGGCGGATATGATCGTTTTCGGGTCTTGGTGTTCTCGAATAAAGTCCAGCGCCTCGGTGAAATAGGCTTTGACCTCACTTTTCTTCTTGCCCTTGAAGAACTCCGGGCTGGCTGTCACCAGCGCCTCCACCACGCGCACGCTGTCCGACCGCGTGCGGCAGCCCGCCTCGGCAATCTGCTTTTCCGCCTCAGCGCGGTATTTGCGCTGCGGCGTCACCAGATGAAAGTTCAGATGACTGCGGGACATATCCACGTCTGGATTGCTGGCGTACTTTTCCTTGGTGCGTTCGTTGTGGGACTCGATGTGCCCGATTTCCGGCCCCTTGTACTTGGCAAAGCGGAGAATAGCGTACTGTGCTTTCATCGGCGCGCCCCTCGCTTCACCCACACGATGTCGCAGTCCAGCACGTCGGCCAGCTCTACGGCCTCCTTGTAGCGGATGCTCTCCCTTTGCAGCTTGGCGGACAGGTTAGACACGCTGTCGCTCCAGCCGTATTCCTCGGCCAGCCGGTCAACCCGCTCCTGCATGGTAAAACCGGCGCGGACGATCTGCGATTTGATCTCATTTCTGATGTTCATAAAATCCTCCCAAATTCTTGTGATGAAAACAGCGAAGCGGGTTTCTGTTTCCGAAAACCTGCTTCGCTGTTTGGTGTAATATTCTGTTTTCCCGAAATCCGCTGGAAACGCGGCGGCCGATGCCTTCTTCGTAAGTGAGGGGTATCGACTTTCCGAATCCGCGTGACTTTGCTCTAAAACGCGCAGCCCCACGCGCATCCGTGAAGCCGGTGCGCGATTCCGAGCAGCGCGGTTTCGCAAAATCCTTTCGCCGTCGCGCAAATTTCTTTCCAATTTTCACTTGCTTTGCAGATACCCCTTCCGTTTCAGCGCTGCCAGATCGGCGGCCACGTCCTCCGGACGCATCCGCGCAAGGCAGCTCAGCTCATAAATGTCGTACCGCTCCACCAGAAGCAGCGTCATCAGCAGCTTCTGCGTGCGGGTCAGATCGCTGTCGTACAAGTGAAACAGCGGCAGTTCCTTATAATAGATTCTTCCCATTGCATCCTCCTTTACAGCTGAACTTGAAAACATCTATCCCATCCATCCCATCCATCCGGGGTTTTTGGGATGCTTGGGATGGATGGGATGGAGGATTTCGTGTCTGATCTCATACAACCGGCGGCGCGACCAACGCCTCGATGCCCCAGAAGCCGTTGACCCGCTTGCCGAGGGCGTTCTGGATGTGATTGTCGTGCTCCAAGCCGAACTCGTCGGCGTGCTTTTTGAGCGTCATGCTCACCGTCCGCGCGGAGCGCGGCTTGTAGGCGTTGTCGCTGCACCACAGGCAATAGATAGCGTACAGGTTGGCCGATGGGATGGCGCTGTCGGCCTTCAGGCGGATGTAGCCCTCGGAGCGGAGAAACAGCAGCACGTTGTCTGCCTCACGGCGCGCGTCCTCGCGGTTGGCTTTCGTCCGCGCGCTCTCCGTGAAGCGGAAGTTACTACCTTGCAAGCGCCGCAGCCCTTCGAGACACCAGAGGAAGATGCCCTCGATCTCGACGCAGAGCTTGTCCGCGAGAAAGGGGTCATCCTCCCGGTTCGGCGGCTTCTTCTTCACTGACAAAATGAGCTGCCGCCGGTAAAAGCCGTCCGAGTGGTCGTAGAGCGACTCTAAATCGCCGTTGGAAAAGGCAAGAAACCGGACGTACATCTTGCCCTGATAGCTCTGCTCGCCCTTGCGCTCCAAGTCCATCGGCATTTCGGCGGTGATGAGGGACTTGAGATAGTGGGTGGATTGCAGCGCCTCCAGCTTCATGTCGTCATCCACCATCAGCAGCTCGTGCTCCAGATCGGCGCGGGCGAAGGGGCTGCGCTCCACCTTGGCGATGCTGCCGTTTTTCAGGTTGCTGCCGAGCATTTTCTGCATCACCACGCCGATGCGGCTCTTGCCCTCGCCGCCGTTACCCTTGAGCAGCATCATCACCTGCCCGCGGTTCGTCGGAATCAGGCAGTAGCCGAGGTATTCCTGCAAGGTCAGGATGTCCTCCGGCTCCAGCAGGTCAGACAAAAACCGCAGCCATGTCACCGGCTGCGGCGCGCTTGGGTCATATCGGATGGGAAGCCGGTTGCGGCAGAATTCTTTTTCGACACGAAACTCACCGCTGAGAAACAGCGTGCCGTTGGCAACATGGATGCGATCCTCCTGAATGGGCAGCTCCGGCGTGTAGGATTCCAGCCTGAGCGTCTCCAGAAGGGTGGTGGCGCGGCGGGCCGTGCCGCTCGTAAAATGCGGGCGCAGCATCTCATAAATCTGCTTGCGGATGCCCTCTTCGTCAGCAACGCGGCCCTCCACCGTGAAAAAACTGCCGTCCACGCAGACCATCGGGTGCGCCGATAGAAAGTCCTCGCAGAACAGCACCTCGTTGAAATGCTTGTCCTGCATCCAGCGCGGCGGTTCATTTCGTTCCATGTTCGTCCTCCCTGATCTGCCGGTTTCGCGCCTCCATCAGCGCCAGCCGGTTGTCCTTCTGCATGTCGGCCACCACCTCGGCGCGCTCCTGCGGCGTGCCGCAGGCCAGAATGTCCAGCATATTCCCGATGCGCTCGAGCATATGACAGCCTTCCGCATAGCGCGGGTCGATGCCGTCCTCCGGTGACTGCGGGGCACAGTGCTCCTTCCAGTCCTGCAAGATGCGCAGGTAATCCCCCAGCACGCGGAAGCAGCGCCGTTCAGTTTCTGCCTGCGACTTGCCGCGCTGTAGCTTTGCGAGAATGGACGGCTTCTGCCCGGTGATGCCGAAGTCCGCCGCCAGCTTCTTCACCGCGTCATAGCTGCTCAGGCCGAACAGCCTTGCCGCAAGGTCGATCACGTCGCCGTGCGCCCCGCAGCCGAAGCAGTAGAAGTAATCCTCGTTCAGCTTCATGCTGGGCGTCCGGTCATCGTGAAACGGGCAGCAGACCATGCTGCCTTGCTGGATCGGCAGCCCGTACCGTTCCGCCGCCATGCGCGGGGTGACGGCGGCCTTCACGGTATCAAATAGGTTCATAGGCATTTCTCCTTTCAGATTTTTTGACAAGTTTTCCTTGTCACCTGAATATACGGAGAAAAGGTCTTAGACCGGCGAAATCAGGCACTTATGCAAGCAAATAGCAAAAGCCTCCTGCTTTCTTGCAAAAATGCAAGAGCACGGGAGACTTTTGTCGAGAGGATATTCAAGTCATTTTACAAAACGATTATAGAACATTTGTACTAGATTTAGGGCAGAGTATGTGCTATACTGTATTTACAATATCTGCTTGGCGCAGGATTTTTTACTGGAATCGGAGGCGATATGCTCATGAGCAACGAATCGGTATTTCTCCCCGCGGCTGTCCGTGACCGCATTTGGGATCTGTTGAAGGAGCGGAAGGTTACGCAGGCCGAGCTTGCCACAAGAATCGGCTGTTCGGAAAGCTCGCTGAGCCGCTTCATCAGCGGCAAGACGGACAAGCTGGGCGACGAAAATATCATCCGCATCGCCCGCGCGTTTGAGGTGTCCACCGACTTCCTCTTGGGCGAGGTAGATGAGCCGGATCGCAAAAACTACGACATCTCGGAGCTTGGCCTCTCCGTCGAAGCGGCGCGGAATCTCTACACGCAAAAGGTCAACCCCAAAATCGTCAGCTATCTTCTGGAAAATCCACAGTTTGCCGATACCACATACCAGATCGCCCGATATCTGGACAACGAGCTGACCGCCGGATTTGCCGCGCAGAATCAGCTTTATTCAATGGTTTCGTCCATGCTGGGCACATTGCCGCAGACCGCAGATGAGGTCAAAAGCCTGCGGACGCCAATCGATCAGGCAGATTTGAGCTCCATCCAAAACTCCTTCATGAAGGCCGTCCGCGCCGTGAAAAAGGAAGCCGAGGCAGAGATGCCGCCCACGCGCCAGCTTACGGCGCAGGCGATGAAGAGCATCTATGCGGAGCTGACCAAGGGCGGTCAAAAGCTGAACCGGAAAATTACGAGGGAACAGATTGCGGACGCGGTGGCGGCCTCCGTTTCCCATCTGCCCGGCATTGACACGGTACAGGTCAGGAAGTTGTTCCTCTCCATGACCGGAACGGCGGCAAGCGATGAATCCGACCAGCATGACCAATGAGCGGCTTTGTGCATTGGCTCAGAAGGGTGATGAGGCCGCACGGGAAGCCCTTGTTGAAAAGAACATGGGCTTCATCATTCAGACGGCTGACCTCGTGTACCGAAGTTCGTCGCTGGAGGGCAGTGACCTGAACATTGACGTGGATGATCTGGTGCAGGAAGGCAGCATCGGGCTGCTGCGTGCCGTTGACGGCTTTGATCCGGCGCGGAAGCTCAAGTTTCTGACTTATGCCGCGCCCGCCATCAAGAACGCCATGCTCGACCTTGTACATACAGAACAGATGTCCTTCGAGCATCGCATGGCAACCGCAAAGGTGAAAGACGGCGTGGAGGGGCTTGGCCTTGAGCGCGTGTACCTCGATGAGATTCTGCCCGGCGATGAGCGGCTGCTGCGAATCGAGGCGATTGCCGATCCGTATGCCCTGCCTCCGGAGCAGGCCTACATCAAAGCGGAGACCCTGTGGGAGCTTTATGCGGCGCTGGACAAGCTGGAGCCGCGGGAGCAGACGTATCTGCTGTATCGCTTTGGATTCACGGATGATATCGAGCATACGCTGACCGGTGCGGCGATACATTTTCATCTGAGCGAGAACCGGACGAAGCTGCTGGAGGATCGGTCGCTGGACACGCTTCGGACGAAGATGCCGTAAGAGGAAGGCGAGGGAACGTCGCTGCGGCGGGACGGGGCTTTTATATACCTCTGCTTCCTTTTCCGGCCAGTCGGATTTTGCTTCTCAAAAATCCTGCGTTTGTGCTGTAGCTCACATCACAAAATCCGCCTGTCCTACTGCCACGAAAAAGCATTTGTCGCCACACTCTGCCGCACCGCAGAGTACGCCGTCAACCCCTTTCCCGCGTCAGACGGAAGCAAAGGTATAACACACTAGACTTTGCGAAGCAAAATCGTGTGCCAACAGGGCGGCTCGCGCCCCTATTGGAAACCCAGCGTCAAAGGGATGCTCCCTTTGAAATCCCACATTTTCCTCGCTGATGTATATACAAACTGCAAAACGCAGCTTGTAACGCATGCTCAGAAAATGCAAAAGGAAGCCTGTGCGGGTGTGTGGCACAGACTTCCTTTTGGGCGGAAATGCCGAAGAAAGGGATGGTAGTTCCTTCTGCATTCCCGCAGCCCGCCGCGGCATGGACGAGAGATAACGAACGGGAAAAAGCTCAATATAGCAAAGCACGGGATGGTTCCGTCTGAGAATCATCCCGTGCTTTTTCTGTATGCTTTTGTATAGCCGTTTATCTTAGGGCCTAACTTGTGGGGCAACTTAGGGGGTACCCCCTAAGTTGCCCCAGTCTTTTCGCTCTGCTGCATCGCGCCGCCAGTCACTTCCCCCCATTCCACCCCTCCCGAATCCCCACGGCTTTGCCCTCATCCTCCGTCACTATGCACAATCCAGTCCCCATCTTTTTGACAGATCCAGCATGGCAAAGCAGAATCTTTCCCACCGTGCCAATGTTATCTGTGACGGGTCGCCTTCGCGGATACGCATGGTACGGCGAATCTCCTTGGGGATGACCACCCGCCCCAGGTCATCAATACGTCTGACAATGCCTGTAGCTTTCATATATCAAATTCCTCCAGTCGATGCAAATGTTGCACAGATAGTATCCGCCTGCCAAAGGCCGGCTATGCAGATATTTCCTGTTTCCTGTTTTTGGAAAGCCGCGCCGCGAAAAAATGCGCATGCCGCTTGAACTCGAACTAATTCCTTGATTTGGCCCTTGATTACTTCCTCGTTTAGCTGTACAATTTTCTCGGACATAGTTTGCTGTCTCCTTTCAGAATGGTGTGTCGTGACTTCATTCTACCAGAGCCTGCAAGCTATGTCTCCTTTTTTGCTCTTTTCAATTTGCGCAAGTTATTGTACCTTATCGTATCAAAGACAGCGTTTTTATAGAACCACCATGAAACACAGGTCGATCAGAAACCGCTGCATCGCGGTGCTGTTGGCGCTCCTGTACTTCAGCTGGCGGATGTGCAGGCTGTTGAGATACTGACAGCGGCCTATAGCAAAACGTCCCCGCGGTCTGATGCCGCGGGGACGTTTTGCCATCCCATTCCACAAAATTCACAAAAGCCTCTTTTCAAGATTGTCCGCTGATGGTATAATATCTCCGTTATTTTGTACTACAGGGGGAATCACTACCATGAAAAAAACCGTTTTGCGCAAATACGCCCAGCTCATCGCCCAGACCGGCGTCAATGTGCAGCCCGGGCAGGAGGTGTTCATCGCCGCCGACCTGGACCAGCCGGAGTTCGTAAAAATGCTGGTGGAGGAGTGCTACAAGCGCCGGGCCAAGAAGGTGGTGGTGGACTGGAGCTATCAGCCCCTGCAAAAGCTCCACTACCGCTATCGCACCCTGACCACCCTGTCCAAGCTGGACAACTATGAGGAGGCCCGCTGGCAGCACTATGTGGACACCATCCCCTGCCGCATTTACCTGCTGTCGGAGGACCCCGACGGACTGAAGGGCATCAATCAGGAGAAGATGGCCAAGGCCCAGCAGCGGACCTATCCCACCATCCGCAAATACCGGGACCAGATCGAGAACAAGTATCAGTGGTGCATTGCCGCCGTACCCGGCGCGGCCTGGGCTAGGAAGCTGTTCCCCGGCCTGCGTACCAGTCAGGCTATGGAGAAGCTGTGGGAAGCCATCCTGGCCACCAGCCGCGTGGATGACGACCCCGTGGCCGCCTGGGACGCCCACAACAAGGACCTGCATGACCGCTGCCAGTATCTCAACAGCCTGCACATCCGCCAGCTGAAGTACAGGAGCGCCAACGGCACGGACCTGACCGTGGGCCTCATTCCGGAGGGGCAGTTCTGCGGCGGCGGCGAGACCAGCCTCCAGGGCATCTTCTTCAACCCCAACATCCCCACTGAGGAGTGCTTCACCTCTCCCATGAAGGGTCAGGCCGAGGGCATCGTTTACTCCACCAAGCCCCTGAGCTACCAGGGCCAGCTCATCGACAACTTCTGGATCCGCTTCCACCAGGGTAAGGCCGTGGAGTGGAACGCCCAGGTCAACAACGAGCTGCTGACCAAGCTCATCACCATGGACCAGGGCAGCTGCTATCTGGGCGAGTGTGCGCTGGTGCCCTTTGATTCCCCCATCAACCAGTCCGGCCTGCTGTTCTACAACACGCTGTTCGACGAGAACGCCTGCTGCCACCTGGCTCTGGGCATGGGCTTTGCCGATACCATCCGCGACTTCCAGAGCAAGACCCTGGATGAATGCCGCAGCCTGGGCGTCAACGACTCCATGGTCCACGAGGACTTCATGATCGGCTCGGCGGACCTGTCCATCGACGCCGTGTGTGAGGATGGCCGGACCGTGCCCCTGTTCCGGAACGGCACCTGGGCTTTCTGAAAGAAATAAGAGGCCATCATATCCAATGCCCCCGGAGCGCTGCTCCGGGGGCATTTGGGCTTATCTCACTTGTTTTAATAGCTGGGCCCGAAGGGGTCGATGGGACGGAATTCGTCGTCCTCTCCGCCGTCCTGGGGCGGCTGATAGCCGATGCCCTTGACCTTCTTGATCTCCTGGAAATAGCCCACGTTGGCCTGCTCCTTGTAGGGAGCGATCCAGATGTTCAGAATGCCCAGAGTCAGCCAGCACAGGATGGACCATCCCAGGAAGGACAGGTCCAGCACAAACAGCGTACCCTTGAAGCCTGCTGTCTGGGCCTTGCTCATGTTGATGGCCTCCAGAATGCCGATCTCCGGATTCTCGCACAGATTATAAATGGCGAACCGGTACCGGTACTGGGCGATGATGCCGGGGATGAGGAACAGAAGGGACCAGAGATAGACAAAGATCCCCATGACGATGTTCAGCAGGATCAGCTTCCCCAGGAAGGCGAACCCGTCCAGCAGACAGCCGTAGGGCATTTCCTTTCCCTGCCGCACACCCAGATGATAAATGGACCATCCGGCATTGATGATGACCTGAGCCAGCCAGTTCACTGCCGCCACAAAGGCCATCAGCAGCACGGGGAACTCCGGGAAGGCGGGCAGCATGGCCGCCGCCTGCTGGCCATAGAGCTCCGCGACCTGGTCCACGGTTCTGGACGCGCCCACATAGGAGTCCAGCGCCTCCAGCAGGCCGGTGACCGCCAGAACGATCAGCGTCACCAGATACGCATTGACCCGCGCCCCGCGGACCACCTGCTTGGCTTCCTCTTTTATTTGAATGCGATCGGGCATGAAAGCACTTCCTTTCTCACGCCGCCTGCCGGGCGGCTATATCTGTTTTCCCGCGCATAGTATACCACAACTGCCCCGTGAACACAAGACCGGTTCCTTTTCAGGAAATCTCAGGCAGTTTTGGATAAATATTCCGCTCAAATCCTCCGCAAATGCTAAGAATAAGACAAAAAGCCGCAAATTCCACAGAAAACCGGAATACAGGGGGTGGACAAGAGGACAAATCTGGTGTAGAATTTAGAGCAGTATGTGGTGGCATAGGGCCACCCAGTAGTAAGATGAGGTGAAGACAATGGCACAAGCTTTCTTTGGCGGCGTTCATCCCAATGATATGAAGGCCGCGACCAATGAAAAGGCCATCGAGCAGCTGGCAGCCCCGGCTGAGGTGGTCATTCCCATGTCTATGCACATCGGTGCACCCTGCAAGCCCATCGTTGCGGTGGGCGACAAGGTGACCATCGGTCAGAAGATCGGTGAACCCGGCGGTTTCGTGTCCGCTCCCATCCATGCCAGCGTATCCGGCACGGTGAAGGCGGTGGAGCCCCGTCCCTTCTCCATGGGCGGGACCATGATGTCCGTGGTCATCGAGAACGACTTCCAGAACACCGTGTGCCCGGACATTCATCCCGTTGCCGATCCCGACAGCCTGACGCCTGAGCAGCTGGTGGAGATCGTCAAAAACGCCGGTATCGTGGGCCAGGGCGGCGCGACCTTCCCCACCCATGTGAAGATCAGCTCCGGTCTCGGCAAGGTGGACTATGTCATCATCAACGCCGCCGAGTGCGAGCCCTACATCACCGGCGACCACCGCACCATGCTGGAGCGGCCCGAGCAGGTCATCAAGGGCGCTACCCTGCTGGCCAAGTGCTTCGGCGTGGAGCATGTGTACATCGGCATCGAGGCCAACAAGCAAAACGCGGCCGACGTGCTCAACAAGACGATTGCCGAGCTGAAGGCTCCCGTGGTGGTAGAGGTCCTGCATACCCGCTATCCCCAGGGCGCTGAAAAGCAGCTGTGCCAGGCCATCTCCGGCCGCCAGGTTCCCTCCGGCAAGCTGCCTGCCGACGCCGGCTGCTGCATTTTCAACCTGAACACCACCTGCTCCATTTACAAGGCCGTTTACACCGGCATGCCCGTTGTCAGCAAGGTGGTCACCGTCTCCGGCTCCGGCGTGATCGAGCCCAAGAACCTGGAGTGCCCCATCGGCACCCCCATCACCAAGCTGTTCGACGCCTGCGGCGGCCTGAAGGAAGAGACCTATAAGCTGATCATGGGTGGCCCCATGATGGGCCTGGCCCAGTACAATCTGGACGTCACCGTGGGCAAGGGCACCGGCGCCATGCTGGCCTTCGCCGGCGACGAGGAGCAGTATGAGGAGCATCCCCAGTGCATCCGCTGCGGCAAGTGCGTGGGCGTATGTCCCATGCGCCTGGAGCCTGTGTTCATGTATAAGTATCTGATGAAGGGCGACGTGGACACCTGGCAGAACACCCTGCACGGCATGGACTGCATCGAGTGCGGCGCCTGCGCCTACACCTGCCCCGCCCGTCTGCCGCTGACCCACGCCTTCCGCATGGGCAAGCAGAAAGTCAACAACGCAAGAATGGCCGCCAAGGCCAAGGCAGAGGCCGAGAAGGCCGCCGCCGAAAAGAAGGAGGCGTAAACCATGACCGATTACAAGAATTTGAAGCTGATCGCGTCCTCCTCCCCCCACATCCGGTCCAGCGAGAGCACCCGGACCATCATGATGGACGTGATCATCGCCATGATCCCCGCCCTGGCTATGAGCGTGTTCGTATTCGGCTTCCGCGCCCTGGCGCTGACGCTGGTGTCCGTGGCCGCCTGCGTGTTCTGGGAGTGGGGCTATCGCAAGCTCCTGAAAAAGCCCCAGTCCATTGGCGACCTGTCCGCCGTGGTCACCGGTATGCTGCTGGCCTTTGTGTGCCCCCCCACGCTGCCCTATTGGATGATCATCATCGGCGCGTTCTTCGCCATTGTGGTGGTCAAGCAGCTGTATGGCGGCATCGGCTGCAACTTCCTCAACCCCGCTCTGGCGGGCCGTGCCGCTCTGCTGGCCAGCTATGCCACGGCCATGACCACCTGGGCCGTGCCCATGAGCAAGCTGTCCGCCTTCGGCTCCAACGCTGATGCCGTCACCTCCTCCACCCCCCTGGCCATGATGAAGAACGGCGACTTCGCCACCCTCACCAGCACCTATTCCGTGGTGGATATGTTCCTGGGCCGCGTCGGCGGCTCCTTGGGCGAGGTTTCCGCGCTGATGCTGCTGCTGGGCGGCGTGTACCTGGTGATCCGCAAGGTCATCTCCTGGCACATCCCCGTGGCCTACATTGCCACCGTGGCCATCCTGACCCTCATCGCCGCTCCTGCCGGCATCTCCGGCGTGGACTACATGCTGTACAACGTGTTCGGCGGCGGCCTGATGCTGGGCGCCATCTTCATGGCTACCGACTACGCCACCTCTCCCGTCACCAAGCCCGGCCAGATCATCTTCGGCATCGGCTGCGGCCTGCTGACCTGCTTCATCCGCCGCTTCGGCTCCTATCCCGAGGGCGTTTGCTATTCCATCCTGATCATGAACTGCACCACCTGGCTGCTGGATAAGTACATCCGTCCCACCATCTACGGTGCTCCCAAGAAAGAAAAGAAGGAGGCGGCTGCAAAATGAAGATCTCCGGTAAGTTTATTCTGAAGGTCGCCGGCACCCTGACCGTTATTTCCCTGATTACGGCCTTCCTGCTGGGCCTGGTCAACGGCGTCACCAAGGACAAGATCGCCGCCATCGATGCGGAAAAGACCCGCGTGGCCATGAGCGCCGTTGTCCCCGAGGGCAGCGAATTCACCGACGCGCTGGAGCTGACCGACGACGTGGTGGCCGCGGCTAAGGCCCAGGGCGGCACCATCACCGAGCTCTACGGTGTCACCAACGGCGGCGCCGAGGCCGGCTATGTGGCCAAGGTCTCCGCCTCCGGCTCCCAGGGCACCATCACCATGATGGTGGGCATCGATGCCAACAAGGCCATCACCGGCATCTCTGTGGTCAGCCACTCCGAGACCTCCGGCATCGGCACCAAGGTCGTTGAGAACAAGCCCAACGCCGCCGGTACCCCCGTCCTGGATCAGTTTATCGGCATGTCCGGCGCCGGCTCTCTGGTGGTGGGCAGCAACATCACCGCCGTCTCCGGTGCCACCGTTTCCACCAAGGGCATCACCATGGGCGCCAACGCCGCCCTGGCTGCCGTGGAAGCTCTGGGCTAAGAAAGGAGGAGCTGCAATATGAACTTTGGCAAGCAATTCAAAGAGGGCCTGATCACCCAGAACCCCGTGCTGGTGCAGCTGCTGGGTATGTGCTCCACCATGGCCATCACCACGTCGTTCTTCAACGGCCTGGGCATGGGCGTGTCCGTGCTGATCATCCTGACCCT